>ERZ1740067.989-NODE-989-length-20894-cov-9.546523_pt1 | contig 20894 bp, 17 predicted proteins | sample MGYA00581736_ERZ1740067 | MGnify/ENA primary metagenome ERZ1740067 (study PRJEB43018, sample SAMN04849236) | marine metagenome | isolation source: floating plastic debris | place: Pacific Ocean | collected 2008-08-27 | study: EMG produced TPA metagenomics assembly... | reverse complement strand
AGCCGTAACCAGTTCGATGCTCCAGCGTCGCCCCAGCCCCGATCGCATTCACCAAAGGAAGACCGTCCCATTCTGACTCCAGAATGACTGAGAACAGAAAAAAGCTGCCGTTTGCCCCATAGCGATTTGGCTCCGGCTGTGTCCATGGTGATGAGAGCTTGTCACAGGTATATCCGGCCAAGAGGAACGTAAGCTCTTGGTGTGATTTCTCTAAATCTAGCTCCGGCTCCTCCCAATCTTCTAAAAACTGCGCCTTTAGCGAATCGGGCTCGTATCTGAGGGTAGAATCTTTTCTACGCTCCATAAATCTCTGTAGGGCATTTTCCGGTTGCCAATGAGTACCAAAAAACAGCTCGGCGATCGCGGGATCTTCTCTCAAGAGGGCTAGATTCTGTACTGATACTTGCTTGAGCTGTGCTGTAATTCCCATTCGTCCCTCGTACTCCAAGCGGGGTGCTTGAATTTTCAGTAACCCTGCACGATGTACTTCAGCCGCGTCAACGTCTCCAACCCAATAAACCCGCGCAACGCTCCCGCCTGATTCGACATGCCCAAATAAACGCTGTTATTCTGCAAGCGCGAAAAACGCGGCGACGCATTGATAAACACCGACGCGCTGCTCAACCCGCGCGAAAACAAACAGCTCTCCCAATAGCACTCCGTCACGATCGTCGTTGCGTGGCCGCTGCTGTGTTGGTCGATCCAGAGCATTGCCAATTCGGGGCTGTCCGCTAGCTTGCAGGCGATCGTCTTACCAGGATAGGCGCGCTGCCAGTCTGGCGGGCGCACGGGTGAGAGCTTGGGGAGAACCTCGAGCAGGGCGTCGTCGGCCAGGATCTCGAAGCCTTCTTCGCGCAGGCTGTTGATTAGCGTGACGATCGAGGCGGGTTTGCGCTCGCTCGAGATCAAGATCTTGTCGATCGCGTTGACCCGATCGGGCGCGCCGCGATAGCTGTCCAGGACGATTTCGCGGGCGATGTCGAGCTTGCCGGTCTTCGACCAGTAGAGGTAGCAGTTGCCCGTTACCGAGCGGACGACGGGCAGCCTCGATCGCGCCGCACGCCCCTCGACGAAGCGGGCGCGCCCGTGCGCCAAGATCGTCGCGAGGTGGGCACTTTGGGCGACGAGCTGGCTGCGGGTTTCCTCGCTGGGATTGGCGATCGCGCTCAGGCTCCCGGCGTGGAGGTCGCTGTCGGCCAGGGCGTCGAGCAGGGCGCGGGCGATCGCCAACGAAGTCTCGCGGGCATCGCGGCTTGGGTGCAGCACCAGGCTGTTCCCCGTCTTCAGGCACATGCCCGCCGCGATCGCGCCGATCTCCGGCAACGACTCCCAAATGAAAGCCAGCGCACCCAGAGGCATAAGCTGCGAGTAGGTCTGCGCTCGCTCGGCCAGTAGCGTGGCGCTGGTGACGGGGCGGATCGGCTCGGGCATCTCTGCGAGGCGCTGCAAACAGGCGATCGCCACATTCAGCCGTTCGGGCGTCAGCTTCAGCCACTCGATCGGGGCGAGATCTGCCCCTGTCTCGACGCACTGTCGGGTGGCTTCCAGGTCGAGCGTGTTGGCTTCGAGGATTTCCATCTGCCGATCGCCGATCGCCTCGGCCATCGCCACCAGCATCCGGGCGCGCTCGGCACTGGAAATTGCGGCGATCGACGGGGCGGCTTGGTAAGCATGGCGCGCGGCGATCGAGGGATTTTCGAGGATTTCGCAGGCGTTGGCGGACATGGTATTCGTGGGCGTTAGTGGCGCGAGGCGAGCCGGACGAGAACGGCGGGCAAAACGGCAAGCGTTAGCACGGCGAGCATCCAAATCCAGGTCGCGCGCCCCCAGCCTAAGTTTAAGGCGAAAGCGAGCCCGCCGATCGCGACGAGCAGGGCCCCGAGGGCGATCGCTGTCAGAATGTCGATGCGTCCACGCACGCTAGCAGGCGACCAGCGCTGGCCGTCCCAGATCCAGCTCGGCGGGTCGCTATCTGGCTCGCCCGTCAGCAGCACGAGGCGGGCATCGTCGGGCGAGCGGGCGAACAGGTGCGGGCAGCGATCGCAGCCGAAAGCGTCGGTCAAGGCGATCGGCACGAGACGTCCGCGTCGGCGGCAGGGGCAGACGGTGTCGGGCGGGAGGTCGAGTCGTGTGGGCGTCAAGGCGCGATTTTGATAGCGTGGTGCAAAGCGATCCGGGTGGGCCAGTATCCGGTCGGGCGGCTCCGAGCGAGCCCACCCGATCTTAGCGATCGCACCCGCCGAAAAAGTTGGCTGGCGATCGCATCGCGGCCCGTACCCGCCGCATTCCCCACATGCAATACATCTACCTCCACGGGTTCGCCTCCAGCCCGCGGTCCTTCAAAGCCCGCCGTTTCCGGGCGTACTTCGCGCCGCGCGGCATCGAGTTCTGGATTCCCGACCTTAACGAAGGCGACTTTTCCGGGCTGACTCTGTCGCGGCAAATTGCCACGATCGAGGCGAAAATCGGCGATCGGCCCACGGCGATCGTCGGCTCGAGTTTGGGTGGTCTGACGGCGGCGATCCTCGCCGAGCGCAACCCCAATATCGAGCGGCTGGTGCTGCTGGCTCCAGCATTTGGCTTCCTCGGCCACTGGTTACCGAGCCTCGATGCGGGCAAGCTCGAGCGCTGGCGACAGACTGGCACGACCGAGATTTTTCACTACGGCGACAACTGCGATCGGGCGCTGAGCTATGAATTCGTCCGCGACCTGGAGCGCTACGACAGCGATCGGGACGGTTTTCTAACGCGCCCCGTCCCCACGAAAATCGTCCACGGCATTCGCGACGACGTGATTCCCGTTGAGGCCAGCCGCGCCTACGCCCGCGACCGCGACTGGGTCGAGCTCGTGGAGTTCGACAGCGACCACACCCTGGCCAGCCACGGCCACCCGACGATCGTCCTCAGCTACGAATTTTTAGTCGGACGAACCGTCGAAGACAGCTAGGGCGCGATCGAAAAAAATCGCTAAGGTAATGAGCGCCCGATCGCCCTCACCATAAGACCGATGGAAATCCTCCGTTTGCCCGTCCTCGACGACAACTACGTCTTTTTATTGTTCGACCCAGCCACGAAAACCGCTGCGGTCGTCGATCCCGCCGTCCACGCCCCGGTACTCGAAGCGCTGGCCGATCGCGACGCGACCCTCGTGACGATCTTCAATACACACCACCACGGCGACCACGTCGGCGCGAACGCCAAGCTGCGGGCGCAGTTCCCCGACGTAGAAATCTACGCCAGCGAGGCCGATCGCGGGCGCATCCCCGGCCAAACTGTCGCGCTGAACGAAGGCGATCGGGTCAGCTTTGCGGGCTACGAAGCGGAGGTGTTCTTCGTCCCCGGCCACACGCGCGGCCACATCGCCTACTACTTCGCGCCCCAGGCGAACCCGGCGGGTAACCTTGAGACGGGCGACCTGGAGACGGGCGAGCTGTTCTGCGGCGATACGCTGTTTGCCGGGGGCTGCGGGCGGCTGTTCGAGGGGACGCCCGCGCAGATGCTCGACTCGCTGAGCAAGTTTCGATCGCTGCCGGATTCGACGCGGGTGTGGTGCGCGCACGAGTATACGGAGAGCAATCTACGGTTTGCGCTGACGGTGGACGGTAAAAATCGGGCGCTGAGCGATCGGGCGATCGCGGTGCGAGCGATGCGATCGCGCGGCGAATCAACGGTTCCCTCGACGATCGGGCTAGAGAAGGAGACGAATCCGTTTATGCGCTGGGACGATTTGGCGATTCAGGCGCTGCTAGAGACGAGCGATCCAGTGCGGGCGTTTGCGAAGCTGCGCGGGCGCAAGGATATGTTTTAGGAGCTGCTCCGGTCGGGCTGGGCTCGGATATGTTTGTGCCAGCGCTGGAGCGTGTCATCAATTAGCGCCAGACCCTGGACGGAGTGGGCAATTGAGCGCCCGACTCAAAAATCTATCGAATTTGGAGCCTGCCAAATGAATCTTGCGCGACGCAACAAAAAGCCCGCGATCGCGTGAGTCGATCGCGGGCCTGACTGTCAGACATCGCAACACATCGCCGGGACTTGCATCCCGTGGGGAAAATGCCTAAGCGAGGCGAATCGCAAATTGCAGCGGCATCGTGTGGGGCTGGCCGTCGTCTACCTCCAGCGTGTAGAGACCGCTGGACGCGTTGTCGAGCTTCAGGTGCAGCGTCTCGCCGCTGTCGCAACAGCTCGAAGTGGCGTGCGTCTCGTCGCTCAGGCGGACGGTGCAGGCCGTCGGCACGGCGCAGCGAACTTCTAGGGCGTCGGTATTGCCGGTCGAGGTCACTTCTGCCGAGATGACCAAATCGCCACGATCGAGCGACCAGCGGCGTTCGGCGCGCGGCGCTTGGGGCGTCAGCTCGAAGGTCAAGTCTGCAAAGATGTCTCGTGCGGCCAGCATCGCCAGCAGGGCCTGCTGAGGAACCGACGCGCGATCGAACGATTCCGGCAGATCGCCGCCGGTACGCGCTAGGTCGAGGGCGCGCTGCTTGAAGCTGCTGTCGTCGCGGACGGTCGCTTCCCGGAGGAACGTGCCAGTTAGCTCGTGGAGTAGGCGCTCGGACTCGGGGAACAGATGCTCGATCGCGCGGACGATCTGTAGGCCCTCTTTGAGAGGTTGGCGCGCCAGCTCCTGGCAGCGCGAGAAGATCGACACCAGGGCGCGATCGGGCAGGCCGACCGGCAGCTCGATCTGGCGCAGACGTCGCAGCCACGCGAGCTGGATGGTTTCGTCGCTGGCCATTTCTAGGTCGTAGTCCATCACGCGCTCTTCCCAGGGGAAAAGCGGCAGGTTGCGTTCGATTTCGACGCGAAGTCGGCGCTCGATCAGCGCGTTAAAGCGGGTTTGCACGGCGGGTATATCTCCTACTGGCGGCAAGTCGAATGCGGAGGTCGCGGGGTCTGCGTCGTCCGATCGCGTGGCGGAAAGGGGCGGGAGATCGGGGTCGATCTCTGTCAGCTCTGATAGCTCGCCTGGCTCGAAGTCCGATGCGGGCGTGCCGCGCAGCCAGTCGAAAAAGCGATCGTCGCTGTTGGCCTCTTCCGCGTTGCTGCTTTGGTTATTCATACGTAGATTTACCTCTTCCGGACACTTACAGTGCCTTGTTCGTAAAATTTTGGAACGATGGTGGAACCAAAAACTGTGCGGGTGCGTCTGAGCCGGGCGCGCGAAAACCGGAGGCGAAAACCGGACGAGGTCGAGACCGCACCCCTGACGAGTCCTGGATTTCAGCGATTGCGAAACTCCCAGGCGAGCTTGAGCAGCTCGAACCAGGCTTTTTTGGTTTGGGTGAGCGTCAGCCCCAACCTACGCGCGATCGCGGCATCGTCGAGCCCTTCGTGCTTGAGCTTCAGTAGATGTACTTGAGTCTCGTCGAGCCGGTCTTGGAACTTTTCCCACTGAGCGAGGGTCATTCCGAGATTTTTTTCAATATCCGCATCGAGCCACTGGTGGACGAGTTCCCAATGGTGCGAGAGGGCAAAGCGGATGAGGTGGTACTTAAACCGCTGCTGGAGATAGTCGCGCTCGCGTGGGGTCAGCCCCAAAATAGCTTCGATCTCGTGGGTGGGCAAATCCTGAAGGCGCAACACGAAATAGTCGGCGCACTCGTGCTGGTCGCTGGCTTCGAGGTAGGCGATCAGCTCCTCGATGACTTTCTGTCGCAACAGGCCGTCGTTGGACTCGACGGTGGCTTCGCTGAGCCGATCGCGCACGCGGCTGCGAGAAGCTTCCTGCCAGGCGTTACCGTCGCTTTCCGACCGCCCTTCGATCGCCTGCTCGATGTCCATCGAATGTTCCGGCGGCTGGTGCTGGGCGAAGGTTTGCGCCCGCAGGACGATGAGCTGCTGGCTGCGCCCGCGCGACAGGGAAATCCTTCGCTTGGCGTAGCGCTCGGTGAAGGCAATATATTCCGAGAGTTCGAGCAGCGATCGCGGCGAATAGGACACATCGATCTGGGCTTCGCGGCGCAGGGCGTTCAGCGACTCGACGTAGAAACCCTGCAAAAAGTCCTCGATCAGCAGCAGTCGCGCCTGATAGCTGGACTGCACCTGCATGGGCGTGATGTAGCGATAGACGATCGCGCTGAGCTTGCTGTGTAGCTCCAGGCGCGCGCCCCGCGACCCAGCGTCGTGGTATCTCAGCACCTGGTGCAGGCGGTGGGTCGCCAGTTTCATCGCCCAGCCGAACACGTCGTTCGAGGCTTGGATGCGATCGCTCTGGGTGCAGGTGCGCTCGACCTCTTCGGCAATACGAGCAGACACCGTCTGCAGCGATCGGGCGCTCGCCGTCGTTTTCGCCTGGAAATTTTCAATTAAAAACGTTTCGACCCGTTGCCGGTCGTTCGGTGGCTCGTGCTGGCTCATAGTGATCGACGTAACAAATCGACGTGACAACCCGAGCGCGAGCCGGTTCGTTCCGCCTCGGCCCGCTTTCCCTGCTTTCTCTTTCAGACTCAAGCTTGGCCTTTCCGCACGTTTCAGGACTTCGCTGCGGCTGGCGGCGCGGTGCAGTCGGCTACATTCTAGCGACGCGGCTAGCCCTCGAACCGATCGGTGGCGGGCAGGTAAATCTCAAACTCCGTACCCCAGGCGGCGTCCGTACGGAAGGTGATGCGTCCGTGGTGGTTGTCGGCGACGATCTGATGAACGATCGCCAGCCCCATGCCCGTGCCGATATTCTCCGGCTTGGTGGTGAAGAAGTTCTCGAAGATGCAGGGGCGAATGTCCTCGGGGATGCCGGGGCCGTTGTCGCGAATCTTGATGACGATCGCGCGATCTTCGATCTGCTCGGTGGCGATCGTGACGGTCGGCTTATCGATCGGCGTTGGACCATGAGTCAGCGCGTCGAGGGCATTGGCAATTATGTTGAGAAACACCTGGCCGATTTGGCCGGAGTAGCCGAGTGCCTGGAGGCCGATCGTGCCGTACTGCCTCCGCAAAGCAACGCCAGACTTAAAGCGGCTGTTGAGAATCAGCAGCGAGCTGTCGAGACAGGTGTGAACGTCGAAGGGCTTGCGCTTGCCCGAGCCGACGCGGGAGAAGCTACGCAGGCTCTCGACGATATCGCGCATGCGCCCCGAGGCGACCGAGAGGGTTTTGAGGATCGACGGCAAGTCTTCACGGATAAAGTCCAGTTCCACCTCCTCCCGCAGCGCCTCGATCGCGCTGTTGTCTGCGCCGGACTCATAGGCTTGGAGCAATTCATCGAGATCGTCGAAGTAGTTGTCGAGGAACCTCATATTGCCGTGAATGCAGTTCACCGGGTTGCGTATCTCGTGAGCAATTCCGGCGATCGATCGCCCGAGGAGCGCCATCTTTTCGTTCTGCATGGCTTGAGCTTTGGTCTGTTCCTCGAGCAGTTGCTTAGTCAGCTCGTGGATGCGCGACTGGGCGACGAGCAATTGGTGAACGTCGGCGAGACAGTAACGGCTATCGCTTCCGTAGTAGACTTCGCCACGGTCTACAACGATCGGCTCGTAGAGCTGCTCCGGCGGGCGCGCGAGTGAAGCTTGCGCCGCAGCGACGATCGACGTCTCGATCGGCAGCACCGACATCGGTGTGCGGGCGTAGTCGAGCATCTCTGCAACTGGACGACGCGAGAACAAATCGACGCTGTAGCGCTGGCTCATCTGCCGGAAGAAGGCTGCGCGCGACAGCAGCTCGATCGCATCGTTTCCCTTCAGCAGTATCGCGCCGGGCAGCAGCGGCTGGCTCTCGAACATCACCTTCACTTCCGCGCCGAGCAGCGAGGATGGCAGCGAGCAATCGAACAGGTGCAGGTCTGCCAACGTCGAGCCGATCGTCAGATGCTCTAGGGAAGATTGCCAGTCCGCAGCCCCAATTGTCGCCATGCGTTGAGTGGGGCAGTTGTGTACGGAGAACGAGGGCGGAGAATCCATAGTGGAGGGAGAAGGACGATGGCGAGGGGGGAGGGCTCTCTTTACGAGTACAGCTCACTCAAAGAGAAATCCTCCGAAACGAGTTTTAATTATTAGTTAATCGTGGATTAAGCCATGCTTAACATCGAACTCTCTGGCTTTGAACCACAGAGTTGAACCCTAAAGATCTTATATCAAAATAATCAAGTCGCTTCCGCCAATTTTGGCGAACGAAATATCAAATCAATAACTTCCAAGCTGACTGTTGACAAAGGATTGAAGTGTTTCCTAGAACGATCGTCAAGTCTCGACGAAAACACTCCCAAAACAAAGACTTTAACCGCGTAAAAATACGGAATCTGCCGCAACAGACTGCTGCACTCGAGATTTGCTTGCACGGTAGGGGGGGCTACGTATTTCGGCTCAGCCACGCGATCGCGAACTTGATCCACGGCTCGGCGTCAGTGCTGTCGCGCACTTCGGGTTCGCTAGAAACCGCGACGATCGCCTGGACGGTTTCGTCGGCAGTGTAGCCCAGCGCCAACAGCGTCATCTCCACGTCTTCGCGTAGGGCAGGCGTAACGCCTTCGGTGGGCGTCGCGTCGAGCTGGGCTTGCGATCGCCATTCGGCCAGCTTCGTGCGTAGCTCCAGGGAAATGCGCTCGGCGGTCTTCTTGCCAACGCCGGGAGCCTGGGAGAGCAGGCGGCTGTTACCCGACACGATCGCCTGGACGAGGTCGGCCATCTCCAGCGTGTCGAGCAGTGACATGGCGAGCTGGTTGCCGATGCCGCTGACCGCCGTAAGCTGCCGGAATAAATCTCGCTCGGCGATCGACAAGAAGCCAAACAGATACGAGCCGTCGTCGCGCGACTGGAGATGCGTAAAAATTTGCACCGACTCGCCAAAGGGCGGTAGAGCGGCGATCGCGCGCGGCAGGATCTGGATTTCGTAGCCCAGCCCGCCCGCTTCGACGACGAGCTGGGTGCGATTGGTGACGGTCTTGCGGGTGGCGATCGCCGTGCCTCGGATGTAGCCAATCATGGGGAAGCCCGCTAGCGAGGCGGCGTGGACAGGTGCTGTTGGAGGTGCTGGCGTGCGTCTTCGGCATCGGCGACCGTCGCCGCCTCGAGCTGCTCGCGCAGGTCGGGCGTTACGGCCAGCGCCCGCGTCCAGTCGGGGATTTGCGCGCCGCTGGGGTTGTCGAGGTAGGCGCAGCCCGCCTCGAAGATCAGCTGCTCGAAGGTCTCGACGATCGCCTCCTCCTTGTGGCGATCGTAGGGCAGGTTGTTAAACACCGCATCGACAAAATAGTGGCGCGTGTAGTCCTGGGCCTTGCGGCGGAACTTGACCCGCAGCGCCCGGATCCGGTCCATTGTGACGACCACCTGCTCGGTCTCCGTCAGCGTCCGCAGCACCGAGCTGAGGATATCGCGGCACATCTTTTGCAGACCGCTGTCGCTGGTCTCGCCGACAGCCTGGTGCTTGTGGTCGAAGATGCCGAGATCGACCTGGGCGATGCGCTTCTCAGCCACGTTGCGGTAGACCTCGGCCAGCATGCCGATCTCCAGCCCCCAGTTGCCGGGGATACGGGTGCTCAGCGCCAGGTCGCTCGTCAGCGCGAACTCGCCCGAGAGCGGATAGCGAAACGAACTCAGGTAGCGCAGGTAGTCTCGATAGCCGAACAGCTCGATCGTCGCCTGGAGCAGCGGCGTCACGAACAGGCGCGCCACGCGGCCGTTCAACCGGCGCGACTCGCTACCGATGCGGGCGTAGTACGCCTTGGTAAACGAGATGCCGAACTCCTGCTCGAGGACGGGGAAGAGCAGCTTGAGCGGATAAGAGCGATCGTAGGTGACGATATCGGCGTCGTGGAGTGCGATCGCGCTGGCCTGTAGCGAGGCAACCCCCAGCGCCAGCCAGACGGCTTTGCCTTTGCCGCGAAAGCCGGTGATATCGAGGCCGCTGTCGCGCAGCTTTTCGAGCAGTTGCGTGACGCGATCGCCGTTTTCCCACAGTACGGTCGTCTGCTGGGGCAGCACGTCGAAAAACTCCACGGCTTTGGCGTACTGCTCGAAGCTGTCGGCATAGAGGCTGACGACCACGTGGCGCACGAAGTCGCAGCGACTTAGATGCTCGCGAATGCCGGTCAGCGCCGGGCGCTCTAGCTCGTCGTAGAGTGCCGGAATCAGCACGGCGGTCGGTGACTCTTCGCTGAGCTGGGTCGTGCGCGCTTCGAGAAACTCGAGGTTACAGCCGAAGTCGTGAAGGGTCGCGATCTGTTCTTGCTTGTAGTCCATTCTGGCGATCTAGTGGCGAGACTGCCGTCCGTTTCGCCCTAGCCCAGTCCGAAAGTGAGCTTGGGGGTTTGATTGCGGGGGGCTGGAGGGCGGCGCGGGTCGGCGATCGATCCGGTTGGCGAGGTGGCGCGGATAGATAGCCTGACTACGAATATAGGGCTTACGCACGCTCTATCAAAGCGCCTGGAGTCTCATCAACCGAGTTTGCGCTTGAAAGCCAGGGAGCGGTTGGCGGCCAGTGCCGAGCGAAGTTTCCGGCGCGGAGGGCGGTGAGGGCTTGTTTGGGACGGTGGTGGACGCGATCCGCCCAGGATCGGCGACGGTCTCGCCGGGGTCTTCGCGGGCTAGCGTGGAGTGGCCGGGACGCTGCGGGGAGGAAAGCAAATAATGAAGTGCTGGTGGCAACAGTGGCGATCGAGTATTGGCTGGTTCGCGCTCTACGTTGCGGCGGGGATACTGCTGACGTTGAGCGGGGCTCCGACGAGCATGTTCGTCCTGGCTTCGGCTGGGGCTTTTGTCTGGTTGAAGGATTTGGAGTTGGGGTGTGCCTTTGCTTGGGCGCTGGTTTTGTGGTTAGCGTGGGAGTCTTCTCTGACGTTTATGTGGGTTTGGGCTTGGGGGTGGATGTGGGTTTGGTCTGGGATCGATCGGGAGTGGCGGGGGATGATGCCGCGTCGGTGGGTCGCGATCGTTGTAGTGGCGCTGGCGGGTTTGGGGTTGCTGGTTGGGGCGTTTCTGGGCTCGCGGGTTGTTGATGTGTCGTTTCCGGCGGAGTGGGGTTTTCTGCCGGTTTGGTTGCGCTAAGAATTTTGTCGGAAGAGAACTTTGCTTGTTGTCTGTGTCAGGAGTTATGTAAGGGGAAAGCGGGAGAGGGGTGAACCAGCCCTCCGCGCGGGAAACCGGACGGGGCTTACGCAAACCTCTGAGGTCTTGGTGGGTCGTGCATAAGCCCCGATCGTGCTAGAGCATTCGGGCGAGCCAGACTCCAGTGAGATAAGCAACTACACGCACGACCCAAAACAACGCGAGGAGCTACAACCCTTGTGGAATAGGCGCTAGAGATTCAATTAACAGCCTCTAGTCGCGCTTGCGACGACCGACTAGCGCTGCGATGCTCAGCCCAAGCAAGCCTGCGGTGGTTGCCGGTTCCGGCACGTCTTCAACCTCAAGCGTTTCGGGCGCGGTCATCGTGAAGTCCCCAATGCCAATTCCGTGAGTTTCGGGGTTGGCAACCGCGATGTCGGGGCCGCTGCCGTACGCGATCTCGATGCTGTCCACCATGCCCGCGAAGCTGATTTTTACGGCTCCGTCGTTCGAGTCGTTTCTGCCCACGCCAGTGCCGTCCAGCGTGAAGGCGTCGGTCACGGCAAAAGATGCAGCGCTCGCCAGGGCGGCAAAGGTCGGTGTCACCAGCTCGCCGTCTTTGTAGCCTTTGACGACGACGCGGTCTTGCCACGTTCCGATGTTACTGAGGTCGATGTCAAAAATCGAGAAGCTTAAGCCGGAAACAGCTTGTGAGAAGTCGGCGGCGAAGGTCATAAAGCTGCTGTCTCCTGGCGTACCCGCGCGATCGGGATCGATTTGGATATGCAGGCTGCGATCGTCGTCTCCTTGCGTACCGTTGACGATCGAGTTCACAGAAGGCGTAAGGTTGCCACCGCCGAACGAATTGAGGCTCGTGTCTTCTCCAATGAGAATGTCGATATCGACCGACAGGCCACTTGCCGAGTCGAGTAGGAACGAGCCAGAAGTTTGGCCATCCGTCCACTGTCCTTGCTGTGCAAGCGATTCCCAGTCGAGGGATACAGCGTGGGCGGGCAGCGCGCTCAGGGCACCGGCGAGGGCGATTGCGGAGCCGAGAGCGGTTGAAACTTGCGTAATTTTAAACATGCGTTTTGGAAAACCTTGTAGTTGCGAGCAGAAGTGGGCTCACGTGTCTCTGTAATGTTTGTCTGGCAAGGCTCGAGTTTCTTACGCAACGTTTGGGAAAGTATTGCAATCCGGCTCGAACGAGACCGCGCTCTGGCTTGTTACCGCTGCCGAAAATTCTCCTTCACAGCCCTGCTCGCTCGAAAATTCCCTCCGGCGTCAAACTCAGCCCCGGCAGCGCTTCATCCTCGATCGCCCGATCGCCCCGAAACGTCACCGGAACCGCTCCCGCCCGAAACACCGTCACCGTCCGCGATCGCGTGTCCACCACCCACACCCGCGCCACGCCCGCCGCCAAATACGCCACCGCCTTCTCCGTCATCTCCCCAAAGCCTTGGTTCGGCGAAATAATCTCGACGGCAAGATCGGGCGAAACCGGACAGGCTTCATCGCCAATGTCGTCCGGCAGGCGATCGCGTGAGACAAACAGCACATCCGGCACCGGAACCCACGGCTGGCCGTTACGCTCCAGCACCACCGCCCACTCAACCCCGACCTCACCGCGCAACTCACCCCAGGCATCGAGCAGATAGAGCAAAGCGCGCTGAGTTCGCGAGTGGAAGCGTTTGGAAGACATTTTTTCAATAACGGCACCGTCGAGCAGTTCGTAGCGACCTTGGAGGTCGGGCGAAGCCAGGAAATCCGCTAGGCTGACGCGAGTCGCAGTGGTGGCCATAACCTGCCGGCAAAGCTGCGCTTCAATTCTAGGTCGGTTTTATTTGCTGGGATTATTGGCAGGGTCTAGGAGCCAAATATTCCGTCTGCCGATCGCCAATAATGGTCAAATAAACTACAGCGATACACCCGCTGCCCATCCTCGCCCCGAAACCTCATGGCCACGATTTTCGCCAATATCATCGCCATCTACCGCAAAGAACTCTCCGGCTACTTCGTTTCGCCGCTGGCGATGGCGATCGCCGGACTCTTTTGGCTGATTGCCGGGTTCTTCTTTGCCACGATCCTGCTCGGCGGCAACGGCATCCTAGCGCAGGCCGCGATCCGCGCGCAGATGGGCATCACCGAGCCGCCGCTGGACGTGCCGTACCAGTTCCTACAGTTTTTCCTGGGGACGATTTCGTCGCTGTCGTTGTTTATCCTGCCGATGCTGTCGATGGGGCTCTACGCGGAAGAGCGCAAGCTCGGGACGCTGGAGCTGCTGGCAACCTCACCGATTACCAACTGGGCGGTGGCGACGGGCAAGCTGCTCGGCGTCGTGACGTTCTACACCGTGACGATCGCGCCGCTGCTGCTGTACGAGGCGATCGCCTTCACCGGAGCCGAACCGCCGATGCCCGCAACGCTGCCGCTGATGGGACACCTGGCGCTGATCCTGCTATCTGCAAGCATTTTGTCGCTGGGGATGTTCGTCTCGTCGCTGACCGACAGCACGATTCTGGCGGCGATTTTGACCTTTGCGCTGGTGTTGTTTCTTTGGGTCACGTCGGCGATCGGCGAGACGATCCAGGGTCCGATCGGCGAGGCGATCGCCCACCTGTCGCTGCTCGAACACTACAACCAGCTCACCCAAGGCGTCTTCGATACCGGCAGCATTATCCTGTTCGCGTCGTATATTTTTCTCGGGATCTTCCTCACGGCACAGTCGATCGAAGCGCTACGCTATCAGCGCTCGTAGCTATGTGTCAGCTCTCTGCCGCGATCGCCGCTTCCAATTGTCGATTCGGTCTGCCCCCAGTATGAAAACGAAGCACAAAAACGACGCATGAAAACGCCGCTCGCTCGCCTCAAGCAATATTGGATCTTCCTGCTGTGGATCGGGCTGTTTCTGCTCGTGGCCGGTGCGGTGGCGGGGCTGCTGACCGGCGAGTGGATGACGACGCCGACGCTGATGATTATCTTCGGGACGACATCGCTGTCGATGTGGGCGACGGGGCAAGATCGCGTTACGAAAGGCTTCTGGTCGCGGCGATCGACGGAAATCGGCACGAACGCGATCGTCTCGACCCTGGCGACGCTGGGCATCCTGGCTGCGATCAACGTCCTCGGGGCGCGCTACAGCGTCCGCGCCGACCTGACCGAGTCGCAGCGCTTCACCCTCGCGCCGGAGTCGATCGCGATCGCCGAAACCCTCGAAGCGCCGGTCAAGGTCTGGGTCTTCAGTTTGCAGCCGAACCCGGACGACGAGGCGCTGCTGGAGAACTACCGCCGGGTCAGCGACGGCCAAATCGACTTCGAGTACGTCGATCCGCAGGCGCGACCGGGGCTCGTGCAGGAGTTCGGCGTCACGGCAGATGGTGAGGTGTACTTAGAAGCGGGCGAAGACCGGCAGTTCGTTCAGACGATCGACCTCAACGGCCTCTCGGAAGCGCAGCTCTCGAACCGCATCGCTCAGCTCGGCGCGGGCGCGGCCAGCAAGGTTTACTTCCTGCAAGGCCACGGCGAGCGCTCGATCGTCGAAGCGCAACAGGATGGTATGACGCGGGTCGTCAAGGCGCTGGAGGAGAAAAACTTCGCGATCGAGCCGCTGACGCTGACGGGCTCCGAGGCGGCGACGGAGATCCCCGGCGATGCGGCGGTGCTGGCGATCGTCAGTCCGACCTCGGCGCTGTTCGAGAACGAGCTGGCCGCGATTTCCGACTATCTCGATGGCGGCGGGCGCGTCTTGCTGACCCTCGATCCGAATACCGAGCCGGAGCTGGACGAGTTCGCGTCGAGCTGGGGCATCGAGCTGGGGACGGGCATCGCGATCGACCCCGAGCGCTGGGTGCAGGGGTTGGGGCCTGCCGCACCGCTGGCGATCGACTACGGCCAGCATCCGATCGCGCAAGATTTCGGCCAGAACTATTCGCTGTTCCCGGTGGTCAAGCCGCTGCGGATCGTCGAGGAGATTACAGACGCCGAGGACATTGTGGTGCAGCCGCTGGCGTTTACGAGCGACGCAAGCTGGGAGGAGATGGATCTCGACGAGGGGCCGGACTGGGAGCAAAACGAAGAAGACCGACCGGGGCCGTTGATTTTGGCGGCGGCGCTGTCGAAGCCGGTTGAGATGGAAGAAGCGGCGGCGACCCCGGCGGTGGAATCGGACGCGGCGGCAGAAGACGGGACTGCGCAAGAGGAGTCGAACAGCGCGATCGAGGCGGAGACTTCAGCGGAAGAAACACCGGAAGCAGAGGTCACTGAGGAAGAAGCGATCGAGCTTGAAGAAGCGATCGAAGAAGAACCCTCGGATACAGAAGCGCCAGCAGACGAGGCGGAGGAACCAGAGTCGACGGACGAGGAAGACCCGGAAGACGGCGCAGCAATCGACGAAACCGAGCCGATCGCGGCGGAAGAGGCCGACGAAAGCCCGGAAGAGACTGGCGAAACTGGCGAAGCCGACGAACCCACCGTCGAAGCCCGCCTGGTTATCTTTGGCGACTCGGACTTCCTGACCGACAGCTTCTTCGACAACCAGCTCAACGGTGACTTTTTCCTGAACGCGATCGGCTGGCTCGCCGAGGTCGATGAAGCGCAGCTCTCAATTCGCGCCAAGGAATCTACCGAACGCACGCTAACGCTGACGCCCGCAACGGCGCGTTTCCTGGCCTGGACGGCGCTGGCGACGTTCCCGGCGATCGGCTTTGGTGCGAGCGCGATCTTGTGGTGGAAGCGCCGTTAGGGTCGATCGTTTGGCTGGTGCTTTTGGGGCGTCCGGCGCGATCGTTCCCTAGCGATCGCGGTGGGTGAACGGCTTCGCATCGCGTCCGGCATAGGTCGCCGCCACATGCCCGTCACCCACCAACTTGTACTTATACGTCACCAGCCCATCTAGGCCCACCGGCCCGCGCGGCGGCAACGTCTGCGTACTGATGCCCACTTCCGCACCGAAGCCGTAGCGGAACCCATCCGAGAAGCGCGTCGAGCAGTTGTGAAACACGCCCGCACTATCGACCCGCGACAGGAACGCGTCGGCAGTCGCCTGGTTCTCCGTGACGATCGCGTCCGTATGCCGCGAAGCATAGGTCTGGATATGCTCCAACGCCGCCTCGAAATTCGCAACGACCTTAATCGCCAGCACCAGATCGCTGTATTCCGTAGACCAGTCCGCCTCCGTCGCCGCTTCGATGGTGGCCGATTCACTTTCGGCACGAGCGCGCGTCGCCTCATCGCCCCGCAGCGTTACGCCCTTGGCTTGCAGCGCCGCGATCGCCCGAGGCAAAAACTCCGCCGCGACCTCCTCATGCACCAGCAGCGTCTCCACCGCATTGCACGCCGCCGGGTACTGTACCTTCGAGTCCACGACGATCTCCACCGCCTTGTCGAGGTCAGCTTCGCGATCGACGTACACGTGACAAATCCCGTCCGCGTGTCCCAGCACCGGGATGCGCGTGTTGTCCTGCACGAAGCGCACGAACGAGTTCGAGCCGCGCGGAATAATCAGATCGACGTAGCGATCGAGCGACAGCAGCGTCTGGATTTCCTCGCGCGTCGTCAGGAGCTGCACCGCGTCCGGATCGATGCCCGCCGTCTCCAGCCCGCGCCGCACCGCCGCAACGATCGCCCGACAGGACTGCACCGCCTCGCGCCCGCCCTTGAGGATTGCGCCATTGCCCGACGCGATCGCCAGACTCGAAATCTGAATCGCCGCATCCGGGCGCGCCTCGAAGATCACGCCCAGCACGCCCAGCGGACAGGTAACGCGCTGCAACACCAGCCCGTCGTCCAGCTCGCGATCGATTTGCACCGCGCCGATCGGGTCGGGCAGCTCGCCGACGTCGCGCACACCCGCGATCGTTGCGGCCAGCTTGGTATCGTCCAGCTTCAGGCGATTGTAGAGCGGCGTGGCGATACCGTCAGCTTTGGCCTGCGCGCAGTCGGCAGCGTTGGCAGCGAGGATCTCTGGCGCGGCGGCTTCGAGGGCGTCGGCCACGGCGGCGATCGCGGCGCGGCGATCGGCGGTCGGCAGAATCGCCAGACGTTTCGCGGCGTCGCGGGTGCGGCGGGCGATCGCCGTTAGGTCGCTGGTAGAAACTTCGGACGTGGAGCTAGGAACGGTCGCGGTCATGGGTGATGAAATTCGATCGGTGATTCGGTCGGGGTCTCGATTGAGACTAAACAAAGACTATCGTTCCAACGCTCTGCGTTGGAATGCCTTGTTAGACGCTCTGCGTCGAGTCACGCGGGCGGAGATTCTCGATCGGTTTTATCGATGTCCTTCACTTTAAGCGATCGGCCGCCGCTTTTTAATGCCATCGATCGGTCGTAGATCGCCGCAATTGGCAACGTTCTCGCTATTATCAAATTAGCGAATTTTGTCTAGATTTTAGTTCGTCCATTTCCGGCCTCGTTTTTGAGAGCCGATCGTGGCATTAGATTCGCCATCCACAGACTTTCCCGAGCGCGGCTTACCGTCACCTTTTCTCTGCGCCAATCGCCGCTAGAGACTCCGACGATCGCCCCGGCTTAGCTATGATTCCCCGTCTACTGCGCCTCTCGAATTTCTTTAGCTACCGCGATGCGACGCTGGATTTTTCCGGTCTGAATACCGCCTGTATTTGTGGCGAAAATGGTGCGGGAAAATCGTCGCTACTCGAGGCGATTTCCTGGAGTGTTTGGGGCAAAACCCGCGCCTCGAGCGAAGACGAAATTATCAGCATCGGCGAGCGAGAAACCCGCGTCGATTTTACATTTGAATCCCAGGGACAGGGATTTCGGATCGTGCGATCGCGCTGTCGCGGGCAGGCCAGCTCGCTAGAATTTCAGGTAGAGACGCCGCTGGGCTTCCGGGCGATTACGGCCAAGGGTACGAAGGCAACGCAGAAGAAAATACTCGAAACGCTCAATCTCGACTACGAGACGTTTGTGAATTCGGCCTACCTACGGCAAGGGCGCGCCGACGAGTTTATGCTCAAGCGCCCGAACGAGCGTAAAAAGGTGCTAGCCGACTTGCTGAAGCTCGATCGCTACGAAGTCCTGGCGAAGCGGGCGCGCGAGGTCATGAAACAAGCGAAAGTCGAAGCGGAAGCGCTCGATCGCCAGCTCGAAGAACTGAAAATTAAGGCCGCCGACCTGGACGATACGGCGGAGGAAATCGCCGCTACTGAAGACACGATCGCCGCGCTCCGAAAACAGCAGCAAAGCGACACCGAGCGCACCGGCCAACTGCGCGATCGTCTCACCCAGCGTCAGGGCTGGCTACAGCGCCAGACTTGGCTAACCGAGCAGCTCGAAACCAACACCCGCGATCGCGCCCGCAACGCCGCCGACCTCGATCGCACCCGCGCCCGTCAAGCTCAGCTCGCGCAACTGCTCGATCGCGCCCCGCAAATCGAAGCTGCCCTGGCCGACTACGAGCGCCTGGGTAAAGAGCTCGCCGAATCCGATCGTCGCTTTTACGAACACCAGCAGCTCCAGACCCGCCGCCACGACCTCGCGACTCAGCTCGATCGTCAGCTCGCCGATGCCCAGCGCCAGTTTCAGATCGTCCGCGCCGACCTCGATGCCCTCGAGCGCCAGCTCGCCGAGGCGCAAAAGGTCGCCCAGCGCGGCGACGGCCTGACGGAACCCAACGAGCGATTGACCGCCGCGCGCGATCGTCTCAAGCAGCTCGATCGCCTGCAAACCGAGGTCGCGCCCCTGGAGCAGCGCCGCCAGCAGCTGGACACCCAGCGCGATCGCCTGCGCGTCCAGCTCGAGTCCCAGCGCGATCGTCGCCGCGAACAGATCGCCCAGCTCTCCGGCCACGACGCCCGCCGTCAGAAGCTCACCGTCCAGCTTCAGGGTTTGGCCGACTCCCTCGGCAACCTGGAGAACAAGCAAGTTTATTTTCACCGCGTCCAGGAAAAGGGCGTCGAGCGGCGCAGCTTCCTCGAGCGGCTCCAGGCGCAGGCGTCGGAGTGCAAGCAGCAAATCGAGGAATTCGAGCGTAAGGTGAGCTTGCTCGACGAGCCCGACGCGCTCTGCCCGCTCTGCGATCGCCCGCTGGACGGCCAACACTGGCAGCACGTCTCCGAAAAGCACGCCCGCGATCGCAAAGCGCTCAACAACCGGCTCTGGCTACTCGGCGAACAAATCGCCACCGCCCGCCGCGAAATCGACGTGTTGCGCCAGGAATATCGCAGCGTCCAGCACGGCCTGAAGCCCTACGACGCCCTACGCGAAAAGCGCGGCCAGCTCCAGGCACAGCTCGAAGCCTGCCAAACCGACGCCGATCGCCTCGCGCAGCTCCAGACCGAAGCCGACGCGATCGCGACACAGCTCCAAACCAACGACTACGCTCCCGAACTTCAGGTCGAGCTGCAGACTTTGACGATCCAGCTCGAAACCCACGCCTACGACGAGCGCGACCACGCCCTGGTTCGCAGCGAAGTCGAAAGCCTGCGCTGGGTGGACATCGAGCGCGCCAAAATCGAGCAGGCGGAACGGACGATCGCCCATCTGAACCAGCGCCGCCCCGAGCTGGTCGCCGAACGCGATCGCCTGTCGCAAGTCTGCGAGACCCTGCCCGTCGAGTCCGAGTTCGCCCGCGATCTCGCCGAACTCGATCGCCAGCTCGCCGAACTGGCCTACAGCGCCGACAAGCACAACGAACTCCGCCAACAGGTCAACAGCGCGCGCGGCATCTTCTCCGACGCCGAAGCCCTCGAGTCCGCCCGCAGCGAGCAGCCGCAATTGGCCGAGTCGATCGCGGCGATCGACTCGCAAATCGCCAACCGAGACCGCGAGCGCCAAACCCTGACCGATCGGCAAACCGAAATCGCCGAACAGCTCGCCGCGCAACAAACCGAGTGCCCCGACCCCGCCGCCGACATCGCGACCCTCGATCGGCAAATGCAGGAGCGCCGCGCTGAAATCGAGCGCCAGCTCTCCCACCTCGGACGCCTCCAGCAACAAAGCCACCAGCTCGAACAGCTCACCACCCAAATCGACGCCCGCCGCAGCGAAATCGACGCCTTGCGCTACCGCCAGCGCCTGCACGCCGAACTCGATCGCGCCTTCGGCAAAAACGGCCTTCAGGCACTGACGATCGAAACCGTCCTGCCTCAGCTCGAAGCCGAAACCAACCGCCTGCTCGCCCGCCTCAGCGGCAACCAGCTCCACGTCCAGTTCGTGACCCAAAAAGCCCGCAAGCGATCGCGCGCCAAGTCCTCACGATCTTCCAAGCCCTCGAAGTCTAACGGCAAAACCGCCACGCTCCAAGCCATCGCCGACGCTCCGATCGAGACCCTAGAAATCTTTATCGCCGACACCCAGGGAACCCGCGCCTACGAGACCTACTCCGGCGGCGAAGCGTTCCGCATCAATTTCTCGATCCGGCTGGCGCTATCGCGGCTGCTCGCCCAGCGATCCGGCGCATCGCTCCAGCTCCTCATCGTCGATGAAGGCTTCGGGACACAGGACGAGCGGGGGCGCGAGCGGCTGGTGTCGGCGATCGAGGCGATCGCCAGCGATTTCGCCTGCATCCTTGCAGTAACGCACATCCCCAGTCTGAAAGAGGCCTTTCAAACGCGCATCGAAGTCACCAAATCTAGCCAGGGTTCACAAATCCAGCTCGTCACCTAAAGCGAGCCACCGCGCTAGAGTTAAGGGAGAACCAGCACAAACACCTAAAACCCATGCAAGAGATTCCCCAGTGGATGGATTACGTCGCCGTCGGTTTCGCCGTTCTGATTCTGATTGGCAGTGGCTTTATGGTCTCGAATGGAGCTGTCGAGGCCGAGCGCGATCTCAAGCGTAAGTAAGGCCAACATGGTGCATTGTGACCTGACTCGACCTGGGAGAATCTAATCAATGAGACCCTCCCAGCTGATTGACGGACAAAAGTGATTAGAGGAGCTTGTAAAGCCTGACAGTGTGGCG
>ERZ1740067.988-NODE-988-length-20913-cov-6.536341_pt1 | contig 20913 bp, 17 predicted proteins | sample MGYA00581736_ERZ1740067 | MGnify/ENA primary metagenome ERZ1740067 (study PRJEB43018, sample SAMN04849236) | marine metagenome | isolation source: floating plastic debris | place: Pacific Ocean | collected 2008-08-27 | study: EMG produced TPA metagenomics assembly... | reverse complement strand
CGCAGCGGCGTGGTCGGCCGAGCCGGATGTGGCGTACATAATCGTCCCCGAGCGACCGGGTGCCGACTGGGGTGAATTGCTTGCCCAGCCCCGCCCCGAATCCTCGGCAGACGCCCGCGTTCCGACCGGTGCCGACGCCGAGCTCGGCCCGCGGGCTCCCACGGTGGACACGATCGGCGAGGCGGTGCTGATCGCGGACGATCGGCGGGCGCTGCTTGTGCTTCGGCCGCATGTGCCCGAGCGCTTCGAGTTGCTGCCTCGGTAACTTTCGCCGGGGCCGCTGTCGGGCGTTGCGCCCCTATGATCGCCGCCCATGGCTCTTGTGATCGCAATCGCGCTGATGCTCGCCGGCCTCGTCCTTCTCATCAAGGGCGCGGACTGGCTGATTCTCGGTGCCGCGGATCTGGCCAGGCTTCTCGGCGTGCCGACCATCGTCGTCGGGCTCACGGTTGTCGCCTTCGGCACCAGCGCGCCCGAGCTCGCGGCGGGCATTGGCGCGGCGCTGAGCGGCCATCCCGAACTGAACATCGGCAATGTCGTCGGCTCGAACATCGCAAACGTCGGGCTGATCCTGGGTGTTGCGGCACTGGTCTGCTCAGTGCCCGTGACCGCGAGTGTGGTGCGCAAAGACGTAGGCATCATGATCCTCGTCTCGCTCGTTGGTGTCGGCGTGCTCATCGGCGGACGGGTCAATCGGTGGGAGGGGCTCCTGCTCGTCGCCGGCATCGTCACCTACCTGCTCTGGCAGTACCGCGCAGCACGTGCCGAGCGCGGTGAGGCGGGTGACTTGATCGAGAAAGAAGTCGAGGATCAGCTCGGCACCGATGGCACGCCGCGCCGGCCGTTGGTCTGCATCGTCCTTGTGATCGTCGGCATACTCGCGCTCACCGGCGGCTCGGCGCTGCTCGTCGAGGGCGCGACGCGCACCGCCACGATCATGGGCGTGAGCGAGTACATCATCGGGCTGCTGGCGGTCGCGTTTGGCACGAGCGTGCCCGAGCTGGCGACGTCCATCCGCGCGGTCACGCGGGGCGAGTCGGATCTGGCGGTCGGCAACGTGATCGGGTCGAACGTCTTCAACGTTTTGTGCGTGCTGGGCATCACGTCGCTGATCACGCCCATCAGCGCACCGCCCGGCGAGCTGCTGCGTGATCTTGCGGTCATGCTCGCGATGGCACTGGCGTGCATCCCGATCCTGGGCCGGGGCGGGAAGATTTCGCGGGGCGAGGGCGTGCTGCTGGTCTCGGCGTATCTCGGATACGTGCTCTGGGTCGCGCTCTCAGGCGGCGGCGGATCGGCCTAATTGCGCATCGCTTTGGTGCGTCGCAGCCGGCGTCGGCGTTGGGCTCAGGCCGTCGCGTGTGACGTTTGGACGGGCGGGCAGGCGCGTCCCATACCCAGCCGATCGCAAGCCCACGGCGAGCCCGGCCGATAGCGACGGGAGATGCTCCGCGTTCCGCTGACCAACGCACGCCCCGGCATGGCACTCGCGATGCCCGTCTTCCACCCGCGCAGCCCGAACACGGTGCTGCTCAAGGCGGGCGTCACACTCGACGATCGGCTTATCGGACGCCTGCGCGACAACCTCGTCGGCGCGGTCTACATCCGATATCCCAAGCTCGCATTCCTCAGCCAATACATCAGCCCCGGCGTTGCCGCGGCCCGCGAGCACATGACCGGCCTCGTCGCCGAGGCCGTCGATGCGCTCGAGGTCGATGCGAATCTGGATTACTACCGATACCGCTCGGGCGTGGTCGCGCTGATCGAGAAGCTCTCGGACAACCCGCGGGCAGCCCTCTTCATGGACGAGATGGGCATCACCGACCGCACTCTCCTGCGGCACTCGGCCGCGACGAGCTACCTCGCCGTGCTCATGGGCTTGAAGCTCGAGTCGTACCTGGTGCACGAGCGCAGCCGGCTCGCCGCGACCGCGGCGCGCGATGTCGTGCCGCTAGGGGTTGGCGCGATGCTGCACGATGTTGGCATGCTGCGCTTGGCCCCGTCGACGCTGCGGTATTGGGATGAGCACAAGGACGAGTCGGACCCGGAGTGGCAGGAGCACGCCCGGCTTGGGTACGACCTTGTCAAGGGCAAGGTCGAGCCGTCGGCAGCCGTCGTGGTGCTGCATCACCACCAGCGATTCGATGGCAAGGGCTTCCCTGCGGTGCGCCGGCCCGACAGCCCGCCCCAGCCGCTCGCCGGCTCGGATATCCATGTCTACGCCCGCATCGCGGCCGCTGCCGACGCCTTCGATCGCGCGATGGTGCCAAGCGAAGACCGCCGCGCGCCGGTCGTCGCGGCGCTCCGTGAGGTCGTGCTCGGAAAGCAGCGGGGGCGTTTCGACGCGATGGTGCTCCGGGCGCTGGTCGCGGTCGTGCCGCCCTATGCGCCGGGATCGCTCATCACGCTCACCGACGGCACGCGGGGCGTGGTGACCGCGTGGACCCCGATCGACCCGTGCAGCCCGACGATCACGCCCGCGACGGTCGACGACGCCGGCACGATCGAGGTCGACATCGATCGCGAGATCGACCTGCGCCGGCATGACGAACTCGAGATCGCCGAGATCGATGGGCACGATGTGCGCGAGCACAATTTCTACCCGCGGTCGTCGGCCGAGTTCGACCTCGACCGTGCGCTCAAGGCATTGATCAATGCCGCGGCCGACCATGACACACCGACCGCCCAAGCGGGTTGACGGGTCGGGCCAAACTTCGTGAAGGACTCAGTTGGTCGCGGTCGCGGGCTTGCCCGCGGTTGTTGTGGCCGTTGCGCTCGTCGGGCGGACCGACGCGGCACGCTGGCCTGCGGTTGGTCGTCCAGCGGGGGGTGCAGCCCGTACGATCGCGCCGTTGGCGTCACGCGTGAGTCCCGCGGCTGCGAGGCGGTCGTCGGGGATCGGGTCGGTGCTGACCTCGCCCGCGTCGGGTGCGCGGAGCAGGACGCGGTCGTTGCTGCCGAGCCCTCCAAGGACCTCCGCAAACACGCTCGATCGGCGACCGATCTGCACGGGCACGCGCTCGAAGCGCGAGCCGGCCGGGCGATAGACATACCGCATCGCGCCGTCGGTGAAGACCGATTGCACGGGGATGCTCAACGCATCCTCGACGTTGCCGAGCATGACCTCTCCCTCGACCCGCATGGATGGCTTGAGCACGCCGGCGTCGTTCTGGAAGTCGAGGGCGATCCGCACGCTGTACTCGCGCCGGTTGGGGTCGCGCCAGCCGCCGGTCTCGGCGAGCACGCCGATCGACTCGACCGTGCCCTTGAATGCCTCGGGGCCCGCGGCCTCGATCTTCACATCGGCAGGCTGACCCGGACGCAGGCGCCCGGCGAGCGCCTCGTGCACACGCACGGTCGCCATCATCTCGCTCGTGTCGGGCAGGACGATGAGCAGCTCGTTGGGCGAGATCTGCCGGCCGATCTGGAGCGGGCCATCGTTGCCACCCCAGCGGTTGCGGTTGATGCTCGTGGCGTAGACGACGAGGCCGTCGGACGGTGCGATGACCGTGCACGCCTCGAGCTGGCTCTCGTACTTGGCGAGCCGTTGCTCACGCATCTGGAGCTGACGCTTCTTGGTCGCGACGTTCGACTGGCGGTTCTTGAGGTTGATGTCGTTCTTCTCGCGAACGCGGTCGAGGTTTGCCTCGGCCTTGTCCACGTCGGAAATCTTGGTCCGTTCATCGCGCGGGTAGTCGTACTTCTCGTAGATGTCCTGATCGAGCAGCGCGGTCTCCACGCGGGCGCGGGCGTCGATGAAGTTGATCTCGTCGATGTCGCGCTCGTTCTTCGAGAGGAAGCCCTGGGAGAGCAGCTCCTCACTGCGTTCGAACTTCTCGCTCAGGCGCTCGAGCTGGCGCTCGGCCTGCTCGACGTCGAGTTGCAACTGCTTGCGACGCTTGGTGACGGTGCCGTCCTGCCACTGCTCGAGCGCGAGCTTCGCGAGCTCGACGCGCAGCTCCGCGTCGCGGAGCGCCTCGTCGTTGTCCGAGAGTTGGATGCGCAGGTCGGTCTCGGCCGCGGCGAGGTCGAGCCGGGCGCTCTCGACGCGGAGAAGCTCTTCTTCGATCTCGGTCTCGATCTCATCGTCGTTGAGGCGGACGAGCAGATCGCCCGCGTTCACTCGGCTGCCCTCATCGACGATGAAATTGATCGTCGATCGGCTCTCGAGCTCGCTGCGAATCTCGATCTGGTTGCGAGCCTCGAGCTCGCCGCTGGCGACGGTCGTGATGTCGAAGCTGCGGACCGTGGCCGGTGCGAGATCGGAGGCTCCCGCCCGCGAGCTCTGGCGGGCCTCTGCCTCGGTCGTGGCGGTGCCAACCACGACCAGGCCGACAGCCAGGGTGCCCAGCAGCGTGCCGGCTGCGAGCAGCGTCGCCCGGCCGGGCCGGCCTCGGCGGTGCCGGGGGGCGAGCGGGCGGAGGGGTGTGCTGCGGTTGGTCGTCGTCGTGGTAGGCGTCATGGTCGGCTCGCTTGGTCGGTCGGGTCACGCGAAGATCGCGCAGAGGAGGTCGTGCGGTCTCTACTTCGTTGTACTGCCGAGAACCGGTTTCGATTCGCGGAGTCTCTACAGTAAAGGTCGGCACGCCGGTCCCGATGGATGCACTTGTGCCCGTTACGACCCCGATAGACACCAATCAGCAAGCGGCCACGCGCAGTTTCTTCCGGTGCTGGGCTGCCTGACCCATCAGTCATGCCTCCGGTCCCCGCGCTCATGCCACAGAACCATCCGCAATCCAGACATCGGCTGCTCGACCTTCTGCCCGAGGGGACGCTGCTCGCGGTGGCGGCGCCGGCCGAGGTTCGTGCTGTGCTCGGGTCTGCAATGAACCCATCGGTCGACCCGCCCGTCGAATTGCCCATCGACCATCCCGCCCGGCCGGGCGTGGGTGTGGTTCGCACCGGTGTGGGCCCAGCCGCAGCAGCCGCCAGCGTTGCCGCAACGCTTGGGCGTCGGCCGTTCCGGGCGGTGCTGAGTGTCGGGGTCGGCGGTGCATTGCCTGGGCCGAGTTCGCCCACGATCCGCTCGGTGGTGCTCGCCGATCGGAGTGTCCTTGCGGATCAGGGTCTTGCTGAGCCGGGGCAATACGTGCCGACCGCCGAGATGGGCTTCGGCGCGTTCTCGGACCAAAGCGACGCGATCGCCGCTGATGCTGCGCTGCTCGACGCACTCGCTCCGGCCGTCGACCACGTCGGCGCGATCTCGACGGTCTCGACCTGCTCGGGCACCGACGACCTCGCCTCGGCAATCGCCGGGCGGACCGCGGCACTGGCCGAGGCGATGGAAGGTGCCGCGGTCGGTCTCGCAGCCCAGCGGGCCGGGCTGCCCTTTGCCGAAGTCCGGGTCATCAGCAACACCACGGGCGACCGCGCCGGGCAGGTCTGGGACCTTGATGGTGCGCTCGCGGTGCTCGCGAAGGTATTCGGACCCGCACAGACCGCGTGACCGCGCTGGGGTGCTGGCTGTTCCGGCCGTGCCGACTGGGGCGAGCGGGCGGGTGGCCGGCCCATCCCGGCGGATCAACGCAACCCGAGAACCGGCCGATGGTCAGACGCGCTCGGGCAGCAGGCCTTGGCGTGTCCGGTCGCCTCTCGATCGGGCTCTTCACGCGAGTCGGGGAACGGGTCGAAGGGGTTGGGATGCGCTTCGGAGGCTTGAATCGTGCGTCGGTCAGTCTTGGCAAATCGGCCGTGTTGCCGGTTGCCATCGACTTCGGCACCTCATCGCTCAAGATGCTGCAGGTCCATCGGGGTGACGCGCTCACGCTGGTCTCGGCTGCGGAATTGCCCACCCCCGACGCCTTGCTGGGTGACGCCGAGAAGCGTTTCGCGTACCAGTGCGAGCAGCTTCCCAAGCTCATCAAGAGCGCCGGCTTCAAGGGCAAGCGGGCGGTGTGCGCACTGCCCGCGCCGCGGACGATCTGCAAGCAAATGCAGATCAACAAGCCCGACGGCGTCTCGCTGATCGACCTGATCAAAGCAACACTCCCCCAGCAGCTCGGGTGCCACCCCGACGCGCTCGTGTATCGACCCATCGAGGTCGGGCAGGTCTCGCCCGGCAAGACCGAGGTCGCGTGCCTCGCGGCCCCGCACGAGCTCGTGCAGCGCCTCATGCACACCCTGCGCGCGGCGAAGCTCGAACCGGTCGGCATGCACTCGGAGTACATCGCGCTCGCCCACGCCTTCGAGGGCGCCCCGCTGCCCGGCGCGGTGGAGAGGGCGCCCGAAGAGGCTGCCAGCGACGAGGCAGCAGAAAGCAAGGACAAGAAGGCTGCGAAGGGCGCGCCCGAGCCCGACCCGACGACCATGTACGTCGACATCGGCACCGGCGCGACCAAGGTCGTCATCGCCCACGGCCAGACGCCCGCGTTCGCCCGCCTGATCGAGCTGGGCGGGTCGCGGATGGACCGCGTCGTGTCCGAGCAGCTCGACATGACCATGGCCGAGGCGCAGCGCACTCGCCGATCGCTCGACACGATGGTGCCCGCTGCCAACGCAACGACCGAGTCCGGCGGCGTCGCGGTCCGCACGCGCACCGCCAACCTCAGCGAGCCCATGGAGATACTCGTCGACGAGCTCTCGATGTGCCTGCGCTATCACTCGTCGGTGCATCCCGGGCGCAAGGTCGACTCGGCCGTGTTCTTGGGTGGTGAGTCGACGCACGTTGCCATGTGTGCGCACATCGCGCGTTCGCTTCGTCTCAAGGCGCACAGCGCCGACCCGCTGGCGCGTGTGTCGCGCACCGGCAAGGAAAAAGTTCCGGGGACCGATCTGCTTCGCGCCTCGCCCGGTTGGGCGGTGCCGCTCGGCCTGTCACTCGCACCCACGGATATCTGATTTGCGCACCGCTGACCCGAGACCTCACTCGTGATCTGGCCCGTCTCGGCACACCGCCGACCACTCGACCCTAACGCGGCGCGACCTGCGCCGAGGAGCACACGCGGATGGACAACCCGTTCCGCAAGTCAGGCGACACCAAGGGCAGCTTCCTGCCCGAGAGTTATGTCGCCAACAAGACCCAGGCCCGCGCCAACGTGCTCGGGTTGTTTCTCTTCGTCGTCGTGATGGCGGGGGTGGTCGGCGCGTTCCTGGTGACCAACCGCCAGTGGAAGGCGGTCAAGGCCGAGCAGGAGTCGATCAACGCGCTCTACGAAGAGGAAGCCGCGAAGATCGATCAGCTCAAGGACCTGGAGAAGCAGCGCGTCGAGCTGGTCTCCAAGGCCGAGATCACGACCGCGCTGGTAGATCGCGTGCCGCGTTCGGTGCTGCTCGCCGAGATCGTGATGGCGATGCCCGACCCGGTGACGCTGCTCGAGTTTGAGCTTGAGTCGAAGCGCGTGAAGGTCAAGGTGCCCAAGAAGACCAGCTCCAAGAGCGGGTCGAGCGTGAAGACAATCAGCAGTAAGAGCAAGAAGTCTTCTTCGAAGAAGGCCGAGCCGCCCAAGCCCCAGCCGCCGCGCTTCGAGACGACCCTCTCGCTCATTGGCGTGGCGACGGCCAACAACGACATCGCGGACTTTCTCGCGAACCTCAAGGACTGCCCGCTGCTCGAAGATGTCGAGATCGAGTACATCCGCGAGTCGCGCATGCAGGACATGGACCTTCGCAAGTTCCGCGTGAACGCGAGCGTCCGCAGCAAGGCCGACGCGATGGATGTCGAACTCGCCGAGCCGACCACGCTGGTTGATTGGGCCCCGATCGCGAGCCTGCAGGAGGACACCCAATGAGATTCGGCATCCGCGAAATCATCATGATGCTCATGATCCTGGCTGTGCCTGTGGTGAGCTACCTGGCCGTTTTCAAGCCGCAGAACGCCGAGATCGACAAGGCGCGAGCCGAGATCGAGCACAAGCGTGAGCTGCTCGACCGCCTCCGCGGCGAGACGGCACGCACGAGCGATCTCGAGCGCGCCAACGCCGAGATTCTCACTCGCATCAACGAGATCGAGTCGCGCCTGCCCAGCGGCAAGGAAGTCGACAGCATCATCCGGCAGGTCTCGGACCTTGCCGTCAGTGCCGGCATGGAATCGCCCGCGCTCGACTCCGAGAAGCCGGTGACGGCTGCGATGTACAAGGAGCAGCCGCTCAAGATGGAGTCCACGGGCGGCTTTGCGGGGCTGTACCAGTTCTTGCAAGCCGTTGAGCGCATGCCGCGCATCACACGGCTCCCCGACATGGAGATCAAGCGAGCCCGCGGCGCGGACGGCCTGATCAACACCGAGTTCACCCTGAGCATCTACTTCCAGGATTCGGAGCCCTCCTCATGATGCCCGGCGACAACGACATCAACCATGGCAATGACGGTGACCAGCAGCACGAGGGCGGCTTTGCCGCGGGCAACCTTGCCGTCGCGACGCCCAAACGCTCCGTGTCCACGCAGGCCGTGGTGCTCGGCGTGGTGCTTGTCGTCTCGGCCGGCGCGCTCTTCGGCATGCGTCACTTCGGGCTCGGCCCGGCGGGCGCGATCGCCTCGAGCGTGAAGATCGACTACAAGATGGACGACGACGGCCCCAACGTGCCCGAGGGCTACGCCGACGTGCTCGACGCGCTCGACCGCTCGAGCAAGCCGTTGCAGGTCGACGCGAACCTGCTCGAGCAAGATCCCTTTGTTCTCAACGATCTGATGCCCGTCGAGATTGATCTCGATGCCGACGACGTTGCCGACTACGGCGAGGCTGCGGCGCGTCTCATCCGTGAGCGCGAGGCGCAGCGACGCCGGGACGTGCAGGCGGATATCAACCGCATGACGCTCCAGTCGGTGCTTGGCGGCCGGGTGCCCGTGGCCCGCATCGGCTCGTCGATCGTGCGAGTGGGCGATCCCCTCGGCGAGTTCTTCATCGTGCAGGCGATCGAGGGCAGGACTGTTGTGCTCGCGACCGAGGAGGGCTGGATCTTCGAGCTCTCGATGGAAGAGAACGAGCTGGGCGACCAGATGTCCGTCACACGCCAACGCGAGACGCCGAAGCGATAGTTACGCGTTTCGTTTCTCGTCATCGCTCGAACAGACCGGAACCGCCTGGTGGCCAACCACAACATCGACGACATCCTGAACGACCTCGGACTGCTGGGCGACGACCTCGGCCAGACGCGGCGTGCCCCGAAACGCGAGCCCGACGAGGGGCCGCCGGTGCCGAATGTCGACAGCGACGCGGTCGAGGACACGGCGATCGGCGCACCGCCCGGCAAGGGCGACGCGAAGCACTCCGAGAAAAAGCAGAAGCGGCCCGGCCGAAGCGCAAAGCAAGCCGAGTCGTTCAGTCCCCTGCCGCCCATGCCCTCGGGCCAGCGGATGTACGGCGAGAACGGCCGGCAGATTGACGATCCTGCTGTTCCAGAGGGCGCTGGCAACGGCCCGGTCCAGAGCGTGGGCAAGGCGGTCAACGAGATCTACCAGCCCGACGCCGAGGGCGACGAGATCGAGGCGACGGGTCTCGAGCAGGTTCTGCTCGAGCGCGAAGCGGCGACGGGCGAGACGCTCAGCAGCGCATTGAACGTGCTCAAGCAGTCGCCCGGCAAGCGTCTCGCGGACATCCTGATCGAGCAGGGCGCCGACGAAGAGGCGGTGCAGCGATGCGTCGCCGAGCACGCGGGCCTGCAGTTTGAGCGGATCGACGTCGAGGCCGGCCTCGAAGGCGGGTACGACGGGCGGATGCTGCAGCGTCTTACGGCCGAGTTCGCCAAGCACCACCACGTGCTGCCGCTGCGCACCGAGGGCTCGCGTGTTGTCGTCGGCGCGACGACGCCCGACGACGTGGTGTTGCTCGATGACATCCGCGATCGACTTGGCGGCCAGCCGATCAAGCTCGTGATCGTGACCAGCGCCGATGTGCGCACGGCCCTCGACGCCACAGGCGAGGGCGCCGAAGATGAGGACGTCGATCTTTCCGAGATCCTCGCGGATGTTGATGAGAGCGACGTCGAGGTCTCCGAGTCCGAGCAGGGCGAGGCGGTCGATCTCGAGCAGCAGGCCGGCGAGAGCCCGGTCATTCGCTATGTGAACTACATCATCCAGACAGCCGTGAAAGAGGGCGCGTCGGATATCCACATCGAGCCGGCCGAGAAGAAGGTGAAGGTGCGTTTTCGCATCGACGGCGTGCTCTTCGAGATGATGAACCCGCCCGCGAGCATGGGTGCCGCGATCACGTCGCGCCTGAAGATCATGGCGAATCTCGACATCTCCGAGCGCCGCGTGCCGCAGGACGGCCGCATCCGGTGCGCGGTGCAGGGGCGCAAGCTCGATCTGCGTATGTCGACGATTCCGACCGCGTCGGGTGAGAAGACCGTCATGCGTATCTTGGATACGCGCTCGATCAACGTGCAGCTCGAGGACCTCGGGTTCGAGGCCGGCACGCTCGAGACGTGGCGAAACCAGGTCAAGTCGCCCCACGGCATCGTGCTCGTCACCGGGCCGACCGGCTCGGGTAAGACGACCACGCTCTACTCATCACTCCGCCAGATCGACAAGAACAAGCTCAACGTGTCGACCGTTGAGGATCCGATCGAGTACCACCTCGACGGCATCACGCAGACGCAAACCCACGAGAAGATCGGCATGACCTTCGCCCGCGCGCTGCGTGCCCTGCTGCGTCAGGACCCCGACGTGATCATGCTCGGTGAGATTCGCGACCACGAGACCGCGCACATCGCGGTGCAGGCTGCGCTCACGGGACACTTGGTGCTCTCGACGTTGCACACCAACGATGCGCCGTCGTCGGTGACGCGACTGGTCAACATCGGGCTCGAGCCCTTCCTGGTCGGTGCAGCCGTCAACGGCGTGCTCGCCCAGCGACTCGTCCGCCGACTCTGCCCCGCGTGCAAGCACGAGGTCGAGCCTTCCGAAGAGATGGCCGAGTTCCTGACGATGCAGGGCTTCGACGCCAGCAAGATGTGGGCGAGCCAAGGCTGCGATCGCTGTCGAAACACGGGATTTGCGGGCCGCGTGGGTATCTACGAGATGCTCGTGATCGACGACCAGACACGCGACATCGTCGCGCGGAATCCGAACGTCGCCGAGTTTCGCCGGCTCTGCATCGAGCGCGGCATGCGCACGCTCCGTATGGACGGGCTCGAGAAAGTCCGCACCGGCCTGACCACCGTGCAGGAGATCCTGCGCGTGACCGAGGCGTCGGTCTAACGCGAGCTGGGCGATTCGATCGTGAGCGTCACGGGGAAGACGTTGTCGCGCCGTGAAGCGCTGACCGCAACGGCGCGATCGCCGAGGATCGCGAGCCCCTCGAGCTCGTCGGTCGGCGTGGCGAGGTCCTGCGGTTCATCAAATGTTGCAACGCCTTCGGCATCGAGCGTCGCCAATGTGAGCCGCCAGCCCAGGCCGGGCGTGATGTTCTGCACCAGCAGCAGGCACTCGTGCTCGTCGTCCCACTCGATTGTCTGCACGAACGGGCCGCAAGGCGTCGACGCAACGAGCACGCCCGGCGCACTGGTCCGGGACGCGTGTTTCAGGCGCTCGGGGTCGTAGAGGCGGAGCGCGTTGTCGGCGCTGCCGTAGTCGCTCGTCGCGATCAGCCAGCGGTCGCCCGCGCGGACGAATTCTGGCCGCGTGCCGTTGACCGCGAGATCGTCGATGGTGATGTTGAGCACGGCGTGGTCGAGGTCGCCGTCGGCGAGGGCGCGGTTCCAGTCGATGTGATATATCACGCCCTGCTGGCGGACGGTGTCACCGATGAAGGTCCCAATCTCGGGATGGTGGGTCAGGCCCGTGGGGTGGGGCAGGATGTTCTCGCCGTTGCGCGTGAGGCGGATCGCCCGGCCGGTGGGCGTCGGTCGGCCGTCGGGGCCCAGTGTCAACTCGCGGATGATGCCCGTGTCGGCATCACCGTAGACGTAGAGCATGCCCGCGATTACGGTCGCGCCCTGGCCGGCCCCGATGGGCACGGACTGCGGCGGGTGGGCCGACCACGCCGCGAGCCCGACCGGAGCTGGCGCCTGTGGGACTGCGGCGAGCAGGGCGACAGTGGTGGTGGCGGCGGCAATGGAGAGCAACGCTTTTTCTATTCCGGACATCGTGGTACGCTACTCGTCCCGTGCCTTGTGGCGCGTTCAGAGTCCATGAAAGGATCGGCAATGTCAGCCACGCCCGCTTCCGAGTCCGCGAGCATCCAGTCCACGCTTGACGAAACGCGCACCTTCCCGCCGCCCGCCGCCGCGGAGGTCGGCGCGCCGCGCTGGCTCATCGGCTCCCTCGACGAGTACCGCGCGCTCCACGCCCGCTCGATCGATGATCCCGAGGGGTTCTGGGGCGAGGTCGGGCGCGAGTTTGACTGGTTCACGCCCTTCAACGCGGCGTGCGAGTGGGACGCGCCCGATGCGAAGTGGTTCGTCGGCGGCACGACCAACGTCTGCCACAACTGCGTTGACCGACAAGTTGCCAACGGCTTCGGCGATGAAACCGCGATCGTCTGGGAGGGTGAGCCCGTTGAGAACGGCGAGCCCAAGGTCCGCCGCATCACCTACGCCGACCTCCAGCGTGACACCGCCAAGCTCGGCAACGTGCTCAAGGCTCTCGGTGTCGGCAAGGGCGATGTTGTCACCATCTACATGGGCATGGTCCCGGAACTCGCGGTGGCGATGCTCGCGTGCGCGCGGATCGGCGCGGTGCACTCGGTGATCTTCGGCGGGTTCAGCTCGAGCGCGATCTCCGACCGCGTGCGCGACGCGAAGAGCAGGGTTGTCATCACCTGCGATGGCTCGTGGCGGCGCGGCTCGGTCGTGCCCCTCAAGGCGAACGTCGACGATGCGATCGAGATCATGAAAAAGGACGGCGACCAGCCCGTCGAGCACGTGCTCTGCTATGGGCGCTGCCACAACGACATCGCATGGGGCGAGCTCGACCGCTGTTGGAACGAGCACATGGAAGCCGCGTCCGACGACTGCCCGTGTGAGCCGATGGACGCCGAGGACATGCTCTTCCTGCTCTACACCTCCGGCTCGACCGGCAAGCCCAAGGGCATCGTCCACACCACCGGCGGGTACATGGTCTACACCGCCACCACGAGCAAGTACACGTTCAACCTGATCCCCGATAGCGATCAGGTCTATTGGTGCACCGCCGACTGCGGCTGGATCACCGGGCACTCCTACATCGTCTACGGCCTGCTGCCCAACCGCGTGCCCACACTCATGTACGAGGGCGCGCCCAACTTCCCCGCCGAGAACCGCTTCTGGGACATCGTCGAGCGCCACAAGGTCACGCAGTTCTACACCGCACCGACTGCCATCCGGGCGTTCATGAAGTGGGGCGACGAGCACCCCGCGAAGCACGACCTCAGCTCGCTGCAGGTCCTCGGCACGGTCGGCGAGCCGATCAATCCCGAGGCGTGGATGTGGTACCGCGAGAAGATCGGCCGCGGGCTCTGCCCGATCGTCGACACGTGGTGGCAGACCGAGACCGGCGGTCACATGATCACGCCCATGCCCGGTGCGACGCCGACCAAGCCCGGCTCGTGCACGCTGCCGGCCTTGGGCATCGACGCGGCGATCGTCGATCAAGACGGCCGCGAACTGCCCAACGGCGAGGGCGGCCTGCTCGTCATCCGCAAGCCCTGGCCCAGCATGCTGCGCGGGGTCTTTGGGGATCGCGAGCGGTTTATCGATACCTACTGGACGCGGCTGCCCGGGCTCTACTTTGCGGGCGACGGCGCTCGGCGTGACGACGACGGCTACTTCTGGATCATGGGCCGCGTCGACGATGTGATCAATGTGTCGGGCCACCGCATGGGCACGATGGAGGTCGAGAGCTCGCTCGTCGCGCACGAGGCGGTGGTCGAGGCTGCGGTCGTGGGCGTGCCGCACGAGATCAAGGGCACGGGCATCGCGGCGTTCGTCACGCTCGGCACGGGCTTCGAGCCCACTGATGAGCTCCGCAAGGCGCTGCGCACCCACGTTGGCAACGAGATCGGCGCGATCGCCAAGCCGGACCAGATTCGGTTTGCCGAGGCGCTGCCCAAGACGCGCTCGGGCAAGATCATGCGGCGTCTTTTGAGGTCGATCGCGGCCGGCGAGGAGGTCACGCAAGACGTGACGACGCTCGAGGACAAGAGCGTGATCGACAAGCTACGCGCTGCCAAGGGCTGAGGTGACTGAATCGGCGAACACAAAAAGCACGCGAGCCGGCACCCCCCCGGGGCCGGCCCAACGCGTGCCGGGTGCCCGGGGGCACCCTTTGGTTTCGCGTGCTGGTGTCTTATGAGGCGTGTTCTCTAGCGGACCGGGACGGTGCCGCCGACATCGACGCCCTGAAGGCCGAATCGTGTAAAGCGATAGTGCGGGTTGAGTGGGCCCTCACCCGCGGCCGGGGCGGTCCCGTCGGATGTTGGCGGTTCGAAGCCGTTGTCCGTGAAGTCTTGGTTGGGGTAGTAGCGGATACGGAACGGTATTGAGCGAGTGGGGCGATCTGGATCTGCTCCGACATTCGTGTCTGCCGTCGCGTAGTTGCGGACCGATGCATCGAAAAACAGCAACGGTAGGCTGCCCTTGAGCACGGCATAAAACACCGGGTCTTGGACGCCTCCATGCCGAGTGAAGAGATCGAACATCGCGACTTTCTGCGATGTGTACGCAACCTGGCTCAATCGCCGGCCGCCGAGGCGAGCGGTGCCGTCTTCACCTGCAACAAACAAATTGTGGGAACTTGAGATTGGGCTCACCGTCGCGATGCCTTGATCGCCGCGGTCCGCGGAGAACGCTGCGGGCACTGTCTGGTACGACGAGGAATAGCCCCATGCGAGGTCGAAGCCCCCGGTTTGGCTTTCGCTCTTGGGGAAGCGGTTGTTGGTGTTTTTCGGATCGGCCTGCCACTCGAGCAAAGGTCGATCGGTGGGGCACGCCATGATCTGCTCGGGCAGTGTCGCGCTCATGTATTGATTAATGATCAGGTGGTTGTAGCGTCGGTGCGGAATGCGATTCTGAATTCGTTCGAAGTTCATGTCGCCGCTCAACTCACGGATGATCTCGGTCATCTGGTTGCCCGCAGCCTCGACGTGGTCGGCAGCGTTGTTGAGATTCGGATCGTTCGAGTACGACTCGCCCGGCCGCCACGAGTAGGTCGGCAGCGCGTCGCCGAAGTCGACCGAATAGGTGCCCCAGGCGGTGCCGACCTGCTTCAGGCTCGACGTGCACACCGCGACTTGTGCGGCCTTGCGGGCCTTGCCCAGTGCGGGCAGCAGGATGCCGATGAGCAGCGCGATGATCGCGATGACCACGAGCAATTCGATCAACGTAAACGCTGCCCGACGCGCTGGCCGGGGGAGACGATGCGTGATGGATGCCATATGCGGAACCTTCCCTGCTGCGCCTGTCGCGGGGACTCTCCGCGGCGACGCGTGCGAACGACGGCAACGGGGCACCGGAATATCGGCGCACGACGCAGGGCTCGCTGGGCCCCCCGCCCGCTGACAACTGACGCCGCCAGATTAGCACCAGGCAGGGCATGCGCGAAGCGCGATTTGGCGGAGCGTGACACACGCCCGCGAATTGGGGTTTGTGCGACACGGTGTCTGCCACCGACACGCGGACTGCGGTGTGACCGACGATTTGTCCCTGACCTAGCCCTGGCTCGGACGCGTGGGAGTTCTCTGGCCGGTATCGATCTCATAACCGCCCACATCGATGCCCCGGAGCCCCCCACGTGTCCATCGGTAGTAGCCGCCGGTGATGATTTCTTCTGGCAAGCCGTTGCGGGTCGGCGGCTCGAAATCAGGGCTTGCCTCGTCGAAGTCGCCTGTGCTGTTGGGCCGATAGGTGATTCGGAGCGGGCGACTGTCTGCCGGGGTGTTGGGCTGGAAGCCCCGGTTGGTCTGACCGGTCGAGTACACGCGAGACGAGCCGTCGAAGAACAACAGAGGTTGACGCGCGTTGTCATACGCGAAGTACAACGGCTCGGGCTTGCGGTGGTAATCGAAGAGGCCGAAGTACGCGACCTTTTGCGACGCGAACGCGACCTCGGTCATGCGACGCTTTCCGAGCGGCTTGTCGCCGATGGTGAAAAGATTGTGAGACTCAGAGACGGGGGAAAGGGTTTCGCTTCCTCGCTTCTCACCGGTGTCTTCTGCGAAGATCACGGGCACAGACTGGTAGCTCGATGCGTAGGGCCAGGCATCGTTGTATCCGGTTTGGCCGGTACCGCCGGCGTCGGCGAGGCTCGCGCGGGGAAAGAGGTTGTTCTCATTGTCCGGGTCTTGCTGCCACTGCTTTTGCCAGAAGTCTTCGGGGCAGGTCATCGCGAGTTCGGGGAGCGATTGGCTCATGTAGTCGTTGAGCACGAGGTGGTTGTAGCGGCGGTGGGGCACGCGGCCGCTGAATGGCCTGAAGTCCTCGCGACCGGTCAGCCGGCGGATGATGTCCGCGGCCTGCTTCTGCGCCCCGTCGAGGCTCTCGCCGGCCTTGTTTTCCTGGAAGCCCACGTGGAGCTGCGACCACTGGCTCTCTCTGTTGCCGCCACTCCATGTGAAGGTGGCTTGCCGATCGTCGAAATCGGCTGCGTACGTGTTCATCGCGATGCCGAGCTGCTTCATGTTGCTCTGGCAGATCGCCAGGCGGGCGGCGCCACGGGCCGAGCCCAGTGCGGGCAGCAGGATGCCGATGAGCAGCGCGATGATCGCGATGACCACGAGCAGTTCGATAAGCGTGAAGCCGCTGCGGGCGGCCGGTGCGGTGCGTGAACGCATGATTGAAATCCCTACGCGCCGGTCGGCCAGCGCCCTAGCAAGACAGTGATCGCAGACAAGCCGCGGTGAACACGCGGCTTCGGACATACACGCTTCGCACCAACCGCCAGCGCGGTTGGCACGACGTGGCAAAAACCGTAGGCAAAGATGACTGCCAGTGGAAATGCTGGGAGCGAACACGATCAGGACACTAACGAGCAGGCTGGTAACCGCCATGATTGTGCTTCACGATCGCCCGCAAGGCGCTTACGCCGTCGCGCCATGTGATCTTTTTGCCCTCCGCGTGCGAGCGGTACGCGTACGAAACGGGCACTTCCCACACGCGGGCCCGCCCGTCGGCCTCGCCCACCCGCATCCGGGCGAGCTGGGCGATGAGCTGCGGCTCAACGGCAAACCGGGGCTCGGTGATCTCGAGCTTCGCCGCGACCTCGCGCGTGAACACCTTCGTGCAGCACTCCATGTCGGTCAGGTCGAGCCCCGACACGGCATTGCTCAGCATCGTCAGCGAGCGGTTGGCGAGGCGGTGCCAGAACCGCGTCACGCGGCGGCTCGCGCCGGCGTACCGGCTACCGATGACCGCGTCGGCGTCGCCCGCGATGATCGGGGCGACCGCGTCGGCGTGGTCGGCGGGGTCGTATTCCATGTCCGCGTCGTGGATCAGCACGAGGTCGGCCCCCGCGTCGAGTGCCGCGGCGAGCCCGGTCGCGACAGCCGCCCCCTTGCCCCGGTTGCTCGGGTGCCGGGCGGTGATGATCTGTTCGCGCGTCTCGGCGAGCGCGTCGACGACCGAGCCCGAGCCATCGGTCGAGCCGTCGTCGACGAGCAGCAGCACGCGGCCGATGTCCGAGCCGTCGGCGTGCTTGGGAGGCGGCGCGTCGAGCACGCGCTGGACCGCCGCCTCGAGCGTGGCGGCTTCGTTGTAAACCGGGATGAGCACGACGAGCTTCACGCCGCGAGGGTAGCGGGGCTTTGCCGTCGGCCGCGCGCTACTTCGTGGAACGCGCCAGGCCGATCGCCCGGGTGAAGATGCTTGCCAACCCGCCCGATGCGGGGTCATCGGGTGTCGCCCAGCGCATGCCATTGGTCGCGGTAGCGCCCGTGAGGGTGTACACGGTGACGCGCACGGCGCGGTGTGTTGTCTCGTGGACGAACGCGCCAGCCTTCTTCGATGCCGACGCGCCGATGAGGGTGCGCAGCTCGCGCGGCTGGGGCGCACGATCCGTGCGCGCGACGCAGGGCGGAGCCCACATGCCCGCCCACATGCCGGTATCAGAGCGCTGCGCAAGAAGGATGTTGCCGCTGTTGTCGAGTGCGATGCCGCATGCGCAGTAAAGGATGGAGCGCTCGGCCCGGACCTTCGGCGAGGGGATCTCGTGCTGGCGACCGGCCTTGTGGGCGGCACACAGCCCGCGGGCTGGGCAGGCGTCGCACGATGGTGACCTGGGCGTGCACACGGTCGCGCCGAGTTCCATCAGGCCCTCATTAAAAGCGGCGATGCGCTCGCGGCCGGCGGCTTCGGCGAGCGTCGTGGCGCGTGTCCAAGCCCACTTGGTCGCCGCCGGGTCGCCGTGGGCCGCGTCGCGCCCCTCGATGCGCAAGAGCACGCGGGAGACGTTGCCATCGACAATGGGCACGGGCTCGTGGTGCACGAGCGAGGCGATCGCGCCGGCGGTGTATGCGCCGACGCCCGGCAGCGCATGCAGCGCGTCGAGACTGGCGGGCACTGCGCCGTTATGGTCGTCGCGGCAGGCTCTGGCAGCTGCGTGCAACAGGCGGGCCCGGCGGTAGTAGCCGAGCCCCGCCCACATCGCGAGCACGTCCTCTTCCGGCGCGTCAGCGAGCGAGCGGGCGGTGGGGAATCGCTCGATGAACGGCCCGAACTTCTCGAGCACCCGCGCGACCTGGGTCTGCTGGAGCATCAGCTCGCTGACGAGCGAGCGGTAGGGGTCTCGGCCGGAGGCGCTGGGGGCTGAGCCGTGGCGCCACGGCAGGTCGCGGGCGCTTGTGGCAAACCAGCGTGCGATGGCGTTCACGATGGCCACGTCGCGCGGCGAGGGTGTCGGTCGTCCGTCGCGGGTCATGCTAGATCGTGGTCGCGGAGGACCTTGGTCACCGCCGATTTGATCGCCGGCCACGCTGCACCGGGCTCGCGGCGGATGGTCACGAACGCGGGCCCGATGAAGACGCCCGCGACGTGTGGTACTTCGAGCAGCGCCGCGGCGATCGGGTCGCCTTCGTCTCCAGCTGCCGGCGGGCGAGCGTGGTCGTAGCTTCGGATCGCGTCGCTCGGAAGCGCGGGGACCACGACGTCGCACTTGAGCGCGTCGGGGTTCGGCGTGGCTTCGAAGGTGGGCTTTGGCATCGAGGGCTCGGCGGTCGGTTCAAACGTCGGCTCGGGTGGGCGTCGGTGTTCGACGGTAGACTCTCGCGGCGCGGGATCGCGCACGAAATGACGAGGATGGGGCGTGCCAGCCGATAGCACGGCCTGCGAGCCACGCGCGTCGAGAGACCTGGGGAACGATGTCGAGCCTGTTCCAGATCGAGAGCCTGATCGCCCGCTTGGGCACCTATCCCATTTGGGAGGTGGCGCTCGAGGTCGGGCTGATCTGGATCGTGGTCTACGGCATCGTGCGATTCGTCGAGGGCACCCGGGCAGCCGGAGCGCTCAAGGGATTACTCGTTGTGCTGATCGTTGCGACGGTCTTCCTCCGGATCGTGGGTGGCACGGATTCCTTTGAGCGGCTGACCTATCTCTTTGACCGCTTCCTCGCGGTCATCGCGATCGGTCTGATCGTGATCTTCCAGCCCGAGCTGCGGCGGGCGCTCATTCGTCTTGGCGAGGCGCCGCTCTTCCGATCGAGCCCGAAGGAGATCGCGGTGGTCGTCGACCAGGTCGTCGAGGCGTGCGCGGTGCTCTCGAAGCAGCGGTTTGGTGCGCTGGTCGTCTTTGAGGGGAGTGTCGGGCTCGAGGGTCTCGTCGAGGGCGGCACGAAGATGGACGCGGGGGTCTCGAGCCGACTGCTGCAGACGATTTTCTATCCGGGCAGTGCACTGCACGATCTGGCGGTGCTGATCCGGGGCAGCAAGATCGCGGCGGCGAGCGTTCAGCTTCCCATGGCCGACCCGTCCGACATGCCGATGGGCACGTTTGGCGCGCGGCACCGCGCTGCGGTCGGGCTGTCGCGCGAGTGCGATGCGCTCGTCGTGGTCGTGAGCGAGGAGACCGGTCAGATCCGCATCGCCCAACGCGGTCGACTGAGCGACCCGATGGATCGCGACGCGCTGCGCGACGAGCTGCTCGGGCGATTCGAGCGATCTCGCAAGGAGGATCCGAAGGAGGCGTCGACGCCCGCGGTTGCCGCCACACCAGACGATGAGGAAGGAACGCTGTCCGCGCCGGCGTAGCCGAGATCAGCGACCGCACCGAGAACACCCATGTTTGCCCGCGTCCGAACCATTCTGATCGTCACGATCGTGACCCTCTTCATCTGGCTGTTCGCCGAGGGTGAGGGTCTGCGCACGCAACGGCTGCGCGTAGATGTCGCCCTTGACGCCGGCGGCGCAACGCGGGTGCTCCGCGTGCTGCCCGGGCAGGCGTGGACGGGCGGCGTCGAGGCGCGGGTCGAGGGATCGACCGCGGCGCTGGATGCCCTGCTGGCTGGCACCGCGGGTGCGGCCGGCGCGATCACGCTGCCCGCGGGCCGAGAGCTGCCCGGCACGCCCGGCACGCACAGCGTCGCCATTCTTGCGGCGCTCCGATCGAGCGAGACGCTGCGGCGATCGGGCGTGACGCTGCTCGATGTCGATCCGCCCTCGGTGGAGCTTGTGATCGATCCGTTGGTGACGCGGACTGTGCCGGTGCGGATTGTCGCGCCCGATGCCGAGCTTGCCGGCCCGCCCGAGCCCGAGCCCGCGTCGGTCGAGATCGAGTTCCCCGAATCGTTCGCGTCGATCTTCGAGGGCCAGCCCGTCGCGGTGACCGCCCGGCTCACGCCCGCGCAGCTCGAGACGCTCGAGCCCGGCCAGCCGGCGCTCGTGCCGGGCGTGCGTCTCGAACCGCCCCGAGCGCTGGTGGGTGAGACAGGCGTCTCGATCGGCCCGGAGCGGGTGGACGTCTCGCTGACACTCCGGAGCAGGACCGACGCGGAGTTGCTGGCGAGCGTGCCGGTGTTCGTCCGGCTACCCGCCGCCGAGGCCGAGCGGTGGCTTGTCGAGGTCGCCGAGCCGCAGTT
>ERZ1740067.987-NODE-987-length-20969-cov-6.451516_pt1 | contig 20969 bp, 16 predicted proteins | sample MGYA00581736_ERZ1740067 | MGnify/ENA primary metagenome ERZ1740067 (study PRJEB43018, sample SAMN04849236) | marine metagenome | isolation source: floating plastic debris | place: Pacific Ocean | collected 2008-08-27 | study: EMG produced TPA metagenomics assembly... | reverse complement strand
GGACGATCGGCCCCGAGCGCGTGGACGTGTCGCTGACACTTCGGAGCAGGACCGATGCGGAGTTGCTGGCGAGCGTGCCGGTGTTCGTCCGGCTACCCGCGGCCGAGGCCGAGCGGTGGCTTGTCGAGGTCGCCGAGCCGCAGTTCTTGCGAGATGTGCGTGTGTCGGGCCCGCGCGAGGAGATCGAGCGGGTGCGATCGGGCGATCTGCGGGTCGTGGCCGAGCTGACACTGACGTTCGACGAGCTGGAGCGCGGCATCACCGAGAAGCAGGCGGACTTCGGGAGCCTGCCGACGTCGCTGCGGTTCGAGACCGCGGACCAGACGGTCCGGTTCCGGGCGGTCCGCCGGGCCGATGCGGCGGGCACCGACGCGCCCTGAGCGGCAACGGGTCCTTGCCGATTCGGACCGGCCGCCAGGGCGGCTGGCAGCGTTCCAGAGGCGAGACTTGCCCGAGGCGCGGGTCTACCCTTGTGGCCCTCCGCCGAGATGCCTTCGGCGGTGCCCGGGTGCGGTGCTGCGGCCGATGTGCTGCCCGCCCAAACCCGGCTCTAAACCGGTTCATCGGCCCGTTCATCGGCCACCTCAGAAGGACCACGCCCGTGAAGATCAAGACCGACGAGATCGCCGCCGTTATCAAGCAGGAAATCGAGCAGTTCTCTGCCGAGCTGGAAGTCTCCGAGGTCGGACGCGTGGTCGAGGTCGGCGACGGCATCGCCCGGATCTACGGCCTCGCCAAGGCGATGGCCGGCGAGCTCGTCGAGTTCCAGACCCAAAGCGGCGCGGTCATGGGCCAGGTGATGAACCTCGAAGAGGACACCGTCGGCTGCGTGATCTACGGCAACTACCTCAGCGTCCGCGAGGGCGACATGGTCAAGGCGACCGGTCGCCTCCTCGAAGTCCCCGTCGGTGAGGCGCTGCTCGGCCGCGTGGTCGACCCCCTGGGCCGCCCGCTCGACGGCGGCCCGGCGATCCAGACCGAGCACTACCGCAAGGTCGACATCATCGCCCCGGGCATCGCCGCCCGCCAGCCTGTGACCCAGCCGCTGCAGACCGGCATCAAGGCTGTGGACGCGATGATCCCCATCGGCCGCGGCCAGCGCGAGCTGATCATCGGCGACCGCAAGACGGGCAAGACGGCTGTCGCGCTCGACACGATCATCAACCAGAAGAAGTTCTGGGGCACCGAGGACGCGGTCGTCTGCATCTATGTCGCGGTGGGCCAGAAGGAGTCAACGGTCGCGGGCGTCGTTGAGACGCTCAAGAAGGCCGGCGCGATGGAGTACACCATCGTCGTCAACGCCGCAAGCTCCGACCCCGCACCGATGCAGTACATCGCGCCCTACACCGGCTGCGCGATGGGCGAGCACTTCATGTGGCAGGGCAAGGACGGCAAGACGCCCAAGCACGCGCTGTGTGTGTACGACGACCTCTCGAAGCAGGCTGTGGCGTACCGCCAGCTCTCGCTGCTGCTCCGCCGTCCGCCCGGCCGCGAGGCGTACCCGGGCGACGTGTTTTACCTGCACTCCCGCCTGCTCGAGCGCGCCACCAAGCTCTCGGACGACAACGGCGGCGGCTCGCTGACCGCGTTGCCCGTCATCGAGACCCAAGAGGGCGACGTCTCGGCGTACATCCCGACCAACGTGATCTCGATCACCGACGGCCAGATCTACCTCGAGCCCGAGCTGTTCTTCTCGGGTGTGCGCCCCGCGATCAACGTGGGCATCTCCGTGTCCCGCGTGGGTGGCAACGCGCAGATCAAGGCGATGAAGAAGATCGCCGGCTCGCTGCGTCTTGATCTTGCCGCGTTCCGCGAGCTCGAGGCGTTTGCTCAGCTCGGCACCGATCTCGACGCGGCGACCAAGAAGCAGCTCGACCGCGGTGCCCGCATGGTGGAGCTGCTCAAGCAGCCCCAGTACGTGCCGCAGCACGTGGTCGACCAGGTCATCTCGATCTACGCCGGCACGAAGGGCTTCCTTGATGACGTCGCGCTCGATAAGGTCGCGGAGTTCGAGACCGCGATGCTCGACCACTTCCAGACGTCCGGCAAGGCCGTGTGGGACGAGCTCGATCAGAAGCGCGCGATGGACGACGGGCTTGTACAGAAGCTCGAGGCCGAGCTGGAGCGCTTTAAGAGCAGCTGGTCCGCCTAACGCGATCCGGTGATAACTGATCCGCAAAAGGCCCCGCTTTCGGCGGGGCCTTTTTCTTTGCGCTGGCCCGATGGGGTGGGCACGTGAGAATCGTTCTGCGTGATGGGTTGCGTCGGTGTGTATCGGATTCACGATCAACACCGCGCAGCGCTGTTGCGAATCGAGCAGCGGCAGTGGGGGAGCACACAGCGGGCGACCGCTGCGCATCGACCCGTCACACAGACCCGTCACACAGAGAGGAAACATCGTTATGGAAACCAAACACCGAGCAGGTCTGCTCAGTGCCGCGTTGGCTGTGAGCGTCGCGGGGGCTGCGCTGGCGCAGCCGTTCGTGCACAACGTCGGCGAGCAGAACGAAACCAGCGAGCAGACGCGAGACCTCACGACGCTCGTCGAGAACGAGATCGCGGTGGTCAGCTACACGGGCGTGCCGTCGCAGGTTGGCCTCGAGTTTCAGCCGCACTTGGTGCTGCACGATCCTGCTGGCCGACCGTTCGCGTCGTGGTTCTTTCGCGAGCAAGGCGTCGAGTTCCAGGGTGATCCACGGGCGATCCGGCAGGATCTCTTCGACGGCCAACTGATCCAGCTCATCGATGCGCCGAACAACAACGGGCAGGTGTCCTTCGAGACCGCCCTCTTTAAGTTCGACCAGTTCACCGAAGTGATCAACTGGCAGTGGCGCTACCCGATGTCGAGCGACGAGCGCATCCTGGGCATGGAGCTCGATGGCGACACGGGGCTCGTCGCGGCGTCGGTCGACTCGCCCGCCGGCGGCCCCGCCCAGCCCACGCTCTTGCGATATTTCACATCGACCGGCTTGCCCGCATTCCACTTCCGCTACACGCCTGTCGACATCAACGTCGGCGACATCCGCTTCGTCGACGTCGCGCCCGTCGAAGACGGTGACGCGATCTTCGCGGTGGGCACCGTCGAGCAGCTCTTTGTGCCCGACTTCAGCCCGGGCTTCCAGAAGCTAGTCGTCGCACGATTCGATAGCGTCGGTGTGCCGGCATGGTTCCGCGCGTACGACGTGCCGCGCCCCGACAACGACGAGAACGACCTCGATGGCCGGAGCATCGAGCTCACGCCCGACGGCGTTGCGGTCACGGCTTCGGCCCGGGGTGTCCTCGGAGGCCCCGCCGTGCTCACGCTGTCGCTCGATCCCGCGACCGGAAACCCGCTGGCCGCTCGCCAACTCGAAGCGGAAGGCCTCGTGCTCGACCCCGCCGATTCGTCGCTTGAATACCTGCCCGAGGACGGCTCGCTTCTCAATGCGGGCACTGTCATCGCGAGCCAGGCGCGCGGGCCCGCGATGTGGAGTGTCGATGCGGGCGGGCTTTCGCTGAACTGGTTCTGGTCGCCCGACCAGGTCGAGGGCACGGGTGCGGGCGCTGTGCCGCAGCCGGGCGAAGGAGTGCTGCTCGCGGCCGACACGTCACTCACTCCTAACGGCCCGATCGCCGGAACATACCTCGACATCCTGCTCGCCCGGACTGAGTCGGACGGCCAGGGTCTGTGCCCGCGTCAGCCGGACTTGATCGAGGTCGATGTCGAGGTGAAGCTCGTGGACATTCCGGTGCAGCGGCAGCAACTGCCGCCGCCGGTCGAATCAGGCCTGCGCCCGATCAAGGGCGCCCCGGGCTTCGATCTCGTCTGCGAGGACGAGCCGCCGTGCCCGGCCGATCTGACGACGGACGGCACGTCCAACGGCATCCCCGACGGGCTGGTCACCCTGTCGGACTTCTCGTTCTACCTCGCACTGTGGTCGGCGATGAACCCCGCTGCCGACCTCACGACCGACGGCACGTCCAACGGCATCCCCGATGGGCTGGTCACGCTGTCGGACTTCTCGTTCTATCTCGCGCTGTGGTCCGCCGGCTGCCCGTAAACACCCGCCGGCCGGGTGAAAGCAGTCCGAATACCGATCGGCCCGCGGCCCTGCGTCGCGGGCCGATCTTTGCTTTCAGCAGCTCTTTGTTCGGGTCACGGGCGACTCGATGAGGTTTTGAGATTGTTTTTCTCGGACGCATGCTGATATCGCCACCCGACGAGTTTCCTTTGGAAGCAGCATGCCGCGTGGTATGCTAACCCCAAAACGGGTGAGTCCCCCTTTCACCACCCTGGCCCACCCGATCTGTTTCACCCGAATTCCAGAGAGAAGATTTCCAGAGAGAGGACATTCCATGCCCCGCACACGCTCCACCCTGATGGGCTCGGCATCTGCCGCCCTTTTGCTTTCGCTCGCCGCCGGCTCAGCACACGGCCAGGTGCGTGAGTGGGCTGCGCCTGTTAACGGCAGCTGGACTGACGCAGCCAACTGGACGGGCATGGACGTGCCCGACATGCCCGGCGAGTCGGCGCTGATCGACGTGCTGGGCACCTACACGATCACGCTGCCGAGCTCATTCGACCCGATCATCGACAACCTGTCCCTCCTCGAGCCGAATGCGCAGCTCGACATGCAGGGCGGTGCGGTTATCCGTGTCGCTTCGGGCGTGACCAACGACGGGCTTATCTTCCTGAACTCCAACAACTCGACGTCGAATGCGGCGCTGCAGTTTGATGTGTCGGGCGTTCTCGGTGGGTCGGGCGTGCTGCGCCTCGGACGCGGCTTTACCGGCGACTCGCGCATCCTGACCGACACCGGCGCGACCATCACGCACGCCGCCACGCACACGATCACCGGTGCCGGCGAGATCCTTGCCGCGATGGTCAACAACGGCTCGATCGTCGCGGACGCCGCGACGTTTGGCCAGCACATGGACCTGCTCGGCGCGCCGAAGGTCAACAACGGCGACATCCGGGCAACAAGCACCGGCTCGCTCCGCATCCTCTCGGTCGACATCGACAACACCCACGGCACGATCACCGCCGACGGCGGGCCAGTGCAACTCTCCTCAGGCCAGACCGCGAGCATCGACGGCGGTCTCATCGCCACGACCGGTGCCGGCGTCTTCACGCTCGGCGGCAGCTCCAACCTGACGCTGACCGACGTCACGCTCGATGGCGACGTGCGCATGCTCGGCGGCTCGGACATGCTCATTGAGGGTTCGGGCCTGACCAACGAGGGCCTGCTTTCGGTGAACTCAAACAACTCGACGTCGAACGTGGAGTTCCGCTTCGTCGACTCGGGCACGCTCGGTGGCTCGGGCGAGCTCCGCCTCGGCAGAGGCTTCTCCGGCGACGCGCAGATCACGACCGCCCCGGGCGAGACCATCACACACGCCGCCACACACACAATTACCGGCGCCGGTGATATCAGCGCGTCGATGATCAACAACGGATCGATCATCGCCGACCTCGCGACCTTTGGCCAAAACCTGGACCTGTTCGGCGATCCGAAGGTCAACAACGGCGACATCCGGGCCGTGATCACCGGCTCGCTCCGTCTTCTTACTGTTGATATCGACAACACGAACGGCACGATCACGGCCGAGGACGGGCCGATCGAGGTCGCTTCCAGCCAGACCGCCAACATCGACGGCGGGCTTGTCGCGACGACGGGAAGCGGCGTCTTTACCGTTGGTGCCAGCGCCAACCTCGGGCTCACCGACGTGACGCTCGACGGCGACATCCGGACCCTTGGCGGCTCGGACATGCTCATCGACGGATCGGGCGTGACCAACAACGGCGTGATCACGCTCAATTCCAACAACTCGACCAGCGACGTGGTTTTCCGCTTCGACCAGTCCGGCACGCTCGACGGCACGGGCGAGATCATCATGGCCCGCGGATTCTTCGACACGCGTATCCAGACCGCGCCGGGCGAGACGATCACGCACGCGGCAACCCACACGATCACGGGCGGCGGCCTAATCGAGGCGTCGCTGATCAACAACGGCCTCATCGTCGCCAACCTCTCGACGTTCAACCAGACCCTCGACCTCGTGGGCGAGTCGAAGTTCAACAACGCCGTGATACGCGCCGATCCTATGGCCACGCTGCGCGTGCTCACCGATGTAGAACAGTCCGCGACGGGTCAGATCGTTGCGGACGGCGGCACGATTACCGTTCCTACGAGCACGACGGCCGGCGTCGATGGTGGCCTGATCGATGTGACGGCGGGCCTGTTGCTCCTCGACTCCGGCGCGATCCTCGAGGTCGAGGACGTGACCCTTCAGGGCCAGGCCGACATGCGCGGCGGTGCCAACATCGCTGTGCTAGAGGACGGCTTCACCAACGACGGTCTCATCATCGTCAACGCCAACCAATCGACCTCGAACGTGCTCCTCCGCTTCGCCGAGCCTGGCACCGTCGGCGGCACCGGCACCGTACGCCTCAACCGGTCGTTCGGCGACGCGCAGATCACCTCGGATCCGGGCATCACGGGCACCGTCGGGCCCGATCAGACCGTCGACGGCAGCGGCCGATTCGACGGCGACATCGTGCTCCAGGGCACACTCGCGCCGGGCTTCCCCGGCGTCGATGAGACCACGACCAAAGACCACTTCGGCACGCTCACCTTCGCCCCGATGCACACCTTCGAGTGCGATATCGAGAACACGCCGATCGCGTTCTTCGACCGCCTGGTCGGCAACGGCGACGTCAACCTCGCCGGCACGCTCGAGGTCGATCAGCTCAACGGCTACGTGCCGATGCTCGGCAACGAGTTCCAGATCATCACCGCCGGCTCGGTCACTGGCCGCTTCGACACGGTCGTCGCCCCCGCACTGCCCGCGCCGCTCGTTTGGAAGGTCATCTACCGCCCAACCATCGTGAGCCTGCACGCGACGTGCCCCGCCGACATCACGACCGACGGCACGTCCGACGGCGTGCCCGATGGCGCGGTCACACTGAGCGACTTCAGCTTCTACCTGTCGCTCTGGTCCGCCGGCAACCCCGATGCCGACGTCACGACCGACGGCTCGTCCAACGGCATCCCCGACGGCGCGGTAACGCTGAGCGATTTCAGCTTCTACCTCTCGCAATGGTCGTCCGGCTGCCCGTAAGCCTGTCGCCAACCGTCAAGCTGCAGAACAAAGCCTGCGCGGCTCGTAGCGAGCCGCGCAGGCTTTATACACTTGAAGCGGCGGCGATGTATCGGCCTTGCCGCGAGCCCGATGCCTATCGACGGCGGCGGAGCAGCAGCGTGCCTGTTGCGGCGGCGAGCGTGATGGAGCCCGGCGTGGGCAGGGCCGCGATGCCCGCGATCTCGAACGTGCCCGACAGCTCGAAGGCTTCCTGGAACGTCCCATCCGGCGCGATGCGCTGGAACGTGTCGCGCAATGATCCGAAAGGCTGCACCCCGTAGAGATTGCCATTGGCCCATGCCAGCCCGCCGGAGTAATCGCGGTTCATCGCCGACACGCGAGAGGTGATCTGCCCGGTCACGGGATCGATCCGAATGATCTCTCCCGCGCCGCCGAGCGAGCCGACGATGACCTCCCCGGTCGCCGGGTCGAACGCTGCCCCGGTCGGCACGTTCACGCCGGCGATCGAAAACGTCTGGCGGAGCGTGCCCGTGGCTGGGTCGAGCAACTCGAGCTCGTCGCGGTTCGTCCAGTTGAAGAGCGTCATGCCCATGCCATCGACGTTCCCGGCCGCGAGGCCGCGCGAGCCGGTCGCCATGACAACCGAGCCATGCAGTGCCCCACTCGACGCGTCAAAGATCGACACAATTCGCCGATCAGCGACGAAAAGACGGCCGCCGCCCCCGGCGAGCTCGACGTTCGATCCGTTGTCGGAAAGCTGGCCCTAGCCCGTCTTGAATATTCGGCTCGGTGCCACCACGCCCGATTGACCCGACGGGTTCTCGATCACCACGATGTTGCCGGAAAGGGCATCAAGCCCGAAGAGCTAGTCGGGAGCAACACCTGTCGCGGCATCGCTGGTCATGAGCCCAGCGGTGCACGTCCATGTGAGAGCGCCCAGCGCGCACGTAACAGCAGCGGTCTTCATCTCGTCTCCTCCAACGCGCCACGATGTCTCTCTCACAGGCGGACACTGCCTGCTCGATTCGCGTCGCGATATAAATGCTAGCCGCCTCGATACCGAGCCGCCCTTGCTGAAAACCCGCAGATCGAGGGCGAGCCGATGACGATCTCGCGAGCGAGTCTCGTGCCTGAGGACGGGCTCCGCCGCCAGCGACTCTTGTCATCCTGAGCCGCTCACCGTCCCAATTCCGCGGTGGTACCCTCCGCCCGTATGACCGAGGCGACACGCTCACGCTGGCCCCGTGCGAGGGTCTACCTGATCCCCGTCGCGCTGCTCGTCGCGATCGGCCTCGCGCGGCTGGCCACCGGCGGGTACAAGGTCGATACCGCGCTGTACTTGGGCGTCGCCAGCGACATGGTCGAGACCGGCCGGTGGTGGACGCCGCACGCCGGGAGCGTGCCGTACTTCAACAAGCCGCCGCTGGTGCTCTGGCTGCACGCGGTTGTTATCGAACTCATGGGCCCGTCGCTCGTCGCGGCCCGGCTCGTGCAGATCGCGCTGGCAGCATTCGCGGTGCTGGTGACGACGCACATCGCCCGCCTGCTCTCGGGGCCGACCGTTGGGCTGTTGACTGGGTGCATGTTCGCGCTGACGTTTTCGGTTGTCGCGCATCTCAATCGCGTGCTGCTCGACTATGCCGTGGTCGCGCTGATGCTCGCGGGCGTGATGCTGGTCGTCCGCGCGTGGAGGTGTGATGCGCGGGGCGGGCCCGCCGCGTTGCACGCGACCGGCGCGGGCATCGCGATCGGGCTCGCGATGCGCTGCAAGCCGATCTTCGCGATCATCGCGTTTCCTGTGCTCGCGCTCTGGCTGATCACGCAACAGCGCGGGCGCTTGGCCGCGTGGCTTGGGCTGAGTGCAGCCGTCGCGTGCGTGGTCGCGGCGCCGTGGCATCTATCGATGCTGCACATCCATGGCGAGCTCTTCGAGAGCCAGTACTTCGGGCGCGAGATTGCGAGCCGAACGAGCAACCGTGAGGGCTTCGGCGATCGCCCGTGGTGGACGTACCTCTGGTTCATCGTGCGCGAGTTCCATCCGTGGCAGCTCATGCTCTACGCGATGCTCGCCACACTCGCCGCGGCAGCTCTTCGGCCGGTGCAGCGCGATCGGCTCCGCCGCCATGCGCCCGCGATCGCCTTTGCGCTTATCTGGTCGGTCGCGTGGCTCGTGCTGCTCTCGCTGTTCGGCGACAAGCGCGTGCGGTACATGATGCACGTCTGGCCCGCGCTCGCGCTGCTCGGCTCGATCTGGCTTGCGCGTCTCTCGCCCATGGTGCTTCGGCGTTCGGGCACGCGGTTCTGGGGTCGGCTCGCCGCGGTGCTCGTGGTGCTCGGGGCTGGCGGCGCGGTGGCCGGCGCGATCTTGGGCAGCGACGGTCCAAAGGACCATTGGCAGCCGGTGCACGCGTTTGTCCGCGAGTTGCCGGCTGACGTCGAGCTCTGGGAGGTGCTCCGCCACCCGCCCGAGCCGGCCGAGATCGCGATCGAGGCGGGGCGCTGGCCCGTGCCGATGGTCTACAGCTCGCCCGCCGAGTTCCGCCCGCCGCCCGCGGGCGCGGTCGTGCTTCTGGACATCCCGATCTATGACCGCCTCGCCAAATATGTCGGGGTCGAAGGGCTGCCCGTGCCCGGCGTCTTGCTCCGTGCCGAAGAGCTGGTTGCGGTGCGTTGGAACCCCGCGTGGGCCGAGGCCGTAGAGGATTTCGCGGACATCCAGCGGTAACTGCGCCGCAAACTCGCGATTCCGCGTGACATACCCATAAAGCGCTAGCAGAGTCATAAAAGGGTCAGTTCTTCTGGGCTGCTTATTGACAATGCATTCTCATTGAGGCATAGTTTGCCCGTGCTGCATCGCCGGATCGCCATCTTGCTCATCGTGTCGATGCTCGCATCGATGGGCATGGCGCGGTGGTTCCACGTCGTGACGGCCCACGCCGGGCCTCACGCCGGGCCGAGTGATGCGGGCGGCATTATCCAAGCCGACAGCCACGCCTGCTCGCACGCGGGCTGCAATCCCGTGCCGGCGACCCCGGCCGAGCATCACCCCGCCGACTCGGATCGCGATACCGACCCAGAGCCGGCCGACGAGTGCGATATCTGCAACGATCTAACGCGTCATATCGACGCTGCCCCGTCGCTGACGGGCCCCATCGCGACGCCGACCTTGCCGGTCATGGTGTGGCGTAGTGAGCCCGTCACGCGCACGACGTGGGGCCCCGCCCGGCCGGTTGACGCCCGCGGCCCGCCGATCGCCAACGGCTGATCGGCTCTTCATCACGCGCGGTCTTGCGCGTGATGCCCCCTCGTCATCTGTTGCTCCCATCGTGCTGGCGACGCGTCATCTCGCGACGTGCCAGTGCGGCCGCACCTATCCAATCCGATAGGGAGGATCGACATGCGTCGTGCCTTCACGCTGATCGAACTCTTGGTGGTCATCGCGATCATCGCGCTGCTCATCGGCATTCTGCTGCCATCGCTCGGGGCGGCCCGAGCATCGGCACAGCAGATCGCGTGCGCCTCGAACATGCGGTCGCTGCAGGTCGCCCAGGTGATGTACTCGGACTCGAACGACGACGCGCTCGTGGATGTGGGCTACTCCCACGGCGGCGCGATCGACGTCGAGGCCGAGCAGGGCTCGTGGATCACGACCCTCGAGGAGTTCTACGACGCACCCCTCGTGAGGAAGTGCGCGTCCGACCAGTCGCCGCACTGGTCCGAGGCCGACGGCGGCGCGGGCGTGCCCGTGCCCAACTCCAACGGCCGATTCCGGCTGAGTTCCTACGGCGTCAACAACTTCCTCACCCAGTTCGCGCCGCTCGACCCGTTCACGACGATGCGACGCATCCCCAAGCCCTTCGCGACGATCCAGTTCCTTGAGATGACCGAGACGGGCGACTTCGCGGGCTCCGACCACCCGCACATCGAGGGGTGGTACAACCGCCGCCGACCCGACGCGACCCCCGGCATCGCGGCCGGCGAGGTCCAAACGAACCGCCACGGCGGCGACGCCGGAACATGGCAAGCCTCGGCCAATTGGGGATTCCTCGATGGCCACGTCTCGCGCCTCCCCTTCGCCGAGACATTCACCGACACCACGCAGAACAGCTTCGACCCGATGCACGCCCACTGAGGGCGGCAGGAGACCCATTCCATGCGCCACACACGCACACTTCTCGCCTCACTCGCCGCCCTCGCGATCCCAAGCGTTGCGAGCGCTCAGCACCTGACCGACATCGCGCTGGTCGTCGTCGATGACCGCATCGAGACGGGCGTCTTCGAGAACGGCGGCGTTACCGCGGGCGAGCGCGTCTTCGTTGCCGAGTTCGGCGCCGAAGGCTTCCCCGACTTCACTGCCGACCCCGGCTTCGACAACTTCACCGGCACCTTCGCCCCCTCTACGAGCATCGGCTTCAACATCGTCGACGCCAACCGCTTCTGGAACGGCAGCGATTTCGAGGTCGCGCCCAACACCATCTCCATCGAGTTCTTCACGCTCGGACCGATCTTCACGCCCGCCAATCCCGGCGAGACCGAGGCCGGGTTTGCCATCCCTGTGAACTCGGCCGGCCGCTGGCACCGCCACCTGGACTACTACCTCGACCCGCCCGCGGTCGACGGCGTCTACCTGCTCACGCTCGAGCTGTATACCACCGACTCGAGCATCAGCCACAGCGAGCCGTTCCACGTCGTCTTCGATCGCAACGCCACGCAGCAGGAACTCGACGACGCCGTCGCGTTCTTGCTCGCCGAGCCCAGCGCCTGCATCGCCGACGTGACGACCGATGGCACGTCCAACGGCACGCCGGACGGTGCTGTCACGCTGAGCGATTTCAGCTTCTACCTCTCGCTCTGGGGTGCGGGCGATACCGCTGCCGACTTGACGACCGACGGCACGTCCAACGGCGTGCCCGACGGTGCCGTGACGCTGAGCGACTTCAGCTTCTACCTCTCGCTCTGGGGAGCCGGCTGCCCCTGACAATCGCCTCGTGACCGATCGGTCGCGAGCGACCCCGATTCACTGAGTGTTTTCACGGAGGACGGGGCCGCCGGGAGAGACGGCCCCGTCAAAGACAGTTCTTAACCACCGCGCCAACAAGCGCACATCAGAGAAAGAGACCCCCCAAGCGGACCCCCCGCACAGCCCTGATCGCAGCCGGCCTCGTCGCCACGCCCGCCCGCGCCAGCGAGGACCACGAGCACGAGGGCGACGTCTTCCTCGTGATCGAGAACGACCAGATCGTCGCCGGCATCCTCGACGAGGGTGTCTTCGAGACCGAGCGCGTCTTCGGCGTTGAGTTTGGCGAGATCCTCCCCGGTGTCGCCGATGAGCCCGGCTTCGACAACTTCGCGGGCACCTTCGCCCCTGCCAGCGAGATCGCGGCCAACTTCATGTCGGAGCTGACAGCCTGGAACGGCACCGACCTCAGCCCGGCGGCCGAGTCGCTCATCTTCGAGTTCGGCCCCGAGTCGTTCACCTCGAGCACCGGCTTCGTGCCCGGCATCGGCATCCCGGTCGAGGCCAACGGTGAGTGGCACAACCACTACGACATGCTGATCTCCGACGCGCTCGCCATCGGCGTGTACGTGATGGAGATGGAGCTCGTCTCGACCCAGACCGGCCTCGCCGCGAGCGAGTCGTTCTGGTTCGTCTTCAACAACGGCGACAGCGAGACCAACCACGACGCGGCAATCGAGTACGTCGAGTCCGTGCTCGTGCCCACGCCCGCCGCTGCGACCATGTTCGCGGTTGCTGGCGTCTCGATCCTGCGACGCCGGCGCTGATACTGCGGCACCCCCCGCTGCGGTATCACGTTGATCGTCCGGCTAAACGGCCCGCCTCGAAAGGGGCGGGCCGTTGCCGCGCGCGGGCCGAGTGCCTTGCCAATATTGCTGAACTGATACCTCGGCAAAACACGCGCCGCACTGCGTGTCCGCTGGTTCCCGAGGGAGTCGCCCACTATCCTGACCCCGTCATGCGTTTGCCGGCCGAAATTGTCGCCCAGCTCAGAGGGCGGTTCGAGGGTCAGCGGGTCTGCGTCACGGGGGGGGCCGGCTTCATTGGCGGCCATGTCCTCGACGCCCTGCTGTCGCTCGGGGCGTCCGTCGTCGTCATCGACGACCTCGCAACCTCCACCGCCGAGCACGTTGCGTCACTCATCGACCTCGAGCCCGACCGAGTGCGGTTCATCCACGGGTCGATTCTTGAACCATCGGCACTGTCCGAGGCGGTCGCGGGCTGCTCGCACGTGATCCATCTCGCGGCGCTCGGCTCGGTCCCCCGATCGATCAAGCAGCCCGAGCGCACGATCGCGGTCAACACCACCGGCACCGTCCGTGTGCTCTCAGCGGCGCGCGAGGCGAACGTGTCGCGGCTCGTGCTCGCGTCGAGCTCGTCGGTGTATGGCGAGAGCGAGACGCTGCCCAAGCACGAGCGCATGCCGACGCAGCCGTTGTCGCCCTACGCGGCGAGCAAGGCATCGGCCGAGACCTTTGCGTGCGCGTGGTCTCGAGCCTTCGGACTCTCGACCGCGTGCCTGCGGTTCTTCAATGTCTTTGGCCCGCGGCAGTCGGCCGAGGCCGAGTACGCCGCGGTGATCCCCGCGTTTGCCAAGGCGATTCTCGACGGAAACGCCCCCACGATCTTCGGCGACGGCGAGCAATCGCGCGATTTCACGTATGTCGATAACGCGGTGCTGGGCGTGCTGCGTGCGGCTGCAACGCCGACACCGCTCGCCGGTGAGCCGTTGAATATCGCGGCGGGCGAGCAGCTCACCGTCAATGACCTTGCCAAGCACATGGCCGAACTGCTCGGCGCGCCCGCGCTCACGCCGACGCACGTCGACACGCGGCCCGGCGACGTGAAACACTCGAAGGCGAGTCTCGAGCGTGCGGGCGAGCTGATCGGCTACGTCCCGATCACAAGCACGACCGACGGCCTCGCCGAGACCTGCACGTACTTCGCCGAACACTACAACGGCGCCGGTGCCGGCTCGGTGTGAACGTGGGCGTACACGCACCGATGAATTCGATTGCCCGGCCGGCAGCTTGGCGACCCGTGTGGCCCACGCTGTGCGGACTCGTTCGGCTGGGCCTGATGGTCGCTCGCAGCGGCTTCCGCTTGGGCGGGCCGTACTGGGCATGGCGCCGGCAGACCGCCTTCGGGAAGTGGGGGGCAGCGGACGCGGCCGACAGCAGGCGGGCGATCCTCGAGTACGCTCGCTGGATGCACGAGTTTCGCCGCTTTCGTTGACGCCTCCGGATGACCAGTTCCTGTGCAGTTGGCCCTTGTGCCGTGGCGCTAAATCTGTTCAGATCGCGCTGAGATCGGTCGGCCAGGAGGTCGCCGCTGACGTTCGCGGGGGTCGGCTTGCTATCCTTGTCCCCGCGCGTGCGACCGGAACGACCGGTCGGAACCGTCGATCGGGATCGGACTGGACGCACGAGCGTCCGTGGAGACACCAGCTATGGCAGACAACCAACAAGCCGGCGGCTCCGGCGACTTCATGAGCAAGTTCCTCCCCGGCCTGGTGCTCGGCCTGGTGATCGGCCTCGGCGTGGGCGCGTTCGGCCTGCCCTTCGTCACCGACCGTTCGCCCACGATCGCCGCCAAGCCCGATGCGCCAACCAATCCCATCTCCGCCGGCGACCGCGAGTTCCGCGATTTCCCCGATGAGCTCGAAGTCGAAGACCCCTTCGGCGATCTGACGCCCGAGCAGGTCGAAGAGGCGATCAGCGATTGGAAGGCCGAGCATGCCGACGAGCTCGAAGCCAGCCAAGCGCCTGACGCGCCCGAATAAGCTGCAAGCGTGAGCGACCACCAGATCATCGATGCCGATCACGCCTGCCGCGTGGCTCGTCAGCACGCCGACACCGCCCGTCTGCTCGGTGTCGACTTTCTCCCTGTTGCGAGCCGGCCCGTCGCGACGCGAGCGCACCGCGCAGCGGCCGCCCCCGATGAGGCCGCGGCTGCCACTGGTGATGCCGCACATCAGCCTGTCGTGAACACCGAGCGTGCGCCGTCGCTGCTCGATGGCATGAAGCCGACAGCTGCCGAACCCACCGTCGTGGATGACGCGGCCGTTGCCGAGGCCGGGTCGGCCCTTGCGGCGCTCCGCGCGAAGTACGAGGCCGACGCCCCGCACGAGAAGTTCGTCACGTCGTTCACGAACATCGTCTTCGGCGAAGGGCACGCGCGGGCCAGGCTGATGTTTGTGGGCGAAGCGCCGGGCGCCGACGAGGACCGCACCGGTCGTCCGTTTGTCGGCCGGGCCGGCCAGCTGCTTGACAAGATGATCGTCGCGATGGGCACCGCGCGCGAGGCGGTCTACATCGCCAACGTGCTCAAGACCCGTCCGCCCAACAACGCGACGCCCACGAGCGAAGAGGCCCGTCTCTGCGCGCCGTACCTCTACGAGCAGATCCGGATCATCAGGCCCGAGGTCATCGTCACGCTCGGACTGCCTGCGACCCGGCTGTTGCTCGAATCCACCGAATCAATGGGCAAGCTCCGCGGCCGATGGGCCGAGCTCGATCTGCCCGAGTCGGACACGTCGCCCGCGCACACCGCCGCGGTCATGCCGACCTACCACCCGGCGTATCTGCTCCGCGCGTACACCGATGAGAACCGCGCGAAAGTCTGGTCCGACCTCCAGCAGGCGATGGATCGGCTCGGCCTTGTCGGCGTGAAACGCTGACGCCAGTGCCATCGGGGCCGACGATCCCCCCGCGATACCGGGATGCCTCGATTCGCAACCCTGTTACGACAGCCGGGCTGGGTTTGCCAAGCACGCGACGGCCCGAGAATCGTTGCGATTCCAGCGAAATCTTTCGGCCGAGCCGGAACCTCGCCGCTGGGGCTGGCGAATCTTTATGCGCTTGGTATCGCGTGCCTCGGCCGTGATCCCAGCACCACGACAGATCTCTCCCCGACCCCCACGAGACCCGGTGCTTGGCATAAATGGAGCCAGGTGCCGGGTTTTTTCATGCGCGGAATCGGTCAGTCGTCGCCGGCTGGCACCGGCGCCGCCGGCTCGTCGGGCCAGACGCCGATCAGGTCGACCTCGGCATCTTGGGGCAGGATTGTGAGCGCGGTGATGACCCAGCGGGGGTCGCCGTCCCAGTCCACGGCGAACGTGAACTCGACCTTGTCGCCCTCAGCGATCGCAGCCAGGGGCACGTCGGCGGTGACGGCGGGGAAGGGCATGATCATCGCGTTCATGCCGACGACGTTGCCGTTGATGTCAACGAAGTCGTCGATTGTCTCGTGGGCGACCTGGAACTCTTCGGTCGGGCCGCCCGACGGAATGTTGTAGATCCGGCCGAGCACGGTGTACGCCTGATCGGGCGTCGCGGGCGCGTCGGTGACGCGCACGCCCGGCACGGGCGATGGCGTGCCCGATCTACCGTCGCACGCGGTCAGCGTGGTTGCTGCGACCACTGAGCAAAGAGCGGCGCAGAGAAAAGCACCGCTGCGACGTGCGCGGGTGCGCAACACGCGGCGGTGCTTGGCAGTTGGGTTGAGCATGTGCTCAGGCCTTTTCGATCTTGATGTAGCTCTGCACGGAGGCGATGTCGCTGGCGATGTCGGGCGAGTAGGTCATGTTCCACGTGTTGCCCGCATCGACGCGGGTCACGCGGGCGGCCTTCTCGCGGCTGTACCAGTCGCGGTTACCACGGGTGTAGACGTGCATGCGCTTGCGGCGCAGGTTCTGGGCGTTGCGCAGGCTGCGGACGTTGATCGGATCGCGGCGCATGAGGCGCTGGATCGTCTTGGTCGGGGCGGCTGCCTTGGGCGCCTTCTCGATCGTGCACTTGATCTCGTCGCCGGCCTTGAGGTTGTCCATCGCTGCTTCACCTTCCGCGCGGACGCTGCAATGCGGTCCGCGGCTCAATCCTGGAGTGTTCGTCCCGGGGTCGTTCGAATGCTCGCGCCAGCGGGTGTCCACCAGACACCGGGCCGAGCCGATGATCGTAGAGCCCAATCTCGCGGGGTCCAGCGCGAAACATTCGGTTGCCGCCTCCTAGCATCGGGCATGACCGACCAGCAGACCCCGACGCCTCCGCCCCCCTTCGATCCCAACGCCGAGCACCAGGCCAAGCCGCACCTGCGTGCGGTCCGAGGCTTCCCCGTGCAGGGCAGCACGCCCGACGGCCAGCAGGTCCAGATGATGGGCCTGGCCGACCAGCGACAGATCTCCGACAAGATGGTCGCGACCATCCCCGCCGCCCAGCAGGTGTTGCCCCTTATGGACGGCACCCGTTCGGTGGACGATATCGCCGCGGCTGTCGAGGGCATGCCGCGCGAGTGGCTCGAGAACTTCATCGCCCAGCTCGACGACGCGGGCCTGATTATCGGCCCCAACTTCGAGGGCATGCGCGTCCGCATGCGTGAGCAGTTCGATGGCACCGACATCCTGCCCCCCGGCTCCTCGGCCGACTTCGCCGATGCCCTTGTCAATGCCCACGCCCAAAAAGACGGCGTCGAGGCGACCGACGAGATGAAAACCGAGCAAGGCCCCGCCCGCCTCCGCGAGCAGCTCAACACCTGGATCGACGCCGCCCTGAAGGAAGCAAAGGACCCCGCGTTCGACACGCTTCCCAAGGCGATCGTCGCGCCCCACATCGACTACGCCCGCGGCTGGCACAACTACGCCAACGTCTACGGCCGGATGCGCGTCGTCGACCGCCCCGATCGCATCGTCATCCTGGGCACCAACCACTTCGGCGAGGGCACGGGCGTGGTCGTGAGCAACAAGGGCTTCTCGACGCCTCTGGGCACGTGCCCGGTGGATTCGGCCCTGCTCGGCAAGCTCGAGGGCGACCTCGGCGAGCCGCTGCTCAAGAACCGCTACGACCACGAGCGCGAGCACTCGATCGAGCTCCAACTGCCCTGGATCCAGCATGTGCTGGGCGATGGCGGTGAGACGGAAATCCCTGTCCTGGCGGCACTTGTGCACGATCCGGCCGTGAACAACGGCGAGTCGTACGACGGCGAGGGTGTCGGGCTGGATGAGTTCGTCGCGTCGCTCCGCAAGGGGCTCGACGAGCTCGGCGGCACGACGCTGATCATCTCCTCGGCGGACCTCTCGCACGTGGGGCCCGCATTCGGGGATCGCGAGCCGATGGCGGCCCCTGCCGAGAACGCCGAGGCCGCCGAGCAGGCCGAGCAGCGTCGCAACCAGATCGTCAAGCACGATCAGGACATGCTCGCGTACGTTCGCGACCACAAGGCCGATGAACTCATCAGCGCGATGGCGTGGCAGCAGAACCCGACGCGGTGGTGCTCGATCGGCAACCTCTCCGCGATGCTCAAGCTCGTCGCGCCCCCCGAGGGCGCGGAGAAGCCGGACACGAAGCTGCTGTCCTACTCGGCAGCCGTCGATCCGAACGGCATGAGCATGGTGTCGTCGATGGCGATCGCGGTCATGTGATCGGGCGGGGTCGCCTTCACTCCGCATGAGCACGCACCTGTTCGATGTATGGTCGGTTATGGGGCTCGTGTTTGGCGCGGGGAGTGCTGTCGCTGGCGTCTGGATGCTCGCGATCGCCCGGCCCGGGCGGTTTGCCGACCATGCGACGCCCGTGCCGTTGCCAATTCAGGGATTAGGCGAAGTCACCCGGCCGACCGGGCTCGTGATCGGGCTCTCGCTGCTTGGGGTCGGATACCACCTGCTTGCGTGGTCGCTGCCGCCGGATTGGATCTCGCTGCGGGTGCCGATCGCGATGTGGCCCGTGGTGCCGATCGTCGCGGGCGTGTCGGTGGGGGCGTCGCTGGCGATCGATCGTCTGGCGTCGGCGTCGGACGATCCCTCTGGCACATCTTCGGACGACCCTCCCGGCGGCGGTGCTCACTGAGTGATCTGGATGGTCCTCGCCGTGCCGTGGCGTTTGCGTGGAAACTCGGATTTGTCGTGTGCGTATCCATCTGAGACGCCCGCCCGCACACGCGGCGGCTTTCAGCGCGCCGGGGCCCGCTCGAGCGGTCTCGAATCGTCTCGGCGTGTGAGCCGCGTGGGATGGGGTCGGGCGTTACCATCCGGCACGGCTCGTTCGCTGCGATGCGGCGGGTTGTGAGCGGCCCCGCGGCCGCACTGGTTTCCAACGACACCGGCCGAGGGTTCGGCCGAGCAACACGAGGTCCGTGCATGCCATCTTCCAACGCCTGCTGGGGCATCGAGGTCGGTGCTTTCGCCCTCAAGGCGATCAAGCTCGAAGCCGACGGCGACAAGCTCAAGGTCGCCGACTACGCCGTCATCGAGCACCCCAAGGTCCTCTCCACCCCGGGGCTCGATCCCGAGGACTCGATGCGCGTCGCGCTCGGCCGACTCATCGGCGAGCACGACCTCTCGAAGGCGAGCATCGCGATCTCGGTGCCGGGTCACGCGGCGTTCGCCCGCTTCGCCAAGCTGCCGCCGGTCGAGCCCAAGAAGGTTCCCGACATCGTCAAGTTCGAGGCGGTGCAGCAGATCCCCTTCCCGCTCGAGGATGTCGAGTGGGACTACCAGACATTCCAAAGCCCCGACTCACCCGACATCGAGGTGGGCATCTTCGCGATGACGCGTGAGCGGATCATGCAGTCGCTGCGGATGTTCCGTGATGTCGAGCTGACGCCGGACTACGTGAGCCTGTCGCCCGTGTCGGTGTACAACGCGATGGCGTACGACATGGAGTTCACCGAGAAGACGCCCGGCACGATCCTGCTCGATGTGGGCACGACCTCGACGGACCTGATCATCGCCGACGCGGGCCGGGTGTGGGTGCGGACCTTCCCGATGGGTGGACACCAATTCACCGAGGCGCTGGTGACCGCATTCAAACTCTCGTACACCAAGGCCGAGAAGCTCAAGAAGGAAGCCGAGCAATCCAAGCACGCCCGGCACATCTTTCAAGCGCTTCGCCCTGTCTTCACCGACCTCGTGCAAGACGTGCAGCGCTCGATCCAGTACTACCAGCAGGCGCACCCGGATGCCCAGCTCGAGCGGCTGGTCGGGCTGGGTTCGACTTTCCGGTTGCCGGGCTTGCGCAAGTACCTCAAGCAGCAGCTCGGGATGGACACCTACAAGCTCGAGCAGTTCAAGCGCGTCGAGATGGAGGGCGCGGGCGAGGCCGAGTTCCAGGCGCTGAACCTCAATCTCGCGACCGCCTACGGCATGGCGGTGCAGGGCATGGGCATGGACACGATCCAGGCCAATCTGATGCCCTCGACCATGATGCGCGAGGCGATGTGGAAGAAGAAGAACAAATGGTTCGGCCTCAGCGCGGGCGTCGCGGCTGCGGCTGCCGGCGTGATGTTCGTCGGGCCCTTCCTCGATAAGACCGCGATCGACAACGCGCCCCAGCCGGCGTCGATCACGCAGACGGCGAACATCGCCCAGCGTCTTGGCACCGAGGCGCGCGACGCGGGCGTCGTCGGCTCGGGCGTTGCCGACTACACGGCCGCCAACATGCTCCGCCTCTACGAGGACAAGGGCGTCTTCGCGCACCTGGCACGCGACGTCTCGGCGATGATCGCGGACGCGACGGATCGCGCGGGCACGGCTGAGCCGGCCTTCCGCTTGCGCATGCTTGACACGGAGTTCCAGGCACCAGCGGCCGACCCCGGCGGCGGATTTAATCCTCGCGATCGAGACTTCCCGCCCCCCAACGACTTCAACAACCCGGATCCCGGCGGCGCGCCGAGTGGCACCGAGGGTCCGGACCTCTCGGGCGCTCCGCGGATCGCCGTGACGCTCGAGATCAGCACGGCCCAGTCCGAGCCGAGGCGTTTCTTCATCGACACGATCCTCGCGTGGTTGCCCGCGAATGCGGAGCGTGAGGGTGTGCCGTACGTCATCGTGCCGCCGGACGCCGACGCGTGGCAGTACACGCCCGGGCGGGCGGTTGCG
>ERZ1740067.985-NODE-985-length-20977-cov-5.406605_pt1 | contig 20977 bp, 15 predicted proteins | sample MGYA00581736_ERZ1740067 | MGnify/ENA primary metagenome ERZ1740067 (study PRJEB43018, sample SAMN04849236) | marine metagenome | isolation source: floating plastic debris | place: Pacific Ocean | collected 2008-08-27 | study: EMG produced TPA metagenomics assembly... | reverse complement strand
CGCCGCTGCCTGACTGACATCCGCCCCTGAGGCCGGCGACATCGACACATGAGCCGCGGCAAGGGCCGGCGCATCATTGAGCCCGTCTCCTACCATCAGCACCTTTGCGCCATCAGCAGCAAGTGTCTCCAGCCTGGCAATCTTGTCCTGCGGCAGCAACCCGCCGGCAAAGTCATCAATGCCTGCCTCGCGCGCCACGGCATCCACGGTAGCCGCCCGGTCACCGGAGAGCAGAACAACAGCCATGTCACGCGCTTTCGCCCACTCAACAATAGCGGCCGCGTCGTCGCGTAAGCCATCTGAAAAGCCAAACCGCACCGGCGCTGCATCTCCCAGACGGAACCAGATTTCAGGCCCCGTCGCATCAGCCGCCGCGCCGTCCACACCACCAACAAAGTCGGCACTTCCAAGACGGGCGAAAACACCATCGATGGTTCCCATCAGCCCCTGACCGGGATGCTCACTCACATCGTCAGCGGTCGCCCCCGGCCCGGCGGTCTGAGCGAGCGCGCGGCTTAACGGATGCGTGCTCGCCCGCGCCAGCATGGCGGCTTTATCCAGCGCAGCTTCATCAACCGTTGACCGGTCAAGCTCAAGCCGTCCGTGGGTCAGCGTGCCCGTCTTGTCGAACACGAGCGTGTCGACTTCCGCCAGCCGCTCCAGCGCGTCCGACGACTTCAAGAGCACGCCGCGCGACAGCAACCTGCCGCTCGCCACCACATGGACCACCGGCACGGCAAGCCCAAGCGCGCAGGGGCACGTGATGATGAGCACCGCAATGGCAGTCTTCAGCGAACCGTCCCACGCCAGCCCGCCCAGCAGCATCCAGCCGATGAACGTGGCCGTAGCGAGAATGTGCACGGCAGGCGCATAGACCCGAGCCGCCCGATCAGCGATCCGCACAAACGTATCGCGCCCCTGCTCAGCCGCTTCCATGAGGCGGACAATCTCACTCAGCAACGTGTCCTCGTCGCCCTTGGTCACCCGCACCCGCAGCGGGCCGGACATGTTGAGCGTGCCGGCAAAGACTTCGTCCCCCGGTGCAACAGCCACCGGTGCGGTCTCGCCGGTGATAAGGCTTGTATCAAGATCCGAATGACCATCTTCGACCACGCCGTCAGCCGCAATCCGCTGGCCTGTGGCCACAGCCACAATCATGTCGGGTTTGAGGGAGTCAACCGGCATTGCCCGCGCGACACCGTCCGCGTCAATGATTGTTGCTGCATCTGCGCGCAGCGCCAGCAGGTTTTGTGCGGCAAGGGCCGCCCGGCCGCGCATCTTCATGTCCAGCGTCCGGCCGATCAGCAGGAAGAACAGCAGCATGATCGAGGCGTCGAAATAAACGTGCTTGGCCCCGGCAATCGTCTCCGCCAGGCTCATGGCCGTCGCCAGAAGCACCGCCAGTGAAATCGGCACATCCATGTTCATGGTCCCGACACGCAACGCCCGCACCGCCGAGCGAAAGAACGGCCGTCCGGAGTAAGCAATCGCGGGCATGGCGATGAGCCCGGAAATCCAGTGGAACATGTCGCGGGTAGCAGCCTCCATGCCGCCCGAGTGCCCGGCCCACACTGAGACCGATAGCAGCATGACGTTGGCAGCCGCAAAGCCCGCCACGCCCATGCAGGTGATGAGCTCTTTCTCGTCGCGCGCCTGCTGGGTTTCCAGCGTCTTGGGATCATACGGCCGAGCGCTATACCCGGCACCCACAACAGCAGCAACAATCTCACGCGGGCGTACCAGCGCTTGCTCAAAGACAACCGTCAGGCGTTTGGTGGAGAGGTTAAGCCGCCCGTTGCTGACACCTTCAAGGCCGTTCACCGCGCGCTCGACACGCTTGACGCACCCGCCGCAATGGACGCCGTCCACAACGAAGTTGACGACAGACCCGCCATCCTCCAGCACCCGTACATAGGTGTCGGGAATGTCCGGAACGTCCTGTCCGAGTGTACCCGTCGGGCCAGATGCCGAGATGTCAGCCATCGCTCTCGCGGCCTCCTGCCCAGACGCGCTTTTCAGGATAGTAGGGAGCGGCCTCACCACCTTCTAACGAGTCCCGCTCGAATAGCAGACGCATCTCCCAGTGGCCGCGCGCCGGCAATGCGGCCACAGCGCTATACACACCGGCATCCTGCTCTGCGAGCGGCACCACCACATCCTTGCCGCGCACAACAGGACGCCAGAATGTCAGCTCACCGCCAAGGCCGGAGAGTGCCGCACCATCGGCATCTACGACACGCACCGTGACGCGCGCTTCGGCACCGTCACCGCGTGCCGCGAAGTCTTCGGCGAATGTCACCTGCCAGCCCAGGGCCTGCTGCTGTGCCGCTGCTTCGATCCGCTCATTGTAATCCCGCCCGGTCTGATAGGCGTTTTGCGTTTCAATGCCCGAGAAGGTGGACAGCGCGATGTAGGTCATGATGCCGTTGACCGTGAAAATCACGCCGAAGAAAGCCACCAGCGCACCCAATACGTGCCACCCGGTCCATCCGCGTTTCGTCCGTTGAGTTTTCTGCATTGCGACTTCAGACATCTTTCTACCGCCCCTCGGGCCCTCGGAAGGTTGTTGGATTTCGCACCGTGAGTCCATCGGACATGTCGGTGATCACAAACGCAATGTCAGCCTTGCCGTCTTCGAGTTGATCGAGACGGTCCGCTGGCAAAGACAGGAACAGCCGCACATTGCGCAACCGGTCTGACTGAACAGCAACAGACAATTCATCCAGACCGCTCTCGGTGAGGGTCGATATCGAGAAACCTTCGATCCCTTCAACCGTGACATTGAAGACGCGTTCTTCCGTCACCTTGTTGAGGATCTTCACCTCATACCCATTGCGCAGCGAGCCATCCGACAGCGTGACGAACAGCGGGTTGCGGTCCTTCAGCACGTTCACATCCAAAGGCGAACGCGTGATAAGTGCTGACAACATGATGGCGCCAACAACAACAATCAGTGCTGCATATAGGACCGTTCTTGGCCGCATGAGGTGCACCCGCATGGGCAAGTCTTTTGAGCGCCGGTCCTGATTGTCGAAATTGTCATAGGTGATCAGTCCGCGAGGACGCTCGATCTTGTCCATGATGTCGTTGCAGGCATCAATGCACAGCGCACATTGAATGCACTCAAGCTGGTCACCATCGCGGATATCGATCCCCATGGGACAAGCGACGACGCATTGCTTGCAGTCGATGCAGTCCCCGCGGCCGTCCCACGTGTCTCCCCTGTGGTGAGCGCCGCGCGGCTCACCGCGGTCCACGCGATAACTGACCAGAAACGATTGATCATCCACCAGCGCGCCCTGAATGCGCGGCCAGGGGCACATATAGGTACACACCTGCTCTCGGGCGAGGCCGCCGAGCATGTAAGTCGTCGCGGTAAAGACGCCGATAAACAGATAGGCCACCATGGGCGCATCAAGCGTCACGAGATCGCGCGCCAATGTCGGCGCATCGGCGAAGTAAAAGACCCATGCCCCGCCCGTCGCAACAGCAATCAGCAACCACACGGAATGTTTTGAAACTTTCTTGAAAAGCTTGCCGACGGACATCGGTGTTTTGGCGAGCTTCAGCCGCTTGTTGCGGTCACCCTCGATCATCCGCTCGACCATGATGAACAAATCCGTCCACACGGTCTGCGGGCAGGCATAGCCACACCAAACCCGGCCAAAAAGGGCCGTTGCCAGAAACAGGGCCAGCGAGGCGAGCACCAGCAGACCAGTAACAAAATAGATTTCCTGTGGCCAGATTTCGACGAAGAAGAAATAGAACCGTCGCCCCGGCATATCCAGCAACACGGCCTGGTCCGGTGCGTTCGGCCCGCGATCCCAGCGGATCCAGGGGAGGATGTAGTAGATGCCGAGTGTGACCGCCATCATCACCCATTTGATATTGCGGAACAGCCCGTGCACCAGCTTGGGGTGAATGGCCCGGCGGCTTGCATAGAGGGAGCGCGAGGCAGCGGAATTCACCGCCTCAACATCATGCTGCTCGACCTTCTCGTGCGCCCTGGCCGAAATGGCGCCCGTCACATTGGCGGCAGCTTCCTGCGCCAATTGCGCAAGACCATTGGGCGACCCGCCACCCGCCACACCGGCTGTATCGTCAGTTGCAGACATTCACGTCCCTCCTAGCCGGGACCAACACCGCTCCACATCTACAGGGGACATCACGCCGGGCCTCCCCACCCGGTCATCCGCCTACAGACAGTTTAACAATCAGGTGCCTATTCCCCGCCACCCAGCGAGTGCACATAGAGCGCCAGCTTCGCGATGGTGGCTTCGTCAAGGCGCCCCTGCCAAGCGGGCATGACGCCACGCCGGCTGTGGGCAATTGACGCATAGATGGCGTCTTCGTCGCCCCCATAAAGCCAGATGGCATCCGTCAGGTTGGGCGAGCCAAGCTCCTGGTTCCCCTGGCCGTTTTCCATGTGACAGACCACGCACTGAGCCGCGTAGAGTTCACGGCCGCGTAACGCCGCATCCACATCGGCCTCACGGCCGGACAGCTGCAACACATACTGGGTGGTGTCGCTGACTTCCGCCTGCGTGAAGATGCCATCATCCAAAAACCTGGGCATGTCGTTGAGCCGTGTGTCGTCATCCGCTTCCCAGCGGATGCCATGGCGCAGCGTGTAGCGGATATCTTCGAGCGTGCCGCCCCACAGCCATACATCATCATTTAGGTTCGGATAGCCCACAAAGCCCTGGGCACCGCGTCCATGACAGGCCGAGCAGTTGTCGCCGAAAGCGCTCTCACCGCCGGCAAGGGCGACCGAATGCAGCTCCGGGTTACCCGGCACATCGTCGAGGTCACCGGCCAGAATCTGGTCGTCATAAACCCTCAAGGCCGCCTGAGCCTGTTCAACCTGTTCCGTCACGACCGCACGCTGGGAGTATCCCAGAAAGCCTGCTGTGTAATTGGTGGCCAGCGGCCATGCCGGGTAGAGCACCCAATAGCCGACGGCCCACAAGATGCAGGCATAGAAGGTGTAGAGCCACCACTTGGGCAGTGGATTATCCAGCTCCCGGATGCCGTCCCACTCGTGATCCGTGGTTTCAACACCCGTGTAGTCATCGACGAACCGATCTTCATCGGTGGTCTTGTTTTCGGTGTTGTCACTCATTTGGACTGCCCCCTGTCTGTCGGGCCTTCATTGGCAATCAGGTCATCATCCAGCGGCGACATCGCCGCCTCGTCGAAGCGTTTCTTGTTTCCCGGCCACAGCGCGTAGGCAATGACACCGATGAAACCGGCAAACAGCATCACCAGACCGATGGCGCCGCCGATACCTCTGATTTCGTCATAAGACATCTGTCGGTCTCCCTAGCGCAGGTTCTCGCCCTCAGCCTGATAGGCTGAGAAGTCAACGAGAGTGCCGAGCATCTGCATGTAAGCGATCAGGGCATCAAGTTCGGAAATCATGTCCGGGTTGCCGTCAAAGTCGCGGATCTGCGCCTTGGGGTAGCGCGCCAGCAGCGCGTCATAGTCGTCCCCAAATGGCTCAACCTGTGCCTTGATGTCAGACTCGGCTGCTTCAACCATCTCATCCGTATACGGCACACCGACCATGCGGTTGGCCTTCAGATGATCCGCAAAGCCGCCATAGTTGAGCGGCGTTGTCGCGAGGAACGGATAGTTCGGCATGATGCTCTCAGGCACCACCGCCCGCGGGTCCGCCATATGCAGCACGTGCCAGTCATCGGAGTACTTGCCGCCAAGGCGCGCAAGGTCCGGACCTGTCCGCTTGGAGCCCCACTGGAAGGGGTGGTCATACATGCTTTCCGCCGCCAGCGAGTAGTGGCCGTAGCGCTCTACTTCGTCGCGCAGGGACCGGATCATCTGGCTGTGGCAGCTGTAGCAGCCTTCACGGATGTAGATGTTACGGCCCGCAAGCTCCAGCGGTGAGTAGGGCCGCATTCCCTCCACTTCCTCGATCGTCGAGTTGAGGAAGAACAAGGGAGCGATCTGGACAATACCGCCGATGGAGACGACCAGCAGAATGCCGATCGTCAAAATCAGGGAGTTGCGTTCAAGGGTCGCGTGACTGAACCAAGACATAGTGCCTGCCCTCCCTATGCCGGTGCCGCAACCAGCTCGCCCTGTGGGGCGCGGCCGGCTGTTGCATCAAGGGGTTCGCTCGCGCGGATTTCACCCTTGGCGTTTTTGTACTGATTGTAAGCCATGATCAGCGAGACGACGACGAACAGCGCACCGCCCAGGGCCCGGATCACAGAGAACGGATGCATCGCTTCCACGGTCTCAACGAAGGAGTACTCAAGGAAGCCAAGCTCATCATAGGCCCGCCACATCAGGCCCTGCAGAATGCCCGACACCCACATGGAGGTGATGTAGAGCACGATGCCCAGCGTCGCGACCCAGAAGTGCCACTCCACCAGTGCGAGTGAATAGAGCCGCTGACGGCGCCACACCCACGGCGTGAGACAATAAAGAGCCCCGAAGCTCACAAAGCCGACCCAGCCCAGCGCACCGGAATGCACATGACCGATGGTCCAGTCCGTGTAGTGCGACAGACCGTTCACAGCCTTGATGCTCATCAGCGGACCTTCAAAGGTGCTCATGCCATAGAAGGCAACGGACACCACCAGCATCCGGATCACAGGGTCCGTCCGCAGTCGGTCCCAGGCGCCCGCAAGTGTCATCAGTCCGTTGATCATGCCGCCCCATGACGGCATCCACAGCATGATGGAGAAGGTGGCTCCCAGCGTCTGCGCCCAGTCCGGCAGCGCCGTGAAGTGAAGGTGGTGCGGACCCGCCCAGATATAGAGGAAGATCAGCGCCCAGAAGTGAATGATCGACAGGCGGTAGGAATAGACCGGCCGCTCGGCACGCTTGGGAATGAAGTAGTACATCAGCCCCAGGAAGCCGGCAGTGAGGAAAAAGCCCACCGCGTTGTGGCCGTACCACCACTGGGTCATGGCGTCCTGAACACCGGACATCAGGATGTAGGACTTGTCACCCGTGAACGAGACCGGCACCGCCAGATTGTTGACGATGTGCAGCATGGCAATCGTCACGATGAACGCGAGGTAGAACCAATTGGCCACATAGATATGCGGTTCCCGGCGGCGCCACAGGGTACCGAGGAACACCAACAGATAGACGACCCAGACAACCGTCAGCCACAGGTCGATATACCACTCAGGCTCTGCATATTCCTTGGACTGGGTAATGCCGAACACATAGCCCGTCGCCGCCAGCACGATGAACAGCTGAAAGCCCCAGAATACGAACCACGGCGCAATGTCACCCGCCAGCCGCGCCTTGCAGGTGCGCTGCACCACATAGAACGACGTGGCGATCAGGATGTTGCCGCCAAAGGCAAAGATCACAGCCGACGTATGCACCGGACGCAGCCGCCCGAAATTCAGCTCTGCAATACCGGTGAGCAGTCCGGGATAGGCAAGTTGAACCGCAATCACCAGACCAACCACGAACCCGACAACACCCCAGAACGTGGAAGCAATCACGCCCCAGCGGACGACGGCGTCGTTGTACTGCACACCATCAGGCGCGCGTTGTGTCGGCCCGCGCTTGAGAAAATCAAAGTGCCGGTCGCCGATCCACATCACCGCCAAAAGGCAGAACACCGTAATAAGGCCGCCATGCAGCATCATCGGACCGCTTGGCGCACCAGCCATCACAAAGATGCCTAGAAACGCACCAAGGAAAAAAAGCGCGATGGCGCCCCAGCCCATGAGTGTCAGTCGTCCGTCATCCAAAATCGGAGGTTCAGGAGTGTTGGTATGCGTCATGACCCGTCTTGCCCCACATCATTAATGCGCCCCATCGCCGGTCATGGACGAACGGGCTGTTATGTAACGCTATGTGCAGGACCAGCAGGGGTACAACATTGATATCGGTCAAATGAGCGCAAGAGTCGCACTTGGGCCGCAGCATATTTTTCGCCGCGTTATGCGCCAAATTCCGCCTAATCCCGGCTGCACCGCGCGAAACGTCAACAAGGTCAAGGCCCAAGGCCAATTCCCTGGCCAATACTCAGGTTTGTGAATGCAATGCTGCATGAAGAGCAGCGCGAAATTGCCGCAGTTCATCATCCCGAGTCTGAAACGCGGCTGGCATTGTCAGAAGAAAGAGGCGCCCCGCCGCGCGCCGTGCCCACTCACGCTCAGTGGCCGACAGCCCCAAGGTAGACCAACACCACACCGGCCACCAATGCGAACACACCCCACACACGGATGAAGTTTCCGCTCAAAAGCGGATTCATCAGGCGCATGAAGGATGACCCCAGGGCCACGAACACCAGTCCTTCGAGCACCGCCAATGCGGAGAGTATCGTGATGAAGGTTTCAAGGGCTGTGTCAATCTTGTGGTGCGCCACCAGCAATACGGCGCCGATAAAGAACACCAGAATGCCACAGACAAAAGACAGTGCCTCGCTGTCACGCAGTTCCGTCATCACCCGGCGGCCGCGCTCCGGCGTCGCCAGAAACGCAATACCGGCAGCAATCGCGTAGAGCCCAAATCCAAGGGCAATGGCTTCCGTCATCATGGGATTTGCTCCGCTATTGATTGATATGCTTCAACCCTAGCGGCTCACCCTAACGCGCCCGAACTCGCCTGTCAGCGCAAGACCCTGTCAGCGCGCGTAGCGCTTGGCGATCAGATGATCGAGCGACAGCACACCCGGACCACGAATAATGAGGTACAGCATGCCCACTGCCCACAGCAGATGCAGGTTCCACGCACCAGGATAGACGAATGTCTGAATGACAGCCGTCATCACCAGCAGGCCGAGCGCTCCAAAGCGGGTGCCGAGGCCCAGGATCAGCATGATCGGGAACACGTGCTCGGCAATGGTGCCCAGAACCGCCGCCCAGTCAGATGGGATGAGTGGCAATGCATATTCATGCTCAAACAGGAAATAGGTAGAGTCCTTGATGCTGAAGCCATCCACCTTCAAGCGGGCCGACGTCCAGAAGACGCCCGCGACGCCTACACGGGCTGCAACCGCAACAATCCATTCCGGCAGAGACGACAGAAAAGCAACAAAAGTCGCGATCAGCTGCACGACAGGGTGGGCATCGGTATCGGCGGAAGTTGCCATGTGGCTCTGTGTCATGAGTTTGTCCCTTCGGCTGCACCCTGAGCCGCAGGCGGCAGAATAAAGCTGCCCGCATTCAGGAGTTCGGCAAAAATCATCTGCGGATCGCTGGTTGTGTCGGTGTCATCCGCTTCCTCTTCAAAGGCAGCGATCAAAGCCCGCCCCAGCGTGGCGCCACCCTGCACGGCACACAAAAAGGCAAAGGCCGCGGGCGATACCCGCCGCACTTCAACCTGCGCTTGCGGGCGGACCACAAAAATCCGTTCATTGCGGTCACCTTCCGCGATGGTCAGATGACCGTCATGCCCGGTTTGATTGGCCTGCCATATCCGCGACACCGGGTAGGGTGACATCAACAACTGATGCGCGGGCACAAGTCCGAGGACCAGTTGATCCAACGCCTGTTCACCATGCGCAGCCACGTAGGCTTGCAGGTCCTGCGCGGTCACGGGCGTCGCGTCCGCGCCGTGATAGACCCGGTGCCAGGCATGTTCGAGGCGGGCGACATCCGGCAGATAGGGCAAACTGCGTACCGGTTCAAAGCTCACCAGGAATCCGGCAAAGTCAGGCGCATAGCCAATCAGCGACGCCTGCCGTGGCAGGGCATCCGGCGCTCTCCTGTCCAGGTAGGCCCTGGCCGCAGCCCTGAAGAACTCCTCACCCACCAGGCGCTGACATACGGGATAAAGCGCAGCGAGCGCGTCCGTCAGACTGGAGGCCACATTGTTGCGATAGACATCAAGGCGCGCGCGGTGTGGCAGCGGTTCGGAACCAACACATCCAAGGTCGAGCAAAACCTGTCCATCTGCGGGGTCACGTAGCGACGCGGCAAAGGTGCGTTGGAGTTCAGCCAGCCGGGACATGGCTCACCTCCACTTGCTGAGTGGTAGCCAAAGACGTGTTTAGAACACCTCGCGCCGTAGCCACTTCTGAAACGAGCGCACTCAGGGCGGGCACATCCTGGTCCCACTCAATCAGCGTTGGCCGCGGGCCCGCGCGCATCATCAGCGCTTCGTACAAATCCCAGACTTCCTGCGACGGCGCCGACCCATGATCATCAATTTTCAGGGTCACACCATTGCGGTCATCATCGGAATGTCCGGCAAGGTGAATTTCACCAATAGCATCCACGTTGAATGCATCCAGGTAGTCGTGTGCGGAGAGCTGCAGGTTATGCGCGCTCACCACCACGTTGTTGATATCGAGAAGAAGGCCGCAGCCGGTTCGGCGCGCCATTTCAGCGAGAAACTCCGTCTCCGGAATATCGCTTTCTTCAAAGGTCAGATAGTTGGATGGGTTTTCAATCAGGATGGAACGTCCAATTGCATCCTGCGTCTGCGCAACGTGCTGGCAAACAATGTCGAGCGCTTCAGAGGTTAGCGCGACCGGCAGCAGATCGTTGAAATAAGCCCCGTCACTCTCGCACCAGGCCAGATGCTCTGATACCAGCGCAGGCTGATAGCGATGAACCAGCTCTCTTAGCTGGCCCAGATGCTCTGGGTTCAGCCGCTGAGCACCACCGATCGACAGGCCGATGCCATGAACGGATAGTGCAAACTGGTCGCGAATTGCCGTGAGATAACGATGCGGCGCACCGCCCTGGCCAAAATAGTTCTCGGCATGAACCTCGAAGAAGTCCACGTCAGCACCGTCCTTCAGAATCTCCTGATAGTGCTGCGGCTTCAACGACGTTCCGGCAGAGGCCGGCTTGATAGTCGAAAACTCGGGTGTGGTTGGAGCGTGGGAAGACTGCCCGGATGGCCACAAAGATGCATTTGTCGCGAGGGGGGTGCGACCCGCAGCGGGGGTATGGGCTGCGTACATCTCAGGGGGATGGGCCATCCGGGACATGCTTCGTACTCTTTTGCTTGGATAAAGTGAGGATCAGCGATCAACCCTTACGCAGGGATGTTGCTGTCGCTGTCTTCAAGTGAGCCATTGCCGAATGGTGTTTCGATGCTCGTGCAAGTGCCGGCAGGAACAAGCGTCCAGGCGTTGGACTGATAATCGATGGTGGATGTGCCCTGGCAGGATGTGCCGGGACCAGCAGCGCAATCGTTTTCGCCCGCAAGGGAAACGCCGAAGCACTTTTCCATGTCTTCAGCGGCGGCTGGCGTCGCGGTCAGTGCGCCCATTGTAAGGGCTGCGGAAAGAGCGCCGGCAGCAGCAAAAGCGGCGGTGGATGCATTCTTCATTGGGTGTCTCCATGACTTGGGTATGAGGTGTGTCGATAGGCGTGTTCTCGGTGTTCCCACCGCACGCCTAAGGTCGGAGAACCCGGGCCAAAAAGGAACTCACGAAGCCGTCGCGCCACCTCAAACGCCTGTGATGACTGAGACAGGCACACCAAAGCCGCAGATAGCTGCACTTTTTTGGAAATGGTGTTGGGAACAAGTTGGGAAATTTGTGCGCAAGAGGCCCGTGAACCGGACAAACGCGGCGGGGGACACCGCCGGCTCACGAGCACCCTTGCGACAATTCGACAGTGCCAAATCGGCAGAAAATAAGGAAATCACGTCCTGCGTGAGGGTGCTCAAACCGGTGTGAGGCCGCGTGAACACGTTCGTTAACCCTGTTTTCGCAAGGTTTTCAGTCGATTCTTGGGCCGATTCAGCAAGAACCACCGGGAAAATTAACCTTGGAGCCCGTCGAAAAAGGTCATCATTCCTGACCTTGATTCATCGGGTCCCTCTCTGGCAATATCCCCCGGCTTTGAGAGTGCTTGGTGTATGTATCTGAGCAAGCGCTCCAATGCGTGGGCAAAAAGGTCCGCCAACTCAAATGAGCGGCAGCCTGGCTGAGGACCTCCATGTGAGAGCGACCCTGTCAGGTTCACCTTGTACGCCCTCACGGCAAAGGCTTTCGTAGTCGCGCCCCTCAAACGAGCACACTCAGGCTCGCCACTGAAAAGGGGGACGGCTCATGTACGAAAGCCCCAAGGTCAATTTGCGACAAGGCGGCGTTCCGGCCGACCCGCGTCCTCTTCAGTCCCGGTGTTCTCGGGGCACAAAGTAAGGGACGGGCCAATCCGGTGACGTTGATTGTCGTGTGAACTTTTCGGCCCAGATCATGGGCGCACCCTTTTGGAGGCAACCCTCTTGGGGGCGAAAAGACTACGGGTTGAATTTTGAGGGCCTGCGCTGACATCGGCGCAACGTCCCGCAGTTTGAGAGGTTTGGCGGCATGACAAAGACCACCAACGGTCAGTTCCGTCCGGCAGGGCTACCCGCAGCGCAGGGCATGTATGACCCGCGCAATGAGAAAGACTCCTGCGGCATTGGCTTCGTTGCCAACATCAAGAACAAGAAGACCCACAAGACCGTTCGGGACGGCCTGTCGATCCTCTGCAACCTCGAGCATCGCGGCGCCGTCGGCGCAGACCCCAAGGCAGGCGACGGTGCCGGCATTCTGATTCAGATGCCCGACGCTTTCCTGCGCGCTGTAACCGCTGATCTCGGCTTCACGCTTCCTGCGGAAGGCGACTACGCCGTTGCGCACTTCTTCCTGCCACAGGAAGAAGACCGCCGTGCCCATGTCATCAAGCGCGCCGAGGAAACCATCACGAACGAAGGCCAGAAGGTACTGGGCTGGCGCGATGTGCCCGTCGACAATTCGGACCTCGGCTATTCGGTGATTCCAACCGAACCGCATCACATGCAGCTCTTTATCGAGCGCGGTGACAATTGCGCTGATCAGGATGCGTTCGAGCGCAAGCTCTTCGTTATTCGCAAGCAGGTATGGAACAGCCTCCTTGAAGAAGACGCCACCATGGCAGCCGACGTGTACATCACGTCCATGTCGTCACGCGTGCTCAACTACAAGGGCATGCTGCTCTCAGACCAGGTCGGCAAGTACTATCTCGACCTGTCAGACGAACGCATGGTCTCCGCCCTGGCCCTTGTTCACCAGCGCTTTTCGACAAACACCTTCCCCACATGGAGCCTGGCACAGCCGTTCCGCATGATTTGCCACAATGGTGAAATCAACACCATGCGCGGCAATGTCAACTGGATGGCCGCCCGCAAAGGCCCCATGCAGTCAGACGTGCTGGGCGAAGACCTGGACAAGATCTGGCCGCTGACCGTTGAAGGCCAGTCTGACTCAGCGTGCTTCGACAATGCGCTCGAACTTCTGGTAATGGGCGGCTACTCGCTCGCTCACGCCATGATGATGATGATCCCCGAAGCCTGGGCCGGTCATGCGCTGATGGATTCCAAGCGCCGCGCTTTCTACGAGCACCACGCTGCCCTGATGGAACCATGGGACGGCCCCGCCGCCATGGCCTTCACCGACGGCCGGCAGATCGGCGCCACGCTGGACCGCAATGGCCTGCGCCCAGCCCGCTACTTCGTCACCGATGATGATCACGTGATTCTTGCGTCCGAAATGGGCGTTCTTCCGTATCCGGAAGACCGCATCGTCGAGAAGTGGCGTCTGCAGCCTGGCAAGATGCTGCTCATCGACCTTGAAGAAGGCCGGATCATCTCCGACGAAGAGATCAAGGATCAGCTGTCCTCCATGGAGCCCTATCAGGAGTGGCTCGACAAGGCGCAGATCAATGTCGAAGACATGCCGGACATCGGCGGCAACCCGCCGCAGCCAAACGTGCCGCTGCTCAAGCGTCAGCAGGCGTTCGGCTATACACAGGAAGATATCAGGACCCTGATGACCCCCATGGCCGCCACTGGTCAGGAAGCCATCGGCTCCATGGGCACCGACACGCCCATCGCGGTCCTGTCTGACAAGTCAAAGTCGCTGTTCAACTATTTCCAGCAGAACTTTGCCCAGGTGACCAACCCACCGATCGACCCGATCCGCGAAGAACTGGTGATGAGCCTCGTCTCCTTCATCGGTCCGCGGCCGAACCTGCTCGACCTGCACAAACAGGGCGAAATGCGCCGTCTTGAAGTGCGCCAGCCGATCCTCCGCAATGAGGACTTGGAAAAGATCCGCGCCATCGGCGACATCGCCGACAATGCCTTCCAGACCAAGACCCTGGACACGACCTTTGCCGCAGACCGCGGCGCCGACGGCATGAAGCCCGCGCTCGATGCCCTGTGCGAACGCGCAGAACGGGCCGTCAATGAAGGCTTCAACATCATCATCCTGTCAGACCGGCTGGTGAGCGAAGACCGTGTGGCAATCCCGTCCCTGCTGGCAACCTCCGCCGTGCATCACCACCTGATCCGCAAGACATTGCGGACTCGGGTGGGCCTTGTGGTGGAAACCGGTGAAGCCCGCGAAGTGCATCACTTCTGCGCGCTGGCAGGTTACGGCGCGGAAGCCATCAACCCGTATCTGGCCTTTGAAAGCATGATCGCCAGCAAGGCGCAGCTGGGCGAAGACCTGGACGATGCCACCATCAAGTCCCGCTTCATCAAGGCGGTGAACAAAGGCATTCTCAAGGTCATGTCCAAGATGGGCATCTCCACGTACCAGTCCTATTGCGGGGCGCAGATCTTTGACGCGGTCGGCCTGTCGACGGAATTCGTGCACGAATACTTCCGCGGCACCGCCACCAACATCGAAGGTGTCGGCCTTGCGGAAGTCGCGGAAGAAACCGTGCGCCGTCACCTGCGTGCTTTCTCGTCAGACCCCGTGCTGAAAAGCGCCCTATCCGTCGGCGGCGAGTACATGCAGCGCATCCGCGGCGAAGACCACGCCTGGACGGCTGAGTCGGTCGCAGACCTGCAGCATGCGGTCCGCGGCAACAGCCAGGACAAGTACAACGCCTTTGCCGAAGCGATGAACGATCAGTCCAAGCGGCTGATGACCATTCGCGGCCTGTTCCGTCTCAAGTCAGCCGAAGAGCTGGGGCGCACACCCGTCTCTATCGATGACGTGGAACCCGCGAAGGACATCGTGAAGCGCTTTGCGACAGGAGCCATGTCGTTTGGTTCCATCAGCCGCGAAGCCCACACCACGCTGGCAACAGCCATGAACCGCATCGGCGGCAAGTCCAACACCGGTGAAGGGGGCGAGGAAGTGGATCGCTTCACGCCGCTGGCCAACGGCGACAGCATGCGCTCCGCCATCAAGCAGGTCGCGTCAGGCCGCTTCGGTGTGACGGCTGAGTATCTCGCCAACGCGGACATGATCCAGATTAAGATGGCCCAAGGCGCCAAGCCCGGCGAAGGCGGCCAGCTGCCCGGCCACAAGGTCGACGCCGTCATCGCCAAGGTGCGCTACTCAACCCCGGGCGTGGGTCTCATCTCCCCGCCCCCGCACCACGACATCTACTCAATCGAAGATCTCGCACAGCTGATCTACGACCTGAAGAACGTCAATCCCGCCGCCGCGATCTCCGTGAAGCTCGTGTCTGAGGTCGGCGTCGGCACCGTTGCTGCCGGTGTCTCCAAGGCCCGCGCGGACCACGTGACGATCTCAGGCTTTGAAGGCGGCACCGGGGCCTCCCCGCTGACCTCCATCAAGCATGCAGGCTCTCCGTGGGAACTCGGCATTGCCGAAACCCACCAGACGCTGGTCGCTAACGGCCTGCGCGGCCGCATCGCCGTCCAGGTGGATGGCGGTCTGCGCACAGGCCGTGACGTTGCCATCGGCGCATTGCTGGGGGCGGATGAATTCGGCTTCTCAACCGCGCCGTTGATCGCGGCAGGCTGCATCATGATGCGCAAGTGCCACCTCAACACCTGCCCCGTCGGCGTTGCGACCCAGGATCCCGTCCTGCGCAAGCGCTTTGTCGGTCTGCCCGAGCACGTTGTGAACTACTTCTTCTATGTGGCGGAAGAACTGCGCGCCATCATGGCAGAAATGGGCTTCACTCGGCTGGAAGACATGACCGGCCAGATGGATGCGTTGGATCAGACAGAAGCCGTCGCTCACTGGAAAGCAGAAGGTCTGGACGTCTCCAAGCTCTTTGCCCGCCCTGCGGACAAGGACGGCGTCGCCATCCGCCACTCCGAACAGCAGAATCACCCGATCCACGACATCCTGGACCGTAAGCTCATCGAGCAGGCCAAGCCTGCCATCGAGAGCGGCACCGCTGTCACCATCGACACTGGCATCAACTCCATGGACCGGTCCGCCGGCGCCATGCTGTCGGGCGAAGTCGCCAAGCATCACGGCCACAAGGGTTTGGCCGAAAACACCATCTCCGTAAAACTCACCGGCACCGCCGGGCAAAGTTTTGGCGCATGGCTGGCCCATGGGGTGAGCTTCGAGCTTGCCGGTGAAGCCAATGACTATGTGGGCAAGGGCCTCTCAGGTGGACGCCTGGTCATCTACCCGCACCCGGACGCCAAGATCGTGCCGGAGAAGAGCATCATCGTCGGCAACACGGTGCTCTACGGTGCCATCACCGGCGAATGCTACTTCCGCGGTGTCGCAGGCGAACGCTTTGCCGTGCGCAACTCCGGCGCCATCGCCGTTGTGGAAGGCACGGGCGACCATTGCTGCGAATACATGACCGGCGGTGTTGTGGTTGTGCTGGGTGAAACCGGCCGCAACTTCGCAGCCGGCATGTCCGGCGGCATCGCCTATGTGCTGGACGACGCTGGTGACTTTGAACGCCGCTGCAACCTCTCCATGGTTGAACTCGAGCACATCACGGCGGAAGACGATGCCATGGAGCGCATGGGTCACCAGGGCGGTGATCTTGAGACCCACGGCCGTGTCGACGTCAATTCAGACATGACCCGGTTTGACGCAGAACGCCTGCGTCAGCTGATCGAGAACCAGGCGGACTACACGGGCTCGGCCCGCGCCCGCGACATTCTCGACAACTGGGAAACCTATCTGCCGAAATTTGTGAAGGTGATGCCGGTCGACTACCGCCGCGCGCTGGAAGAAATGAAGGCGTCAAACCAGAACACCGCGACGCAGTTCAAGGCCGCAGGCGAGTAAGCCCGCGCTCACGAACTCCGCGCCACGAAACGACTAAAGACTGTGAAGGATAAGCCAGATGGGTAAAGTCACCGGCTTTCTTGAGATCGACCGTCAGGACCGCACAAACGCACCGGCCTCAGACCGCGTGCGCCACTTCCGCGAGTTCGTCATCCCCATGTCCGAAGAGGGCGTCAAGAACCAGGCCGCCCGCTGCATGGATTGCGGCATCCCCTATTGCCACAATGGCTGCCCGGTGAATAACCAGATCCCGGACTGGAATGATCTCGTCTATTCCGAAGACTGGGAGGAAGCCGCCCGCAACCTCCACTCCACAAACAACTTCCCGGAAATGACCGGCCGCATCTGCCCCGCCCCGTGCGAGGCTGCCTGTACGCTCAACCTCATCGACGAACCGGTGACAATCAAGAGCATCGAATGCGCCGTCGCCGACCGGGCCGCTGAAGAAGGCTGGATCCAGCCGCAGGTGCCCGCCGTCAAAACCGGCAAGACCGTCGCCGTCGTCGGCTCCGGCCCCGCCGGCATGGCCTGCGCCCAGCAGCTTGCCCGTGCCGGCCATGACGTCACTCTTTTCGAGAAGAACAACAAGGCCGGTGGCCTGATGCGCTACGGCATTCCCGACTTCAAGATGGAAAAGCACGTCATCGACCGCCGCATTGAGCAGATGACCGCTGAAGGCGTCACGCTCAAGACCGGCGTTCATGTGGGCGTCGACGTCACAACGGACGACCTGATGAAGGACTTTGACGCTGTGGTGCTGTCAGGCGGCGCTGAAAAGCCCCGCGACCTGCCCATCGAAGGCCGTGACCTTGATGGCGTACACTTCGCCATGGATTTCCTGCCCCAGCAGAACCGCCGCAATGGCGACGAGCATCTGGGCAACGTCGCTCCAATCCTCGCCGGCGGGAAGCGCGTGGTGGTGATCGGTGGTGGCGACACAGGCTCTGACTGCATCGGCACATCCTTCCGCCAGGGAGCCGTCTCGGTCACCCAGCTGGAAATCATGCCGCAGCCGCCGGAAAAAGAAGATAAGCTGATGACGTGGCCTAACTGGCCGCTGAAATTCCGCACGTCCTCCAGCCAGGCCGAAGGCGCCGACCGCGACTTTGCCGTCATGACTGCCAAGTTCAACGGCGAAGACGGGCACGTCACGTCACTTACCTGCGTCAAGGTCGATGACAAGATGCAGAAGATCGAAGGCAGCGAATTCGAGATCAAGGCAGACCTCGTGCTCCTCGCCATGGGTTTCGTCAGCCCTGTCCACGAAGGCATGATTGAAAACCTGAACCCGGAAATGGACCAGCGCGGCAACGTCAAGGCCGACACCGAAGGCGACAACAGCTACAAGACCTCCGTCGACAAGCTCTACGCCTGCGGCGACATGCGCCGCGGCCAGTCCCTGGTCGTCTGGGCCATCCGTGAAGGCCGCCAGTGCGCCCATACGGTCGACAAGGCCCTGATGGGATCGACAACGCTGCCGCGGTAGCGCGACCTACAGTCAAGAATGCAAAAGCCCTTCAGCGATTCTGGAGGGCTTTTCTTTTTGCAATCTTCCTGTTCTGTCACCCCGTGGCTCGACCACGGGGTGACAGAACATCACGACAAGCCCAAGCGGACCGCCCCTGGATTCCGCGATCAAGCCGCAGAATGAAAAGTCTTGTGATCTACCTCAACCCGTGTCCCCGGACTTGATCCGGGGCCTACTCGCTTTTCATCTTGCTGACGGGCCGAAGATCAGGTGAACGGCCTCGCCGTGTAGTCCGCCCACGTTGCGGATTGGCCGTCCGGAGAGTGGACCCCGGATCAAGTCCGGGGATACGGAGTTGGAAAACGGCGTTGGAGACTACTCCGCCACCCCACCGCGCAAATCCTCAGGCGGCTCGCCCTGCTTGAGCCCTCGTACGAACGCATCGAAATCGTCCCATGTAGCATCATGCAGCGCGGTGACGCTTTCATCCATGAGCGTGAACAGTTCGGTCATGCCGTTCTTTTCCATCTGCTCGTGCCACGCTTCGCTCACCGCAATCACCGTGTCTTCCACAGGGCCAATCGGCAGGCCGCGCACATAGTTCACCAGCGAGGCCGAGTGAAACAGCGCCAGGATGAACATGCCGAACAGCATGCCGTACAACGCGCGCTTGAATGTCTTTGTGGTCTCGTTTTCCGCGTTCAGGGACGCCTTGGGCTTCATTTCAAAGCCGGGCTCGTAGGCGTCGGCTTCCGGATCGATATGTTCCATCATGTCTGAGCCTCCTCCCTAGAACTGGAAATAGATGAATGGGGCAACGCCCTCAGGCGCCATGGCCTCAATGGCCAGAATGCCAAAGCCGAACATCAAACCCAAGACCGGCCATGGCGCGCGCTGCAACAAACGACCCGCCCCGTTTGCCCAGTTGGACGGCAGGAACTGACCGGCCAGCGAGAAGGCAACCAGCCCCACAATAAATGGCGTCGCGAACTGCGCTGGCTGCGACCAGTCGAAGATACCGATCACATAGTCCCACGCGCCTGAGAATGTCGGCGCCCGGAAGAATATCCACGCAAAGCACACAAGGTGGAACGTCACGATGATGCCCATCACCGTGGCGAACGAGTTCTGAATGCTGCGGCCCAGCCCCAGGAAGAACGCCACAAACCCGCCGCCATAGCCGTTGGCATCCTTGTTCAACTCTTCCCAGCGCTTGGTCAGCGCCCGCTCGACCCCCAGCATCGCCCCGTGGAACGCGCCCCAGAACACGAACGTCCACGCCGCCCCGTGCCAGATGCCACCAAGGAACATGGTCAGGAACAGATTGCGATAGGTCTTGAACGTCGACCCACGGCTGCCACCCAGCGGAATGTAGAGATAGTCCCGCAGCCAGGTGGACAGCGAGATATGCCATCGCCGCCAGAATTCCTGCAGCGACGCCGAGCGGTACGGATGGTCAAAGTTGCGCGGGAAGCGATAGCCCAGAAGCGCAGCCACGCCGATGGCAATGTCAGAGTACGCCGAAAAGTCACAATAGATCTGCACGGCATAGGCATAGACACCCAGCAGCAAGTCACCGCCGCCAAAGGCTGTGGGATCAAAGAACACATGATCCACCACTTCCGTCGCTAGGTAGTTGGCAATCACCATCTTCTTGAACAGACCGACAAGAATGAGCACCACGGCGAGAGACGCCATGCGGCGGCTTACATGTGGCGTGCGGTCAAGCTGCGGCAGGAAATGGGCAGCACGGACGATCGGCCCGGCCACCAGCTGCGGAAAGAAGGAGATGTAAAGGAAGATATCCAGCACCGACCGGGACGCATCCACATGACGCCGATAGACATCAACGAGATAGGAGATGCCCTGGAACGTGAAGAACGAAATACCGACCGGCAGGATCACTTCCAGGAACGGCAAGTCTCTCTCGATACCCAGCGTGGTGAGAATGTCCGCCAGAGAGTCGAGGAAGAAGCCGTAATACTTGAAGAAGCCGAGCACACACAGGTTGAGCGCAACGGCGATGCCCAGCACCCATTTGCGCGTGACGCCATCATTCAGGCCACCGATGATGCGGCCCGCCGCATAGTTCAGCAGTGAGGAGCCGGCAAGCAGCAGCGTAAAACGCCAGTCCCAGTAGCCGTAAAAGAAGTAGGAGGCGAAGACGAGCACCAGCTTGCGCGCATCCATGTCCCGCCGCAGTTCCCATGCAACAAGGAACACGATGACGAAGAACAGCGCAAAATCCAGTGTCGGAAACAGCATGCCCGAGCGCGTCTCATTTGGGACAACGCGCCGTGAAACGGGTCAAACCGCACCACAAGCGTTAATCCCTGGTTACCCCTGAGCCCGAACTGTCCCGATCTGGAACAGACGGACCCTCCCTATCCCCAAGCCTTGCCACAAACGCGCCATTCAGCGCCTCAAACAGCGCTGTTGCCGAGGCTTTGTAGCCTTCGCCTGTCAGGTGAACATGGTCCGGCCGGGCCAGCTGAGGGTCTTCAGCCAGCCGCCAGTCATGAACAGAGCACGCCCCGCCCATGGCCGCCCGCCAATCCCAGTGC
>ERZ1740067.984-NODE-984-length-20977-cov-43.034557_pt1 | contig 20977 bp, 18 predicted proteins | sample MGYA00581736_ERZ1740067 | MGnify/ENA primary metagenome ERZ1740067 (study PRJEB43018, sample SAMN04849236) | marine metagenome | isolation source: floating plastic debris | place: Pacific Ocean | collected 2008-08-27 | study: EMG produced TPA metagenomics... | reverse complement strand
GAAACCTTATTAGAGAAACCCCAAATTCGTGAGACTGAACGAGAGGGATAGACATGGTTCCGCAAACGCAATTGATCGCTCTTGCTCACCGGCGAGGCCAGCTCGCGAACCGGTAACTATAATGGTCGTGGGTGCGGATCGGGAAAGTGCCGTAAAAGCCGCTTCAACGTCTCTTTCCAGAACCAAATTGACTTTGGTTCCCGCGGCGCAAAGCAAGTCCGATAGATATCTGGGCTGAAGACCAGATGTATTGCCGCCACCCCTGCGAGAAGGCTTGGCATACATCGTCGACCAACTGCGCGCGGTGTCGCAGTCTGTCTTTGCTCAGTCCGGCAGAACATGCAATACATCCAGTTCTCCGGCAATCAGTCTTTCTGCCAAACCGATGGACTGGTAGGGTCAGGTTTTGATATCGAACGCGGTCTTTCGGTAGCTCTCGGCTGCTTGATCAAAGGCCATCGTTGCGCGTTCCATGCTACCGGGCGGCGAACCTGCCAACTGCGCAAAGGGCATTCTTGGGAGTGTCTGCTCGGAAAGTTGCATTGGCCAGTGGGGGAACCGGCGCTTTGGCATCAACCGGCACTGAGTACTGTGGCATCGGTGCGCCGAGCGTCCTGCGAAATCCTCGACATGAGACCGCAGACATCAGCTGCGGGACCTTCCAACCATTGTAGGAAAACGCTTTCCCCCGAGAACAGAACCCCAGAGACGTGACGCCTCCGGTTGCTTGCAACGGCGGCGGCGATCAGAGAAACAACCGACCGGTGGGTTATCTTCCGAACGGGACGACTTGCATAGGCCAATCGGAACACACGGCCGTCGTCCGGCACCTATAACTTGACGTGTTCCATCCGCGGCCCCTCATCGGGTGGCCGGAGGCAGCAGGTCCGTTGACGAATGCAGCCGTGGGATTGGCAGCGCGCAGGTCTCAAGCCCACCGGTGCACCTTGCCCTGTCAAACGTGTTAGATCGCAGGTCTCCTGGCTCGCGGGTCGACGTTTCTCCGGACCTTCCCGGACATCCCGCCCAGTGGCTTTGCCGGTGTCACTCGCCGCTTACGGTTGCGGGGACCGCCGCAGGTTTGTCAGATAAGCCCACCGGGTTCTCTTTTAAGGTAGACTCCAAGACACGAAGCCTGCACACCATCGTGGTTAGTATGAACCAGAACTCAGGTGTATAAAGCAAAACTTACAGGCGCCGCGTCATCCTGCCACTTCCACCTGAAGCAAGCTTGCGAGGTCGGGCTGCCGAAATCCCGGACCCTTCAATACCTTTCCATCGTCCCTCAGAACGGGGCGACCATCTGCAGCGAGCTTGGACATATTGGAGGAATGCACCTCCGCCATTTCGTCTTGCTTAAGCTGGTACAGGCCGAACTCGAGGAACGTGCCGTCGAGGACATACTGGATGTCGTAAAGCGCATCGAGAACTTCAACAAGATCGCCCGCCTCGACCGCTGCACGCAGTTCGGCAACCTCCTCCTCAAGAATATCGATGCGCATCCGCGCGCGCTGTTTGGGGATCTTTGGGGCGTTCTCGACGGGCACGTCAAACGCCTCATGCCATTCGCGGACAATCGCAAGCGTATCGTGTGCCATCAAAAGTCCCAACCCTCGTCTTCGGTAGCGACTGCTTTGCCGATGACATAGGACGAGCCTGAGTCCGAGAGGAAGTCGTGGTTCTCGCTGTCGGGGCTGAGTGCTGCGAGGATGGCGGGGTTCACCTCGCATGCGGCATCCGGGAACAGCGCCTCATAGTCAAGGTTCTGAAGCGCCTTGTTGGCATTATAGTGCAAGAAGGCTTTGACATCTTCTGTCAGGCCCAGCCCGTCATAGAGCTCTTCGGTATAGCGCGCTTCGATCTCATAGAGGTCGAACATCAGGGCAAAGGCAAATTCTTTCAGTTCGGTGCGATCTGCCTCGGATAGGCGTTCCTGCGCGCGCTGGAATTTATAGCCGATATAGTAACCGTGGATGGCTTCGTCGCGGATGATCAGGCGGATCAGATCTGCGGTGTTGGTCAGCTTGGCGCGGCTCGACCAGTACATCGGCATGTAGAAGCCCGAGTAGAACAGGAAGCTTTCGAGGAAAACGCTCGCGATGTTGCGCTTTAGCGGGTCGCCGCTTGCGTCGTATTTTTCAAGGATCAGCCGGGCCTTTTCCTGGAGATGCGGGTTTTCCTCGGACCAGCGGAAGGCCTCATCCACCTCCTTGGTCTGGCAGAGCGTCGAGAAGACAGAGGAATAGCTGCGCGCATGAACAGCCTCCATGAACGCGACGTTTGTCAGCACGGCTTCTTCGTGCGGGGTCTTTACGTCCTTCATCATCGCGGGCGCGCCAACCGCGCCCGGGATCGTATCGAGCAGTGTCAAGCCGGTGAAGACCCGGATGGTGAGCTGCTGCTCTTCCGGCGTCAGCGTCGCCCAGCTTTGCATGTCATTGGACAGCGGCACCTTCTCGGGCAGCCAGAAGTTGCCCCCGGTAGTGACGCCGCGCAGGAGCGCACAGCAGTCAGAACCGTTGAGAAAACGGATCACATGTTTGGGAACCGCACCGCGTCCGTCGCCGTCCGCAAAGGTCGGGCAGACCAGCACGAAGGGATCTTCGGGGCACGGCACGTCGTCTCCCGCAATCGGGATGCGCAGCGCGGGCAGGCCGAGGCCAGCCACGAACCGCGCGGTGTTGCCCGACCGGGATGAGAAATAGATAGGCCCCGCCACGCAGTCAGACCAGCCGGCCGATCAGGTCAGGCCGGAAACCCGCCCAGTGATCCTCGCCGGCGATCACTACGGGGACCTGACGATAGCCGAGCTCCGACACTTGGGTCATTGCGGCGTCGTCCTAGGTCAGGTCGATGACCTCGTAGTCAAGACCGCGGGCCTCAAGCGCGCGGGCCTCAAGCGCGCGGGTTGTGGCTGTGCACTGCACGCAGGCCGGTTTGGAGTAAACGGTGATGCCCATGGTCTTTCCTCTTTCTGCCGTTTCTTTGCGGGCAAAGGGACACGAAGGGACCGCGCACAAGAAAGGCGACGGATCACGTACGCACTCCAAGGCCCTCCGCCTTTGGTTGTCGTTGTCCGTCACGGCAGGTCTCCTGGCTCGCCGGTCCTGGCTCAGCTGGCCTTCCCGGGTGCTAACCCAGTGACATCTTCAGCTTTGCTTACCGCTCACAGTTGCGGGGGCAGCGCCGGATTTGGAGGTATGTCCGCACCGGCTTCCCTGTTGCCCTCCCGAGTTTCCCCGGAAAACCATGACCTGAATAGTAGTAATCGAATCGTGTGAGCTGTCAATATGTAGTGCGCTCAAGCAGCAGCGTTACGAGATGTTGCGGTAGGGATGTAGTTCAGCACGGGTGCCAACCAGCGCTCAGCCTCGTCCATATCCATCCCTTTGCGGGCCGCATAATCGGCGACTTGATCGCGTTCGACCTTGCCAACACCGAAGTAATAGCTCTCCGGATGGCCGATATAGAGCCCCGACACCGAAGAACCCGGCCACATAGCCATGCTTTCGGTCAGCGTGACGCCGGTGGCTGCTTCGGCGTCAAGCAGCGAGAAAAGCGTGCGCTTCTCGGTATGATCGGGTTGCGCGGGGTACCCTGGGGCAGGACGGATGCCGTTATAGGGCTCACCGATCAGAGCAGAGGGGTCGAACGCCTCGTCTCTGGCATAGCCCCAGAATTCACGCCGGACGCGTTCGTGTAGCATCTCTGCCATCGCTTCGGCAAAGCGATCGGCCAGCGCCTTCACCAGGATAGATCCGTAATTGTCGTTTGCTTTGTCGAGCCGCTCGGCGATGTCGATCTCTTCGGGGCCAGCGGTCACAACAAAGCCGCCGACGTGATCCGCGCCGCGACCCATAGGTGCGACAAAGTCCGACAAGGCAAGGTTGGGACGGTCGCGGCGTTTCGATGTTTGCTGGCGCAGCGAATGCAGGGTGGCGAGCTTTTCGGATCGGTCATCGCCTGTGAAAAGGCGAATGTCATCACCTACCGCATTTGCGGGCCAGAACCCGACCACGGCGCAGGGCGTAAACCAGCGTTCCGAAATGATCTGCTTCAGCATCGCTTGGGCGTCGGCAAAGAGCGCCCGGGCGGCTTCGCCCTGCCGCTCATCATCGAGGATCTTGGGGTAAACCCCGCGCATCTCCCAGGTCTGGAAGAAGGGCGTCCAGTCGATGTAACGGGCTATTTCTGCGAGGTCCCATTCGTCGACGGTGCGCGTGCCCGTGAAGGACGGGGCAACGGGCGCATAGGCGTCCCAATCCAGCGTCAGGGCATTTGCGCGTGCGGCGGCAATGGGTAGACGGTTCTTGGCACGCTCACCGCGTTCGTGCTTCTCGGCGACGTCGGTGTATTCCGCCTGAATGGCGGCGACATAGTCGAGTTTCTGCGTCGGGCTGAGTAGTGCGCCGACGACGCCCACCGCGCGGCTGGCATCCGTGACATAGACTGTTTGGCCCTTGGTATAGCGCGGCGCGATCTTGACCGCGGTGTGGACCTTAGACGTGGTCGCGCCCCCGATAAGCAGCGGAATGTCGAACCCCTCCCGTTCCATTTCAGAGGCGAGATGCACCATCTCGTCGAGCGACGGTGTGATAAGGCCCGACAGCCCAATGACGTCGACGTTTTCTTCCCGCGCCACCTCCAGAACCTTCTGTGGCTGGACCATTACGCCGAGGTCCACAATCTCGTAATTGTTACAAGCCAGGACGACTCCGACGATGTTCTTGCCGATGTCATGCACGTCGCCTTTGACCGTGGCCATCAAGATTTTGCCCGCGGCCTCTCGACCATCACCACCGTTCTGGCGTTTTTCCTCTTCCATGTAAGGCAGTAGCACCGCCACGGCCTGTTTCATCACGCGAGCAGACTTGACCACCTGGGGCAGGAACATCTTGCCCGCCCCGAAGAGGTCGCCCACGACATTCATCCCCGCCATGAGCGGTCCTTCGATGACGTGTAGCGGGCGGTCTGCTGCGACACGCGCCTCTTCGGTGTCATCTTCGATGAATTCCGTGATACCGTTGACCAGCGCGTGTTCCAACCGTTTCTCTACCGTCCAAGTGCGCCATGTCAGATCGCGCACCTTCTCCTCGCGTTTGTCGCCTTTGAAACGCTCGGCGAGTTCAAGAAGGTTCTCCGTCGCCGTGCCGGATTTGGGTGTGCGGTTCAGGACCACATCCTCGCAGGCCTCACGCAGCTCTGGGTCGATCTGGTCGTAGACAGCAAGCTGGCCTGCATTGACGATGCCCATATCCATCCCCGCCTGGATAGCGTGGTAAAGAAACACAGCGTGCATCGCCTCCCGCACAGGCTCGTTGCCCCGGAATGAGAAGGAAAGGTTCGACACACCGCCCGACACATGGGCGTGCGGCAGGTTCTGCCGGATCCAGCGGGTCGCCTCGATGAAATCGACACCGTAATTGTCATGCTCGTCGATGCCAGTCGCGACAGCGAAGATATTCGGATCAAAGATGATATCTTCCGGAGGAAAGCCCATCTCTTCGATAAGGATGCGATAGGCGCGGGCGCAGATCTCGGTCTTGCGCGCGCAGGTGTCGGCTTGGCCTTCCTCATCAAAGGCCATCACAACGACCGCCGCACCATAGGCGAGGCAGAGCCCCGCGTGATGGCGGAAGGCATCCTCGCCCTCTTTCAGGCTGATCGAGTTCACGACCGGCTTGCCCTGAACGCATTGCAGACCTGCCTCGATCACCTCCCACTTGGAGCTGTCGATCATGATCGGCACGCGGGCGATGTCGGGCTCTGACGCGATCAGGTTCAGGAACTCGATCATCGCCTGTTTCGAGTCAATCAGCCCTTCGTCCATGTTCACGTCGATAATTTGTGCGCCATTCTCGACCTGATCGCGCGCAACCTCCAACGCCGCCGCGTAGTCGCGGTTCACGATCAGCTTACGGAACCGGGCAGAGCCCGTGACATTCGTCCGTTCGCCCACGTTCACGAACGGGATGTCGGGCGTCAGGACAAAAGGCTCCAGGCCTGAAAGGCGCAGATATCTCTCCGTCATGCGGCGACCTTGCCCGCGACCGCCCGCGGGGCGAAGGGCGCGACGGAATCGGCAATCGCGCGGATATGGTCGGGCGTTGTGCCACAGCATCCACCAACGACATTGACGATGCCGTCGCGGGCAAACTCCTCGACCTGCGCCGCGGTCTGGTCGGGTGTCTCATCATAAGCGCCAAAGGCATTTGGCAGGCCCGCGTTGGGATAGGCACAGGTCAATGACGTAGCCACGCCCGCGACCTCGGCCATATGCGGGCGCATCGCTTCGGCACCAAGCGCGCAGTTCAGGCCGACCGTGAAGGGACGGGCGTGGGCAACGGAATGCCAAAATGCGGTTGGCGTTTGCCCCGAGAGCGTACGGCCTGACGCGTCGGTTATCGTCCCCGAAATCATGATCGGCAGGCGCTTTCCAGCCCGCGTGAAAGCCTCAAACGCGGCGAAGATCGCGGCCTTGGCGTTCAGCGTGTCAAAGATCGTCTCGATCAGGATAAGGTCGGATCCACCTTCGATCAGCCCGTCCATCTGCTGGCCATAGGCCGCGCGCAGATCATCGAAGCTGACGGCACGGTATCCCGGATCGTTCACATCCGGGCTGATGCTGGCCGTGCGATTGGTCGGGCCTACGGCGCCGGCGACAAAACGAGGTTTGCCGTCCTCAGCCGTCGCTCGATCTGCAGCGCGACGTGCAACCTGCGCACCTGCAACATTCAGGTCATGAACCGCCTCCTCCATGCCGTAGTCAGCTTGGGCGATTGTTGTGGCAGAGAATGTGTTGGTTTCCAGGATATCGGCCCCTGCAATGGCAAAGGTGTACTGAATATCTTCGACTGCCTTAGGCTGCGTGAGAACCAGCAGGTCGTTGTTGCCCTGCTGCGGGTGATCGGGATGGTAGTGGTGGCGGCAACCTGGTCCGTGAATGTGGCCATGCCCCGTGAAATCGTCTTCGGATAGCCCAAGGGTCTGGATCATTGTTCCCATCGCGCCATCGAGTATCAGTATCCGTTCCGCCGCGAGTGTGCGGAGCGTGGCCAGCGCGGGTGTTTCGGGCAGTGCAAAATTCAACATGAGACATCAATCCGATGGGGTGTATCAACAAGTAACATAGTCCCGGCAGTACTTGAGGTAAAATGATAGTTAGGCGGGATTATCATGAGCTGGTTTCATGTTGGGATTGGCTCAATTGCGGTGTGCCCAATTCGCGATTGCATCAACCAATGTCGTTTTCCGGGCAGTCGAACAGCGATCCGTCACCTACTCGAAAAGGGCAAGGTGCCGCCCCCTGAGATTCGTGTCGAGCGAGCCGACGGGAGCGGAGAATTGGGAAGCCGGTGAAAGTCCGGCACTGCCCCCGCAACGGTAATGGCGTTGCAAGGGGCGCAACGAAAGCCACTGGGGTGGAGGAGCCCCGGGAAGGTGTTGCGCCCTGGCCCGATAGGGTCGCGCCAAAGTCCGGAAACCAGCCTTCGCATAACGTCAAACCGCGGGTGGCGGTGCGGGCGCAGGTTTGGGTCCGGCTCCTCTTTTTTTCGGCCTTGGTCTGTCGTTCATGCTGCCTCCCGCACCAGCACGCCGCGGGGCGCGGCAGGAGGCCAGATATGACCACCACTCCGATCAGCGAATTGCTGGCGCGGCGCAAGCCGGGCTATGCACTTGAGCAGGCATTCTACACCGACCCGGACGTGTTCCGGACGGATATGGAGAGGATCTTCTATCGGGATTGGCTCTTTGTCGCGCCGACCTGTGATCTTCCGAAACCCGGAAGTTACATCACCCACCAGGTGGGCGATTGCGGCGTGATCGTCGTGCGCGGTCAGGACGGCGCCATCCGCGCGTTTCACAACTCCTGCCGACACCGAGGATCGGTTCTGTGCAAAGCTTCAAAAGGAACGAACCCCAAGATCGTCTGCCCCTATCACCAGTGGACCTATGAGCTTGACGGTCGGCTCCTTTGGGCCCGCGAGATGGGGGATGATTTTGACCGCAGCCAACATGGGCTGAAGCCGGTACATTGCCGCGAGCTTGCGGGGCTCATCTACATTTGTCTGGCTCCTGTTGCACCGGATTTTAACAGCTTTGCAGATATGGCGGCGCCCTATCTGGCGGTGCACGACCTGAGCGACGCCAAAGTCGCACATGAAATAACCATTATTGAGAACGGCAACTGGAAGCTCGTTTGGGAGAACAACCGCGAATGCTATCATTGCGGGGGCAACCACCCAGGCCTTTGCCGGTCCTTCACGGATGATCCGACAATCACGGGCATTGAGGAAGGGGTGAGCCCGCCGCATCTGCAGGCACATTTCGACAAGATGGAGGCGCAGGGGTATCCGTCCCAGTTCCGCATGTCGGAGGATCTGCAATACCGATTTGCACGGATGCCACTATTGCCGGGCGCAAAGAGTTTCACGATGGACCTCAAGCCCGCCACCGCCAAAATCCTCGGTCGGGTGCGCGACGACACCGCCGGGACACTCCTGAAATATCACTATCCCACAACCTGGAACCACTTCCTGCCGGATCACTCGATCGTCTTCCGGGTGACGCCGTTGACGCCGATGACCACTGAAGTCACGACGAAATGGCTGGTACACGAGGATGCCGTTGAGGGTGTGGACTATGACCTCAAGCGCCTGACCGAGGTGTGGATCGCGACCAATGACGAAGACCGGCAGGTCGTCGAGGACAATCAGAAAGGGATCAACTCCCCCGCCTATGAGCCGGGTCCCTATTCGCCTATCCACGAAACCGGCGTGATGGGGTTTGTTGATTGGTATTGCAACACCTTGACACGGCGGCTCCACCCCGTCGCTGTTGCGGCGGAATAGGCTTATGAACGACATGTCCGACGTTCCGGCACGCGCAATTTGGTCGGATGATGAGATGCTGGAATGCGTCTCGGTCATCCCGGAGGTACCGAATACAGCGACCTTCACGTTCCGAGCCCCGTCCGGGGCGCTCTTCGACTTCCTGCCAGGGCAGTTCCTGACACTGGAAATCCCCGCGCCGGGCGCTGTCGTGCATCGCACCTATACGATCTCGTCCTCACCGTCGCGACCCCGGTCGATCTCGATCACCGCGAAGGCGCAGGTGGACAGCGTCGGGACGCGCTGGATGCTAGACAACCTCGCTCCGGGTGTTCGGATCAAGGCGCTTGGGCCCGCCGGGCTGTTTTCGCATCTTAACCATCCGGCTGAAAAGTACTTCTTCATCTCGGCCGGGTCCGGCATCACACCTATGATGTCTATGACCACATTTATGTTCGATCTGGGCAGCGAACCGGATGTCGTCTTCGTCAACTGCGCGCGCAAACCGGGCGAGATCATCTTCCGCGAACGTTTGGAACACATGGCCTCGCGTGTGCCGGGCATCGACCTAAAATGGGTGGTGGAAACCCCAGACCGCTATGCGCCGTGGACCGGGTTTCAGGGGCAGTTCAACCAGCTGATGCTGGGCCTGATAGCGCCGGATTACCTTGAGCGCGAAGTGTTCTGCTGCGGGCCTGAACCCTTCATGCAAGCGGTCCGCGAAGCCTTGCAGGGGCTGGGCTTCGATTTGGATCGCTACCATCAAGAAAGCTTCCACGCGCCTGTAGAAACTGAGGCCGATGCACCGACACTGGACGATGTGGTTCCGGATGAGGACACGCGGGCGGAAGTCACGTTCTCCGCCTCTGGCGTGACCGCAAAGGTCCTGGAGACAGAGACCATTTTGGCGGCGGCCAAGGCGAACGGGCTCAACATCCCCTCGGGATGCACCTTTGGCGTCTGCGGGACATGCAAGATCCGTAAGACAGACGGCGAAGTGCATATGGTCCACAATGGCGGCATTTCAGAGGACGATATTGCCGGGGGTTACATCCTCGCCTGCTGCTCGAACCCTATTGGCAAAGTGTCTGTCGACGTGTGATAATTTGCGCGAACCGGGCGGAGAGCGACGATGTCTGATCAAATGCCAGTACAATCTCAACTATGGATGGGTGTTCTCGTGGCGGCCGCCATCCTTTTCAGCTTTGCCTTGGCCTGCGGCATGCCGTTCGCGGCTCTCGGCGCCTTGGCCGTACTGACGTCGCCCACCCGGGATGCGCTGGCTTTGGCGGTGCTCGGCTGGCTTGCCAATCAGGTGATCGGGTTCGGCTTTCTCGGGTATCCACTTGACGTCATGACCCTGGCATGGGGGATCGCGCTCGGTCTGTCCGCGCTAGCCGCGGTCGGTGCCGCGCGCCTTGCTGCACGTCAGCTGCGTGTTGCCAATTCACTCATTCGGCCTGCAATCGCATTCCTGGCGGCCTGGGCGGCGCAACAGGGCGTCGTGCTCCTTGCAAGCCTCGTGCTTGGCGGAACTGCGAGTGCCTTCACAGCCTCCGTCGTCTGGTTCATCTTTTGGACGAACGCGTTGGCCTTCTTGGTTTTGCTCGGCATTCAAATTGCCGGAGAGAGAATCGGCTTGGCACGGCCGCTGCAGTCTCAGGTAGTTGGGTAGTAGATCGCACCGGGAAGATAAGCGCGCGGGAGGTCCATGCCCGCAGGCAGCGCGCGACCCGTTGCCAAATGATCCGGCAAAAGATGGGTATGCGGGCCTGCCGGAGAGGCTCCTCCGGGCGCGGGGATCGGTGTCGACACTTCGATGCGTCCAAGCGCGCTTTCCACGACCCGAATGGGGCTTTCGCGCAAGAGATCCGGCCCGATCTGTGGCAAGGCCGCGGATAGTGAATGCCCGGCGACAGAAGTCAAAGCGTCTCTGACAGCGCCGGGTTCAACGCGCACGCAGAAGCGCGCCTCTTTTCGGTCAAGCCCCAGGTCAAAAAGATGCTTCTGCCGATCAGCGGTTGAAACCGCTCCTATGTCATGTCCAAGATCGGCAATGTTATTGGTCACCGACACACGTCCGCGCTCGCGTTTAACGGCAAGAACGACGCGTTGCCGCGCAGGTGGCGTGTCGGCTGTATCGAACGTGAGCGCCCGCAGGTCGTCATCGATGTCGAAACGCAGAGCACCGCCGTCGGTCAGGGCGACAACCTGTGTACCTTCGCGCCTCAATTCGACCGTTTCACCGGGCTTTGCTTTGAATTCGGCAACAGCGCCAACGACGCCAACGACCCATGTGCCGGACGCCCGAGAGAGGCTTTCGACGACGAATTTGCGTATGTCTTCTGTGGTCCAGGGCAGCCTCCGGCAAGCCAAGCCGAGCTTTGCGAACCTTCCAGGTAGCTCCTCCCAGACGGACATCCGTTCGGCCTCGCTTCGCAAGCGCCAATCCGCGATCTCATCTCCGGTCCGCGCGCAGCCGAAGCACCAACCCGTCGCGTCATCCAGTTTGCAGGTGCCAACACAGGGACTTGCGATATTCATCGTTCAGGCCTCGACATTTTTCCGCGGACAAAGCGGCAAGTATTGCGTCCAATCCATTTGTCAAAGCGGCGGGACCCGGCTGCAGAACGATCGGCGACTTGATCTCGAAGATGCGCCTATTGCGCACCGCGAGTATTTCCTCCCAGCCGGGCCGTATTGGACATGCAGGAACTTGGGAAACGCATGTGTCAGAAGAAGTTGCCCGAAAGATGGATCAGCGCGCGTCAGCGCGATTCCAATAACTCTCAATGGGCACTAAACCCGCAGTCGAGGTGCCACTCAGTGCGTCACGTGACGTTCTCTACCGTGACAATTGCGCAGAGGGCCATAGCGGCGTCCCACAGCCAAGACAGGCTGAGTAATGACCCCGCGATTTTGACCTGCATTGTCCCAGATTAGGGGCGTCGGATAAGAGGTCACGCCCAGATCCCGCACGTCATGATAAGTCTGCGCGATCATCGGATGATCTTGGGTTGCCATGAAAAATCTCTGCCGTGTTGAGGCGCGGCAAATTCAGCTTGTCGCACAGATCACCATACGTCTTTGCCGCGTTCAAATCGCGCCCGTGCATAAAGTGCTCAACCGAAAGCGCCTCAGCAAACCGCACAACGTTTTTGGACAAGGTCAGAGATTTCATGTCCATCACTACCAACTGGGTGGGGCTGAAATGCTCATCGGCGATCTGTCCTAACGCACCATGTCAAAAAACGCCTCACCCACGGGCTGACGAGTGACCCCTATCATCTTAGGGGCCGCCTTAGAAATATAGCCCAAAATGTCGCTATAGGGCCCAACCAGATCACCTTTGATCAGGCCAGCGGGTATGGCATGGCCAGATCGGCAAAACCCGCTGCATCAGCAAAATTCTCATGCGGCAACTGCTTGGGTTTCACCATGAGAGTTGCTGCGTCAACTCATTGTCGGCAAAGTCCGCGTGGCGCAGCGAATGACCGCAAAGCGGGATGCAAACGCAGAAAGTCGATGCTGTGCTGAGTGACCGGTATAGGCCGTCATTTCCGGGACGGGCTTTCCATGAGCGGCACGCGTTGCAATCGACTGAAGGCTCAGAACCCAGACTGCTCCTTTTAGAGCGCAGCGCAGGTCAGCTTTCATACCTTGGCCTTAAACGCGTCACGTATCGCGGCTTTCATGGAACCTTGAGGCTCGTCCTTACTCGGCTTGCGCGATGCCATCACCAGCTTGGAGGCAGGCGTGCTGCCAAAGCCCAATGCCTCGCTCACTACCGACAAACCGGCATGAAGCGATGAGCGGCCAAGCAGACCTACTGCGATCCCGGCTTCTACCGCTGCAAGCACGCCAGAGACGCTTTGGCTGGAGTAAACAACGCGATATGGTTTTCCGCGCGCTTGCAATGATATGCTTGCAGCATCCCGCCACCAGCACGCATGATCGAACAAGGCTACCGGAAGGCTTTCATCGACCGGAAAACTGCGATGTGCCGACGACACCCAACAAGTCGGGTCTTCGTACAGAACTTCCTCGTGCATTGATGGGTCTTCGACCTCATAAATCGCAAGATCCAACAAACCCCTGTTGAGGTCCTCGGGAAAACTTGTGCTCAACGCGCAGGTCACATCCAAATCGACTTTCGGATGCTGGCGGGTAAAGGTCGCAATGATCGCAGCGAGTTTGGTCCGTCCATGATCGTCGGGTATGCCCAAGCGTAACTTCCCACTTAAAGAGTTTTGGGAGATCTCTTGTAGCGTCGCGTCGAGACGAGCCGTTACCTCCTGCGCGACAGGGAAAAGCTTTCGTCCCGCGTCGCTCAGAACCACCCCGCGACCATGCCGGTCAAATACGGGCTGACTCAGGATGGCTTCGAGACGTTTGATCTGAAGACTCGTCGCAGACTGAGACCGATGGATGCGAGCAGCACCCTCCGTAACGCTACCGGCCTCAGCCACGGCGACGAAGGTTCGCAGAAGATCGCTGTCCAAATTTTCCATCTGTTTTTTCAATAACAGAAATTGAAACTACCCGTTTCACAGATGCCTGTTCGATGGCTATTTTTCAAGGTCAAAGGAGCATCCCATGTCTGATCAGACCGCTGCCCACCGAACATCCAACCGGAAACTCTTGGTGTGGGGCGTATCTCTGACGCTTTTGGTAGGAATCGGCGTCGGATGGCCGGACCACGCAGCGGACGCCGCAAGGTTCGTCATGTGGAGCCTGATCGTCGTCGCCCCTATCGTCGTTCCAGGTATTGTTCTTGCGGCTTGGATCATTGCCAGCGGCGCGGATGCCCACATCGCTGGCGCATTCGACGGCAGGACGATGCGAACTGTGTTGGCGGCGTCGCTCATCGGAGCCATTACGCCTGTTTGCGGTGTGACGGTACTGCCTTTGATGGCCGGATTGCTGGCAGCGGGCGTGCCACTTGCTCCAATCATGGCATTTTGGCTGTCCTCACCGGTAACGGACCCGGCAATGCTCGCGACAACCGCTGCAACCCTTGGTCTGAGCTTCGCGATTGGCAAGACGCTGTCCGCCTTCGGATTGGGACTATTCGGCGGCGCGATCACCGGGCTTTTTGTCAAGACACCCTGGGCGATGAATGCGCTCCGAGACAATAGCTTGGCGCGCCAACTAAGTGCTGCAAGATGCAGCGCGGATCGACCGTTCGATCCAAGGGTTTGGCGGTCTGAGGCGCGACGGCAGTCCTTCAGCAGACAATTCGGGGCGACCACGCGTCTGATCCTGGTCTGCCTGATCCCGGCCTTTGCCGCCGAGTATGCCCTGAACGCCGTACTCACGCCGGGCGCACTGGCAGCATATGTTGGCGAAGACAAATGGTGGGCCATACCCGCCGCTGTCTTCGTCGGCGCGCCTGCTTACATCGACGGTTACGCCGCACTGCCGCTCACGCGAGGGTTGATCGACAACGGCATGTCCGAAGGCGCGGCGATGGCATTCCTCGTCTCGGGCGGCGTGGTCAGTATCTGGGGCGCGATGGCCATCGCACCGATTCTCAAATTGAAACCGTTCATGCTTTATCTGCTGCTTGCGGTCTTAGGATCACTCGGCGCGGGGTATGTCTTCGGATGGATTGTCTAAGGCAAACCTTAAGCGGCGATCGGACTTTCAGCGACCCGCAACAAGGCCCGATGTGCCGACTTTGGGCACACCATTGATCTCGCAGGTGCAGCAAATGGCAGAGTTGGCAAATCTGCACTGCGGCATTGCCGTACTCGATAAAGCTGCGGAGTAGGTCATCCTGACTTGGGGGAGTTTTGCGCTCCTTGCGATATACCGCCTTCGATCCAATGACTGCAGAGAAGTCATACTTCCGCATTGTCGCGCCAAAACGAAAGCCAGCTATTGGTAGACAGATAACAAATTAGTTGTATGGTACAACTATGAGCCAGACAGTTTCTATGCAGCGCGTCGACATTCTTCGGTCAGCTTCACGTGACATCGTGCGGACACTTGGGTTTATGCAGAAAGGAATAGCTGGAACCGGGCTATCTCCGTCAGCCGTACACACAATCATAGAATTGGGCTACGGCACAGTCACAAATGCGGGTGATCTGGGCGATATGCTTCGTTTGGAGAAGTCGTCGATCAGTCGTCTTGTTCGGAAACTCACTGAAGACGGATTGATTGAGGCTAATTCAAACCCCGCCGACCGGCGATCTCGGAATCTTGCTCTGACTGAGGACGGCAAGGTTCTCCTGAAAACACTTGAAGACTTCGGACGCCGGCAAATGAGGTCCGCCTCTGAACATCTTGCGAAGGATGAGCTTACAAAGGTCGAAATAGGTTTGACGCTCTTCGCCAAGGCACTGAGACGAGATGAAAGCCACGCTTCGCGCTCTAGAGCCATGGAAATTCGCCAAGGTTATTGCCCGGGTGTGATTGCTTATGTAGTTGGCCTTCACGCCTCGTATTACGCGACCAACTATGGGTTTGGTGCCGTCTTCGAGAGGAAGGTTGCAACCGAAATGTCAGAGTTCATGGGGCGCATAGATAGCCCTGCGAACACGACATTCTCTGCTTTTCTTGGCGATACACTTGTTGGATCGGTATCGCTTGATGGAGAGGACCTTGGAGAAGGTGTCTGCCATCTCAGGTGGTTCATCGTTAGTCCCGAGGCCCAAGGCATGGGTATCGGTAATGTGCTTCTTGAAAAGGTAACGTCATTTGTTGATGCGGCAGGTTTCGAACGGACGCGTCTCTGGACTTTCAAAGGGCTTGATGCGGCGCGCCACCTATATCAAAAGCACGGGTTCGAACTCATTCGTGAAAATCGCGGCAAGCAGTGGGGCACCGAGGTTATCGAACAAGAGTTCGAGCGAAAGCGGGCCTAAACTAGCTGGATTTGAGCGGTAGCAAAGTGTCGCCGAAGGACCTCTTGATGTCTCTAAGCTCAAGACGGGCCATGAGAGGTCTCTGATCTGGGAATGGAATGCCCCAGGGCCACTTTTGCCCTCGAGCGAAAACACTTAGCGGGTCATCAGCTTTTCGGCGATGGCTTTGAGCTCGACTGCACCATCTTCCGGCGTTGCATCACCTTCGATCGCCACACGGATAGTGGAGGCCTGTTCGCGCCAGATTTTCTCAGACTGCGTACCATGATAACCTGACCAGGGGCCTGCGCGGTGATATTGCATTGCGGGAGTCGCGTAGTAGGGTTCCGCCTCATAGAAGGCGCCCATGTACTCGGTTCCTAACACCTGTACGTTGGTCGGCAAATTGCCTGTGATCTCGGCGGTGACCTGCTGGCCGCGTGGACCGCTCACGAATTTGATATATTCCCAAGCCGCTGCGATCTTCTCAGCATCCTGCGTGGTGATGATGGCCGCGTTGCCACCTGTCGGCAGCTTATCTTCCGCATCATTCCAAACGGTGAATGGGTGTGAGTGCAGATCAAAGGCGTCCCCCACACGTTCCTGCATGTTGCGCGCACCCGCTGGTAACAAACCCCAAAGCCCCATGCGGCCCTCGGTAAAGGCGGCGAACTGGGTTTCGCGGTCCAGATCGGTGCGGAGGCCACCTTCGTAATGCAGACGCTTGGCCATCTTCATGGCCGCAACCGCATGCCCGTTTTCGTGAAAGGCGACGGCCTGACATCATTCGGCCCCCCTTGCTGTAGGATCAGGGTCTGAAAGCCCCAGTCGTCCCCGTTGATGAGCCAAATGAACATCGGGAGAATATCCTCCCCCAACGCGTAGATCTTCTGGGCGGCACTGATCAGCCCGTTCCAGTCGGTGAGGAAGAAGTTGTCCGGGTCGAGCCCTGCCTCACGGAAGAGATCAGCGTTGTAATATCGCTGGATCACGCGGGCGTTGAACGGCACGTCATACCGCAGCCCGTCGATGCGGCCCAGGCCGAGTATGGCATCGGTATAGTTCTCTTCGGTCCAGCCTTCGCCTTCAGCTTCCATCAGCCGGCCCATGTCCACGATCTGACCGCGCTCAGTAAGGGCGCGTGAAAGAGAAGGGCGTTGATTGCAAGCCTGAAATGCGCAGTCGGGCAGCCTGTTTGTGGCGGAACCACGGAAGAGTTTGAGGTGCGTATCGCCGTAGTTCCTGGCGTGGGAGTCGTACTTGACCTCTATCTCAAGCACCGCCACACAATTGAGATTTTCCACGCTCGTGTCGGTCAGTAGCGACTGGAACTGATAAGTCCATTCTCCGAAAGGGGGCGGAAAATAAGGAGTTTAGACCGGAAGTGGCCGACATTGATCCATTTGCACTGGTTGGTTCGCATGTCTATGGCGCTGTCTGGAACAGTCTTTTTGAAGACAAGTGTTCGCTGGAAATCGAACGGCATGTCGAGAACAGTTTGAGAATTGTGATGAGTGAATTGCTGATGTTTTCTTGACAGAGTCGGAATGAAAGGTCCGTTCCGAACCGCCCGTCACGAATTGCATTGTCTGACAGGCCCGGCTCGGACTTTTTCGATGAACTCCGTGAACAGTTTCGTGAAAAGCCGTCAGCGAATAACTCAAGCCGGACCGAAACTTGTTTTAAAGCGTTGCTTACAAATGCAAAAAATTTGGCGTGCCTCACAGAGTTCGTGACTATTTCCCAAGCTTATACGCGGTATTCGGACCAAGAATTTCCAATATACCCACGCATCCGCACTTGGTTGAACAGCGGAGAGGCCTCAGTCTTGGTCTGATCTCCGCGGCAACCAAATCTCAAGCGGAGATCACCCATGCTTTCCGAACTACTTGCTAGCCTGCGTGCCAGATTGCTGACGACCTCGTCAGTGGCCCAGGAAACTGTTCGCGACGGACAGACACTGACCAATGGCTTTTTCCAAAATACCGTTGTCGATAACACGCCTGCTTTCGTACTGAACAATGACCTTTCCCGGTTCCTGAACTTTGGCAAGGTCGAAACCAACGGCGCAACGTCCGCCGTATCGGTCGAGGCTGAGGACGTTCAGGTCTTTAACTTTCGCACGGGCAGTATTGAAGCCAATGGCGTGGACGCCACAGGCATCGAAGTGACCGACGGCTCCAGCGCCGACATTCGCAACTTTGGCAGTATTGCGGGTGAGTTGAATGGTGTTGAATTCAGTGGCCTGAACAACTCGGGCACGCTCGACAACTTCCGCGGTGGCGTCATTTCGTCCGACAGCCGAGCGGTCGAGATCGAAGGCGAAGGCATCAGCGTTCGCAACTTTGGTGACATTGTCGGCACCAACAACCAGCGCAATGGTACCATCTACACCAACGCGACCGCAGAAGATGTCAGCATCTCGAACTTCACGGGCGGCACAATTGACGCAGGTGAAGGCAACGACGGCGCTGGAATTTCGTTCCAGGTTGGTGACGAAGTGGGCGACGTGGTATCGAACTCCGTCTTCAACGGGTTTGGGGCCACCATTCAAGGACGCGGCCAAGCGGCCTCGAACACCGGCGGTGCGGGCGACGGCATCCGCATCAACAATGGCGCGGAAGGCACAGTGTCTGACACGGACATCGTGAACTCCGGCCTCATCTCTTCGGAAAGCAACAACGGCACAGCGGCAGGTATCCGCATCGCCGACGGCGCCGCAGCCGAAGGTCGTATCCTGAACACATCCACCGGTGTAATCGAAGGCGTGCGCAATGGTCTGTACATCGGCGAGGCCGAGCATGACCTTGATGTTCTGAACTTCGGGACGATCCAGTCGGACAGCCGCGCTTTTAACATCGATGGTACGGGCGTTGATCTGACCAACGCCGGCGACATCCTTGGGACCGGCGATCAGCGCAACGGCACCGTCTATGCCGATGGTACGGCGGATGATTTCAGCGTGCGCAACCTCGCAAGCGGCACAATCGATGCCGGGGAAGGTAACCAGGGCTCTGGTTTTGGTGCCGAGATTGGCGGTGCCGCCGATGGGGCGAACAGCTTCACCCTCGACAACGCCGGGACGATCCAGGGCCGCGGAAATGCAGCCGCAGGCACGCCGCTGGCAGGCGACGGGGTCCGGATCGGCAATGTTGGCAATGTCGGTGTAACCGATGCCGTCATAACCAACTCCGGTACCATCACATCTGAAGGTGCCAACGGCACTGTTGCCGGTGTTCGCGTCGTGAACGGGATCGACTTCAAAGGTGAGTTGAACAACGCCGGGACGATTTCCGGCGTGCAGAACGGTGTCTACTTCGGCACGGGCGATCATAACGGTGGCTCGTTTGTGAACGAAGCGGGCGGCGTGGTCTCTTCTGGAAGCCGCGCGCTGAACATCGATGGTGACGGGCTGGAAGTTGTGAACGAAGGCACGATCCTCGGCACAGGCGATCAGCGCAACGGTACCGTGTACGCCGATGGCACCGCTGACAATTACACCTTTACCAACACGGGCACCGTTGACGCGGGGCTGGGCAACAACGGCTCTGCCGTGTCGCTGCAAACCGGCGACGTGGATGGTGATGTCGTGTCGGCGGCCATCTTCAACGACGATCTGTTCCAAGGCCGCGGTGATGCGGTGGAGGGCAACACGATCGGTGACGGCCTGCGCCTCTTCAGCAACCAGGAAGACGCAAGCTTTGCCGGCTTGGTGCAGAACGAAGGCGTCATTGCCGGGTCCGAAGACAGCGACGCCGCCGCCGGTATCCGCATCGACGGTGGTCTGAACCTGCTCGGCGCGATCCTAAACGACGGTGAAATCACCGGCACGGTCAACGCCATTGATGCCCGCGAAGCAGGCGACGTGACATTCGTCAATGACGATGAAGGTGTGGTGAATGGTAACGTGTTACTTGGTGCCGGAGACGACATCGTTGTGGACCTTGGTCAAATCAACGGTGTCTTCGACGGCGGCGCTGGCGATGACGTTCTGATTGCCGGTCAAGGCGACAACGTGATTGTCGGTGGCCTGGGCAACGACTTCATCGAAGGTGGTGACGGCATCGATACTGCCGACTTCTCGGACCAGGATGTTGCGGTCACTGTCAACCTTGGCGCCAACGGCAATGGCACGGCGACCCGCGAAACCGGGTTCGCGGTGTCCGTCGAGAATGTTGTGGTCGGGGCATCCTTGCAGCCCACCCAGAACATCAACGACGCCGCCGGATTTGTCTCAGAAGCCATCGCCGGGAACCTCTACTACAACATCCACACGGCAGACTTCCCCGGCGGCGAAATCCGCGGCCAGTTCGAAGTTGTCAGCGATCAGGGCGACGGGCACGGGCGTGTCATCGAACTGGTGGCGACACTCGACGCAAGCCAGGAACCTGGTCCGACCTCGGACAGCGATGCGACAGGCACGGCGACACTGACCATCTCGGTCGATGAAGCCACAGGTCAGGTTGTCTACTCCTCGGAACTGACCGTGACGGGCCTGAACGAAGCGGACCTGCAAACGCCGGTTCCGGGCGTCGTGTCGGCCATCCACCTGCACAACGCACCTGCCGGGATCAACGGCCCCATTGCGCAGGACACGCTGGTGGATGCCGGTGCAACCATTGACGCAGATGCGCCCACGGGTGTGTCGGGTCTGGATGTCATCGACGAAGTGGTCGAGACAGACATCCTCAGCTCGATCGAGAATGTGATCGGATCGGACGATGGCGACGTCATTATCGGGTCAAATGCCGACAACACCTTGTCGGGTGAAGACGGTGATGACCTGCTGGATGGTGGCCAAGGGGACGACCTGCTGCTTGGTGGCGAAGGATCTGACACGTTCACCTTCGAAGGGCTGTTCGGCAAAGACACGGTTGGCGACTTTGAGGTTGGTGTGGACCGGTTGGACTTCTCCGATTTCGGCCCGGACTTCGCCCAGAGCCTCGTTGTGTCGCAGGACGGCGAAGACGCCCTGCTGACCTTCTCTTCGGACGCCTCTGTGCGCCTCGAAGGTGTCAACAGCCGCGACTTCTCTGACGACGACTTCGTCACCTGATCAAAGCACATCTAGGTGGCGGCACATGTCGCCACCTCTTCACGCTGAAAAGAGATCACTCAAATGTTTCAGAAAAAATCCACCGTCAAATCCGCATGGGGCAGGCTGCGCAGCGGCTTTGTCGCCATCGGCTTCTTCAGCATGATCCTGAATCTGCTGATGTTGGCCGGCCCCCTCTACATGCTGCAAGTCTATGATCGCGTGCTGACCAGCCAGAACATGGACACCCTGATTGCCCT
>ERZ1740067.983-NODE-983-length-20980-cov-9.338734_pt1 | contig 20980 bp, 9 predicted proteins | sample MGYA00581736_ERZ1740067 | MGnify/ENA primary metagenome ERZ1740067 (study PRJEB43018, sample SAMN04849236) | marine metagenome | isolation source: floating plastic debris | place: Pacific Ocean | collected 2008-08-27 | study: EMG produced TPA metagenomics assembly... | reverse complement strand
GCCTGCTCTTCGTCAAACGCCTCACCATCGGTGTCCAGCGCATAATAGCTCTCGAATATGCCGATGGGCGTGCGGAACGCCACGCCAAACCCATACGAGCTGCGCCAGTCCTGATCGTCTTCCAGAATACCGGACGGATCAAACGCAGTATCGACAGACCACGCAGATCCGATATCGCCAAAGATAAAGGTTTCAAGGCCCGGACGATTGGGGAAAAGCGGGATCAACAGATCGGTCCGGGCAACCGCATATTGGTTGCCGCCCAGATTGGTCACCAGATCATCGCCATCGCTGTCACAGCCTTCGCAGATGTCCCGAGGGGAAACGGTGCCGCGCTCAAACCCGCGCAGGCTTGCGCCGCCCAGAAAGAAACGGTCCACCGCCGTGGGCTCATCCCCTCCACGGCCCACAACCTGGCCCAATTCTACCCGCGTGCGAATGGCAAATCCGCTGCTGGTGATCGGCGCGCGGCCATAAAGCGCAAGCTTGGTGCGCGACAGCTCGGTGTCGCCTCCCAAACCGGTAAAATCCTGATCCAGACGCAGCGACCATGCCGCGCGCGGCGCCATCGTCGCGTCTTCCAGCGGTTCAGACCCCGTCATCACCGAAAAGCCCAAACCGGATGAAGTGCGCGCGCCTTCCTCTTGCTGCAGGATGTTCGACGCGTCATCATCGACATTGGAAATATCGTCCACCGCGTAGGTGAAACGCAGCTCGGCGCCGGTGCGCGGGCCAAGGGCAAAATTCAGATATGGTGTTATTTTTGCAACGCTATAGTCGAATGAGGCCGTGTCGTAGGCGTATTTTTCCCACCCCAGCCGCACGCCGCCACTGCGCCCTTCGCCCCAGAAATTCTGCGACGTGACGGCAAACTTCAGACGCTGGCTCTCTTCGGCGACATCAATGGATCCGTTGATCCCGGTGCCGGGGCCGAACGGATCCGTCAGGGTCAAACCCAATTGACCCAGCACACCTGCATCGCTGTCATAGCCCAGGGCAAAGGTCAGCCCGCCCGAATAGGCCGGGGTTTCATCCACCTCGATTATCAAGGTCTGGCCTTGCGAAAAGATCCGGACGCTCTTGAATTCACCGGTGAAATCAAGCGCTTCAACAGCGTCGATAATTTCAGGCTCACCAATGGGCGCGGCGGTGTTCAAGCCTGAGGTGGCGATCACATCGCCATCACGAAAGCGGTCGTTTCCGCGCACATCAATCTGTGTGAACACCCGCGGTTCCGGCGAGGCAGACACCGATCCATTGAAAACAGTAAGCGCAATGAAACTGGCAAACAGGACACTTCGGTAATTCACTCACTCGTCTCCAACAAATGTCGTCCGCGTCGGTTGGTCTTTGGCGTGTTGTATCTTGATGACGCTTTACAAGTCATCCGAGAATTTAATTGTCGGCAAAAACCTCTCTTTCGGTTAATCATATTTTCACGAATGGAAAGGGGAAGGTTTGTCGAAAAAAACCCTTCCGATGGATAAACACTTTCCACGATGTTGCGATGTAACGAAGGACAGGTTGCGATGAAAAAGGCTCTGATGATTTGTGTGACCGCCGCTCTTTTGTCGGGCTGTGAAGAACCTTCACTGGTTCCAGGGGATCGCGATCTGCCACAGCCGCGCGGCTTCTCGCCTTCGGTGGCCGAAGACAGCGAGGCGCGCCGCGCAGGCGAAGCCCTCACACCGGAAGAAGCCCGCGCCCGCGTTGATCTTCTGACCTCAAACGACAGTGAAACCGAATTCAATGTCGCCTCGGGCCAGACGCGCCGGAATTGGCCTGTCGACACAATCACCTACAAGCGCTTCCAGAATACGACAGACCGCGCCATCTATCTGCGCCGGGCGCTGGGGCGCTATGCCTTGGTTGAAGCGAAAGAGCGTGGGCTGGGCACATCCTTGTCGCAGGTCCGCAAGGTTGCCGGCATCGCATCGCCTTCGACGGCGGGGGAATGGTGGGCCAACAGCGTGCATAAGGGCGACCTGACCGAAGGCCGCGCCCGTAAGATATCGTTGCCCGACACGATCAATTCGACGATCAAGAACTCCAACCAGATCGCTGCCTTTGGCGATTTGCCCGCGATCCGTGGCACGGCCATTCAAGAGGCGCGCGGCCGTTTCGTGCCCGAGTTTTTCGCCGAAGCCTCGCGCAGCCGCGAAAACATCCGCGCCACAAGCCCCGGCAGCGCCGGTGGCGATGAACGCGAGATCACCGATGAGAACCAGTTTGAATTTGGCGTCCGCTCACGGTTGCTGACGGGTGGCGAAGTGTCCGTCTCGCAGCGGTTCGAGACGGTCAACACCAACGACACCAGCTACATCCCCGGCGAGCAATCCACATCGCGCACGACCATTGCGCTGGTGCAGCCGCTGTTGCGTGGCTCAGGTGTCAGCGCCAATGACGCGCCGCGCCGCATCGCCAACATGGACACCGAAATCGCGACCGAAGAGTTTCGCCGTCAGGCCGAAGCGCATCTGATGGAGGTCGAACGGGCCTATTGGAACCTCTATGTCGCGCGTGCCGTCTATGTCCAAAAGCGGCGTTTGGCAGGGGCAGGCGGCCAGTTGGCAGGCCAGGTCCGCAACCGGATCGAGATTGATGCCGATCCGCTACTTGTCAATCGGGCGGCATCGCTTGCCGAACAATGGCGCGCCGACACGATCCGCGCCAAAGCTGCGATGGACAACGCGGAATTCCGGCTGGCAGCGCTTGTCAATGACCGCCGGATGGGGCCTGCGGGCGTCGAACTGGTGCCAAGCTCTGCCCCGAACGGCGCGCTTTCCGCTCTGAAAACCAACGACACGATCGAAGAGATTTTCGTCAACCGCCCCGAATTGCAACAGGCGATCCTGCAATACGAGGCCTCTTTGCTACGCGAGGGCGTCGCCGCCAACCAAAGCCTGCCCGAACTTGATCTGGTCCTCGAGGCCAATCAGGACGCGGGCGCTGATGGATCCAGCTTTTCGGAGGCTTTCAATTCCAACAATAACGGACGCGGTCATCTGGTCGGTCTGAAATTCTCGGTCCCGCTTGGCTTTGACGAACGCGATGCGCGCTACAAGCGGCGCCGCCTTGAAACGATCCAGCAAGAGCGTCAGGTGATGTCGGTCGTCTCGACGATCATTCTTGAGGTCGATGTATCGGCCAATGAATACGTCGTCGCCTGCAACGATCTGATCGCCCAGCGCAAAGCTTTGCGCGCGGCCCAGCGCGATCTGAACACCGTGCAAGAGCGTTGGAACCAGGGTGTTGGCGGCGAGAATGGCATCGCCTTGCTGTCCGCACTTCTAGGCAGCTACCAGCAGGCACAAGCCGCTGAACAGGCTGTCGCAACAGCCCGCGCCACGCGCGAGATCGCAGCGGCAAACCTGGCCCGCGCGCGCGGCGTTCTGCTGAAGCGGTGGGGTCTGAAAACAGACATCCGCAAGGATATCCGCAACCAGCCAACCTATAAGATCGTGCGCCAGTAACGTGCTTGGGTAACGTAGCAAAAGGGTTCCGTCATGGTGCAAATCCCCCGATTTGAAGCGCTTGAAGACCGGATCGTTCTTGATGCGGCGCCGACCGTCACGATTGATGCACCAGATCAGATCGAGATCGGCGCGCAAGACGTTCCGGTCACGCTGACCTTTGACAACACAGGCACGAATGACAGCGGCTATGCGCCCTATGTCGATCTGGTCATTCCCACCACCGGAACGGATGGCGATGATGGCGTCACCTTCGACAGCGCCACCTTCCTTGGCGCGCCCATCGTCACCGAAGAGATCGTCTTTGATACCGCCGGAGAGGCCGTCCACCCCTACGCAACAGACACGCTTGGCAACCCGCTTGTTATCAGTGCCGCCGATTTCGGCGCGCAGGCAGGTGACACGCTGGTTGTGTTCCAACTGCCTTACGGGTCGTTTTCGCCGGGCAATCCACCTGTGGACATTGATGTCGTCCTCGACTTTTCGCCCAATGCAGATCTGTCGCAGGATTTCGACATCAAAGCGCTGGGTGGCTTTGCGCTGGGAGAGGACGCGCTCAACAACCCGGGGGCGGATTCCCCGATCCGTGGGCCTATCGCCACGGACACAGTCGATCAAACGCTGTTTGAGGTCTCAAAGGCCAGCAATGTCCCCGAAGAGGAAGCGGCCACCGGCCCCAGCTATCCGTACCAATATACGCTGACAGTTGATGTGGCGGCCGGGCAGACACTGGATGCGTTCACGCTGACGGATACGTTGCCGACCAGCATTGTGTATCTGGGCGGCGTGACGATCACCGATGGAAACGGCAACGCCGTGCCGGGTGCGACGATTGCAAACCAGCCCGCTGTCGGCGCGCAGGTCACGGGCGCAAACAACACGCTTGATGTCACCTTCGCGCAGATCTCGGACACGGTGAATGTGACCTTCGACTACTACATCACCGAAACCGATGGCGCGGCCCCGGTTCTGGACCCCAATACCGGTTTGGGCCAGGTGACAAACACAGTGACCGGCACCGGCAGCTGGACCCCGCTTGATCCGCGCGACGCGACACAGAACAATGTCTCGGACGGCGCAATTTTGACCACTGACGCCTCGGCGCTGAACATCCAGAAGGGTATTTCGCTGCCCAACGATACCGGGCAGCCAGGCGCGACGCCAGGCGACGAATATGTGTTTACGCTCAACATCCAGGTCGCTGATTATTCGGATATCGACAATCTGCGGATCGAAGACGTTCTCAGCAATGGCTGGGACTATGTCGAAGGCTCCGCCACGTTCGTGACAACCGAACAGGGGCAGGCCATCGGCACGACCGGGTTTGACGAAAATGCGACCACAGGGGATCTGGAGGTCGATCTGGCTGCGTTCAACACCACCGGCGTCACAGGGCTGACCTTTGATCTGTCACAGGCGATGACCACCGCTGGACAAGACAGTTTGCTGACAGGCGATATCGCTCGGGATGGCATCTCAGACGGGATCAGCACAACGGTGACGATCACCTATCGTGCGACAGTGCGCGAAGCGTTTACCAATAACGGAGGCCTTGGCCTGCCCCAGATTGGTCAGGGCGATGTTCTGTCCAACGAAGTCGATATCTTTGGCGATGTGCGCAACCCGAACAATCCTTCGGTTTTCAATGCAATCACGGATGACAGCAGCGCCTCTGTCAGCATCGACGTCGGCTCTATTCGCGAAAAGACCATCTTTGCGATCAACGGCGTAACGCCCAGCGCGAACCCTGTTATCGCGGCGGGTGATACGGTGACGTTCTCGATCATCTATGACAGTCCGCTTGGCTCTTTCGATGATCTGCGCCTTGTCGATAACCTGCCGCAAAACGTGTTCACCGCAGCCGAAGTGGGCACCAATTCGTTCTACGCACCCGGCAATGGCCCGACGATCCCGCCCGCCGGGCAATCCACCTATGGACCAAGCGATACTTTCTTTTCCAAGTTTCAGGCCTCGGGTTTGGCCGGCACGGGCCTGCCGTCTGTGACGGTCACCGTATCAGACAACGAAATCGAATATGATTTCGACGGTTTGACCATTACTCCGCGCGAACCGGTGGTGCTGGAGATTTTGTTTACGGTCACGGTGCAGGATGCGCTTTTCGCAGAGGACCTGTTTCTGACCAACCAATCGACAGCGTTTGAAGGCAATGACGCATTGCCCGATCCGGTGGACACCACCGCTATTGCCCAATTCACCTATGCCGAGCCGGTTTTGGATATCACCAAAGGCGTCGTGGCCTTTGCCCCCGCGCCCAACAGCGATGTCAGCCTTGGCGACACCGGCCCTGTCAGCTTCAACGCCCCCGGAACATCGGGTGCGCGCGTTACGGGGCTGGTGAATTCGTCGAATATGGAAAATGATCCGATCGACGCGAATATCACCGGGATTGACGCTGGTGACACGCTGAGCTTTGCGATTGTCGTCGAAAATACCGGGCGCGCGCCAAACGGTGCTTTTGATGTCACGGTGCAGGATTCGCTGCCCGCGGGTATGACACTCGTGCCGGGATCGGTGTTTGTCACCGATGGCGCCGGAAACACGATCCCCTTCACAGGTAATTTGTTCGGCGCGGGCCTGATCTTGACGGATGGGGTTGATGCCTCGACCGGACTGCCCGTTGGCGCGATCAAGGCCTTTGACAGCACAGCCGGCGACAATATCGCGATCATCACCTATGACGTGACCGTCGATGCCGATGCCATCCCGCGAGAAACCTTCGACAACACCGCAAACGTGACGAACTTTACCGCGTTTGAGGCCAGTGGTGGTAACACACCGATCAACCGCGTGCCGACAGGTGGGCTGAGCGACGATGCCAGCGCAGAGGTCGACGCACCTGCCATCGATAAATCCCTGACCTACCGCCAATTCACCGATCCTGATCCCGTAACCGGCGCGCCGCTTGGGCCCGATGACCGAATTGCCAATGGTGGCGCAGCGGGGCGCGGGGCCAATGAAGTGGTCGTGGGTGAAATGGTCGAGTTCACGATCCGCGTGGACCTGCCCGAAGCGCAGTATTTCGACGCTGTCATCTCGGACCGGGTGAATTTCGGCGGTCTGGTTATCGAAAGTGCCCAGATCGTCACAGCGCCGGTTGCGGGCTTTGTGAATACGTCCGGCACGGTGGCCAATAACGCGGTGACCTTCACCCTTGGCGATTTCCAGAACCCCGACGACAATGACCTGACCAACGATTTCATTGAAATCGTCGTGAAAGCCCGCATCGACGACGTGGCCACCTTTGATGCGGGCGATGCGACCCGCAACACCGCGACGTTCGGCTATGCGACAACCGATGGCGGCAACCTCAGAAACATCCGCGATGGTGCCACGCTGCGCCTGACAGAGCCGAACCTGACGCTTGATAAGGAAAGCACCGACGCCGATGATATCGTGGCCGTCGGCGACACCGTCACTTACGAGATTGATCTGGCCAATCTGCGCGGCTCACGCGATGCGCCCGCCTTTGATCTGACCCTGACCGACGCGCTGCCCGCCTCGTTCATGACCTATAACACCGGCTCGCTGGTGCTTGAAATCGACGGCAGCCCCGTCGCCTTCAACGGCACTGATTTCGCGCTGACCGAAGGCACGCCTGCGAACGGCTTTACGGTCTTTATCGACCGTCTTGACCCAAACCAGACTGCCACGATCCGCTATACTGGCGACGTCCTTAATTCGGTGCCCGTGGGCACGAATATCGACAACACCGCCAATCTTGTCTTTGACAGCACGCCCGAAGATGACAGCGGCGGTCCGGATCTGGATGACCGCGAATATAGCCTCAGTGACACCGAAACGGTGCGCATCATCAGCCCGGATGTCGACAAGCAGGTGCTGTCGACGGACAACCCCGACACCGCCGGGTCAGACCTCGCAATCGGAGAGCTTGTCACCTATGAGCTGACCCTGACGATCCCCGAAGGCAGTGTCGACGGCGTGATCCTGCGCGACACGCTTCCGGCAGGCCTCGAATATGTGTCTTCGACGCTGGTGCGGTTTGGTGATGATCCAAATGTGCTGAACAATCTGATCGATGAGGTCGGCCCCCTGCCCGTCGGCAGCCATGCGGGCGGCGTCACGACGTTCGACTTTGGCGATCTGACGAACACGTTTGATGGCGTGCAGAATGACGAAGACCAGATCGTTATCCAGGTGGTCGCACGACTGACAGCCGCAATGGCCGTCGATACCACCGACACACTGACCAACACCGCCGAGCTTGAATTCATCGATGGCCAAAACGTCACGCAAACCGTGACCGATACCGCCGATATCGATGTGGTCGAGCCTGATATGAGCATCGCAAAAACCGTCAGCCCCGCCACGGCAGATGCAGGCGATACCGTGACATATCTTGTAACGGCAACGAATGACGGTGATGGCCCGGCCTATGACATGATTATCAACGACGATGTTGTCGGAGCGCTGGTCACCCTTGACCCCGCAAGCGTCGTACTGACCATTCGCGATGGCGGCGGCGCTGTTGTCTCGACTTTGCCTGCGGGCACGGCGCAACTGGGCGGCGGTGTTGAAAACACCTTTGGCTTCCGGGTGAACGGCGCGGGCGAGCTGCAGGTCATCGTGCCTGCCTTGCAGGCTGGTCACCGGATCGAGATCGGCTATGAGGCCGAAGTGGCGGATGCGGCCCTGTTCAACACAGCCTACGAGAACACCGCCGAAGTGACCCGCTATGACAGCAACCCCGATGGCGGCGAAGTCACACCTCCTACAACGCCAAACGCGCAAGAGCGTGTCTACGACAACACGCTGAACGGCTACACCGTGCCCGAAGCGACAGCGACGTTTACCACGCTTGGGGCATCGCTGAGCAAAGCGTATCTTGGCAGCTCGGACACCAATACCGCCGATGCAACCAGCAGTGCCAATGCGCAGCTGGTCGTGGGTGAGACGGTGACCTATCAACTGGTGCTCGACATCCCGGAAGGTCAGGCCAATCTGGTGCTGACCGACGATCTTCCCGCCGGGCTCGAAGCCGTCTCGGCACGGGTTGTGGCGATGAATGGCGCGACCTCATCGACAGGGCTTGTGAATAACACCACCGATGCAAATGCCAATATTGATCTCACCGCCGGGTCCGGCGGTCAGGTCGAATTTGACTTTGGCACCGTCAATCTGGCGGGCACCGGCCCGTCGAACCCTGCAAACTCGCAAATCGTGGTCGAGGTGACAGCCCGCGTTCTTGATATCCCCACAACCGTGGCGGACGGGCAAACGCTTACGAACACCGCCACGCTTGACGTGACCAATCCCAGCGGCGGCGCGGCCTTGCAGCCGCCCCTGACCGCCAGTGAAAACGTGGATATTGTCGAACCGGATGTAACCATCGACAAGACAGGCCCGATCGCTGCGGATCCGGGCGAAACCGTGGAATATACGATCACGGTGACAAACACGGGCACCGGCCCGGCCTATGATCTGCGGATCTCTGATCCGTTTGCTGACCCAGATCTGACCTTTGTGCAGATCAACAGCGCCACCGATGGCGATGGCAGCACGGTGCCTGCGGGCCAGATCACCCTAGCGACTGCGCCCAATGATGGCTTCACCATCGACGGTCTCACGCTGTTGCCTGGCCAGACGGCGACTGTGACCTTCGATGTGTTAATCGAAAACACCGCCAACGAAGCTGAAAGCTTTATCAACACCGCCACCGCGACCTTTGACACGGTCGAAAACGGTGACCCCACAACGGGCGGGCGCACTGGGACCGACAGCGATGACCACCGCATCGCAACGATCCCGTTCATCTTCAAAGAGCCGTTCAGCAGCTCAAACATCGACACCGATTCCAACAGCCCCACCGACACGCCCTTTGATCTGGCCGTGGGCGAAGAGGTGACGTATCGCTATCTCATCACGCTGCCTGAATTGAACGGCCAGACCGTCAGCATCACCGATGATCTGCCCGCCGGGTTCCGCTTTGTCGAGGCGCAGGTTGATCTGACGGGGTCCTTGTTGACAGGCAGCGGCCTGTCGAACGTCTCGGGCTTGACGGTCGGTGCAAATGCCAACGGGCCGACCATCTCGCTTGCGGGCAATGATGTGACCTTCGATTTCGGGGCCGTGAACAACCCGGTGAACGGCGTCGTGAATGCGGGCGACAGCTTTTATCTGCTGGTCACAGCCGTGGTCGAGGATAACGCCGCGAACACCGCCGGCGCCGTGCGCACGAACACCGTGACGCTGGATGTGGACCCGGACGGCCCCGGCGGGCAAGGTCCATTCAATCAGCAGCAAACCGAAGCGGATGTGCGGATCGTCGAGCCGCTGTTACAGGTCGACAAAACCGGCCCACTTGCGCTGAGCCCGGGCACCAGCGGCACATTCGAAATCACAGCGACAAATACCGGGCCTACCCTGACGCCATCTGCAACGGGTCCAGCCTATGACATCGATATCACCGATGTTCTTCCCGCAGGCATGACACTGGACGCCACCGCGTTCACCGTCCTGATTGATGGCACTGCCACCAGCTTTACCGAAATACGCAGCCCGGGCGGTACGGGTTTCACCATCACCGTGCCGCGGTTGTTGCCTGACGAAGTGCTGACCATTCGCTATGACGCAACGCTCGATGCAGGCGCCTCGGCGCTCAGCACCTACACCAATACGGCAACCGCAACCTATGACAGCGCGCCGGGCGATCCGGTCGACAGTCAAGGCAACCCGATCACCGATCGCGACGGTCCACCCGATAGCGATACGCACATCGTCGCGACCCTGCCCACCCTGGCCAAATCCGTGACCGGCACGTCAAACCCGCTGACCGGCGACGCTCTTTTTGACAGTTTCGATGATCTCGCTATCGGCGAAGAGGCGACCTATGAACTGGTCATCACCCTGCCCGAAATTCCGCTTGACCGGATCGAGCTGACAGACGCCCTGCCCCCCGGCATGGATTTCGTCTCGGCGCGGGTGGTCTCGACCAGTGCGGATCTGACGGTGAACGGCACCACGACAATCACGCCCTCGGGCCAGAACGTGACCTTTGCGTTTACCGATGTCGTCAATGCAGCGGGCGGCGCCAACCAGATCACGGTCGAGGTCATCTCGCGCGTCAATGCGCTGGCCTCGAACGTGGATAACGCAGATCTGGTCAACACCGGCACCCTGACGATCACACCTGACGGCGAAGGTCCCCTGACCCCGGTCACAAACACCGCCACCGTCGAGGTCGTCGAGCCGGAACTGACAGTCACAAAATCCGGTGATATCGCCGCCAACCCGGGCGATCAGATCAACTATCAGCTGGTGATCCAGAATACCGGCAATGCCCCAGCCTATGATCTTGTCATTGCCGATGCGATGACCAATGCTTTCCTGACGCTCGACAGCGGGTCGGTTCAGGTTGATCTCAGCACCAATGTGCCCACCGACATCACCAGCAGCCTGACCATTGTCGAAAGCGCAGGCGGCTTCACGGTCGAACTGGACAACCCCGCAAATGGTGGTCTGCCGTTCGCGATCCCCGTCGGCGCAACCGTCACCGTGACCTATACCGCGACACTCAGCGGGTCAGCGCCCAGCGCCCAAAGCTTCCCCAACACCGCAACGATCAGCTATGACACGTTGCCCGGCGATCCGGTGGATGGCAACGGCGCCCCGATCCCGGATCGCGACTATACCGACACGGACGACTTCCAGGTCGCTACGGTTCCGTTCCTGTTGAAAGATCCAACCGCATCAAGCTTTGCCGAAACAGGTGGCAACAACGCCGAACTCAATATCGGCGAAGAGGTGACCTTTACCTACCAGCTGTATCTGCCGGAAATCCGGATGGAAGAGGTCCTCTTCTTTGATAATCTTCCAGACGGCCTCGACTATGTCAGCTTTGCGGTGACCGGCACGGGCAACATGACCGCATTTGGCGGCAGCTCTTTCCCGACCCCGACCAGTCAACTGCTTGTCGGCAATGATCTGGAACTGATCTTCGAGGATGTCGACAACGCGGCCGCACCTACGGGCAGTATTGGCGCCGATGACATCCTGACGATCACGGTAACGGCACGGGTCAATGACACGTTCACAGCGGGCACGTCGCTGACCAACAACGCGCTTTTGCTTGTTGATCCCGATGGCCCGATTGCGCAACTCAATCAGGCCGAAGCAAGCTCTACCGTGACCATCCTCGAGCCGGAGCTGTCGGTCACCAAATCCGGTCCCGATGGTGCGAATGCCGGTGACACGATCCCCTACACGATCGTGGTCGAGAACAGCCATCCGTCGGGCAGCACCGGGCCTGCCTATGACGTGTCGATTGTCGACAGCCTGCCCACAGGTCTTTCCCTGAATGGCACGCCTGTCTTCACCAGCGACCAGCGCGGCGTGCTGACCCCTGCCAGCCTGACCGCAACGACCACCGGCTTTGATGCCGATTTCGCGTTCCTGCAGCCAGATGAAGTTCTGACGATCACCTATACCGCCACAATCGGCACAAGCGTCAGCCCGGCCTCGACGCTGCGCAACGAGGTCGATGTCAACTATGACAGCGCGCCGGGCAATGACCCGAACCAAAAGGTCTATGCCGAAGTCAGCGACGATCACCGCGTCGGCACGAACCCTGCCTTGGAAAAGGCGATCCTTGGTACCGATATCACGCAAACCGGCAGCGGCGCGTTCGATCCGACGCTGCAGGATGTGAATGTCGGCGAACTGATTACCTATGGGCTGACCCTGACCATTCCCGAACTGGACGACCAGCTTGTCGTGCTGAGCGATACGCTTCCCAACGGGCTCGAATTTGTCTCGTCCCGCGTGGCCAGCGTCGGGAACGAGATCACAGCCGGGATTACCCAAGGCGATACCACGGCGGCCAGTGTTGCCGGGCAGGTCGTGACGTTCAGCTTTGCCAATGTCGACAACATATTCGCAGTCGGTGCCGCAGATGAAGGCATCATAAACGCCGAAGATCAGGTCGTCATCGAAGTCGTCGTGCGCGTCGCAGACGTGGCTGCAGCCACCGAAGGCGCGGTGCTGACCAATGACGCGCGGCTGAATGTGCGTACGGCGGGCGGGTTCGACTTTGTCGAACAGCGAGACGATGTGTCCGTCGAGGTCGTCGAGCCAAAGATCGACATCCAGAAATCGGTAAGCGATCCCGAACCGCAGGTTGGCGATACGATCACCTACACTGTCGTTCTGGGCAATGACGCAACCGCCACAGGCCCTGCCTTTAACCTGGTGATTACCGATGCGCTGCCGGGCGATCTGTCCCTTGTCGGCGCGCCGCGTCTGTCCGATCCCAGCTTGGGCAATGTGCTGTCAGGGTCCGGGGCCACCACGCTTGTGGTCAACGCGCCTGTCTTGCTGCCGGGCCAAAGCCTGACGGTCGAGTACGATGTTTTTGTGGGCTATGCGACGCCGGTCCTCCAGGGGATCCAGAACACGGCATCGGTCCTTGGCTCGACAACGCCTTTCGGGCCTGGCCGTCCGCTGATCGGGTCAGATATCGCGCTGATCCAGGCCGATCCGATCCCCAGCGGCGGTGATGGCGATGACGCTGCCCGCAGTTTCGGGGATCTGGGCATTGATGATGCGCAGTTCCTGTCGGTTCTACAGATCGACCCGATCTTTTCCGGCACTGCCGAGCCGGGCTCAAATGTGACCGTGTCGCTCTATCGGCAGGACGGATCGATGTCATATGTCCGCAATATCGTGGCAGATGCAGGCGGGCATTGGATCGCGCTCTTCCCGCGGGTCTCTCTTGAACAGGTCGAGGATGACTTCTGGTCGTTTTACGGGCGCACCAAGATCTTCGATGCGCCTGTGGATACGATCGATACTGTGCAACGCAGCTCGTTTGGCATTCCGGTGCCCGAGCGCACGGTGACCATTGGCACGCTTCTTGCGGACGAAGGCTATTCGGTTGAGCTGCAGCAAGACCGCCCTTCGACCCTGCCCGAAGCGCAAGGCATGCATAACGCACGGACCTTCTTCAACCCCGCCACGGTTGGCGAAGGCTATGGCACCGGCGTTGTCTTGAAGGTCGATGAGGTCTTTGCCGATACGGCCGCCCTCACGGTCGAGCGCCTATACCAATCGTCGGTCGATCCTTTGGGGCTAAGCCTGAACCGCTTTAATTACGAATTCCTGTCCGAGGCGACAGCGATGCCGGGCGGATCGCGCTAGGGCTAGAACCAGACTCGCAGCAAAACCCAGTCGCGGATCGCTTCATACGCCAGTATCGCAGCAGGCTTCCACGCGCTTTGCGGTGCGAAAACGCCACGCAGGCCGGGGCGCAAACCATCCGTTGCACTGTCCAGCACAGCGCGGCCATCCAGAACCGGCCTCTCTTCACGGATCGAAACCGCAGGCGAGATGGTCAAAACCGTCGCGTCATAGGTCAGTGTGGGGTCATAGTCGGGGCGAAAGCGGCCGATCAGGCCTGTTTTGACCAGCCCCAACCGGTCATCCGGGATCGACAGGGCCAAACGCATGGCTCTGGGATCCGCAATCTCGATCAGCGGATCGCCCTGTCGCACGGTGGTGCCCAGCTTTTCAACTAGGTCCAGCGCGATGACAAGGCCGGGGATGGGCGCTGTCAGCGTCGCGTCGTCGATCTGCTTTGACAGCCGCGCAATGCGCGCGTCCAGCCGCTCTACCTCAAGCTCTGCATTGCGCAGATCGGCGGCCAATCGTGCGGCGCGTGCTGCTTCACGGTCCAGCAGCGCGCGCGCCATCTCGGCCCGTACCTCAATCAGATCCAGATCAATCGCTTCGGTTTCCATCCGAAGCAGCGGCGTACCCGAAGACACAGTTTGGCTGTCCGTGACAGAAATCGCATCAAGGCGCCCGGTAAAGGGCGCGGTCAGCACGCGCCGCTCCGCAGCTTCAACGGTCGCTGGGATCTCGACCCTGTCAGGCAAGGGCACAAGACCCACCCCAAACAGCACAAGCGCCCAGGCGGCCAGTTTTGTCACCCGCGCCCGCGTCCAGCGGCGCGGCACGCTGCGCCCTTGGCTCAAGGCGTAAACCGCCCCTGCAAGCAAGGGGGCCCCGGTGTTCCGGTTGGCCCCATCGATCTGAAAGACCAACCCGCTGTCGCGCCCGGGCGCCGCTGCATAAAGCCGTTCGGCCGAGCGTGTTTTCTGCTTGGCCGTCTGTTGCATCTCGACACGCAAGCGGTCTGGCAGGCTGGCCCGTTTCGCAGCCCCATCCTGACCCGAAATCTCAAGCGCCGTGATGCGGTCCTCCGCATAAAGGCCCACCGCCGCGTAATCCGCCGACATGTGCCGCGCAAGCAGATCCGCCAAAGCACGCAGCGCATCCGGCTTGGGATCAGCCGCCACGCTTTGAACCATCTCGATCATCCGGGTCTGCGCCATATGGTCGGGATGCGCATTCTGCGCAAAAGAAAGCGCCGAAAGCAGCGACAAGCGCTCATAGGCCAGCGATTGCGCGATCTGCCCGCCTTGCGCGCGCCCGATCGCAAGCGCCACGACACCGCCGCCGGGCACCGCAACGCGCGCCACCATGGCAGCACCCGCAACCGCAATATCCGCGCCAACACCACCGCCATCACCGTCGCCAAGCAACGCCTCTGCCGTTTCAGCGACAAGATCCCCGTCACCCTCAGGTATCTGACCAGACGCAACATCGATCCCGTCCGCACCACGCTCCAGTATCGCAGCCCACGGACAGGCAATCAGCGCACGGGCAAGCTCTAGCAGGCGGTCGGGAAAAGGCGGCGTGTGCAGCTCAACCGCATAGGCCTGCCGGATCGCATCCAAAAGCGACGGCGCAGCCTGAGCCGTTGATCCATCCTGCGTCATGGCCGCCCCAGAACCAGACCCGTCCCCACACGCAGCGCGCCGTCTGTGTTGGGCAACTCAAGCTTCAGACGGACCGTACGGCTTGCCGGATCAACACGCGGATCAATAAACGACAGCGTTGCACTGTCATCGCGCCCATCATCCAGCGTCACCGCGACGCGGTCCCCCTCGCTAAGCCCCGATAGCCAGTCGAGCGGCACAAACGCCGTCGCCGTCAGGCTGTCCAAACGGCCCAGCGTCATCAGAACGGCTTGCGTGTCTACGGTTTCGCCCGTCTCGGCAGTGACGGCCAGCACGGTGGCCGCAAAGGGCGCCGTCACGCTGAACTCGGCCAAGGTCGCCCGCTCAAGATCCAGTTGCGCGCCGGCACGCGCCTGACTTTCGCGCGCAACCACCAGATCGGCCTCGGCCAAACGGACGTTCTGCTCGGACTGGATCACCTCCCACGCTTGCGCCGCCCCGTTTTGACGCGCCCGCGCAATGCGGTCTTTCAACGCCACGGCCTGCGCCAGCGCCGTCTCGGCGCGTTGCAAAGCGCCCGACGCCTCTGCCGCCAAACGGGCCAGATCAACACGCGCCTGCTGTACCGCACTGTCGATCGACAACAGCACCTCACCGCCCTGAACGCGCGCGCCTTCGCGCACCTCAAGCGTGGCGATACGGCCCGCGACGGCCGTGCGAATGTCCACCTGCTGAGACGGCTCAAGGATCGCGCTTACCGTCTCTTGTGCCGCCGCAGGCAATGCCAGCACAACAAGCAGCGCAAGCGCCCGTATCACGCCACCGCCCCACCAAAGCTCGAGAAGTTCATCAGCGACATGTGATGCGCTGCAAAGATATTAAGCACGCCGCGCCGGGCGAAATCAGCTAACACCTTATCGGACAAATCGCGCAACCGTTCCTCGGAAATCACCGAGAACCCTTCAACCTTGAGCGTCTTGCCCTCGCGGCTTACCGACACGGTCGATGGGCCAATCAGATCATGCTTTTGCGCCCCTTCGATCATCAACCGCGTGCGGTGCAGGGAAACCTCGTAGCGATTGCAGAACTCAAGGATGTCATTCAGCAACTTGCTTGGCTTGCCATCCGCAAAGATCTTGCGCTCAGACGTGCCCCCAGAGGCGAACATCGTCGATGATAGATCCGCACATAGAATATTACGCTCGGCGGTGTCGCTTTCGCGGACCATCGCAAAAGGATAGCGGCGCAGATAGGCGGGGACATAGGCCCCCTCACGCCACGTTCCGTCGTCGTTGACGAAATCATTGTGGTCTTTCTGCATGCCGACCAGCGCAAGCGGCGTTGGTACTTTGCCCGACGAAAACACAATCGGATAGTGCTTCAGGGCCATCGGAAACTCGTCCGCCGTCAGCGGGATCGCATTGGCTTTGGCGGCAAACCCGTAATCGCGGGTGTCCTCAAAGCTTAGCGCGCCCTGGCCTTCCGGGCTTAGCGGCACCAGTGTTTGATACAAAAGCGGCAGGTTTGCCGGCTGAATGTCTTTGTCTTTCCGAGATACCGCACGACGTTTCACCATTGGGTCCTCTCCCCTCAGTTCAGTGCAGCGACATTGACAGGAAGACGGTCTTGCAACAACCGCGAAGCCGCCGTCCGCGCGCGCGCAAAGAGCGTTTTATCAGGCGCCGTGATACGCACCATAAAGGCCGTGCCCGATGGCAGGCCCTGCACGCATTGCGCCTGCGCAGGTGCGGCATTCAAAAGCGCGCGGTCCTGCAGGATCGTGGCTTGCGCCAAGGGCGTGCGCAAAGTCGACTCTATCTGGCAATCGGGATCATGCAGCGCACGAGCCTGCACGGCGGTGTCCTGACTTAGCACAAGACCGCGTTGCAACGCCGATTGCGGCACACGCAGCCGCAAAAAAGGCGCGACCGGTTCAGACAGCGCCCCCAGCGGATCAGAGGCCGCCACAACCCACGCGCCTTCAAGCGTGTCGGCGGCCATCGGGGTCCAGACCGCCGTCTCAGGCAGCGGGATGCGCAACCGCGCAAGACGAGCCTCCAGCTCTTGCTCGACAGCGATCAGCTGGTCGATATCGCCTTGCAGACGCGCCTTTTCAGCGGCCGTGGCCGACACCGAACGGATCGTGTTCTCAAGCGCGATGCGGCGCAAGCGCAGCGTCACACGCTCTTCAAGCAGCGCAGGATTGTCCAGCGCAAGCATGCTGTCGCTGCCGATCAGGCGCGCTGTTTCGGGCGGCTCGATGAACCGCGTCTCGTGATGCAGGTAATGCGCGGGCACCAGAACACGGTCTGGCAACGGCACGAACAAAGCCGCCAGCACCGCCGCTGTGACAAGACCGCTCGCGATCAGACGGACAGGTTTCAGCGTTTGCGTCTTCAAAAAGCGCGTCGTCGCCATCGCAGGGCGCACGATCAACATCATCGCGGTGACCCCAAGCACACCATAACCGACATTGGGATCGACCCGGTAAGCCAGCCAGAAGATCCCCGCGAAAATGGTCCAACGATACAGATAGGCCAGCGTCCAATATCCCAGATCAAACGGATCCGGCGCGGGCAACGCGGCCCCCAGACGGCGCGCAAGCCAACTGCGCGCGGCCAGACTGCCCCGTTGCGCCAGATTGGGCCGCCGGATGGCATCGGTCAGCATGTAATAGCCGTCAAGCTTCACCGCCGGATTAAGGTTGAACGCCAATGTCATCGCGCCGCTGATAACGGCGACCTGCAGGATCAGGCTTTGCGCCGGACCGGCCTGCACATGCGCCCAGATCGATGTCAGGATCGCGATCAGCCAGGTCTCGATATACATCCCGCCTGCACCGATCATCACCCGCTCAAACCGGCTGCGCAGACGCCACGCGCCAGTGACATCGGTGAACGGAAACGGCGTCATCGCAAAAACGGCGATCCCCATGCGGATCGGTCCGGGATCAAAACCCGCGCGCAGGCAGAACCGCCGGTAGGCCAAAGCGTGGCCGATTTCGTGGATGGCTTTTACACCTGCGTAAAGCAGCACAAGCAGGATCAGGCTTTGCAGCCCCTGCTGCGGGATCTGACGCAAGGAAAACAGCACCTTGTCGCTATTCTCGATCAGTTGCGTCACCGCCGCCAACACCGCGACAAACCACGCCACATAGCCAATGCCACTGAACAAAAAACGCCCCAGCGGATCCAGTCTGCGCGCCAAAGGTGCGGCGTTTATCAGATCGCTGCGCAGCGAAATCAGCTTGCTTTCAACGGGCGCTTTGGGTGCGGGCGCTTCGGCGGTTTGCCCCAGTTCGATCACCACCCCGGCTTTGCGCAGCTGGGCCATCACCGCTTTGAAATGCGGCTCCAGCAATCCAACCTCTGCCGCCGCAGCCCGCAGGCTGCCCGTCCGCTTCACCGCGTCCAGAAACTGAACCGTCAGCCGGTTTGCGCTGAAGTGCTTGCCGGTCGCTTCATTCGAGATGATAAATTCCGGCTCTACCGCGTCATCGGCGCTGACATCCGTTATCACGACAAAGCTCGGAACCGAGACCTGGTACAACTGATACGCGTTCTGCATTCGCAACCAACCCGTTAACGTCTTGATACACCGTACCGTATATAAGCCCAGCACATGTCAATTTACCATAATTTTAAGGGGTCCACCGCACCTCATAGACCCCAAAAAAGGCTTTAACCACAAACACACAACCAAAGCGTGTTTGCATACTTCGACACTCGCTTCTTTTGTCCTTAAATACCGCTTTAACCGGCCAGCATCTTCAGACCTGCCGTCACGTCGGTGCGCACCGCCAACCGCAAGCCCGGTTCGTCGCCTGCCTTTAGCGCTGCAATAATCAGCCTGTGATGCACCGGCGGCTCGGTGCGTTTCAGCTTGCCGTAAAGCGCCCGCATCGTCGGGCCCAATTGCAACCAGATCGTTTCAGCGGTGGCCAGCATCGCAGGCGCCTGGGCGCGCAGATAAAGCGTGCGGTGAAATTCCAGATTGGTGCGGATATAGCCCACCGAATCCCCGCGCGCGATGACTGTGCCAATCGCGCCGTTGATGGTCTCCAGCCGCTCGATCAGCGCCATATGCGCACGCGGCAAGGCGCGGCTCGACAGTTCGGGCTCGATCAAGGCGCGCAAAGCGGCCAGCTCTTCGATCCGCTCGTTGCTCAACTCCGGCGTCGAGACCCGGCCCGAAGACGACAGCGACAACGCCCCTTCGGCCACCAACCGCCGCGCCGCTTCGCGCGCAGGCGTCATTGACACGCCGTATTCCTTGCCGATCCCGCGCAAGGTCATTGCCTGGCCCGGCATCACCTCGCCATGCATGATCTTGGTGCGCAGCGATCTGTAGAGCCGATCATGGGTGGCCGGTGTGGCCTCGGAGCGGGACTGGATCAGCATGGGTCATATGTGATCACAAATCCCGCCAAGGTCAATCATTGAACCGATATCGATGCAGCTCGGCCCCATGGCGGCGCAGCCAGCCGCGCTCGGCCTCATAGGGTCCGTAAAGCTGCACGACCACATCCCAAAACGCCGGGCTGTGGTTCATCTCGGCCAGATGCGCGACCTCATGCGCCGCCACATAATCCAGCACTTTGGGCGGCGCCATAATCAGCCGCCACGAGTAATTCAGATTGCCCTCGGCCGAACACGATCCCCACCGCGAGCGCGTGTCCCGCAAGGTCAGCCGCCCATAAGGCCGGCCCAGGGCCGCCGCATATCGATCGGTCGCGTCCTGCAAGACCTGCCGTGCCTGCAGCTTCAAAAACGCCTCCACCCGTGTCGCGGTCTTTTCTGGCGCGCTTTGCGGAGCCAGCAAGGCGCTGCCCTCAAGCCGCACCGCGCGCACCGGCGCAGGGGTCACCGCGTAACGGGCCCCGCGAAACAGCACCGCGCCGCCCATCTTGACGACCACCCGTTCAGGGTTGCGCGCCAAGGCCGCCCGCAACCACGCCTCTTTCTCGCACAAGAACGCCTCCGCCTCGCGCAAACGCACGCCCTTGGGCACGGTCAACGAAACCCGCCCATCCAGGCCCGAAACACGCAGCGACAGCCGCTTGGCGCGGGACGACTGTTTCAAGACCACCTCAATCGCGGGCGACCCGTCTAAAATCAGATGCGTCGGCAAGCCCCTGCCCCACATACGCGTGCTTCCTTTCAATTGGCTTTGACACCGCTTTCAAGCTGTGGCAGTTGGCGTCGATCACCGCAACGACGGATACGAAAGGGATTCCCATGCCCAAAGAAGAGTGGGGCGTAAAGCGCCTTTGCCCGACAACCGGTAAACGGTTTTACGACTTGAACAAAGACCCGATCGTCAGCCCCTACACGGGCGAGGTCGTGACAATCGACGTCAGCAAGAACCGCACCATGGTCGCCGACAAGGCCGACCCGGCCAGCAAGAAGCCCGAAGATGATGACGTGGTGGATGAGGCTGAAGTGCTTGATGATGACGATACGTCTGATGTGAAGCTCGACGATGATCTGCTTGATGATGACGATGACGACAATGATGACGTCTCTTTGGACGAGATCGCAGACGTCGCGGCAAACGACGACGACAGCTAAATCGACACCGGCGCGCACGGCGTCTTGTGTCTGCTGAAAGCACCGCATGCGCGGGGATTTTTCGCTTGATATCCCCCCCGCGCTTGCCTTAAAGACCGCGCTATTGGGGCCTTAGCTCAGTTGGGAGAGCGCTTGCATGGCATGCAAGAGGTCAGGGGTT
>ERZ1740067.981-NODE-981-length-20996-cov-18.009073_pt1 | contig 20996 bp, 20 predicted proteins | sample MGYA00581736_ERZ1740067 | MGnify/ENA primary metagenome ERZ1740067 (study PRJEB43018, sample SAMN04849236) | marine metagenome | isolation source: floating plastic debris | place: Pacific Ocean | collected 2008-08-27 | study: EMG produced TPA metagenomics... | reverse complement strand
TGGCGATTCTGCATTGCGCGGTGCTTCAGATTTACTTTATAAACTAGCTCTGAGGAGCCATGGGCTGGCGGTGATTGATGGCGTAGTGAGCGCCGCATTCCTTGACCCATTCCTGGGTTTCGGGGCGGGAGGCGGTGGCAATAATCGTTAAATCGGTGGTGGCCCTAAGGATTTGGATGGCGATAGAACCGACGCCGCCCCCGCCGCCAATAATCAAAATGATGTCGCCCCCTTGAACAGGAGGGCACCTTACGCCTAGCCGGTCAAACACCATTTCCCAGGCGGTGATTGCCGTTAGGGGCAGAGCTGCGGCTTCCGCATCGCTTAGGCTGCTGGGCTTGCGACCCACGATGCGTTCGTCTACCAAGTGAAATTCGCTATTGGTACCCGGTCGAGCGATGGAGCCCGCATAAAACACCGCATCCCCGGGCTTGAAATTTTGGACGCCCGGTCCCACAGCTTCCACAACGCCAGCGGCATCAAACCCCAGCACCTGCCACTCGCCATCCGGTGACTTTGCCTGGCGCAGCTTGGTGTCCACTGGATTGACCGAAACAGCGTTGACCTTTACTAGCAAATCGCGATCGCCTGGCGTGGGCTTCTCCAGGGTGATGTCCTGGAGGGCGTCTTCACGGTCAATGGGACCAGAGGCACTGTAAGCCACTGCTTTCATCGCTGACTCCTTTTGAGCTTCGCTCTGCTTTTGACCTTCTCAGCATAATCATTCAGATTTATAGGGGCAATTGCCTTTAAGTTGAAGATACTGTTCACAAATACTGAATAATCACTGTGCGATACGACTGGGAATGACCAAAATCGACGATATGGTTCTGTTTGTTCAGGTCATCAAAGCTGGGGGATTGGCGGCGGCAGGGCGGCAGCTTGGGTTGTCTCCAGCGAGTATGACGGCGCGGATTAAAAAGCTGGAGGCTAGATACGATGCCCGTCTGATTAATCGCAGCACTCGAAGTATTTCCCTGACGGACGCTGGACATCGCTTTTACGAGGCGTGTTTGCAGGTAGTGGCGGATGTGGAGGCAGCGGAATCCGTTTTGCTGGCGGGAAAACAAGATTATGCGGGACCGTTGAAGGTGACCGCGCCTTCAGATTTTGGGCGGCAGTTTGTGGCTCCAGCGATCGCCCAATTTGTAGACCAATACCCGCAGATTCAGCCCTATCTGCACCTGGGCGATCGCACGGTCAATTTAATTGAAGAGGGGTTTGATTTAGGAATTCGCTACGGCAATTTACCCGACAGTAGTTTGATGACGCGATCGCTCGATGCCAATAATCGACGAGTGCTTTGTGCTTCTCCAGACTATTTAGAAAAGCATGGAACCCCTGAGCAACCAGAGGATTTAGAGCACCATAACTGTCTGGTGATGGAGCGATTTGGCGAGAAGCTGAACCAATGGAAATTTCAGTCAGCCAGCGGGCAGGTGACGATTCGAATTAATCCCGCGCTGATGGGAAACGATGGCGCTCTAATTCGTCAGTGGGCCGTTTTGGGAAAAGGGATTGCGTTGAAGTCAATTTGGGATATCAAGCAGGATTTAGCGGCAGGGCGGCTCGTCAAGGTTCTTGATGGTTACGTGGTGGGTGCCTACGCCGGAGATGAGGAAAAGGTGGGGCTACAAATCATCTATCCCAGCCGTCAGTATTTGCCTCGGCAAGTAGCTGGCTTTATCGACTTTTTCACCAGCTATTTATCCGAGGCAAACGATCAGCATGACGTACTAACTGACGGCTTTTATTCTTCGTAATCGGACAGGGGAGCGCAGGAGCACATTAGGTTGCGAGCATTCTCGACTACTCCTCATAAAATTATGGTGTCCCATGAGGCTAGTATGCGGCAGAATATGCCCAGCTCGAACCGTACACCAACTTTAAAGGTACGAGGAAGTGGCCTTAATTACGATTGAGATTCACTTTCTAGGAATCTGACTAGGTCGGAAGAAAACTGCTTGCGGCGTATGATTTCTCGAATATCTAAACTGCTATACTGCTTTGACTTTGCAACAGACTCAATAATCTCAAGAGATTGCTCAAATAGCTTCAGACACTTTCTCGAATCCTGTAAATCTTCAACAATTTTTAAACAGTAATCCCTTGTTTTTTTTCCTTCTCTTGAAGGAGGAGGATTGATTCCATGCACTAAAATTATCGCCACCATTGACACGTGGTATGCGTATTTTCGGTACTTCGACTTAATTTTCCCTTTCTTTACAAGGTCTTGAAACAAGTGACACGTTAGGCAGCTTGTGTAATAAGGGTAAAAACTATGACTCTCAATAAAAATTTTATCCTTGTTCGTCTTCAAAAGTTCTCCATAGTATCGATGAGTACTATGAGGGCTCCTAAGAAATGACGAAATAAAACACTTAATTTGATACGTGACAGATACAATCTTGTTTTTCTTGATGTTTGAGAATTGGCTATCGTATTGCTTTGAACGTCTCTCGTAATAAAGCCTGCAACTCTCATCTTTATCGTTTGAGAAGCTGCCATAAAACTCTTCAAGCTCTTTTTGAAAAGGCTGAAGAGATAGAAAAGCTTCGACCTTAACTTCTGTTTGCCTATTCGTGGCTTTAATTATACGGTTTGTAACTTCTTCGTTGCTAGTTACAATTAACTTGACCGGTAGATAAATACTAGGATCCAGTTCATTTCGATTTTCGTAGATAATATGACTAGTTTGGCACCCGTTCACAATTTGGAAGTCTCTTATTGTGAATGTAAAACCCGTCTTTTGGACTGACTTCGCTACAATAGTGACGCCATTATTCAAGAAGACAAAACTGTCTTTTATTGATGGAGATTCTAAAGTTTTACTGATTTCACGATTTACAGGATTATCTCCCTGGAAATCGCGAACGTTATCATAAAATAAGCTCTTTAGAAGAGTTCCATCTTGACTACATATCAGCTTTAAATATTCATTACAAGGCAGTATTCCGATATAAGCTTCACTTACACCATCTACTTGTGGAATAATCGTGTGCCTCTCAAACTCTATTTGCTTGTCTACCTTATTTTTCAGCTCTTTATATATTGTTTTGAGATGGTCAGAATCTATAGGAAAGAACTCGACCAGATTCTTTTCAAAGAGATTTGTATCTTCAAGTTTCTTCTGTTCCGCCTGTATTCTATGTAGGAGATTTAAATCATCTTGCCAGCTTCCAGTAGTGACATAATACATGGAGCAAGATGGGTTGCCGTCAAAGTCAATTGAGTGATTGTCATATAAATAATCGGCTAGCTCCTTTAAAGCTTTGATCTCTTCATTAGCTGCTTTAGGCAGAGGCTGATTACTAAAAAAACTTCCAACTCCAAACATAAAGTTTCCTATTTCTCCTGCGTCGAACTTACTTGAAGTTTTGGACTGGATGAAAATAAACTTTACTTCTAATCGACGCGACTTACTTTTTAATTCGTCAACCTCTTCTCTTGAGAAGACTAAATTGTCGTTAACTACGATACCAACTCCATCGAGGGCCATGTCGCCGCCACCGCCAACTGTCACGTCATCGACTTCAAATCGCTCTGAGTGTAAACGTGAAAATATGCAGTGATTCACAAATCGCTCGAAAAGCTCACTCTTTCCAAGGTTTCCAGGATAGTCATATTCTTGCTGAAAGTCTTTGACATAAGACTCTATAACTCTATCCATACGATTAGACTCAGAAGTTTATGACATCTCACCTTATGCCTGATCCACCCAATTCTTTGTGTGATTAAAGATTCATTTAATCTTTGTTCGCTTTCAATATTTAGGTTTTCATCAGTGTGTGGTTACGTTTTGTTGATATGGGGTGAGAGGCTTGTTCAGTGAGAAATGACAAGTTTTTTTATGTCTATATACGAGCCCGGGGAGTTCCTCAGGCTTAGGGGCTCCTACTAATGAGTATTCCTTTGAGTGCAAGAGGCTTCTAGTGCAGAATCAAGTATAAGAATGAAGGCTTCCCATCTACGGGAAATCTATGGTCCGCCATGTTTTAATCAATCACCACCAACCCTAAAATTTGAAGCTGACGCAAAACTAATCCTCGTAGTCAGAGAGGGGAGCGCAGGAGCACATTAGGTTGCGATCGCCATAGGCATTATCCACTCGACCCACCGTTGGCCAGAATTTCGACTCGCGAGTCCAAGGGGCAGGGTAGGCGGCTTCTTCGCGGCTATAGGGGCGATCCCAGTTCGATTGCAGCAGCACTTCGGCGGTATGGGGAGCGTGCTTCAGGGGGTTATCCTCGGCGGTGAATTTGCCGGTGGCGATCGCCTCAATTTCCTGACGAATAGCAATCAGCGCATCGCAGAACCGATCAAGCTCCCCCTTTGATTCACTTTCCGTTGGCTCCACCATCATGGTTCCCAGCACAGGCCAGGAAACCGTTGGAGCGTGGAAGCCATAGTCCATCAACCGCTTAGCAATATCGTCCACCTCAATACCGTGGAGTCGCTTCACCTCCCGCAGGTCGATGATGCACTCGTGGGCTACCAAGCCAGACTCGCCGCGATAAAGCACCGGGAAATGGTCATCGAGGCGCAGAGCAACGTAATTGGCGTTAAGGATGGCAGCTTCAGTGGCGGCGGTCAGACCTTCCGCGCCCATCATTTTGATATACATCCAGGAAATGGGCAGGATGCTGGCGCTACCCCAAGGAGCAGCAGACACCATGCCGCTTTGATTGTCAGATTCGCCCAGCTCGGTTTTCGGCAGGAAGGGCACCAGGTGGGAAGCGACACCGATGGGACCAACGCCGGGACCGCCACCGCCATGGGGAATACAGAAGGTTTTATGCAGATTCAAATGGCATACATCGGCACCAAAATCGGCGGGGCGACACAGACCCACCATGGCGTTGGTGTTGGCTCCGTCCATATATACCTGCCCGCCGTAGCTATGGATTAGCGAGCAAATACTTTTGATGGTGGTTTCAAATACGCCGTGGGTGGAGGGATAGGTGACCATCAGCGCCGCCAGGTTTGCCGAGTGTTTGGTCGCCTTTTCTTCCAAATCCCCAAGGTCAATATTGCCTTGGTCGTCGCACTTCACCGTGACCACCTTCATCCCCGCCATTACAGCGCTGGCGGGATTGGTGCCGTGGGCGGAGGTGGGAATTAGGCAAATGGTGCGATCGCCATCCCCCCGCGATAAGTGATAGTCCCGAATCGCCAACAGCCCCGCATATTCACCCTGGGAACCGGCGTTAGGCTGCAACGAAATCCCCGTAAATCCAGTAATCTCCGCCAGATCATGCTCCAGTTGCCGACACATAATCTGATATCCCTGGGCGCGATCGCGGGGAGCGTAGGGATGGATATTGGCAAACTCCGGCCAGGTCACCGGAATCATTTCCACAGCAGCGTTGAGCTTCATGGTGCAAGATCCCAGGGGGATCATGGACTCATTCAGCGCCAGATCTTTCTTCTCAAGCCGGTGCAAATAGCGCATCAGCTCCGTTTCCGAGTGGTACTGATTAAAAACAGGCTGCGTTAAATATTCAGTTTTGCGTTCAAAAGACTCTGCCAACGCTAAATTCTGAGCATCCAGCAACTTGTCAAAGGTCCAGGGAAGCTCGCTTGACTTTGCCAAGACGCCCATCAGTTCAGCCCAAGTTTCCAGAGTGACTGTCTCGTCTAGGCTGATGGCGATCGCCCCATCCGGCAAATAATGCAGGTCAATGCTTTGGGCTTCCATCGCTGCCCGCAGCAACTCTACCGATGTATAAGGCGAATTTTCCGTCACCCGAAAGCGAGCACAATCGAACACGGGACGGGGAGCCACTTCGTAACTTAGCTTTGCCAATCCTTCCCGCACCGCCAGAGTCATCAATCGCACCCGATTGGCGATCGCCCGCAGCCCTTCAGGGCCGTGATAAATCCCGTAAGCTGCCGCCATTACTGCCAACAAAACTTGCGCGGTACAAATGTTGCTAGTGGCTTTGTCCCGGCGAATATGCTGCTCGCGAGTTTGCAGTGCCAGCCGCAGGGCAGGCTTCCCTTGACCATCTTGAGATACGCCAACGATACGACCAGGAATTTGTCGCTTATAGCGATCGCGCGTAGCAAAGTAAGCCGCGTGAGGACCGCCATAGCCCAGGGGCACCCCAAAGCGCTGAGAACTGCCCACCACCACATCCGCATCCCAATCTCCCGGCGGGGTCAGCAACGTCAGCGCCAGCAAATCCGCCCCAACTATCATCAAAGCCTTAGCGTTATGAGTGGCGGTCACTAGCGATCGATAATCCTCAATCGTCCCCGCCGTATTGGGATATTGCACATACACCCCAAATACAGGCGAAGTACCATCACTAGCCCCAAAATCCCCCTCCACAAACTCTCGCCAATCGCCAATCACCAGCTCAATATCCAGAGGGCGGGCACGGGTCTTCAACACCTCTAAAACCTGGGGATGACATTGCCGATCCACCAAAAACCGATTCGCCCCCTTCACCTTGCACGCGCCGTAAGCCAAACTCATTGCCTCCGCCGCCGCCGTGCCCTCATCCAACAGCGACGCGTTGGCAATATCCATCCCCGTCAAATCCGCCACCATGGTCTGGAAATTCAGCAGCATCTCCAGCCGCCCCTGGGCAATTTCAGCTTGATAGGGCGTGTAGGCGGTATACCAGCCAGGATTTTCCAAAATATTGCGCTGAATCACCGGCGGCGTAATGCAGGGGTAATAGCCCGTTCCGATATACGAACGCCACACTTGGTTCTGATTGGCGATCGCCCGCAGCTCTCCCAAAGCCTCCGTCTCGGTTTTTGGCGGGGCTAAGTTGAGCGATCGTCCCAGCCAAATATCCTGAGGAATCGTCTTGGCAATCAGCTCCTCGGTACTGCTCAACCCCAACGCCGCCAGCATTTCTCCCTGCCCTGCGTCACTAAGACCAATATGCCGCCGCTGGAAATTGCCGGTCTTTGTTAGGACAGCCAGGCGATCGCTTGTGATCTTTTGTATCCCGTCGTTGCCATTGCCATCCCTTCCCCCATCGCCCATTCCATTGGACGCCCCATTTACAGCGGTCTTACTGCCAACAGCGCCATCAGCATCGACACCATTGATCCCCAGGTCGCGGGTCAAGTTTGAACTAGGACTCATAGTCTAAAGCAGTGATATTTAAGGAAGCACAAAGGAAGCAGACGATTCTCTCTCAGGTTAAACCGAACAAATTGAATCCGGTCTGCGTCCTTTACACCAGGACATCTTCAGCTTTTTGAGCCCATCGTCGATCCATTATTTATTCTGCAAAATGGGCTGGGTAGAATAGACCTGTAGTCCACGAACTGTTTCACACACCCAACCCAATATTCTGTGGCCTCTGCGTGAACACCACGCATAATCGGTCGGAGAAAATAGCCGGTGATTCCTCAACGTCTTCTATGGCTTCATTGTTCTCTAAAAATTCATGGGAACCAACCGCCACTCCCCCTCGTCACTGGGGGAATGAAGCTTGAAACGGCATTTTGTCGATACATCCTATGAGCTACTCCGCACCCGCTTGGTCCAGGATTGAGGGCGCTCTTCCTCAAATCCCTGTGTCCCCGGAAACCCTATCCAATACGGACCTAGTTCTGCGATGCCAAAGTGGTCTGAAACCAGATCAGGCAGCGTTTTCTGAACTATTGCGCCGTTACCATTCCCACGTTGAGCGGGTGCTCTACCATTTGGCTCCTGATTGGGGCGATCGCGCTGACCTAGCTCAAGAGGTTTGGCTACGGGTCTATCGCAGCATTGCTCGGTTAAAAGATCCTGAAAAGTTTCGCGGCTGGCTTAGTCGTATCGCCACAAACTTGTTTTACGACGAGTTGCGCAAGCGTAAGCGTCACCGCCGTCCGCTGTCCTTAGATGCAGCGAAGCACGCCGACGGTAGCCCCATGGACTGGGAAATTGCTTCCGATGCGCCGGGTCCTTCTGAAGAACTCAGCGCCCAGGAGTTTTACGAACAGCTCCAGTTGGCGATCGCCGACCTGCCCGAAACCTTCCGCACCACCATTATTTTGCGGGAAATCGAAGATCTGCCTTACGAGCAAATTGCTGAAATGACCGGCGTTTCCCTTGGCACCGTCAAGTCTCGCATTGCCCGAGCCCGCCAGCGTCTACAAGGGCAGCTAAAGGGCTACGTCGGTCAGTAGTAGATGGGCGGCTTGAGTGGGCAGCTCCGTCGAGTTCGAGTCTTAAGGCAAACATTTTTAAGGCAAGCATTTAGCTATTTATTTCAACGCTAATATTGCAGCAATAAATTGTTGAGTTCTCCTTAAGGTTATGCCCCAAGCCAAAAGCCCGTTAGTTAACTCGTCAGAAACTTTCCCAAGCGTTTTTCCCAGTCTCAACAACCAATCAACGGTTTAACATAGGAGACATAGGGGGTGATTTAAACATGAAAAAAGCAAATCATTCACATCAGTCCGATTCAGGTTCAAACGAATTTATGCCCTGGGAAAACTCAGAGCATGAACAAAGTAGTTTTCAATCTTTGGGTGACGAAATGGGTAACGGAGAGAATGCCGTTCCCCTTGAGCAGTTTGAGCTGGTCAGCGCCTATTTAGACAACGAAGTGACGGCTGAAGAGCGACTTCAGGTGGAGCGTTGGTTGGAAGAGGATACCAAGGTTCAAGCTCTGTATGCTGACCTGGGCGGTATTGGCGAGTCTTTGAAGCAGGTACCCGTACCGATTGCTTGCTCCGCAGAGGAAACGCTGGCGGCGGTGATGGGTAAGGTTCAGAAGCGACAGGCAAAACGCCGAGCCTGGGGTGGTTCTGCGATCGCCGCTGGCTTGGTAGTCGCGATTGGTTCCGTTTTTGTGGGCATGCGACAGCCTGGTATGCAGTTTGCCCAAGGCGATTCCAACAATGGGGAATCTAGCCCGACCAGCTCCCTTCAAATTGCCAGTTCTCCTGGTCCGTCAGAGGATATTGCCGACACGGCAGCGGTGGACGAGCCAATTCTGGAGCGAGCCTTAATTTTGGAATAGCCTGGGCTGAACTATGTGTGGTCTCGACAATGCGGGGTTGACCACGGCGGCGCTGTTAGAACCAAATTTGAGAATGTTGAAATGCCTCTAGGCTTTATCCTAGGGGTATTTTTTTAGAAATATTGGCAGACTTTTCTATGGCAACTTTCGAAGCAATGCTTGAGGCAACGTGCCAAGTTCCCAGCATTATGGCGATCGCCCTATCCGGCGAAGCATTGGAGTGGCTGACGGTTTTTGGATATGTGGCTTTGGCTGCGATCGCTTGCTGGGGAGCGATGTTCTCGCCCATCAACCGCAAGTAACATTAACCACACAACACCGAGCCAGCAATTCAGGATCTAATAAACCCTCTGCCCGCCACTCTTCCTTGATCTGCTGCAGTCGCCACTTTGTAGGTTGTTAAAATACTGACTAAAGGTTTTAAACAGCGTACGATTCCTCTCTAGAAACGGGTAATCTAAGACAGCGCCAGTTTGTGTGGCTTGTACCTGTGCACCTTGAAGTGTTCCCTTTCAACAATATCCTTGAGTCTCCTCAAGGGAAAAGGCATACTTGGGATGGAGATTAGAAATTTCCGTTTCACCGCAGGTTACGACCAGCCGACAATCTATCAAGCTTGCTGTAAACTCCAGCCAGCTTATGGTGTTTAAATCCGCAATGCGGGGCAGGGGCTCTAATCGGGCTAAGTCGCTAGCGGCGCCAGTGAGCAAGGGTGCCATTTTTTGCTAAACCGTGGAGCAACCTATGAGCCAGGTTTCCAAAAAGAAGCCAAAGCAAAAGTTGATGGTGGTTGATGACGAGCCAGACAACCTAGATTTGCTCTTCAGAACCTTTCGTCGCGATTTCAAAGTTTACAAGGCAGAAAGTGGATTTCAAGCCTTGGATGTTCTGGAAGCTGAAGGAGAAATGGCGGTTATTGTGACCGACCAGCGGATGCCAGGAATGAATGGCACCGAGTTCCTCAGCAAAACCGTTGATCGCTACCCAGATACAGTACGTATTATATTAACTGGCTACACCGATGTAGACGACCTAGTGGGAGCTATTAATTCCGGTAAGGTTTATCGCTACATCACCAAACCTTGGAGCCCCGACAATTTAAAGGCCACAGTGCTGGGTGCCGCTGATGCCTATCGAGTGCTCAAAGGACGCACCAATGAGCTCAATCGAGCCCTGCGCCAAGAATCTTTGCTTAACGACATGATGGCGGCGATTCGAGGATCATTAGATTACGACAGCATGTTGCGGACGATCGCAGAAACCCTCGGTCGCAATTTCCAAACCAAGCGCTCTGTGATCCAGGCCGCCCAAGGGGGAAAACCCACCGGCAAACTGGTAGAGGGATTCGGGGATCAAGGCACTTCCCAAGGAAGCGGACAGGGTACTGATGGGGAAGGGTTACTACTAGATGCCAGTGCGGCGAGCGATTCCGACGGCACAGCTGACACCGCTGATCATGATCCCTATGGTGATCTTTTGGCAGAGGTAATCAAAAGTGGGCAGTATCAAAGCCACAGCAACAACGGCAAGTCTGAAGACGCTCCTGAGTCTGCCCTATTGGTACCTCTGGTTTATCAGCAGGAATGTATGGCGGCGGTGTGTCTGGTTAAGGACGAGAAGTCTTGGAGTCAAACAGACCAGCAAGCCATTGAGCAGGTGGCAGAACAGGCGGCACTAGCCCTGTCCCAGGCACGACTTTATCAGCGCATTGAAGCCCAAACGAATCAGTTGCGTTCGGAGCTGGAGGTGGCGCGACAGATTCAAGGGAATTTGCTGCGGCAGAAGTGGCCGACGGTGGATGGTTTGTCCATTGAAGCCCGTTGCAGTCCTGCTCAGGAAGTAGGTGGCGACTTCTTTGAGGTATTCTTACATCCGAAAGGAGATGTTTGGCTAGCAGTGGGGGACGTGTCGGGGAAAGGCGTTCCGGCGGCATTGTTTATGGCTAGTGCCATTTCGATTTTGCGACAGCAGCTTGCCCAAGCGGAGTCGCCTCAGCCTAACGACGTGGTGAGTCAGCTTAATCAAGGGCTAATTGAAAATTTAGTGGATAGCAATCGCTTTATTACGTTGGCGATCGCCCGCTATACCCCCTCTACCCGCGAGCTAGCCTACGCTAACGCTGGGCACATTTACCCTATGGTGTGGTCCCAGGCGGCGATCGCCAATGGTGATCCCCAGTCTGAGCCGAGTTACTTAAAGGTGCGCGGTGTTCCCCTTGGAATCTTGCCCGTTTGGAAAGCTAATCTGGGAACGCTGGTCCTAGAGCCAGGAGATGCCTTTCTCCTAGCCAGTGATGGCATCACGGAAGCGACAGTGGTAGGGCTGGACTCTGACCACCACAAAGGCGGCAATTCCAGTGCCAACAATGCATCTACGGCAGCCACATCAGGACATATGCTTCACCAAGCGGGCTTGTGGACGCTGCTGAAACAGCAAGCAAGTCGCCCCCTAAGCCTGGATCAACTCCTCGCTGACTTACACCGTTACGAAAAAGACCAGGAAGACGACCAAACCATTCTCTCCTTGGAGATTCTATAAAGTCCATGAGAACCGAGATTCAAGTTCCCAGCCGCCTAGAATTTTTAATCATTGTTGAACACTGGTTGCTAAGCTCCCTGGAAGTTGCCTTGGGAAGCAAAGTGGATTGGCCAATGCAGTCCAATCGTGTGCGGTTGGTGCTGGCTGAGGCTTACTCCAATGTGGTGCGCCATGCCCATCGCGATCGCCCCCACGTGCCGGTTCTGGTGCGTCTCAAGGTAGACGAGCGTACGATGAGTTTAGAAATTTGGGACCACGGCAGCGGCTTTGATCTGGAGGCGTATCTTCCCCCCGTACCTGAAGCTCGCCAAGAAAGTGGATATGGGTGGATGATTTTAAACCGGCTTATGGATCAGGTGGAGTATTCTCTACAGGCGGAAGGAAACCGAAATTGTCTGCGCATGGAAACATGCTTTCCCGCAAAGGTCTTAGAGGATGCGGTGGCATTCTAAAGATCAGCACCAAAATTCAAGCTAACGCCGCCATTTCCAATTCGTTCAAATTTGAACTTGATTTGCAGCAGCCAGCCGATTTCGTTGCCGCTGCGCAAACGAGGCAGCATGCTGCCATCGCCGGAAATATTTGAGAAATTTTCCTACGGACTCACCGGTTGCTGGGTTTCTGCCGCCGGAATCCTAACAGGTTCAGAGCTTGTATCAGCAGCTCCGCCTGAATAATAAGTTATGGCCATCGTTGGCAAGGACAAGGTCACAACGGCGATCGCCGTTCCAACACAATTGACAATTAGACCGGCGGGTAGGGGCGACGGAGGATCCTCGGATCGGGGAACGGAACCAGCGCTGTCCATAGGAGGAAAAAATAAGTGGAACGGTAGAGCGGAAGTAGAGAGTCAGTTTAAAACATTACTGAGCAAGCAACTAACAAGAAAAGCTGTTTAAATCAGTTGTTACTTCCAGCTATCGCAAAGGCTTATCTTTGTAAAACCCAACACCAAAGCATTTTCCAAATCGTTGACTAATCAACAGCAAATACCATTCGTTAACAGCATTTCGGATAACAATGACGCTGGCTTAGAGTCCAATGCAGAGTTCTAAACATTGTCCTCAGATCGTAGCAAGAGTTTTCCCAGGCAAGTGTTAGCCAGGTGTAATTCCTCTCGAATATTGGAATTCTTTACATTTGTAGTTGCATCACAGAATTCTAGTTAACTATGCTACTTTTCCACAAAAATAAAGCATTGAATCAGCGTTTTACCCGCGTTTAAATCGTCAGATTCTCGATCCCAATAAGTCTTTTTTCTAAACTTATTGGGGTCTAGTAAAGGAGTATGAGCCATAAGTGTCAGCAACCTTATGCAGCCAAGGATATACGCCCTGCAACAACACAATCATTCAGAGCCGAACTCTTCACGGTTCTGCTTTTGAGGTTAAGTTGCTCATAAACCCTATGATTCGCCCTGCTTTTGGGCAATCACAGCATAGAAAGGATCCGCCGTTGCCAGCCCAAACAGTTGGAAAATTGCCGGGGCGCTGCTGCTTTCTGCGATCGCCTCAGGAGTAGAAAAGCCTAACTTTCCCTCTTTCTCAACGCTAGCGAAATAGCTAGACACCAGCTTGACTCGCCCATCCTCGTCTCCGTCGCGCCAAGCTTGAATCGCTTTTTGAAAAAACATACGGTTGGAGAAGCTAACAATCGCAACGCCGCCAGGCTTAAGCACCCGGTGAATTTCGCTAAAAATGGCTTCTGGGTACTGAAGATATTGCACCGAAACCGTGTTGATAACAGCGTCAAAGCTATTGTTATCCAGGGGAAGCTCAGGGTTCTGGTTTAAATCCTGCACAAAAAAGTGATCCAGGCGAGGATTGCGCTTTAGCTCCGCCTCATTCATACCATGCCCTTCCACCGAAGCGTAAGAAACATCGTCAGGAAGATGGGACACCCAACTGCTCATTAGATCAAGAATGCGACCATTGGCAGGAAGCCGTTCCTGGTAAAGGCGAGTGAGGCGATCTAAAAAGCCCGTATCTACATGGGTAACAAAACGCGGCTGGTCATAAAAAAGACGATCAGCAGTGACATCTAACTTAGTACGTTGCTCTGGACGAAGACAGGTGCTGGTCATTGGAAGGAAATTAAGTCAGGAAATTGAAAACAGCCAAAAAATATTTGATCGCTAGCGTTTCAATAGGTTAACGAATTCTGCAAAGTGAAGGGGACAACAGCGATTTTGTTTTCTCGTCGCCCGCAGCAATTGACACTTTCGGGATATGTAACTGCGAACCTCCTTCAAAACTGCAAGAAGTGATCGGCTCAAAGCCGCACCTGCCAAAATACGCTTTAAATTCGCAAAGTTTACTCGGGACGACAAGGGGCTGTGCTCGTTAAACTTCAAACCCAACACTGAGGGAGGATACAGCCCTCGCAGTTGCTGGCTTTGAAACTTAAAGATGACCGCCCCTAAACTTCCTGACCAAATGGCGCAGCTGTATCGGAAAGCTTGAAGTTGAAGGCTGGGCATAGTGGAAGTCGGAGAAATTTCGTCGCCCTATTGGCTTTACCAACGCTTCGCGAACGACTCCGCCCAGAGCTCAACGACTTGTTTTTCAGATTTACGCAAAAGGTCCCTTCAATCCTGATCCGATATTCGGTCGCGGGGAAATAGTCCAAGGGAATTGCCACAGGGTTTGTTAACGGGTGAAGATCGGCGGCTTTCCCCTGCAAAAGCAAATGCAATTACCCGATACAATGAGCTTAGAATTCTGACTCCAGTGGAGCCCGACCCAGCCTACTGCTAACATCATGCATACCCAACGGGTTCTACGGGTTCCCACCCGAGGTAAATCCTTACACAACATCACCGCGCCTATCCGTGAAGTGGTGACTGAATCTCAGGTAGAGCTCGGGTTATGCTCGGTTTTCGTGCGTCACACCTCTGCTAGCTTGTTAATTCAAGAGAATGCGGACCCTGATGTATTAGCGGACTTAGAAACCTTTTTGGGGAGATTGGTGCCTGAAGGTGACGATTATCGTCATAGTATGGAGGCCCCGGATGATATGCCCGCCCACATTCGCACTGCTTTAACCCAGACTTCGGAGCAAATTCCGATCAGTCATGGGCAGCTTGCGTTGGGAACTTGGCAAGGGGTTTATTTATGGGAACATCGTCAGCGAGGTCAATCTCGTGATGTGGTGGTGCATATTGTTGGGGGTTAAAGGCATTATGGAGTTACGTTCAGTGGGTTGCAGTGCTGTCGCCTTGAAAAGAGGAGGATGCGGTGAGTAAGGTGTTAGTGGTCGATGACAGCCCAACTATGCGCAAAATGATTGCGGCATTGCTACAACAGCACGGTATGGCGGTGGCGGTGGCTCAAGACGGGCGTGAAGCTCAGAATCAGTTTGCATCGGTGCAGCCAGATTTGGTGATTACTGACATTGTGATGCCCAATATGAATGGCTATGAATTCTGCCGGTGGCTTAAGTCTGACTCGGCTCGTAAGCATATTCCAGTGGTGCTGTGCACCAGTAAGGCTGAGGAGTTTGACCGCTATTGGGGAATGAAACAGGGGGCTGATGCGTATATTGCTAAGCCGTTTCAACCCGATGAATTAATTGATACGGTAAGGCAACTCCTTCAATAGTTTTGCTTTCTTCTTTACTAATAACGTTGTAAAAAAATAACGCCGTCAAAAAAGCAATTCGACCCCGGACGATTCGACAGATTTTTCAGAGTTTTGAGTATCAATTTAGTGTTTTAATGCCTAAATTTCTTTCGGCTTTCCACTCAGTTTCAAATACGTTTTCTTATAGTAAGTTAGCCATTGGGGCTGCTGTTGCTTTGGCATCCACTGGTATTGGAGTTATGCCAGGGCGATCGCTGGCCCAAGCGGTACGTCCCTATACGCCCAACTTAAGTCCGCCGTCGATACAGCAGGATGGGTTGGCGCTGTTTGAAGAAGCGGGGCAGCTGGCTCAATTAGGGCGATATGAATTGGCTCTACCTCGGGCGAAAATTGCGGCACAGTTGCTGCCCGATGATGTGCGGTTGATGCGGCTTTTGGGGGGCTTGCTGTTGCAGCAGGGGGAGCTGGAACAAGCGGTCCTGACATTGGAGCGGGCAAAGGCGGCTGGCGAAGGAGAAGAGGCAAACACGGTGGTGTTGTTTGCCCTGGGATCAGCCTATGGGCAGCAGCGGCGCTATGAACTAGCGATCGCCACGTTAAACGAAGCACTGAAAGCAGAGCCGGACGAGTTGACGGGGCGCTTTGATTTGGGGAATGCGTACTGGATGACGGGACAATTGGACAATGCCCTGAAGCAATACGAGGAGATTTTGGATAAGGATGCGGAATTCTGGCCGGCGGTGAATAATATTGGGCTGGTGCGCTATGAGCAGGGGAATGTGGATCAGGCGATCGCCCAGTGGAAACAAGCACGAACGTTTAATGAAACGGCGGCGGAGCCCCAGTTGGCGATCGCCGTGGCCAATTATCGCCGATACAACTGCGCTAAAGTGCAAAATCGTTCGTCAGCGGTATGTCGAAATAGTATTGCTGAAGGGCGAACGGCGATTAATCGGGAGCCGCCTTATTCCACAGTGGAGCATTTGGTGTTGAATCTGTGGGGTAAGACGTTAATTGAGGATGCAAAAGCATTTTTCAATGATGCCCAGGTGCGATCGCTAATCAACGAAATCAACGGCACTGATTCCACTGGAGCACCCCCTAGCTTGACTCCGTAAGTTGAGTTTTTGGACTAAATGAATCATCACCTTTTGAAGCTGATTGGTGTGCACGTTCACCGTTCAAAGGTGGGTCCAAATAAATAGTTTGGGACGGGTAAGCAAACTCGATATTTCGACCCTTGAAGGCATCCCAAATGGCAAAATTGATTTGCTGGTGAATGTTCATATAGATAACGTAGTCGCTATCTAAAACGTAGTAAACCGTTTCGAAGTCCAGGCTGGAAGCGCCGTAGGAAGTGAAGTGCGATCGCACGAATTCGGTGTTTTCAATGGATTCAATAATTTCTTGAATTAAGCGGGGAATTTCTATCAGCTTTTCTCGCGAAGTGTCATAAATAACTCCCAGGGAAAACACCACCTGTCGCCGTTTCATTTCCTGAAAATTTTGAATTTTAGCGCTGGTTAAGTATTGGTTGGGAAAGATTAATTGTTCCCCAGAAATACTTTCTAGGCGGGTGGTTTTAATGCCGATATGCTTTACCGTTCCAGCATAGTCGTCCACGACAATAAAGTCGCCAATGGAAAAGGGTACGTCGAGAACAATGGCGAAATAGCTGAATAAATCCTGCAATAGTCCCTGGGACGCTAGGGCGATCGCAATACCACCAATTCCCAAGCTGGCCACTACGGCGGATAGGTCATAGCCTAAGTTCTGCAATAGAAAAACAGCGCCAACGGTCCAAATTACCACGCGAATTGCGGGCAAAATCAAATTGACTTTTACCCGATTTTTCTCTTTCTCCTCTTCGTTATATCGACTGGATGAATAATAAAACCCTAGGGAATATTCAATAAGCTGCTGAATACCTAAAATGCAGCAAATAGCCACAATAAAAGCGCCCACAAAATCCCTAGCGGTGGCTAACGTTTCATTGAGTTCTAAACTTTGTAAGCTGGCATAAACGATACCGAAATATAAAATGGGCAGCACCGTTAGGTCTAAAACCCTAACGAGCACATCGTCCCCTTTAAACCGAGTACTACGACTGAAACGACGAATGCGCCGCAGACCAAATCGATGGAATAGGCGCACAAGAATTAGACCCAAAACCAAGCTAATTAAAACAATTAAGTAGCTGCGTAGTGGATTTTCGAAATATTCTGTTCTTAAAACCCTATTGGCGGACTCAATAAAGTTACCCATGCTTTAGCTTCGCCTCTGACTTACGCTCCTTAAACGTACAAGGTTAGTCAACAACGAAGATCTCCCCAGGGTTGGAACTGTTTTAAAACCTAGACGCTCTCGGGTTTCTAATGCTTTCCGATGCTTTGATTTGGAGCCTAACTATGGCGTTGTGGCTGCCACCGTTTCAGGGGCCACTTCCTGAAACTGGATATTGTCTTGGCGGGGATCGGCGTAGGCTACCCGCAGGTTGAGGCGATCGCCCAACTCCACATCCCGCTTAAACCGCATCACCAGCTCCAACCCCAAATCCTCAATTAAAATGCTGCCAAATAGCTCATCCTCTCGAATCCAGCGCAGCACCAGCGCCGTCCAAATTTCATCCGAATGGCGGCGCAAATATTCCAGCGCCCAGTAGCGGTTGGTTTGACGCTCCACCAGCACCGCTTCGTAGGCGGTGGACCCAGTCATTTGCAGCAGCTCTTGCATTTCCTGGCTAGAGAACGGTAGCTCATCCCCCCGCAGGTGAGCCTTAATTTGGAAGTGGGTAATTAAGTCGTTATAGCGACGGATAGGGGACGTGGCTTGGGTATAAAAATCCAAGGCGAGGCTGGCGTGGCGGGCGGGGCTGATGGTGGTTTCGCTGCGGGGCATACACCGACGCAGGGCACAGGCACGCACGGGACCGGGGGGCAACAGCATAAGCTCCTCATCCGGCGGTAGCTCCGGCTGGGGCTGGGCTCGGAACGGCAGGGGGATTTCATTGCTCTGACCGTAGCGGGCGGCCACTTCCCCCACCAGAATCATCATTTCCGCCACCAAATACCGGGACGTGGAATCTTCCAACAGCTCCACGCTCACGTCGTCCCCTTTCACCTTGATGGACGATTCAGGCATATCGATGACGATCGCCCCCTGGGCCCGCCGCCACTGTTCCCGCACCTTGGACCACTTGGCTAAGCTTTGCAGCTCCGACTCAGCGGTAATGCCCAACTGCAACATTTCGTCCACGTCATCGTAGGTGAGGCGATAGGTGGGCTTAACGGTGCTGGGGTGGATTTCGTAGGATTCCACTGCGCCATCGTCGCTCAACACAATGGCAAAGCTCAGGGCGTAACAATGTTCCCCCTGCACCAAGCTCATGGGTCCCGCCGCCAGCTCGAAGGGGAACATGGGCACGGACCCGGTGGGCAGGTAAACGGTGGTAACTCGGCGGCGGGCTTCCAGGTCCAACGTGTCGCCGGGGGTGAGCCAGCGGGTGGGATCGGCAATATGAACCCAGATTCTTTCTCGCCCGTCCTCTAGGATTTCAATGCTGAGCCCGTCGTCAATTTCTCGGGTGCTTTCATCGTCAATGGTGTACAGCTTGAGGTGGGTCAAGTCCAAGCGGTTTTCCGCGTCGGGATCCGGCGGAGGATTTTTTGCGAGGGGGTGAACCACATCTAGGACCTTGGCGGAAAAGCGACTGGGCAATTTGGCGCGACGGGCGTACAGATTTTCATGAACGCTCCAAACTCCCAGTTGCACCAGGAAATCAAAGGCTCCGCGCTCGTTTGCTGGGCAGTTAATTCCCTTCAGCAAGTCTAGCGCAGCCCCTCGGTTGTTCATGTCGTCCCCTTGCACCACAAATCGCTCGATTAGCTCAATGCGCTGGCGATAGGCGGGGTCGGCAAAAGCGTCTTCGGCGCTAATTGCATTGGCTTTTACCTGGGCGATCGCCCCTAAAAATCCCTCTTGCTCTTGGGCTCGCTGCTGGGCTTTTTCCTGTTGGTGGCGCATTTCAGCCACCTGGTTGCGGGGGCGAGGTTCGTAGCGATCGCCCTTTTGCTTAAAAAATAACTTGTCCCTACTCAGTAAGGCATGGGCCGCATAGCTGGGCACGGTGCCATCGTCGGAGAACAGTACCTCCGCCAGCTTTTTCGCCGTGGTGGATCCCCCCTCGTCCACCAGCAATTCCCACGCCACCTCCAAATTTTCCGGGTCGAGAAAATCTTCCAGCTCTTCCTTAAAAGCTGTCACTTTGGCGGCGGAATAGGGTTTATCGGTGATGGCGTAGGTGACGTCCTTGGGGCGAATGGTGTGGGATTTACCGGTGTCGTCGATAACGATCCAATATTTTTTACCCTCGGGGCGGTCAGCGATCGCCAACACATAGCCATCATCAAGGCGAAACTCCACCAGATTTCCCTTTTCCATAACGCCTTTCCTGACTACTAATTACCGATCCTACAAAAGTTTATTTCTTAAGGTGTGACGAAGCAGCGCTGTAAGTTTACACGCTTTAAACAATCGATAGACATATCTGCCTTAAAGAACAAAGGGACGCCGCTAGAGTTATGCTGCGCCCATGGAGAAAACGTTACATGTAGACGCTAACTTGAGTGTCGAATGAACACTGTCACCTTTTAGAGCACCATCAACAACACGCTATTGCAAACGGAATTATTTTCTCCACAGTGTTCGCGAGATTCAAGTATTTGAACGATTTCCCCAAAAGACAGCAACCACTTCCCCTTAATTTTTTATCTGGAAATTTGTCTGGAAATACTTTAACCAGCGATGAGAATTAACCTTTCCTACAGCCAATACACAACGTTGCTGGATGAATTTCGCCACCGACATTGGATTACAACACATAAGGACGGAAAGGTTCGACAAACTGATTGGCATTCGCCATTCATCGCTGGATACAATCGCTTTTTTAATTTGCGATCCGACCTACGCATCCACAACTGGCAACAGACCTTTTTAGAGAACTTTGAGCTGTTTGAGCCAGGCATCGAGCGAATGCCCATTATCCTGGTTTTTTTGATAGAAGGACATTTGTACTCCACCCATTGCGATTCCACCTATCACCGGGAAGTTGAGGTCAACGCTGGGCAAAATATATTGACGCTAACAGGGTTAGGCAAACGCAACACTTGGATTAATCCCGAAGGGTTGACCTGCCAGACGGTGGAAGTGGTTGTAGATCAGCAAACTTTGGCTGCCTATCTGGATGATGAACACATTGCCACCTTGGTTAAGCTGCGCGATCGCCTCAGCGACGATTCAGAGCGTCCCTTTTTCCATGTGGGAGCCATTACCCCTGAAATGCAAATGGTGCTGCATCAGTACTTGCACTGCCCCTACGACGGCGTGATGGAAACGCTGTACTTAGAGAGCAAAGCCGTTGAGCTGATCGCATTAAAGCTGGCGCAGATTAAGCAAATGGATCAGGACAACGACACCAGAAATATTAGAAACGGCACCCGCCATCTCAGTGTTCAAGATCAAGAGCGCATATACCAAGTTCGAGACATTTTGCTAAGCGACATGGTTAATCCACCGTCTTTGCAACAGCTAGCAGCCCAGGTGGGTATTGGTGATTACAAACTTAAGCAGGATTTTCGAGCAGCTTTCGGGACAACGGTGTTTGGTTATTTGCAATCGCATCGACTAGAACAAGCTCGCCAGCTTCTATACATCAGCAAAATGAGCGTATCCGCCGTAGCCCAATTTGTGGGGTACAGCAGCCTCAGCAAATTTACCGCCGCTTTCAAAAGACAGTTCGGCACACTACCTAGCACGTTTAAAAAACGTCGGTTTTAAAACACTGCTTTTTAGAGCTAATTTATAAAGTAAATCTTAATTAGCTAACCTGCGCATCATCAAG
>ERZ1740067.980-NODE-980-length-20998-cov-18.291219_pt1 | contig 20998 bp, 15 predicted proteins | sample MGYA00581736_ERZ1740067 | MGnify/ENA primary metagenome ERZ1740067 (study PRJEB43018, sample SAMN04849236) | marine metagenome | isolation source: floating plastic debris | place: Pacific Ocean | collected 2008-08-27 | study: EMG produced TPA metagenomics... | reverse complement strand
GCCATTGCTCAAAGTCTTAGACTGTTGTCCTAAGTCACTCCGTCGCCGCTATAACCCATAAACTTTTGCTTCCAGTGGGTGGCGGATTATGGCGAATCTAGGGCGCATAGGCATGGTGGGTACCGGCTGCATCCCGCTTCTCAGGCGCTTTATCAACTGGCACCTGATTGGTTTTGGCGGTCACTCCCGGCACCGTAGAATTTGATCCAAAACTAGAGCGTGCCATCAATTAAGTGCCAGAACCTAAGTGCCAGAACCCTTGCACCGTGGGGAGTACACGCCCTTTAAAAAAAGCATGTCAGGGGCTGAAACCCTCGCAGTTACTGGCTTTGAGATTTAAATAATGACGACAGCCCCTAGCCCCCTTAACTGATCACTCCAACTATGATTTTTGATTCTTCTTGGTTACGCTCTGGTTCCGTTGTGCTCTCTGCCCTGGGGCTTAGCGTGATTATGGCTGCTTGCGGTGGTGCCGGCGAAACCGAGCCTAATGCCAATATCTCAAGCCCTGCGCCCCAGTCTTCACCAGATGTTTCCCCTGAAATTCCGGCGACGGTTTCATCCCCCAGTGAGGTGGCAGGATCATCGGGCGATCGCCCCAACAGCGCCGTCTATCCCGGTATGGAAATCATTGGCGTAACGGAGGACGAGGGGCTCAATATTTTCTTTGGCGGCTGGACAGAGCGATGCTCTAACCCGGTGCAAAATAGCCCTGATTGCTCGAAAATTGCCGTGGTGGAATACGCGGTGGGTAAAGAGCGTATGACTGCCGAGGTGAACTGTTACGGCACCAAAACTATCGGTAATTACCGCTTTCAGGACGGCACCTACGGAGAGGGAATGTACGAGCCGGACGGCGGCATAGCAGCGGTGGTCAATCGAGCTTGTGCGCTGCTGTACAAAGAGGGACCTGTGGAGGACGCGACGGCTAAGGATGAGCCCGCTGGGGAGCCAGGCTATGTGGGCTATGACATCGTTGGGCAAACGGAAAGCGGCGAGGATGTGTACTTTATTGCCTCTCAGCCAGGCTGCGTCAATGGCGTTGGGGATTGCGATCGCCGTACCGTCACCTTAGTCATCGGCGAGGCCAATAGTTCAGCGGTAGTCTTCTGCTCCACCGGCAACTTCAACGAGCTAACCATCGACGGCACCCTGGTTAGCTACCTAATGCAGCCTAAAACCGGCGTTTATGCCACGGTGGTTGACCGGGTTTGCTCAGAATAATTCCCCAATTCCCCAGCGCCGGAACCTAGGGGGGCTGCCATCAATTCAACTCCTAAGCTAAGAGTCGCGAAGGGTTCAGCCCTTAGCACGTTTTGTTTTCAAAGGGCGTGTACTTCCCGCGGCATAAAGCTTTTAGTCGTGTTTAATTTTAGTCGTATTGAACTGACGACACGCCCTAATTCTTAGCGCCAGTCATCCCAATCGTTGTTGAAGATTGACGTGTTGGGAAAGGCGATCGCATTGCCGTTTTTTACCAACAGCCGCTGTAATTTTTCCAGCTTCGGCTCCCGCCGGGGTAAATCGTCCACCAGCTCAAAGGGCATCACGGCATTATCTAGCGAAAAGCTGGCGACGGTACCCACAGCAACGCCCACGGACCATTCAAAGGAATGAACTCGATAGGCGGCAGCGGCGATATGGCTGGTGGCGATGGATTTGCCCGCCACTAATAAATTGTCGATTTTTTGGGGAATGGTGGCTCGCAGCGGCACCGGGAAAGGATAGGCGGCCCCTTGTCCCAGCCGTTCTCCCGCCCGTTCGGTGTTGCCGGGGGCTTCCGGCGGGCTCAGGGTCATACAGGGGTGAAAGTCGATGGCATAATGCCCAATGCCCACGCTGTCGGGGTACCTACTGGCTCGCATTCGAGGTTGCACCGCGTCGATGGGAGTTTCATTGGTCAGGACTGCGATCGCCTCCAGCCCCGCCAGCCGTGCCCAAAGGGATCGCCGCAGGTTCGCCGGTAAGGACGCATAGCGAGACTGGCTAAAATCCGTGCGAGAAATATCCACTTCCTCCACCGCGAACCCCTCGGGATACCCAAAGCTCGGACGCCCAATAATGCGCCGCCCCTCGCGAATATAAGGGTATTTCGACAGTCCGTGGACGGTGCCCATGGGGGAATCCAAGCCGGTCATCAAAGTATGAAATGGTTGGGGCTGTTTGACCCCGTCCCCTAACTGGGAATCGGTGGTGCCCTGCACTAGCCAATAGAAAAATCCTAGGGCGTGCTCCTCACCCCGCCGCAGAGTTTCCGTGCGTAGCCCCCCCAGCCATCCCCCCGGCTCCAGCTGCCCCGTTGCCTGAAGCTGAGCTTGGGTATAAATCAAATTATCTTGTTCCGTGCCCGGTCGGTAATCATTGCCCCAGGTCCAATTTTGCATGGAAATATCGCCGGGAAAAATTGGGAAATTTCGCACGTCGGACGGTCGTGCCAAATCGGGCTGGGTGCTGAAAATTTGCCGGTAGGTATACACCAGCTCAAAATCCGCCAGCCTCTCCAGTTCGTAGCTGTAGTAAGGGGCATGGCGATCATAAAACGCAGGCTTTTGGTAAGTTTGCTCCTCTGTCTGGGTTTCCATGGCGAAGGGATAGGTAAATCCCTGGGTGCAATAGGCGTCCCCCGTTTGGGAGGAGCTGGAGGGTTCCCAGGGGCTGAGGGGATCAATGCCCAGGCGATGGGGAACGTTAAGCAGCCCAACCAGTTCGCCAGTTTCGGTGGCGTCAATTACATACCAAGGTGCGCCGGTGCCCGTATCGGGGCGGTTGGGGATAAACTGAACAATTTTTTTTGTGAAGTTCGCCGAATCTTCGTAGCGGTAAGCGTCCTCAATGGTGTGGGACAGGGGCAGGGTGTTTAGGGACGGGGCATTGGGCATGGGCTGGTGTTGGATGGCGATCGCCCCACCGATTAATCGCGGATTTTCCCCAAGGGTCACATCTTTAATCACCGTACTGGGATACCACTTAAGGGTGCCTTGCCCGGTTTTTTCTGCGTCCTTCAACAGCTCAAATAAAAGCTTGTGCCCGTCATAGGGCATAAAACAGGAGGCGCTGACCCAGCAGGCTCCCGGGTTGAGGCGACCGTAGTGGTTTTCGATGGCTTGGCGAAAGGCAAGGTAACCACGGGGGAAATATAGGCGCGATCGCTGGGTCGGGCGTTCATCGAGTGCCGAGGTGCCCTGGGATGAAATTTGCCCCCCCACCCAGTCGGTAATGTCCGTTATGCAAACGGTCTTACCCGCCAACAGCGCCTCATAGGCTGCGGCCGATCCAGCCAAGCCGCCTCCGGCAATCAATAAATCACAGGTTTCTACGATGTCGGGCGATCGCGGTGGAGTTGCGACGGCGATTAATGGAGCTGTGGCGGCGGCGATCGCGATTAAAGCAGCAATATTTTTTCTCATAGCCAAAAGTTGAGGCGAGGCAGCTACGGCAATAAATTTTGTAGCGTCAGGTCTAAACCGGGCAGGCTGTTGGAAATGATGCGATCGCCCAGTCGAAAAAGCCGCTTTTCATAGGAGTCGCCCCGTAGCTGACATACAGTCACCGTGATCTGCTTGGGCCTGCCAATAAACTCCAATCCTCCCAACCCGCGAAAATCCACAATCCAATATTCTGGGATCCCCAGCAGCAGATACTCGTCCACCTTGCGAGCGTAGTCATCTTGCCAGTTGATGCTAACCACCTCTGCCACTAACCGAACCGCCTGACCTGAGGTGATTACTGGCTCCCGCTCCCGTAGCAGCCCTTTGCCTAACGCATCAGAATCCAAAGCAATTACGTTCGGACGCAGCGCCGTTGCCTGGGCTGCCGATGGCTGGATAAGGCAATTTTTAGGAATGATCCAACTTTGGCGATCACCCATCCCAAGGAAAGCTGAAAACCAATAGCCCCCCAACTTGCCCGCAACTGTTTCATGGGGACCGGTGGGTTCCAAATCTCGCAGCTCTCCATTGATTAATTCGTAGCGCGGATCTCCCCCATATCGCTGAAGGAACTCCTCAACCGTCAAGGACTTGGTGGGGGTGTAAGTCATGGGCTAATGGACGTTGACCAATCAGCGATGGGGACGATTCCAGTATGGCAATGGCGATCGCTCCTAAGCAAATTGCCCTAGGAAAACTATCGCCAAGGCAAATTACGCCATCACCATGCCGCCGTCCACGTTGATGGTTTGACCGGTGATATACGCCGCTGCTGGATCTGCCGCCAAGAAGCGGATGGCACCGGCAATTTCTTCTGGCTTGCCGTAGCGACCGAGGGGAATGAATTTCAGAATTTCGTCGCTTTTAAGATCGGCGGTCATATCGGTGGCGATAAACCCAGGGGCGATCGCATTAGCCGTAACCCCACGGCTAGCCAACTCCTTCGCCACAGTCTTGGTGAAGCCAATCACGCCCGCCTTCGCCGCACTGTAGTTCGCCTGACCAGGATTACCCATTTGCCCCGACACCGACGCAATATTGATAATCCGCCCAGAACGCTGCTTCATCATCACCTTGCTAACAGCCTTGGTGCACATAAACACGCCAGTCAGGTTTAGGTTAATCACCGCCTGCCAATCTGCCGGCTTCATCCGCAGTAATAGGGTGTCACGGGTGATCCCAGCGTTGTTTACCCACACATCAACCCGACCCCACTTATCCATCGTGGTCTTCAGGAGATTATCCACGTCATCCTGCTGAGCCATATCGCCTTGAACCGCGATCGCCTCGCCGCCCGCCTCAGCAATCAGCTTCACCACCTCATCCGCCGCACCGCTGGAGGACGCATAGTTAACAACCACCTTGGCTCCCTCTGCGCCTAAGGCCAATGCCGCTGCTCGACCGATTCCCCGGGACCCACCGGTAATTACCGCAACCTGGTCCGCCATCCGCTGTTCGCCCACAGTTTGCTCCTTCCCTCTGGCTTACTTTATTTCGCTAACTTTTTCGCACACTCACAATAGATTAAGCCTGCAATTTGCGCCATTTTGCCTGCACGTCTTCGATGGAATATAGCGCCTCAAAGGTTAAATTATTTTTTGCATACAGCTCCGCGCCCCCCTGCTTACGGTCCACTAGCGCCAGTACCCGATTCACCGAGTAGCCCACCGCCTGCAACCGCTCCACCGCCTTCAGCGCCGATCCGCCAGTGGTCACCACATCCTCCAGCACCACCACCGACGCCCCCTTCGCTAGCACCGGTCCTTCCACATAGTCCATGGTGCCGTGTCCCTTCGCCTCTTTGCGGATAATTAGGGCGGGAATGGGCGATCGCTCATAGGCCGACACCACACTCACGGCGCTGACGATCGGATCCGCCCCCAGGGTTAACCCGGCCACCGCCTGGGTATTCTTCGGCAACATCGGCAGCAGCAGCCGCCCAATGGCCAGCGCTCCCTGAGCATCAAGCGTTACCGGCTTGCAGTTGATGTAATAGGTGCTTTTTTGTCCAGACGACAGGGTGAAATCCCCCTCCTTATAGGCAGCTTTGCACAGGAACGCTAGCAGGGAATCGCGCAGGTCGGTGGGCACAGCGGTATCAACAGCCCAGGAAGTGTCGGTCATGGTGAAACCTATCAGAAAACAGTAAATAATATTACCCTGCCTATCCCGCAATCTTTGAATTCAACCGTTAGTCTTTGAGATTGCGGGTAGGGGGATATTCACCGTCGTAAAATTTGCGCTCTAGCTTGCCTAGCAGCCACCAGGCGATCGCCCCCATGGGCAATAACGACGCCAAGGTAATCACCATCCACGATGCCCAGCTCAAAGTGATGCCAATGGGCAGGGTGCTGATTAGGAGGACCGTGGCGATCGCTGTGACCTGCCGTAGTTTTTGAATGCGCTTCAACGCCCCTTGGCAACTGGCGCAGTGTTGAGTGTGGGATTGGTAGCGATCTAACAGGACCGTTTGGGACGGTTCCGCCGGTGCAAACTCCCGGTGGGGAAAGGGTTCGCCAAATTTTTCCACCCAGCGGCGATAGGCGAGGACGAAGCGATCGCTCATGGTGGGCAAGTAACAGGTTTGGGCGTAGTTGCGATCGCTTTGCTCTAAGGTGCGCTCTTGCCAGTGCAGAAAAATTTGGTCGTCTTCCAGAATGGCGTTTTGATTCAAATGTCCAAACCACCGGGGAGTATATTTAAACACCAAGCGAGGAATGGGGGACTTAAAGCGAAACGGCAGCCGCACGATCGCCCGACATTTTCCCTTTTCCATGGGGATGGCATACACCACCGTCATCACCTGCCCAAAGGGACTGTCTTCAATGTCGTGCCACATCAATCCCGGTGCCACAAAAGTGGTTTTCTGGGAGCCTAATTTACCCCGGCGAGGTCCCTCTTCCCAAAATCCGGTGAATCCCCCTGGCGTAATATTGGACACATCCAATACAAAATCTTTGGCATTGGCGCGATTGCCCACGGTGGCGTGGTGGGTGAAGGCAACGTGGCTGGTGTCCAGAACATTTTCCAGCAAGGTGGTGATGTCGTAGGGCACGTCACGAAAGGTGTCCGCCATCACCCACTCATCGGCGTTTTGCTCCAGGGGCGGCACAACGGGAATGGGCCTGCTGTCGGCGTTTTCTGCTTTGCCCGCATACACAAACAATAAATCCTGAGCCACTTGGCAGGGATATTGGCGAATGGCGGCTCGCTTGCTGCGGTGGGCGGCGCTGTTTTCCGGGGCGAAGGGGATGCGATCGCACTCCCCCGTCTCGGTAAACGCCCAGCCGTGGTAAGGACACTCAAGGCAGCCATCGTCATTGATGCGCCCTTCAGATAAGGCTGCCAAACGGTGAGAACAACGGTCTTCCAGCACCACCCACTTTTCCTGGGTGGGCTGCCACCAAATCACCAGCGGCTGCTCTAGCAACACAAATCGCGTAGGGCGAGTTTTGTCGAGATCTTGCACAAAATGGACCGGGTACCACACCTCAGTCCACTGAAATTTTTCCGACTTAGCCTCAAGGCTCGGCTCTTGCCCAACCCCAGATTGCTTGATCCCAGACCCAGGATCGATCGCCACCATCACCCATACCCAAACGCGACGCCTTTAGCTTAACAAAACGCAATATTTCGGCAGGGCGATTGCTACTCTGATTCGTCGTCGGTGATGGTGTTCAGGTCCGTGGCAACGGGATATTTCGTTAAATCGTCGTAGGTGGTTTGGCGCTGTTGGGTAAGCTGGTGCAGGTATTGGCGATCGCGAGAGTAATCATCCAAATGCCCCTGCTGCTGATTGAATGCTTTGTCCAGGGCCGCCTCCAGCTCCGCCTCGTCACGAATAAGGGGCTCAGCCTGGGACGCCAGTGCTAGGGAACCTTGGCTAGCTGGCGCATTTCCCCCAATTTGACGGCGGGTTTTAAGGTCAATCACCTTAGTCAAGGGCGATACAGCCCCTTCGTCGGGAGTAAAAAAGTCCAGATCCAACTCCCCCGATTCCAAAAATTCTTGATATTTCTGGGTGAGCACCTGGTAGTGCAAATAGGCATTAAGCCAAGCATCCAGCAAATAGCGACATCGCTTGGCACAGGCTAAGCTTTCCATGGCCGCTGTGGCTGATCGCACCGACAGTTCCGGACGCGCCAAGTCCAATCGCCCAATTTCGTCCAGATTCAACAGAGGCTGAATGGGCAGCAAATCCTCCCTGGAAAACTCCGGCGAGCTAAGCAACTCGGTGCGAAAATCCAGCGCCTCATCGCCGCTCCCCAGGGTGGCTTGACTTTGCTCCAGCCGTAAAATTTGTCGCCACAGGAACCGGTGATGGGACATTCCAAATTCTAATTCTCGCTCTTCCAGCACCGCCCGCACCATGGGGCGATAGTCGGGACAATGCAAATAAATTTGTAATAATTCTGCCTCCGCCTCCTGGCGCAAACTGGTATCCGCCGGACGCTGCCATTTTTTGGACCGCCCCTGCCATCGCTGCCCCTTCACCTGGGATCGCAAATCCCGCTCTAGCTGCAACGTAAATCGGCTGTCCTGCATCCCCAGCCGCTCTGCGCAAACTCGGGTGTAATGGCTACGTAATGCGGGGTTGGGGAGCTTGCCCAGGAGTTTGACCAACGCGGCGATCGCCCCTTGGAACTGGTCCCCCTGGCGCAAATCCTGCCCCTGCAACGCCAGCTCAATTTGCCAATCCAGCCACAACGGCGCGTCGTCCAAAAGCTGAAAATAGCTCGACGGACTGTGATTTTTCAGGAATTCGTCCGCATCTTTGCCGCCGGGCAAATTCAGCACCCGCAGCTGCACATCGCCGTTGTAGGCCAAGGTTTCCAGTTCTCCGATCGCCCGCTCCGTGGCCTTTTGCCCCGCCCCATCGGCGTCAAAGTTGAGCACCACTCGCTTCGACTCCGTAAACCGCAGCAACAATTTCACCTGGGCTGCACTTAACGCCGTCCCCAACGCCGCCACCGCATTGTTCAACCCCGCCGCGTGCAGGGCAATTACATCAAAATATCCCTCCACCACAATCGCCCCATCCCGACTGGCGATCGCCTGCTTCGCCTTATCCAACCCAAACAACGTGCGCCCCTTGTCAAACAGCGTCGTCTCCGGTGAATTTAAATACTTCGGCTTAGCGTCGTCCGTCAGCCCCCGCCCGCCAAAACCAATCACCCGCCCTTGGGGATCGCAAATGGGGATCATCAGGCGATCGCGAAACCGGTCATAGAATCCCTGTCCCGACTTGCGCGGCACCACCAGCCCCGCCGCCTCCACAATGGATACCGGAAACTGCTTCTGCTCCGTCAAATACCGGAACAACGTATCCCAGCCCCCTGGCGCATAGCCCAACTGAAACTGCTGAATTACATCGGGCGTCAGCTGTCGCTTCTCCGTCAAATAGGTTAGGGCGTGGTGTCCCTGTACCTGATGCAAGGCATGCTCAAAAAACTTGCAGGCGATCGCCATAACCTCATACAGGCGATCCCGCTCCGACAACTGCCGCTGAAGCTCCTGGCGCTGCTCCGGCTCCACCGTCTGCACCGGCACCTGATACTTCTGAGCCAAATCCATCACCACATCGGTGAAAGACCGCTTATCCAGCTCCATCAAAAACTTGATTGAGTTGCCCCCCGCGCCGCAGGAAAAGCAATAGTAAAACTGCTTCGCCGGGCTCACCGTAAAGCTCGGGGACTTGTCATCGTGGAACGGACACAGCCCCACCAAATCCCGCCCCTGTTTTTTCAGCGCCACCCGCTCTGAGACCACATCCACAATGTCGCCCCGCTCCTTAACCGCCTCAATGGTGCTGGGATGCAGTCGCATAGGTAATTTTCTTGCTAGTAGGATCCCCTTGATCAGGGGTAACGGGGAAATCGTCTCAGTTGTGATGTCCCTACGGGCGCTAAGGCTGAAGACGCTGAAACCTTCCTGTAGTCACCCTTTCCTAAAGGAGAAGACCGGATGTGCATCTTCGTCTTGTTTCTTCGTCTTGTTTCTTCGTCTTGTTCTTCGTCTTACTGCCTCGTTTTAGTCTGCTTTGGGCTTTTCCCTATCCTAGCTTTCTGCTCAAGTCCTAATTTCCAGCTTCAGTTACTTTAGGATGCAAAATTTGGATCGTTAGCCCTTCCCCTACCAGCCGCTTAGCCATGGTCTCCGCCTGATCCCGCTTATCCAGCGCTGCAAACTGAATGTAAGGCTCTCCCCCTAAGGTGCGCACGTAGGCATCGGGAACAAACTGACGAGCTTGGGCTAGCAAGGCTTCGCGATCGCCAGGATTATTGGTTTTGTAGGGTTCCACCACGTAAAAATAACCAGTGCCATCGGAGGGAATTTCAGTAATTTCCGGAGCCGCCTGATTATCTTTTTTCTCGTCCTTGTCCTCCGGCTGATTATCGTTCCCTTGGGGCTGAGTTCCTGCAATGCCATCACCAGGCAACTCCGTCACCGCCGGTAAGCCGCCAATAGTGGTATTTGCCAGCACCTCTGGATTGTCTTTAGAAGGCTTACTTTCACCCAGGACACTAAGGGTTTCCAAATCTAGCCCAAAAAATTCCTGATTCGATAAATCCGGTCCCGGCACCGAAGCACTGTCCTCAATGGGAGCATTAGCCGCCGGCTCCACACCGCTATCGCCCGCTGCCACCGTCGCCGGATCCAGCGCGTCCAGTCCTGTGGCATTGGCGATCGCCTCAAACACCTGAGCCACCTGGAGATACTGATCGCTATCGGGATAGTTGGCGTAATAGGTCCAAACGGTGCCCGCCGTCATCATCAAAATTGTGGCGACACCGGTTCCGCTAAACCAACTGCCCCGCCGTTTTTTCGATTCTGCTGCTCGCTTTTCCCGCACGCTGGGAAAAGCGTAAGCTTCCGGTGGTGGCAAATCTTCCGCGGACACACCGCCCAGGTTGGCAAAATTTTGCGTCTGTTTCAGTAAAGCGCTGGCCTGTCCCAGTGCGGCCGTTTCCAACGGCTGACTTCCTAATGCAGCTTTAGGATCTGGCAGCGGCTCTTGAGAAATTACGGGACGTTGGGTCATCGCATCCTGCAAATCGCCCTGGTCCTGACTCTGGTTCGCCAGCTCGTTGGGATCATCGAAAGGAGCGATCGCCGACGGCTCACCACCCAACGCCCCTCCATCCAATGGGGGCTGAAAATCACTGGCACCTTCGGGCACCGGCACTGCCTCGGGCTGACCACTTTCCGGGGATCGTCCCAGCCAAAAACGCCGTACACCACCATTGGGGCGAGGGCGCGATCGTCGATACCGAGCCAACTCCCGATCCAAATCCACGTCCAAACTTTCCAATGCCGCTTGCAGCACCGGGTGGACACTATTTCCTGCATCCCGAGAATTAGATTGGCGTCGATTTCGAGTGCGCATAGGATTAATAAACTTTTTAGCCCGCCACTAAATGCTTTAAGTGATTTTACGGATTCTACACAAAAACATTAATTCTGTCGGAATCCACAAACAGCCCGGCACAGACAGATCCTTAAACCTTTTCGTAGACAGTTTCCCTTAAACCTGTAAAAGATAGCCACAATGTCACAAGCTTACACAAGTTTTCTAGCCCTGTTTTAGCCCAAGATGCCGATAAAGGCTCGCGTAACAGCAAGAACAACCGTCATCGCTAATCCACAACACTTGATCCCAGCCATAAGCCACAGTGAAAGTAAAGCCGCTATCGTTTCATTGGCAAATTAAATGAGCCCAGCTTAGACCTATGCTCGTTGAGCGCCAGAAACTCCGCCTAGTGGTAATTACACGCCATTTCAAACAAAAAAGATTAGGAACTGAAACTGTCGCCGCGATGGGGTTTGAGGTTTAACTGGTCACAGTCCTTGAACCCACGCACGGTCCTAAACCCGCAAACGTCAGTCAATAAATTTCAAGAGCCAATAAATTTCAAGTCAGCTTCATTGAACCAGCCGTATGGGTAACTTCGACTCAATTAGCCGCATCTTGGCAAACGTAGAGCAAAATCCCCACTGGCAAACCCGTCAGCAACTTCGGCGTATTCGTGACCACTGGGGGGCGATCGCCGGTGAAACCGTTGCTCGCCATACCCGCCCCATTGCCCTGGAAAACCAGCGGCTAAAAATCGCCACTGCTAGCAATAGCTGGTCCCAAAACCTAATGTTTGAGCGCCAGCGGCTACTGCAAAAACTTAACCGTCACTTCCAAAATCCCCCTTTGACTCCGCCCATTAAACAGCTCCACTTTTCCACCGCCGGCTGGTCCCAAAATCAGCCCAGCCGTCCCAAATCATCGCCCCCACAATTTGGAGTGACAGACGAGCCCCCTCGCCAGTCCATCAGTAAGTTAACGACTGAGTTAACGACGGATAAATCAGTGAAAGATGCTGTTGAAGGCGATCGCCCCCTCGATGTCTCTCCCGCGGCTACTCCCACCCAAGCCTTTCAAAACTGGGCTGAACAGCGCCAGCGCCAAACCCACACCAACCCTCCCTGCCCCATTTGCACTGCCCCAACCCCCCCCCAAGAACTCAAACGCTGGCAATGTTGCTCCCTTTGCGCAACCCGCCAATGGCGCACCTAATGCAATTTAGGCGAATTGTTTCACATAGGGAAAACAAAATAGACCAAGCGAATTGCCGATTAGTAAATCGCAGATCAGGGGAAGATTACCCGGGACGGACACCAGTTAAGTCGCCAATCCAATATTTTTCGCACAGTTTTCCACACAAGTTTCTTATGTTTGATTCATAGGAAAAACCAGAGGAAACTAACTTTTTCATACCCCTTTTGGCTAAACCTATTTAAGAGATTTATTGGCAAGTTATTGTGTATGGCTAGGCGGCAAAAATAACAGCAATTGAATAGGTTTGCAGTCCATCAAGTAAGTCTTTTTAAGGGTATTTCCCTTGATCCCCACCTCAAAGACCTTCAAAGAAGACCGATGCTCAAGGCATTACTTTTTGTGTCGCAACCATAAATAAAATATTACACCGCCCATGATTTACTTGCGAATCATAGGCAGTGTAAAGCCTTTCTCCATCTGGGTTCAGCACAGCCTGCTCTGACTCAGGTCGGGGATCAATAATAAAAACGTAGGCGCAAATAGGCTCCTAGTCTTGATCCCGACCGAAATCGCTGTCCATTTGGCTGGCTTTTCTTTACTTTCCCCATCAGCTGCAACAGCTTTTCTGATTGCGAGAATTAAGGCGATCGTCCGCCATTTGCCCTAAGTCACTCACCCTAGATCCTGTCGACGAAAACGCCCCAACGCAGATTCAACGCAAAATTTTTACCCGATGCCAAAGCATTGGCATTAAATTCTGCTGCTTATTTTTCTGGCGCCCTTGATTGGGTATTTTGATTCGGCATTCTCTGACGCTCCCTTCCTGGGGACTGTCATTATTTAAACTCAAAAGCCTTTGCTCGTAACGGTTTCAGTCCCTAGGACTTTTTGTTCTAAAAGGGCGTGTACTCCCCAATGTGTAAGGCTTCTAGCGCTTGATTGATGACATGCCCTAGATGTTGTAAGCATTCCGGTTTTTGGCTCGTTATCTTCTTTAAGAGCCTTTATCTAAAAGCTTTTACTTTTGTCTGAGCTGTCCTATTTACTCTCCTGTTTGGCTTGCGCCTTGGTACAGGCATTCTGCCTCTTTTTCCGTTACCCGTGACCGTTGCTAGCATCTCCCTCTACTTGTCTATTGTTGTTTCCCTTTTTGCACCATGGACTCCCCCTCTGCTGGTTTGATTTCCTCCTGTCGTCACTGCCGTCACTACACCCCTGAAGGACGGCGAGGGGGGCATTGCGGTCAACTGGATGCGCTGGTTCATGGGGATTGGAAGGCTTGTCCCTTCGCTGTGTCCGCTTTCCCTGCCCATTGGAATTTGTCCTCGCCTGCTTCGACGCCCCTTGCGCCCTCCGCTGATTTAATGCCTGCTAATTCGATGCCGGCGATCGCCGCCCAAGGCTTTGAGTATAAAAATTCTGGGCATAAGGATAAGAACTTTGATGACAACCTAGGCAAAGGATTTAAGCAAGAAAGTTTTGATCCTATGAGGTTTAAGCGCCACAAGAACTTGGAAGTTCCCCCCTCAGGCAACCCTCAGCCTGTCACTACCAATTCTTAATGCCAAAATTTGCTTGGCTCCAATTACGCCTGACTCTAAGTCTCTGACTCTAAGTCTCTGACTCTAATTTGTTCTAGCGCGGGTACGAAATAAGCTGAAAGCTGCATTTTACTGTGATCTGTTCAACCTGAGCCTGAACGAGATTGCGTGATTTCAGCGATTCTGCCCCATCAATACGTTCTTATCCCGTATTCGCGTTGCTAAAAACTAAGTTGTTAATTTAAGCCACTGGCAGAAAGTCCGGTAGGGACAACACATTCCAGCGAGCTAGGAGCACAATCACTACGGAATATGCCGTCGATCCCACAATCCCCCAAAGGATGTCGCGCTTGGTGTTACGCGGGTGATCGCCCCGGGCTACACCAGTGATCCCCACCTGCATCATGACAATGCCGATCACATTTGATAACCAGTAGCCAATAATGGTGCCGGGCAAAAACCAATCGTGGTTTAGCCAAGACACGCAATAACCGAAAGCATAGGCGATGGGCAAGTTGAAAAAGACGTCGTTCCACCAGGACAGGGGTGACAGCATATAGCCCAACCCGGTCCAAAAGCTGCCCCTCAACCATCGTGTAATGGTTTGCCAACGGGAGGGAGGGCGGATGGTAGTGGTTCCGCCGTCATTTTCGTTCCCCTTTTCTGCCCCGGTATTTTCAGGGGCTTTTATGGAAGCTTCGGCGGGCGTTTCTAGGGGAGCCATGACGCTTTAGGGGCGAAAAAACGGTGTCGGCATTGGAAAAGAGCAACGAAACAAGTCAAAACGAAACGGAATGGGATGAAATTGTAAAAAGTGCAAATGATTGTGCCATGGTAGCGCTCATTCTCCCCGCCTCTTGGATCCATGTCTTAGATTGGCCGTGAGTTTTTATTGCCCGTGAGATTTAAAAGGTACTGGCGACTATGGTGTCCCTTCGTGAAACCGGTATTGATCCCCACTGTTGGTATGGGGTGGCTCGCAGTACGGAATTGGGCGATCGCCCCTTGCCGGTGGAACTGTGGGGGCGCGCCATTGTGATTTATCGCCAAAAGGATGGGGCGATCGCCGCCATGGACGACTGCTGCCCCCATCGATTTGTAAAGCTCTCCGACGGGGTGGTGGTGGACGGCGCCATTGAATGTCCCTATCACGGCTGGCAGTTTAACGGCGACGGCGGCTATAAGACGATTCCCTATTTAGGACCCAATCAGCGGCTGCCAAACTGTCGAATCCCCACTTATCCCGTGCAGGAACAGGACGGATTTATTTGGCTATATCCCGTTGCCAATGCTGACCCCGCCACCTTGCCGCCGCCCATGCCTATCCCCGAGTGGGACCATCTCAATTACATCGCCAGCGTCGCCACCGTGGATTGTCCAGGGCACTTTTCATTTTTGATTGAAAACCTGATGGATATGTACCATGGTCATCTGCACGATGATTATCAGGCGTGGGCAAATCCTCGGCTAGAAAATTTGGTGACCGAAGGAGGCAATGTGACGGCGGAGTACGCGGCGGAAAGTTATTACCGCATCGACAAAATTTGGTCGGTGATTCAGCTGTTCATGCCCTCTACCCGTAAGCTGCACCCGGAGCCCCTCCACGTTAGCTATCGCTATCCCCATTGGCATTCCACCTTGGGCAAGGAGTTTGTGATTTATTGCCTGTTTTGTCCGGTGGGTCCCCAGCGCACCAAAGCATATTTGATTCATTTCACGTCCCTACAGGCGTTTTGGCGGTTGCATAAGCTACCAGTGCCGTTCCGCCGCTGGGTAAAAAATCGCTTGTTTAATGCGGCGAAGGGCATGCTGGAGGGGTTGGTGCGCCAGGATGTGCGGGCGATCGCCCAGGAGCAGCAAGCATACTTGGACAATCCCAGCCGTCGCGGTCCTGAATATAATCCTGCCCTGTCCGCCGTTCAGCGCTTAATTCGCGAGCGAGCAGCATCGGCTTCGATGGATGCCAAGTCGGCGGGGGAGAGAGGGATCGCTGAAAAGTCCATCACTTCAACAGCGGTTGCCCAGGAAATCGTGATGGAGCAGCAAATGGATATGCAGTAACGGATGGGATAAGTAGACGACGTAAATAAACGTACACTTCGTAATGCTACCTCTAGCGGCGAGGACAAAAGCAAGCGGGTAAAATTAAAACGACGAAAAATTTTCGGTGGTTCTAGGAACTGTCATTAACTAGGTTTCAACACCAAGAGCTGAAAGGGGTTTAGCCCCCAGGTTCTTCTGTTCTAGAGGATGCGTACCTCCTGCTATGTATCGCTTCTGGAGACTAATGGCTTACATGCTCCCTGACCACGAACCTTTGCGCTGAAAGTTGGTGCCTGAACTGGGAGTTCACCGTAAAATTACGCAATAGGTCTGGAATCATAACGTCTGCGGATTGCCTGAGTTTTCACCAACCTGCCTCGCCAATCCATTTTGTTCATCGTCTCACCCGTCGCCGCCCCGTTTTAAGCCCATGAGCCATTGCCTCAATCCCCGTTGCGAAAGCCCCAAAAACGACAAAACTGACAAAGCCTGTCGGAGCTGTGGGGAAACGTTGATGCTGCGTGGACATTATCGAGCGGTGCGACCGTTAGGGCAGGGGGGCTTTGGCAAAACCTATTTAGCAGTGGATCGCGATCGCCTGGATACTCCCTGCGTGATTAAACAGTTCTCCCCCCGGGTGAAAACCCGCGCTGCGCTGAAAAAATCCATTCGCCTATTTAGCCAAGAAGCCATCCGTCTGCGAGATTTGGGGGAGCATCCGCAAATTCCCAGTTTGTTGGCCTACTTTGAAGACAACGGTCGCCTGTATTTGGTACAGGAGTTTATTGCTGGTCCTAATTTGCTCCAGGAATTTCACCGTAACGGCCCTTTTAGTGAGCAGCAAATTTTGCGCTTATTGAACGATATGCTGCCGGTGTTGGATTTCATTCACGACAAAAGCGTCATTCACCGGGATCTGAAGCCAGACAATATTATTTGCCGCAAAACCGATGATCGCTATGTGGCGATCGACTTTGGCATTGCCAAGCAGCTAGATCCGGAGGGGGGCGGCAAGCCGGGCACCAAAATTGGTACCGAAGGTTACTCCCCCATTGAACAGTTGCGAGGTGGGCAGGCGTATCCCGCCAGCGATCTTTATAGCCTGGGGGTGATTTGCATTTTCTTGCTTACTGGCGTTCCTCCTGATGAGTTATATAATCCGCTGACGGGGCACTGGCCTTGGCGAGAGCAGCTGGCTCAGTGGAACGATACGGTCAGCTTGGAAGAGCTGCACGGAGGCGGAGACCCTGCCAGCACTTCCAAGGAAGGGGCAAAACACACCTTTGCCCAAATGCCTGTAACCACTGGCATTAGCGAGCAGCTGGGGTTGCTTTTAGACAAAATGCTGGAGCAGGCGGTGCGCGATCGCTACCAAAGTGCCCAGGATGTAATGACTGATTTACAGGCTATTTTGACGGTGCCTGCGTCTTAAGTATTAGTGGGATCTGCGCCGCCGGGAGGCTGCTCTAACCCAAATTTATCGTGGATGGCTTTGACGGCCTCTTTGCCGCGATCGCGCCCAATAACGCAGCTCACCTTGATGGCCGACGTGGTGATGGTGTGGATATTAATGCCCCGATCCGCCAGGGCTTGAAACATTTGAGCCGCCACCCCCGGACGAGCGGCCATGCCCATTCCCACAATGCTCACCTTGGCAATTTCCCGGCTAACGGCGATCGCCCCCCAGCCTTCCTCTGTGGCCATTCCCCTTAATCGCTGGGTGGCCGTGTCCACATCACTTTCCGCCAGGGTAAAGGCAATATCGCGGGTGGGCACGCCGTCCTTGGTTTCCCGCCGCTGGGACTGAATAATCATATCCACGCTAATGCCGTCTTCCGCCAGCTTTTCAAAGACTTGGGCCGCCATTCCCGGCCGGTCTGGCACCTGGCGAATGGCAATTTGACTTTGCTTGGCATCCAGTGCCACCCCACAAACGGGGGCGAGATTAGGATCATCCTCTAGCAGCGGCGGCGTATCCTGGGCTGGATCTTCCAGGTCAAAAGCTTTTTTCAGGGCCGCTACGGCGCGATCGCACAGCTCTTGCAAATCCGTTTCCCCACTGGTGGGACCGATAATGCAGCCCACCTGCACCTCCGACGTGGAAATAATTTCAATATTCACCCCCGCCGCGGCTAACGTGGCAAACATTTTCGCCGCCACTCCCGGTCGCCCAATCATCCCCGCGCCGCAAATGCTCACCTCCGCCACCGAACGGTCCGCGCTCCACACCACGCAGCCATCGTTCCCTTTTGGCTGAAGCGCCGCCGCTAAGCTTTCCGTCAAAACCTGCGTCTGATCCGCCATCGGTTCCCGCACCGTAAAGGCAATATCGTTGGTGTTGCCCGCGTGGATGGACTGGACAATTTGGTCCACGGAAACCCCCGCATTGGCTAGCTCACCAAAAATCTGAGCAGCAATACCGGGGCGGTCCGGCACGTGCAATAAATTCACCTGAGCCTGGTGAATGTCGTAGCGAATGGCGTCCACGGCGCGGGAAATTTCTAGGTTTTCCAAGGAACGATTCCCCACCGCCGCCGATCGCACCCAGGTGCCTGGATCATCAGTCCAGCTAGATCGCACCACCAAGGACATGCCATAGTTCCGCGCAATTTCCACTGCCCGGGGATGGAGGACGCTGGCCCCCAAGCTGGCCAGCTCCAGCATTTCATCGCTGGTGACCGCCGCCATAAGCTGTGCCTCCGGCACAATACGCGGATCCGTGCTTAAAATCCCCGGCACGTCCGTGTAAATTTCACAGTGATCGCCCCCCAGAGCCACCGCTAAGGCCACCGCCGACGTGTCCGATCCGCCCCGCCCCAGGGTAGTAATTTCAAATTCATTAATGCTGTCGTCACCGCTGGAAATGCCCTGAAATCCCGCTGCCACCACCACATTGCCCCCGTCAAGGCACCGCTTTAGACGCTCCGTTTTGATTTTCAAAATCCGAGCGCGACTGTGGGCCGCCTCTGTGGAAATACCAATTTGCGCCCCGGTCATGGACACTGCCGGCTGCCCCAACTCTTGCAGCGCCATACTGACCAGAGCGATGGACACCTGCTCCCCCGTGGACAGCAGCATATCCATTTCCCGGCGGCTGGGATTATCGGTAATTTCATCGGCCAGCGCCACCAGGGTGTCGGTGGTTTTGCCCATGGCCGATACCACCACCACCACTGAATGTCCCTCGGCAACCGTTGCCTGTACCCGCTGGGCCACTGCCTTAATCCGGTCCACTGACCCAACGGAAGTACCGCCAAATTTTTGGACAATTAACGCCATAGTTGTGGAAACGCTGAAGTGGATAGAGTTGGGATTTGGGAAGTCTAAAGGCTTGAAAAGCCAGAAACATAACCTAGCCCTTGGGAAGATTATCATCCCGTCGCAAACCACCCCTGCGCCATTGGCTGGCACTTTAGGATTTGTTAGCTACTAAAATAGTTGGTCGCCAAAATCAGCTCGTCCATTACGGTATGGTCGACGCTTGCATGGGTAGAACAGTTAGCGATAACAGTTAGCGATCGCTGAGGGACATCGTTCGCAATCGTAGACAAAGCCAATGGTGGGGATTCAGCTTCATGACGTGTTGTCAGCGTTATCGTCCCACTGATAACCTAGGGATGAGGGCGTGTGTTCAGTTAAAGGTTAGGACCTGCACACCGTGGGGAGTACACGATCTTTTAAGTCGAAAAATACTAGAGACGTACCCCCCTTAGTCGCCATTGGGTTTGAGATTTAACTGCTCACAGCCCTCAGGTTCCAACGATCACTCAGGCGATCGCCCGAAAAAATCGATCTTTTGCATTCACATGCAGCACCCCAGTTACGGGCAACTGGTTTTGATGGCGATGCGGCATATTCCCAGTGCCCTCTCTGCACCTATCTCCCGCAGCCTCATCTTCACCACCTCGGACGCCAGACTGAATGCCAGACTGAATGTAATAGCTCTTCTCCCGAGGCTTGGGATTGACGGGAATCAATACCTTTTTGCGATATTCTCGGCGCACCTGGGCCATGGTTGTGGGTAGCACGCCCACCAGCATGGCCAACGCGGAGTCGGGCACCTCTTTGACCGCACTGGGACTAAACAGTCCTTCCAATCCTTGCAACAGTCGTCGACAGCGGTCCACCGGCTCTTGCATTCCGGCAATCCGCCCCAGCCACGTTACCCAGTGACTACGCTGACGGTAGGCATTGGCGGTGGCGATTGAATCGGCTAGGGGTAATAATAGCGGCGAACCCAGGGCAAAGATTTGGGTGTAAGGAGCCTCCGCTGGGCTGTAGGCGATCGCTCCAGGACCAATAAATTCAGCGTAAAACTCGTAGCAAACGATTAACCCTCCCACCTGACTTTGATCCACCACTAACCGGCAACTGTCGCCGTTGGGCGCCTCAAAACTATCGTCAGAAAAACCGCCCCGTGGTTTCTCATTCGAAATCGTAAAATTTTGACCGCTAGCTAAACAATTTTGGGAAAATTGGCCGCCATGCAGCAAGTCATTCGATTGCCGACCATTCAAATGCTGACTTAACAAACGCTGATGTAAAGTTTGACTCAATTGCCCATCAGGATTTGTTCTCCCATCGAAAGCGCCGCGCCCAGAAACAGTAGACATAAAAGATCACCCGTGACGAAGTTAGTGCCGTACCCCTTAAGATGCACACTGGAAAACCAGATAAAAGGGGCAAACGGTTTATCCTCTCACCGTCGCTACTGCTTACAGCATTGATGTCATGGAAATAACAATGACCAATTTACTGACGCTTTAGTGGTTTCTGGAGTTTGAATATCAAAACGTTGACAATACGCTTTAGAACGCTTCAGATTGGGCGATAGCATTTCAGGGAATTTAGAGTTTATAAGATTCGGTAGAGCCTTATAAAACCCACCTAAAAAACATTGCCGTACCGTTTTTCCAAAGGTATCTGGTCAGTTGTTCAAACCCGTTCGACGGAGTGAGGATCCGTATTTTCAAGTTACAGTTAAGGGCTTGAAAACAGGAAGGTAAAGGCGTTAGATACTAATGGCGATCGCAAAAATAAAAGAAAGTTTGCACTTTGCGTTTGATTTTGGGCGAATTTTGCTTTTACGCAAGTGCTTTTACGCAAGTATTTAATGTCTACACACTCAGCACTTACATAAAAACGCCAGCTATCTAATGCCGTGGAACCCAGGGCAAAAGGCAAGACATAAGCCGGGTTCTGTTCCTGCGGCTCTACCTAAGCAGAAGTCCAAATTTGCATCTGGAACCTCTAAAGGCAGAACCGCGGGGTGATTATCCATCTGGGACATTCGTTACCGAACACCTCAAGCGGTACACACAAACGGGACGGGAAAAAGATCAACCCTTGTCCCTCGACCTTGCTCCCAGTCGGGGTTTACCGAGCCAGCACCTCTCGATGCTGCTGGTGCGCTCTTACCGCACCTTTGCACCCTTACC
>ERZ1740067.979-NODE-979-length-21019-cov-8.208214_pt1 | contig 21019 bp, 14 predicted proteins | sample MGYA00581736_ERZ1740067 | MGnify/ENA primary metagenome ERZ1740067 (study PRJEB43018, sample SAMN04849236) | marine metagenome | isolation source: floating plastic debris | place: Pacific Ocean | collected 2008-08-27 | study: EMG produced TPA metagenomics assembly... | reverse complement strand
GAGGCAAGCTTTCCTCCATTTACCCGAAGATTAAAAGCTGACGCTGCACTAGTCGCGATCGAAAATCCGGCGGGCTGCTAATCCCAAGGCGGCATAAAGACAGCGCCTGCCCTAAACACCCCCTCTAAACGCTCAACTAAACGCCCAACTTTTGCAGCTTGTGCAGACTGGCGTAAAGGCCGTCGATCGCCAGCAGTTCGTCGTGGCTACCGGACTCGACCAGCTCGCCGCGCTTGAGTACCAGGATGCGATCGACGCTGCGAATCGTTGAAAGACGGTGGGCGATGATGATGGCCGTGCGCGCTTCGAGCAGGCGATCGAGCGCTTCTTGGATCAGCGCTTCGGTGCCCACGTCCAGACTGGCGGTGGCTTCGTCGAGCACCATGATTTTCGGATCGCGGACGGCGGCGCGGGCAAAGGCCAGAAGCTGCTTCTCGCCGCCAGAGAGGTTTGTACCGCGCTCGCGGAGCTGGGTGTCGTAGCCCTGGGGAAGCTGCTCGATAAAGCGATCGACGTTAGTTTGGCGAGCGGCGTCGCGGACGCGATCGAAAGCGTAGTCGTCGCCGAGACTAATATTGCTTTTCACGTCCCCGGCGAATAGGAAGCCGTCTTGCAAAATAACGCCGATATGGCGGCGTAGCTCGGCCTGGGGCAGCTTGCGGATATCGATGCCATCGACCAAAACGCGACCCTGCTGGGGTTCGTAGAGGCGGCAGAGCAGCCGAATCACCGAGCTTTTGCCCGCACCGGTCGGGCCGACCAGCGCCACCTTTTCGCCCGGTTGGATTGTAAAGCTGAGATTTTTAAGGATAAATTCGTCGGGCTTGTAGCCGAACCAAACGTTTTCAAAGCGGATTTCGCCGGTTTGGCGATCGACCTCGGCCAAGGCTCCGCTACGGGCATCGTCGGCGTCTTGAATCGCGATCGGCTCGCGCAGCAGTTCGGCGATGCGCTCCACGGCGGTCAGACCGGCCTGAATCGAAGTGAACTTGTCGGCAAACTGGCGCAGCGGCTCGAAGAAGCGCTGCGCGAACAATATAAAGGATGCGAGCATCCCGAAGCTGAGCGTGCCGCCCATCACCTGCTGGCCGCCCAGCGCCAGAACTCCGGCGATCGCCACCAGCGACACCCACTCCAGCGTCGCCGAAACTGCCGAGTCGTGGAAAATCGTCTTGTCGACAGCATCGACGTAGCGCTGGTTGTTGACGCGAAATAGCTCGCTGTTGTAGCCCTCGCGGCGGAAGAGCTGTACCACGTTCATCCCGGCGATATTCTGCTGCAAAAACGTATTGAGCTGCGAGAGTTCTTCGCGAGCGGTGTAGTTGGCGATGCGGAACTGACGCTGGAAGTAAAGCACGATCAGCGACACCGGAATCAGCATCAGCACCAGCATGAGCGCCAACTTCCACTCCACGGCGAACATCAGCACCGCGATCGTCAAAATGCTCGCCAGGTCGGTTATCGCGCCGATCGCCCCGGCAGAAAACACCTCTCCGAGAGCGTCCACATCGCTTGTCAGCCGCGTGATTAGCTTGCCGACCGGCGTGCGATCGAAAAAGCTCATCGACAGCGACGTCACCCGCTCGAATAGGTCGGCGCGGATCTGCGCCGTCATATTCTGACCGACCACCTGCACCAGATAGCCCTGACCGGCCTCGATTAGCAGCCGCAGCGAAATACTGCCCAGCAGCATCACAATCAAAATCCTCAGGCCGTCCGTCAGCGTGCGCCCGGACAGCCAGTCCCAGGTTTGCGGCTCCTGGCGCACGAATGAGATCGCCTGTCCGATCAAGATCGGCTGCACCGAGCCCATAAACGACAGCGGTACCATTAAAACGACGACGATCGCCAAGATGCGCTTGTTTTGACGGGCATAGGGCAATAGGCGCGAAAACAAGCGCCAGTCGTTTTCCGGGGGGGGAGTCTTGGCAGTCATGGCAGCAGGAGGAGACGGCGGATGGCGGATGGCGGGCGGATGGCGGGGCCGAATTATGAGAAGACGCGTCCGTTTGCGAGCAGAATTATGAGAAAAAGGACGCGATCGGAGCGTTGGGTCGGTCAGTATTACGGTGCGAGGCGCAATGTAAAGAGTGTCGTAACAATCTATTGCGATCGGCCAGGAGCAGGAGTTTCTTTACATTTCTGTCCCACGAGACGAGCCCATAAGCAGTTTTCTCGCCGAGTATTGAGAAGCGTTATGCTATCGTGACTAAGATACTTTGCAAATGTTAACAATCTCTTGCTGCAAGCTCAATCCACGGCTCCCAAACTCTACACTACAGACTCTAAAGTTCCTGAGTCTGGAGCGGGATGGACGTTGAGCAAGTACGCGCACTGGCAAGTTTTTTTCGCGTCGGTCTTTCTCGTTTCTGTTCCGGTCTTTATTGAAGCACCTCTGGTACGCGCACTGCCAATGCTGAGCGTGGTGCTGACTCTGGGTTGGGTCGGTCTCAGCTACGTGCTGTTGCAGCGCCACCGCACCTGGTTGTGGGGTGACCTGCTGCTCGGGTTCGCCGGAAGCTGGCTGGCGGGATCTCTATATTGGGGCTGGATGCGCTGGGAGCCGCTGCTGCACCTGCCGATCGAGTGCATTGCGCTGCCGCTGCCGCTGTGGCTGATTGCCCGCAGACGCCTACTGGTCGGGAGTTGGTTTGCGATCGGTTCGCTGTTCGGCACGGCGGTGACGGATATCTACTTCTTTTCAACGGATTTGATGAGCCACTGGCGTCAGCTCATGTACGCCGAGCCGAATCTGGTGATGCCGATTTTTCACAGCGCTCTAGAGCGAGTTAACTCACCGCTGGGCGTTGTCTTGGGCGTATTTCTGGCGACGCTGTTAGTCGTGGTCGGCGTCGTGCCGCTGCGCCTGCGATCGCACCTGAGTTCGCGGCCATCGCTTCCTGCCTGGGCGTTCTCTGGAGCGGTGCTGAGTACGATTCTGGTCGATGCGCTATTTTGGGTGGCGGCTGTTTCGGCGTCGTAAGGTGTCGCTCTCTTGAGATATTGAAGCTTGCGCGGATGAATTTTCTCGCGATCTGAGAAGCGTGATTTTCTGAAGAACTGGGCTTCCGAACGTCTTCACTCGCAACCGCTAGCATGGGGGCGTCGTTTCGCCGCTGTTTGCCATGCTGCGTCCGTTTTTCTCGATGCTTCTGACGAGCCTCGCCGCCGGTTCCGCGATCGCCGCTCCCGTCGCGCCGCCCACCAGCGAGCCATCTGCCGATCGCCTCGCGCAAATCTACATGGGCGATACGCCGATGGCGACGACCTACGGGCGCGGTTTTGCCACGGCTCCGGCGGATATCGCCACACTCAATTACAGCTTCAGTCGCTACAACTATTCCGCAGCGGTTCCGGCGTCGGATACCACAGTGCCGCTGTTTGCCGCGACCGATCGAGAGGCGATCGTGGCGGCCTTTGTCGCTGAAGGCATCGCGCCCGAAGACATCGATGCCAACCTCAGCAACTACGATTTGCGAGTGGCGATCGAGTTAGACGCACCCAGTCAGACGAAGCTCGATCGCCGCAACGAGGTCGCGCAACAGCTTGCGATCGCGGACGGCACGTTTTTCCTAAACAACAGCTACAGCAGTTGCGGCTTGTCCGACTTTACGCCGGTGGAAAACGAGGCGCGCATCAACGCGATCGCCGAGTCGCGCTCGCGGATCGACGCGATGGCCGAGGCGCTAGATGCAGAGGTAGGAGCGATTCTCTCGACGATCGAAGTTCACGGTTACGCGCCGGTCTCGTCGTCGTGCGATCCATCCACAGGCGGTATGGGAACGCTAGAAGTGACGATCGAGCTGGGCGTGATGACCACCTTCGAGCTAATCCAGTAGCCAGCCCCGCAAACGCGCGCCGAGAACGATCTCGATACGATAGGATTCCCCAAACACCCTAGCCCTGCCGCGAATCGCCCCTTCCTGCTATGTCCGATCGATCTCGTCCGCCCGCTTCCCGACGTTTCTCTCACGCGATCGCCGCGATCGGCACGCTCTCCGGCGCGATCGCCCTCGACCTTGCATCCTCGAGCCTCGCCCACAACGTCAAAATCGACGGTGAAGTCGGCGCGACCTTCCACCTCGAGCCCGACCACAACCCCAAATCTGGCGAAACCTCGACAGTGTGGTTCGCTCTGACGCGCGAGGGTGGCGAGTCGATCCCGCTAGCGGACTGCGACTGCGAGCTGACGGTGACGAACGCCCAGGAAGAGTCGATCGAAGCAGACGTATCGGAGCTGACGGCGATCGACGTAGAAACCTACACCGACATCCCCAGCGCCGAAATTATCTTCCCCGAGCCGGGAGTGTACGCGCTGACGATCGGCGGTGCGGCCAGCGACGAAGCGAGCGAGCCGTTTGCAGAATTCGAGCTGACCTACGACGTGACGGTTGGGCTCGGTGACGGCAGTGCAGCGGCGGATGCGGAAGATGAAGCCGAAGGCGATGAAGCGTCCGAGGAGTCCGAGACATCGGGTGAGTCGGTCGAGTCTGGTGAAGAAGGGGACGAAACGGCGCTGGTCGATTCTTGGGGGTGGCTGATCGGGTCGCTGTTGATGTTGGGAGCGGGCGCAGGGCTGGCCATTTTCCTGGTGGCGCGATGGTTCTGGAAGCAGGCTGCAAATCGTCTGGCGCGCCGCCCTCAGGCTCGCGTCGCCCAAACGGTGGCAGCATCGGTGTCGAAGACCCCATTACCGTCGGAAACCAAACCCGACACCAAACCGGAGCCGGAAAAAAAAACGGTGGCTGAGCCAGAGCAGACGGACGATCTCGAGCCGGAGCCCGACTCTAAGCCAGAGCCACAAACCGAGCCTGCCGCTGGGACTTCTGCGATCGTTGCCGAAGCTATCCCCGCCGAAGAAGTCTCCGAGACGGCCGACCGCGAAGCACCCGAAAACCCCAAGTCCGGCGACCCCAAACCAGCCCCACTTGCCGACACGCCAGAAGACGCCATCTCGGCCATCAAAGATTGGGATTAGCGCGTGGTAGGAAGTCGGGGACTCCAATTCCAGTTCTGAGCTTCGGTTGCGATCGCAGTGCCTTGACCGTTCGACCCTGACCGCTCGACCCTAACGGCTCATTTTCAGCATTTTCTCGATCGGAGCCCGTGCCGCCGCGCGAATGTCTTCCGGCAGCTTAATCTCCGGCTGGCGATCGATCATCGCGTCGCGCAGCTTTTCAAGCGTATTCAGCCGCATGTGCGGGCACTCGTTGCAAGCGCAGTTGCCCTCCGGCGGCGCGGGGATAAAGGTCTTGCCGGGCATCGCCTTTTCCATTTGGTGGATGATGCCCGGTTCGGTGGCGACGATAAATGAGGCGCGATCGCTGACCTGGGCGCGTTTGAGCAGTGCGGTCGTCGAGCCGATAAAGTTGGCGTGGGTCAGCACAGCCTGCTCGCATTCGGGGTGTGCCAGCACTTCGGCTTCCGGGTGCTGGACTTTGAGCTGGACGAGCTTCTTCTCCGAGAAGATTTCGTGGACGATGCAGCTTCCGTCCCAGAGAATCAGGTCGCGCCCGGTTTGCTCGGCGACGTAGCGGCCCAGGTTGCGATCGGGCGCGAAAATAATCGGGCGATCGGCGGGAAGCTGGTTAACCAGATCGACGGCGTTGGAGCTGGTACAGATCACGTCGCTCAGGGCCTTGATCGCCGCCGTGCAGTTGATATACGAAACGACGATCGCTTCGGGGTACTGGGCCTTAAATTTGGCGAACGCATCTGGCGGGCAGCTATCGGCCAGCGAGCAGCCTGCATCTAGATCGGGTAGCAGCACCAGCTTGTTAGGGTTGAGGATCTTGGCTGTCTCCGCCATAAAATGCACGCCCGCAAAGACGATGACCTCAGCGTCGGTGTCGGCAGCCTGCCGCGCGAGGCCGAGGGAGTCGCCGATGTAGTCGGCGGCGTCCTGGATATCGCCGTCCTGGTAGTAGTGCGCGAGCACGATCGCATTCAAATCGCGCTTGAGATCTTCGATTTCGGCGAACAGGTCGCGGGCAGTGGAGGCGGGGCGAGTTGCAGTAGTAAACACGGTGTTAGCGACGATCGATGCGTCCGAACGGGGCGTTGCGAGCGCGCCAGATCCAAAAGCGACAGGCGCATTACACAAGTTTTAACGAATTATAGTAGATTCCACCAAAATAGGTTCGCGGGCGATCGAGTACGGATATCCCGCGCTTGCCGCAAATTTTTCACGGCCGCACGGGCTTCCCGGCTCCTTTAAAATGTTTTTCGGTAGCTGCGCTACGTTTTTCAAACAACTAAAACCGTCGCCGACGCTCGGTGTCCTGTATGCCAGGGCTCGGCGCGATCGACCCAGGAGAGGACATGGTTAGCCTAGAGCAGGTCAAGCAGATCGTCGAAAGCCAACTCGACGCCACCCACGTCGAGGTGCGCGATCTCACGGGGGGCGGCGACCACCTTGAGGCGGTCGTCGTCTCGCCTAAATTTGAAGGGCTGAATTTGGTCAAGCAGCACCAGCTCGTTTACGGTGCGCTGAAGACCGAGCTGGCCTCGGAGGCCATTCACGCCCTGGCGCTGAAGACCTACACGCCCGAGAAGTGGCAGTCTGCTGGCACCTAGGGCGTGCCATCAATTAGCGTCAGCCCCCCCATGAGGCAAGCCGTTGAGCGCCAGACCGAAAAATAAAACTAGTAGCTGAACTCTCTTTGGGCAAAGGCTGCAAGTTCGATCGATAACAGCCCCTAGCGCTGCAACTGTTGGCGTATTGCTCTCTCGCAATCAAGATTTTCATCAACCCATCGTTATTTTCCCGATCGCTATGACCCCCGAACTCCAAACCCGGCTCGACACCCTTGTTAAAGGCAACAAAATCCTCGTCTTTATGAAGGGCTCGAAGCTAATGCCCCAGTGCGGCTTCTCGAACAATATGGTGCAGATCCTCAGCAGCCTCGGCGTGCCGTTTGAGGCAGTGGACGTACTCTCCGACCCGGAAATTCGCCAGGGCATCAAAGAATATTCCAGCTGGCCGACGATTCCGCAGCTTTATGTCGATGGCGAGTTCGTTGGTGGTTCGGACATCGCGATCGAGCTGTACCAGAGCGGCGAACTCCAGCAAATGCTCGAAGTGGCGCTGGCGTCGTAGCAGCATCCTCGAAGCCTGCCCCGACAGCACATCTCGACCGCTTGCGGCGGCGTGCGATTTCGATCGCCCGTCGCCGCTTGTCGCGATCGCTGCCGGGCAACGCCAACAACGCCAAAACTGTTAATGTTTGTAACAGGCGATCGCCTGCGACTCGCCTGTCATTTTCGCCCCCGAGTCTCTATGAACCCCGAACCTTTGATTCTCGCGCCCGTTTACGTAACTGTTCTGATCAGCACGTTCTTCGCGGTCGTTTTCGGCATCATCTTCAAAGACATGCTCGAGTATCGCCTCGAAGTCTGGAAGACCGACGACTCGGAGTTCGTAAACTACAAAACGCCGCAGATTCGCCTCAGCTACTTCCTCACCTGCTTTTCGACCATCGTCTGCATGGGATCGAGCCTGTCCACCTTTGGCTTTCCCGGCTGGATGGCCTACGGTGCAGCATTTCCGATCGTCGGGCTGACGGGCTTCCTGATGTGGAAGCAGCTCGGTTCGATGCTGGTGATGATGGTGCAAGACGGCCCGGCGGCCCTCGAGCTGGAATAGCGGACTCGCTGACGACGGACGCTCCGACGAATGCCCCGACGAACGCAACAGATGGCAGTATAGGCAACCTAGCGAAATCTATGGCCGAACCAACAAAAGTCGTGACCCTGCTGCCCAGCGCGACGGAAATCGTCGGCGGTCTGCTGCCGCCCGATCGCCTCGATCGCCTGGTTGCCGTCAGCCATGAGTGTGATTTTCCTGTTGCCGCCGTAGCCGATCGACCGCGCATAACCGGCAGCATTATTCCCCACGGCCTCAGTTCGGCGGAGATCGACGCAGCCGTCTCCGCAGCCTTCAAGGCCCAGCAGCCGCTCTATCGCGTTAATGGCGACCTGCTTGCGGAGCTGCGCCCGAGCCTGATTGTGACGCAGGGGCTGTGCGACGTTTGTGCGGTAAATGCCAACACGGTCGACGAGACGCTGATGGCGCTGCCCGATGCCTTGACTGACACGCTGGCCGAGACAAAGGTTCTGTCGCTGACGGGGCAAGACCTCGAGGGCGTGCTGACCGATATCGAACGGGTCGGAGCGGCGCTCGATCGCGCTGAGGCAGCGGCAAGCTGGAACGCCAACTTGCGCGATCGCTGGCAGCGCTTGGCGGACTCGATGCCGACGCAGAAACCGCGCGTGCTGATGCTGGAATGGAACGATCCGCCGTTTTTCGGGGGGCACTGGGTTCCGGAGATGGTCGAGGTTGCTGGCGGCGTGGACGTCTTCGGGAAGCCGGGCCAGCCGTCGGGGCGCTGCACCTGGGATGAGATCGTCGCCAGCGATCCGGATATCGTCCTGTCGATCGCTTGCGGCCACAACCTGGAGCAAAATATCGAGCTGATGCACGATCTGTTCGAGCGCCCGGAGTTTCACGGGCTGCGCGCCGTGCGATCGGGGGATTTATGGGCGATCGACGCGAATAGTTACTTCAGCCGTCCCGCGCCGCGCATTGTCGATGGCGCGGAGATCCTGCGCGAGGTTTTCACCGGCACGATGTCGGGCTCTATGCCGGATATCACTGGCGCAGCGCGGATACAGTTCCGCAGCCGCGTCGGCGTTTGACCGCTCATACCAACTCCGAGATCGTTGAGAGTAACTCCGACTCGGAGTAGGGCTTGGTCAGGTACGCCGACGCGCCCAGGCTGCTGGCAATTTGGCGGTACTTCTGGCTGCTGTGGGACGTGAGTGTAATTACTGGAACGTGACTCAGGTCGTTGTTCTGGCGGTACGTACCCAGAAACTCGAAGCCATTCATACGCGGCATCTCCACGTCGCAGAGGATGAGCTGGATTTCCGGCGATCGCTCTAGTTGCTCCAGGGCTTCGAGACCGTCGCGCGCCTGCACCACCTGATAGCCAGCCTTTTGCAGTGTTAGCGATAGCGTGTGCCGCAGGTTGATCGAGTCATCGACCACGAGTAGTAGGTCGCCGCCTTGGGGGGCTACGCCTTCAGTGGGAGCCGCGTCGAGGGTGCGCGGTGCAGCGCTGCCTAAGACCAGGGTCTCCGACGGCGCGGCCAGCTCGCGGGCGGGCGCATCGACTGCGAAAGATTTGAAGCCGATCGCGGCGGCGGGCGCAGCCGAGCGCATCGGGGGCAGTGCCCGTTCGATCATCTCGCCTCCGTCGATGACGAGGCAGAGGCTGCTGTCGCTGAGGATGCTGCAACCGTAAACGTAGTCGGGCGAAGCGATCGCCGAGCCCAGCGGACGAATCACTAGCTCCTGCTCGCCGATGATGTGATCGACCTCTAGGCCGAGGTATTTGCTGTTGTGGCGCAGCAGCAGGATCGGCGCGGACACATCGCGCGAAATCGACATCACGCTTTTGGTCGGTTCCTCGGCGGCGGAGACCAGCGACGAGGTGTAGTGCATCAGGTCGGCGAGCTGGCGCACCGAGACCATGCTCGTCTCTTCGCCTTCGCCGATTTGCAGCACCTTGCTGTTCTCGAACAGGCGCGTCTGGCCGGGGAGGGGCATAACGATTTTTTCGATCGCATCCAGGAGCAGCGCGTAGGCCGAGCCGCCCGCCTGGACGACCAGCAGCTTGGCGATCGTCAGCGAGAGAGGAATTTGCAGCGCGAAGACCGTGCCGCCACCCAGCTCGGACTTGACCGAAATCGTGCCCTTGAGGTTCTGGATTTGGGTGCGGACGACGTCGAGGCCGACGCCGCGCCCGGAAATTTCGCTGACCTTTGGCGCGGTGGAAAATCCGGGCTCGAAGAGGATATCGAGGCGATCGGAGGAAATTAATCGACCGGCTTGCTCTTGGGTCAAGAAGCCCTTCTCGACAGCTTTTTTACGGATATTGTCCACGTTCAGGCCGCGCCCGTCGTCGCGCACCTCGATCGTCGTTTGCGTGCCTTGGTTGTAGGCGCGAATCTCGATCGTACCCACCTCCGGCTTGCCGAGGTTGCGGCGCGTGTCGGCGTCCTCGATGCCGTGGTCGAAGGCGTTACGTACCAGATGCAAGAGCGGCTCGTAGAGCTTTTGCGCGACCCCCTGCTCGATCGCCAGCTCGCCGCCGCCGATATGCAGGTCGATCTTCTTTCCCTGGATGCGCGAGAGCTGCCGCAGCACGCGCTCGAAGCGATCGAGGATTTCTTGGAGCGGCAGCATCCGCACGTCTACGAGATCGTCTTGCATGACCGAAAGCAGTTGTTTTTGTTTGTCCATAGCCTGCCCGGAGCCGCGCACCAGGCTGTTGACCTCGCCGGCCTCGATCTCCAGATCGAGCGCCTGTTGCAGCGCCGTCTTTAAGGTCAAGTGCAGGTCGGCGTACCCATCGAAATCAACGCTGTCGAGCTTGGCCAAGGCCACTGAGCCGTTCGCACCGGGGGCGGATTTGCCTTCGTAGGCGTCCCCGGCGCGCTCCATCAAGCCCATAATCTGCTCGGACCACTCGAGAGCTTGCAGCATGGTTTTGTGATGGTGCTGGATCTGTTGCTGCATTGCCTGGGACGCCTCGAACAGCCGCTCTTCGTCCAGGGCGAGGCGGTTTTGTTCGATTAACAGCTCCCCGAGGCGGTGGTTGAGGCGCTCGATTCCGGCTAGATCGACACTGACGAGTTGGCGCGCTTCGGCAGGTAGCTTACGCGCGATCGCTTCGGGTGCGGGCTTGCTGGCCGCGTCGGCAAACTCGCCCTGGGCGACCTGGGGCTCGAGGGGTTTGCTTTCGACGGTTTGGGTGACGCTCACCTGTAGGTCGGCGGCAGGCGCAACCTCGCGCACGGGTGGGGCGGTGGCAATCTCAACGCGAGCAACGGTGGCGGCAGGCTCGCGATCGGGCGAGCTGCTCGGAGCGCTGTCCGGCGAGCTGTCCAGTCGGCTGTCCGGCGCGCTATCTGGCAGGCTATCCGGCGAACCGTTCGTTTGTGCGGCGGGTGTGTCGAGAGGTGGCATCGCCGCAACCGAAAAAGCAGAAACGCCTTCGATCGCCGGGGCAGCTGATTCTGCCGCTTCTGCCGGAGGCAGGGGCTGCTGGGAGACAGGGGACTCGGTGGGTTCGCCAGCTTTGGCGGAAGCGACCGTCTCGGCCTCAATTCCAGTCGTTGTGCCATGAGCGGCCTTCGCCTCGCCCGTTTCGTCGCCGGACTCGATTTCGCTATCGACTTCGCCATCGTCGATTTCGCCCCAAACCTCTTCGAGCAGGTTGGCATCATCGAGGGCCGTGGGCAGCAGTGGCGTTGCGATCGTCGGCTGAAACAGTTGCTCGACCGCTGGAGTTTCCAGCCACTGGCGCTGACGGTTGGGGATCGGGGGCAGCGCCTGGTAGTGATCGCCGACGTTTTTGGCGAGCTGGCGCACCGCGATGACGAACGGAACGTCTTTAAAAGACTTCGGGTAGCGCGTCAGCGGGGCGCACTGGCACTTGGCGATCGCCACCATCGCCGAGAGAAACGTCCACTTGCGATAAAGCCGGTAGCTCTGGCCGTCACCTTCGCTGGCGGTCGCGTCCAAAAAGCGATCGCCCAGATCGCGCAGCGCTTTAACCGCTTGGATGGCTCGCTTTTTGTTCCGTAGCTGGGCGATGTTAGGCGGTAGAACGAGCAGCTCCAGACTGAAGTCGGCGATCGGAGTTTCGGTCTCGTGCGAGTGCCAGTGGGCGATCGCGCGGACGAGCTGGAGGAAAAACTCGCGAATTTTGCCGCGTACGGGCTTGCCGTGGCGCGGATCGTCGAGAAATGCCTCGAAGCGCTCCAGGTCGCGTACGAATTGGCTCGGCAACGGCGGCGCGGACACCTCTTCGATATCGTCGAGACCGTCTAGGGGAATACCGGCCAGGGCCTCGAGTTCGGCGAGATCGTCGTCGGTTTCGTCAAACTCTTCGATGGAATCGAGGAGCGGGCTGACCGGCGCTGCGAGCGGAGATTCGAGCGGTGCGGCGGTTGGCGTTGAGATCGGCGCGTTGGCGACGCTCTCCGGCTCCAGTTCGGCGGCGACGGGCAGCGGCGGCGCGGGGGGAATTCCGAGGATTTCGTCCAGGGGCGGCGAGACACGATCGGCGTCGGCCAGGGCCAGCAGGCGCTCGGAGGCCGCACCGCCAGACTCGCGATCGCCGCCCAGCACGCCGCGATGGGATGTTTTGAAGTCTTCTAGGGCGACCTGGCCGATCTCTAAAGCGCGGTCTGGGTGGGTCTTCAGGGCCTTTGTCGCCGTTTTAGCCAGCTCGCTCCAGCCCATCAGCCCCAGCGACTCGCCCAGCCCCACGAACACCTCGCAGCTTGCCGCCAGCACCTGCGTCACCTGGTCGCCATCGCCCGATGCCACCGCCGCCGCCAGCTCATCGATGCGCTCCTGGACGCCCATCTCGAAAATCGACTGGGTGATATCGAAACCCAGCTCGGCAGAGCTGGGGATATATTCCTGCTGGCCGAAGTCGTCGCCGAGCTTGTCGCGCAGCTTCTCGAATAGTGTCGCCGCGCGATCGAGCGCCGCGTCTTCGTCGCAGGTCGTGCCAGTCAGCTCGGCTCCCAGCGGTACGCGCAGACACTCGTATCCTTCCAGCAAGAATTGCTCGATTTCGAGGTCGATTTCGACTTCTTCGTTGTAAAGCGCCTTAAAGGCGTCCTCTAGGGAGTGGGCGATCGTCTCGATCGTCTTGAGGCCGACGTTGGCCGCCGCGCCCTTGAGGGTGTGGGTGGCGCGCATCAGCGCGTGGACGTTCTGGACGCGGGGGGCGTCGTGGATGTGCAGCAAGCCGTCTTCTACCGTTTGCAAAAGCTCGGGCGCTTCGCTCAGGAAGTAAACGTAACCTTGATCTCGGATGGTCGAGTCCATAGCGCGGGTGCAGCGGAAGGGCGACGGAAACAGGGTGGGCGGACGGGAGTGCAGGCGGCGGCAGATCCGGAGGTGAGTCTCGCGCCAGGGCCAAACACCAAATCGCAAGGAGGATCCGCCATCGCCGCAGGGATTAGTCCACCTTGAACTGACCGGCGCTGGCCTTCAGCTCCTGGACGGTGGAAAGTGCGTCTTTGAACGATTGGGAGATCTCGATCGAGTTCTCCGAAGTGCGATCGGCGATCGAGGCCACCTCCTGCATCACCTGCGTCACCGACTGCGCTTGCTGGGTTTGCTCGCGTGTAGCGGTGGCGATGCCCTCGACGAGGGTACCGATTTGCACCGTTGCCGCCACGATGTCGTTGAGCGTTTCGCGCGTCTCTCCCACTAGCGAGGTTCCGCGCGTCACCTGCTCGGAGGCCATTTGCATCGCCAGGGTGACCTCTTTGGTCTCTTCCTGGATGTCTTGCACCAGCTTTTCGATCTCGGTGGTGGCGTCTCCGGACTGGCGTGCCAGCGATCGCACTTCGTCAGCAACCACCGCAAAGCCGCGACCGTACTCGCCCGCGCGCGTCGCCTCGATCGCCGCATTCAGTGCCAGCAGGTTTGTCTGCGTCGCGAAGTTGTTAATCAGGCTGACCACCTTGGCGATATCCTGCGACGACTGGGTCAAGCGTTTGATGCTCTTGGCCGCTTCGGTCACCGTTTTGCGGATGTCGGTGATGCCTTCCACGGTGCGGTTCATGGCGTCGTCGCCCGATTGCAGCGTTTGATTGGCAGTCTCGATCGCCGTTTCCACCTCGAGGGCGTTTTTCGCCGTCTCCTCGGTGAAGTTGACCATCGCCTGAATCTGGCCGACAGCGTTGGAGATTTCTTCAACCTGCTTCTGCGCCTGAGACGACAGCTCGATCAGCGACTCGTCGCTAGTCTCGGAGGTGTTGACCACCTCGGCCACTGCACCCTGCACTTGGACGATGATGCGCCGCAGGCTTTGCAGGGTGTTGTTGTAGGAGTCGGCCAGGGTTCCCATTTCGTCTTCAGTCACCGGAGCCCGCACGGTCAGGTCGCCGTCGAGGGCCGGACGCACGGCCATCAGCAAATCCAAAGCTTTGCGCTGTAGGTCTTCCTTCGCGGCTTTGTCGCGCTGCGAGGCGGCCTCTAGCTCTTTGGCTTGCTCTTGGACTTTGTTGAGGAACTGGCTCTGCTGGAGCGCCACGCCGAGCTGGTTACCGATTTGCGCTAGGAGCTGCACCTCAGCCTCTTCCCATTCGCGCGGTGCGTCGTTTTGGTAGGCGGCCAGAAGGCCCCAGAGGCGCTCGCCCTGGAAGATCGGCACGATCGCATACGCGCGGCACTGGTACTGTTCCAGGATTTCCATGTAGCAAGGCGTAAAGCCCGCCGCGTAGATGTCCGTCACCGAGAAGGTTTGGTTCTCAGCGAAGCGCCCGCCCTGGGTTTCCTTCAGGTAGGTGTCGTCGTACTGGACTTCGGTGAAGGTGGAAGCCTCGATCAGCGGCTTGAGCGAGTCGCAGTTGCTGACGTTGCGCTTCAGAGCCGGAAGCTGCTCCTGGCGCGTCACCAGCGGTATCCAGGTCGAGCCCACCGATTCAGCCACGAAGCCGCCGCTCCAGTCGGGGTTGAAGCGGTAGACTCCGACGCGATCGCACTCCAGCAAAGTGCGCACCTCGCTGGTGGTGGTGTCGAAAATCGTGTCCACGTCCAGAGTGCGACGAATGCGATCGATCGTTTGCGTCACGGCGCGATCGCGATCGGCGGCTTTCGAGAGCTGCATCGACTGCTTGCGAAGCCGCTCGATATTGCCCGCCTGCTGGAGCGCGATACCGAGCTGGTCGGCGATGCGCTCCAGCAGCCGCACTTCCACGCCTTCCCACTCGCGCGGCGCATCGTTTTGGTAGGCCGCCAACATGCCCCAGAGGCGCGGCCCCTCAAAGATCGGCACGATTGAGTAGGAGCGGCACTGATACTTCTCGAGTACCTCGGTGTAGCAAGCCGTAAAGCCAGGATCGTAGATATCCGTCACCGTGAAGCTTTTCTTCTCGGCGAAGCGCCCGCCTTTGTTGTCTTTCAGATAGGTGTCGTTGAATTGGGTATCAACGTACGCGGAGGCGTCGATCAGTGGCTGTAGTGAGTCGCAGTCGCTGGCGCTGCCCATCGATGGATCGAGCTTCTGGCGCTCGATTAGGGGAATCCAGCCCGCTGCTACCGACTCGGCCACAAAGCCGCCGCTCCAGTCGGGATTGAAGCGGTAAACGCCGACGCGATCGCACTCCAGCAAGGCGCGCACCTCGTTGGTGGTGGTGTTGAAGATGTCGTCCACATCCAGCTTGCGGCGAATGCGGTCGATGGTTTGGGCGACGGCGCGATCGCGATCGGCAGATTTCTCGAGCTGGCGGGACTGTTTGCGCAACTGCGCCAGGTTTTCGGCTTGCTGGAGCGCGATACCGAGCTGCTCGGCGATACGCACCAGCAGCCCGACCTCGTCGTCTTCCCACTGGCGCGGTGCGTCGTTTTGGTAAGCCGCCAGCAGGCCCCAGAGCCGCTCGCCCTGGAAGATCGGCACGATCGAGTAGGAGCGGCACTGATACTGCTTGAGGACGTTCAGGTAGCACGGCGTAAAGCCCGCGTCGTAAATATCGGTCACCGTAAAGGTTTTCTTCTCGGCGAAGCGCCCGCCTTTGGTTACCTTCAGGTAGGAGTCTTCGTATTGGGGTTCGATGTAGCTCGAGGCGTCGATCAGCGGCTTGAACGAGTCGCAGTCGCTAATGTTGCGCTGGAGGTCGGGAATCTGCTCCTGGCGCTCGACCAGGGGAGCCCAGCCCGGCCCCACCGATTCGGCCACGAACGCGCCGCTCCAGTCGGGGTTAAAACGATAAACGCCGACGCGATCGCACTCCACGAGCGATCGCACTTCTTTGGTCGCCGTATCGAAGATCGTCTCGATCTCCAAGGTGCGGCGGATGCGGTCGATAGTCTGGGTGACGGCGCGATCGCGTGCGGTGGCCAGCTCGAACGTATCGGTTTCATGCTGGAACGATTCGCGCAGGATGGCGACGGTCTCGTCCACGCTGCGATCGAGGTCGAACTGCTGCATCATCACGGCCATCTCGGCGACCACCTGCCGCACGAAGACGATCTCGCGCTCGGCCCACTGATAGGAGCGATCGCACTGCTGCACCGACATCACGCCCCAAAAGTTGCGACCGATGCACACCGGCACGTTGAGACTGGCCTTGACCTGGTAACGTTCGAGGATTTGGCGCTGGTAGGGCGTCAGGTTGGTGCGATCGGTATCGGCGATCGACACGAACGGATGCGAAAGGTACTCGTCGGGCGTGTCGAACCCGAACCCGGTCAGGTGAACGGCCTGACCTCGAGTCGGCGTCCAGCCCCGCCCCAAGGATTCGGCCACCACCAGACCCTTATGCCCGGAAAATTCGTCGGCGTCCTTGCTGCCGTTGCGGTAGCCGTTGCCGCCGTTGCCATTACTGCGGGCGTTGCCGCCGTCCCCGACGTTTCCATCATTGCGGGTGCTGTAGAGATACGACAAAACGCTGTCGCGCGCATCTTCGCGAAACAGCATCTCCGACGAGAGTGAGGTCGAGATACCGTCGGTGCGAGGAGCGAGGAAGCGCAACATCAACACGCGATCGACGCGCAGCATCTGCCGCACCTGGATCGCCGCCATTTCCAGCACGTCTTTAGGACTGTTGGCACCGCGCATCTGCTCGACAACGGTGGCAACCTGCTGGCGCAAGTCTTTCAGCGACTGCTCGAAGGTGGACGCTTCTCGGGAAGACAACTCTTGGGGAGCCATGATGGACAATTTCCTGGAAAGTGACTGAGGTTCGGACGGGGTTGAAAAAGCTGGGAGACAGTAGATGTCGGCACGGAAGACACGGAAATCGGTGCGCGGTGCGGCGGGCGCGCCGTCGTTCAGTCACCCTGTTGCAGCGCGCTAAACACGGAGGGAACGTCGATCGCGATCGAGATATCGTTCTCGTCGCCAATGAAATATCCCGATAGGAAAGGCATCAAACTGGCAGGGAACAGCTGCGGGTCGGGCGGTTGCTGTCGCTGGAGGTTGTACAGCTCGAGGTCGAGCACCTGGGGAACGACAAACCCGATCGTGCGATCGTCGTGTTCGATGACGATCGCGATCGCCGTCGGTGGCGGCTTGCCTGCAAACAGCGGCGAGAAGCCCAGCGCCTCGCCGAGATCGACGATCCAGAGCATCTCGCCGCGCCAGTTGTAAACACCGAGCACGCAGTCGCGCATCTGGGGAACGGGCAGCACTTCCGGAATGCGAACCGTCACGATCTCCGAGATCGCCTCGACCGGAATCAGCGCGCGATCGCCTTGGCGCACGAGAAATTGCAAAAACTTTTGCACGACCTGCGGACTGTCCGCGCCGCCAAAGTTCATTGTCGCTGAGATGGCAGCGTCGGGAGCGAGCTCGTAAGGCGGACTGCCGCCAGGAGGTGGGGCGAAAGACATTGGCGAACCGAAAGCGAAGGAAAAGCGGTCGAGGTCGATGCGGCCGGAGCGAGATGTTGGCCGAGGCCGGGTGAGATGCTTGCCGGAAGCGGTAGCTGGATGGGTCGTCGAAAAGGGACTTATCGCTAAGCCAGCGGACGGCGGGCGCGATTCCGATGCCGTTAACGGTCGAGAAAAGCTAGGGCGATGATGGCCGAACGAGTTGGCTGAACCCAGCGGCCGAACGAGAGGCGATCGCCCGTGCGGTGGGGCTCGAAGCGCCGCACGAGCGAAAAAGACCTACCCCAGCAGGCGCTTGATGGTCGTCGTCAGCTCCGACTCATCGACTGGTTTGGTCAGGTAGGCGTCGGCACCGAGCATATTGCCCCAGGTCTTATCGACGTCCGTACCCTTGCTCGAGCAGATCATCACCGGAATCGACTTTGTAGAGTCGCTACCTTTCAGCTCGCGACAAATCTCGAAGCCGCTTTGACCGGGCAAAATCACGTCGAGAACGATGAGGTCGGGCTTCGTGGTGTCCAGGTAGGCAAAGGTCTCGTCGCGCGTTTCAACGTTGGCAACAATGTGCCCGCTTTGCTTGAGCAAGCGATTAATGCGCTCGCGATCAGTTTGCCCGTCTTCCACGACCAAAACAGTTCCCATCTAAATAAACCCCAAAAGAATCAAGAATGAAATTGAAACCGCGCCCACAACCGCAACATTCTCGGAAAACCGTCGGGCTCTCTTGTTTTTAACATTAGAGCTCTTCAGCATTTACCGGTGCAGGCTCCATGCGTAATCTAAGACCTGTAACTCGGTTTTTTGCAACGATCGTCTCGACGATTGAAAAGGCTCGGACTCACTGTAGATAGGCTAACAAAAAAAATTGTATCTCTCATCTTTTAACTCGTTGGTATTTGTTTGCGCGATATTACGGAAAAGTCACGGTAGCACGGTCGCGAAACCGCTCGATTTACCTAGGAGTTTCACCTAAGAGCTTTTGTCGATCGATCGGTCGAACCTTCGCCGCCGAGGCCACATGAGTTCAGCCACGCTGTTCCTTTTGCCCGTTTCGGGCTGAGTTTCGAGAAGTTGTACTGAGAGTCTGTGCTGGGGCATTTGATCGGGCTCTGACGGTCTCCCTTAAAAGGGCCGGGACAAGTCGGGCACAGGCTTTTAAATTGCGGGCGGCGCGCTCAGTAGTAGCAACCGTTCGATCGTGGCGAGAACTTTGTTTCTATCGACGGGTTTGCTGAGAAACTCTGAGGCTTTGACCATCTTTGCGCGCACGCGATCGACCACGCCATCGTTCCCCGTCAAAATCACGATCGGCGTCGCCTCGAATGCCGACATGCGCCGAAGCTGGGTGCAGACCTCGTAGCCGTTAGCCACCGGCATCACCAGGTCGAGAAAAATCATATTGGGCTGCTTCTCGAGCAAGATCGGCAGCGCCCGCACCGAGTCCGTTACGCTCACGAAGCGGTAGCCCGCCTCGGTGACGATCTTCTTCATCAGCTCGCAAATCTGAGGGCTGTCATCGACGCAGGCAATCAGGAGCTGGCGGCGATCTTCGGTCTGCGAGGTTGCAGGCTTATCGATCGGCGGCAAGGGGCGCGGAATATCCGGAGCGGGCAGCACCGAAATCCAGCCTTTGTGGATATAGACGGCGAGCGATCGCGCCAGCCGCACCAAATCGACATTGACAATGCAAGACAGCTCGCGTAAGGAGGTGCGCCCGTCGATGCGTTTGCGGAGCTGGGCGAACACTTTGGCTGGGACGTTCGCCTCGAGGTTGGCCGCATCGACGATCGAGGGTACGGCGTCCGGATCGATACCCGCCAGCTTGCTGTTGCGCCACTGCCTGTAATGAGCCTGGGCCTTTTTGATCAAGGCGACGACGTTGAGCGCGACGAGCTGCATGCGCAACATGTTGAGCGCCTCGTGTTTGAGCAGCTTGAACTGAAGCGCGCCCTGCTGCTCGTGGCGCAAAATATCGAACATGCAATCGACGATCGTCTCTTTGATCGCCATGCCCGCCTCTTCCATCGACAGGGTTTTGCGCTTCTCGAGTACCCAGAGCACCTGGTAGTCCCAGGAAAAAAAGCGATCGGCTTCGCGGACGACTAAGCTTTTAAACTCGAGCTCCGGACTGATGCGACTGAGGTGGTAGCGCAGAGCGCGGACGCTGCGGTTGTGGTGCGTCGCCCAGATGATGCGGCCGACGCAGAAGTAAACTGTCCATCGCTCGCCGCTGGCAGATTGAATGTCGAGCTGCCCGGTCAGTTGCTTTTTAGCCTGCTGAACGAGCCGTGCGATAAAAATACTTTCATGCTGCTTGGGAGAAGCTACTGTCATACGAGTTTTCCTTGCCTAGGTAACGTTCCTGGCAAAAGCTCTGGGGAGATGTCCGCGTGGTGTGCGCAAACGTTTACCCTGACGGGATTGCGAGCTTAGCGGCTGACTAGACTGTTGAAACCTTCGATGCACTCAACCCTCGTTCCGTAACTTTTTGGAGTCCGCGCCGATCGACCTGGGGCTAGCGGACAGCACGGACGCTGCCATGTCACTATTTACTATACAAAAGCCCAATCCCAGGGTGTCAGCGATCGCGATCGCGTGCAGACACGGTAAATGTCACCGAACGTCGCTCGGTCAGTACTTTCGCTTGCTTTGAAGCCCGCTCGACCGTCAATTTAAGGTCGAGCGAGTTCGCGGCAGCTTGGGTGGCAGCAATTAACAAGAGAAACAACGCTGCCGATCGCGCGATGCAATCGCTTGACTGCAGTCCTCTGTAAATACTAAAGCCAGAATTCAAGCTGTATCTCTGAAGTACGACGCGGTGTCATAACTGCTTAAAGCATATACGAAAACGGCGAATAAAAAGGCGTCGATTTACTTTTTAAACGTATGGATATGCGAGGAAAATCTCGGTCTTGCTTGCCGTTTAATTTGGGTTTTTGCTTGTATCGCTTGTGTCGTTTGTGATACCTGGCACGACGATCGCGTTGCGAAAAACTGCGGAGCGTTACAAGAAGATCGCGTCCGAGCTTTGCGTGGTTTCAACAGTGTTACGGGATGTGCCGCCGGGTGCGAAAACACCAAAAACTGATGGTCGGTGTGGCAACACCCAGCGAAACGCCAGCGAAACGCTCGCGATCGGTCAGCCAGAAGTTTGGGGACAGCTCGAGACGGTTTGGTAATGATTCGGAGATTGCTCGAGAACGACTCGTGCAACCGGTTCGTCAGACGGGTCTCGTAACGAGCTAGGCTATCTGCTGCTGTTGGAGCGCGTGCATATGCTCGAACAGTCGCCAGCAGTATTGCTCCGAAAGGCCGCAGGTCACTGCGTCACGCAGCACGACGTTGAAGTACCAGTCGTTCGGAGCTAGCTCGCGGGGGAGCTTGTTGACGACGCTGTACGTTCGCACGTCGGAGTAGATGCGACTGCCGCAGGTCACGGTGACGCTTTCGCGCTGGTAGCCACGGGTGGGAATCTCTTCGCGCTCGTCGAGGCGATCGCTCAGCCGCCAGGGCAGACGGTAGAGGACGCCTTCGACGTGGGTGCTGCGATCGGCCACGATATCGAGGACGCCACAGTTACGCCGGTCGGAGCGG
>ERZ1740067.978-NODE-978-length-21026-cov-41.971294_pt1 | contig 21026 bp, 18 predicted proteins | sample MGYA00581736_ERZ1740067 | MGnify/ENA primary metagenome ERZ1740067 (study PRJEB43018, sample SAMN04849236) | marine metagenome | isolation source: floating plastic debris | place: Pacific Ocean | collected 2008-08-27 | study: EMG produced TPA metagenomics... | reverse complement strand
GTGGCGCCAACCGGCTTACTGTAGGCTGGCCAGTTCCTCGTCTTGTAGGTCGGGGGTGTAGGTCTGCTCATGCACTCCAGCTACCACGCTGGTTTCATGAGATGAATCCCAAACGCGATTTGTGCAACAGAGCCGGGGCCACTCCAATGAAATCACTCGCACGGATGGCAGATAAAGGGGCAAGAGTTCACCGCGCGAAATATGCTGCATGGCTAGAAACCAGATCGGACAGTTTCTCTGCAAGCCCATCAGCAAGGTCATGACCCATTCCTTGGATTATCTCGAGACGTGCATTGGGAATAGCGGCGGCGGTGGCCTTACCGCCACTAGGTGCTACGACGGGATCTCGGTCGCCGTGTATAACCAATGTAGGGGCCGTCACTGCTTCTAAGGCGGCTGTCCGATCTCCCGATCCGATGATGGCCGCCGCTTGCCGAAGAAGAGCCCCCCTTGGATCGCCAGACGACCGTCTGCTGGCTTCCCGTACATAGCCTTCCCAATGTTTCGGATTGGCGGCGTAACCTCTGCCCTGCCAATATTTGAGATTGCTCAAGAATCTTTTGACTGCGCCATCAAGGGTCTTTGGCATCGGCAAAGAAAGACGAAGTTTCATTTGCGCGGTTGGCTGCCCCACATTTGTCGCACCCGTAGAAGAGAAGATCGACGTCAGTGTCGTGACTCGGTTCGCATTCTCAATCGCCATTGTTTGTGCAATCATCCCGCCCATGGACATGCCTACAATATGCGCATGATCCAACCCCAGATGATCCATAAGACCAAAAGTGTCTTGAGCCATGTCGTCAAGCGTGTAGCTGCCTTGAGGTATGTTCCGCAAAGCCAACTGCCACAGCGTTGGAGGTGCTTGATCAACTCTCCCGGACTGACCGACATCGCGATTGTCGAAGACGATCGGCTGAAATCCCTTTTCCGCGAGAGCATCGAGAAATGGTTTCGGCCACGAATGAAGCTGCAAGGTGATCCCCGCGACAAGAACGAGGGGTACACCATCCCCATATACGCGGTAGCATAAGCGCCGCCCAGACGGCAGAGTGCAAAATTGATCAATCATTGTGTTTGGCTCCTTGAGCGTAGCATGGCGCGGGAGAAACAGAACGGACCATCAAACGTTGAGATCCGCACAGATCTACAATACGCGGGTCTGTGCATCAGCACAAATGGCCCATGCCTCATGCACCTGGATCGCCGTCGAAACTCCGGCAGCGATGTGGATAGCAGCGTCGCAGTCATTCAAAAAGAGCCTCAACTTTCAGGCCGAAAGATATTGTCTGCTTAGTCGCCGCGGCATGGAAAGGGGGCCAATGCATTCTCAACGGCTATGACCTCTGAAGCGCGATACCAGTGCACTGATACCGGTCTGACCAACCCGACGTTGCAGATGAGCCAGGCCCCGATGGGCCGTGCCTCCAGTGTTTCAAATGTGGTTTTTCGCCTTCGCAAGTGAAAGCTTGATTCCGTACGGCAGCCTGGAAGACTTTTTCTCTGAACATCGCTTCCTCTTCGTCTGAATGTTGGTTCTTTGCCATTCCCAATTCAGGGCCCGTGAGGTCGCCCAGCTCCAAGCGGCTCGGGCGCGTGGGTTCTCGCACTAAGCTCCCGGCTCCACGATCGCGAAGTTAGGGCTTGGTTGAACGAACAAGCGGAAAAGCTCGCCGAACTTCATGACGTTGCCGCGGGATAAGACCTGACCTGCCATTATCGCGTCTTCAAACGACAGAGATCTGGACAAGAGCTGTTCAAAGACGTGTCTGGTCATGGTTAACGACAAGTCTGCATATGCTGACTGGGTGCCAAAAACGTAAGTCAATGCGGAATTCTGCAGGTTCAAGACAAACTCCTCGTCAGTATCGGTGAACGACAAGTTGATTTTTATGCGCTCACCTTCGGCTATCTCGCCGTTCAGGCGCACACTCAGAAAATCGCAAAGCTGTTCGGTCGTCAAAGCCGCGAGTGTTTGTTTGGACGCGGCCGTAGGCTTTTCGAGGGATCTGGCACCTTCCCGCAATTCCTGAGCGCCAAAGAGAAACGAGTTTCGCCATGTTGCGCATTCAGCGATGTATCCCAACTGTTCGTAGGTATCGGCCAGTAGGTTTCGCGCATTAAGATGATTGGGGTCGGCAAAAACGACGTGGTTCAGAATCTGTGCGACCCAACGATATTCACCGTTCTCAAAATCCGATCGAGCCTTTGCGACAACAGCATCAGCCCCACCCAAATAGGTGACCATTTTTTTGCCAGCCTCAACGGGCGGCAAAGGATCGAGATGCGCAGGAACGCAATCATACCATCCAATGTACTGCTGATAGACGGCCTTCGCATTGTGCTGAATGCTTCCATAGTAGCCACGAGCGTACCATTTTTCGTCAATTGACCTTGGCAGGCGAAGCTCTGCGGCGATTTCATTCGGCGTCATGCCGTTATTGATCATTCGGAGGGTCTGATCATGCGTAAACTTGTATAGGTCTCTCTGCACCTCGAGATACTGGATAACTTCCGCGTTGCCCCAAAGCGGCCAATGATGCTGCCCGATGAGGATGGAGGCTTTGTCTCCCCACAATTGCAAAGCCTCGGAGATGTATTTTGTCCAATTTAGCGCATTGCGCACCTGCGCGCCGCGAAATGGCAGTAAATTGTGGAAGTTGCGCACGGCGTTTTCAGCAAGATTCAAAACACCGGTTGCGGGCATAAAGATATGCATTTCTGCTGGCGCTTCGGTATCGGGCGCCAACTGAAACTCAAAGGTAACTCCATCAATTTCTCTGGTGTCGCCTGTTTTCCGGATCAGGTCATTGGGCTCAACCAATCCCATCCTTCCTACCGCAAATGTCTTGCCAAGACCGTTGTCGACATGCCCCCGTTCGCCGGCCGGCAACCGTTGGCCAAACTGGTATTGCGAGCGTCTACGCATCGCGCTACCAGCGATCACGTTTTCCGACACCGCGTTTTCCATGAACTGATCTGGAGCGATTAAGGGTGTGTTGCCGCTCTTGAACGCATCCTCTGACGCGACACCTAATGTGCCTCCCCAATGATCGGCATGCGTGTGCGTGATAATCAGGCCCTTAACCGGACGGTTGCCTCTGTTCTTCCGATAAAGCGCCAATGCGGCTTCCGCACCTTCGATGGAGGTGAGCGCGTCAATGACGATAATCCCTGTTTCTCCCTCGACGATTGTCATGTTGGCCATGTCCATCCCGCGGACCTGGTAGACGCCGGTTGTCACTTCGAACAGTCCGTGGATCGAATTGAGCTGGGCCTGGCGCCAAAGGCTCGGATTGACCGTGTCAGGAACCGTTTCGCGATTCAGGAAATCATAATCGGCTATAGTCCAGACAACCCGTCCATTCTCGGCCCGATACTCCGCATTTGGAAGGGAATCGACAAAACCCCGCAGCGCATCTGTGAAGTCCGTCCCATCTTCCTTTGCGAGCGTGGTGAGCGCGTCCCGATGCGCTCTGATCACGTGAGAAGACGCTGGTTTCCTTAGATTTTCCTCGGGTTTCATCAGCGACCCTCTTTCATCCTTGAGCCAGCAGGCATGATAGGATGCCTGCCCAGTTTGATCTTAAAAAGCCGAGTTTCGACGATGCGGTTTCGTTGCTGCCAAAGTCCGACTTGCGTTTAGACGCATTGGCCGGTATGTGAACTGAACCTGAGTTCAGATTCAAGTTATATCGCTGGGCACAGATCTAAGAAAGCAAGAAGTCGTGGAAGCAATCATGAAGGCAATCAGCCGATGAGCTCATTTACGAAAACGGTCAACGTCGTCGGGATTGCGCCCGCTGTTCAAGAGCGAAGCCGCGACAAGGTGGATCGCTTGTTGAAGGCCGGCCTAATGCTCATCGAGCAGAACGGGTACGACCGGGTACGGATTAGCGATGTTGCGCAAGAAGCCGGCTGTTCGGTCGGCACGTTCTACGAAAGGTTTGGAGATAAAGAGACCTTCTTCAACTTCTTGCTGGCGACCAGAGTAGAAGAAGGCGTTGCGGGTATTGAGGATCTTTTGGCGATGGAGCGTTGGGAAGGCATCCCAACGGATCTGGCCTTGTCAAAGATCGTAGATAGAATGACGCAGTGGTTCAATCTACGAAAAGGCATCTACTGCGCTGCTTTAAACCAGAGATCCCAAGGCGAGATAAACTATCGCCCTTTTGGCCAAGTGAGCAAAGCCGCAAGCGCAGCGCTGGCGCGGTTCTTGCGCGCACGGGGCGACGAGTTCTCGCTGCTTGATCCGGATGCGTCGGCGGCGTTTGCCGTCCAAATGATTAACGGCGCGCTTGTTCTGTCGGCTTTGACGGAAAGCTCCGGCGATCTCAGGTCCGCAGACGCGACAGACCATACGCTGTCAATAAGCGACCCCGAATTCACCAGGCAACTTAGCAAAGCGGTGTGCGCTTATCTCGGCGTGCCGACGTCTCCCGAAACGCAGAGCTGATAGACTATGAACTCCTACGACTACATCGTCATCGGCGCGGGTTCGTCGGGTTGCGTTTTGGCCTACCGCCTGACTGAAGATCCCGACGTTAGTGTGTTGCTGCTGGAGGCGGGGGGTGAAGACAAGAACCCCTTTATTCATATGCCTGCAGGCATCGGTCGGGTTAAAGACAATCCCAAGACCGATTGGTGCTATCAGACTTCCCCACAACCATTCCTAAACGAGCGGAACATTCCGATTCCACGCGGTAAGGTGCTTGGCGGATCGAGCGCAATCAACGCGATGGTCTACATCCGTGGGCAGCGAGAGGACTATGACAGCTGGCGCGATCAAGGCAACGCGGGTTGGGGGTATGACGACGTTCTCCCCTACTTCATGAAATCGGAAAGCAATTCTGGGGCTGATATCGATCCCGGCTACCATGGGACGTCTGGTCCTTTGAGTGTGATGGACCGCATCCACACCCACCCCCTTAGCGATGCATTTGTCGAAGCGGCTCTCGCGGCTGGGATGCCGGCGAACAATGATTTTAACGGCGAAACGCAGGAGGGCTTCGGACGGTTTCAGGTCACTCAAAGGGACGCGAAACGGTGCAGCGCTGCCGTCGCATACCTCAACCCCGCGAAGCCGCGTCCGAACCTGTCTATCGTATCAAAAGCTCATGTGCTGAAACTGGTGATACGTAAAGGTCGCGTCGCGGCTGTGAGATACCTTTGGGCCGGCGAGGTGGTTGAGGCCGTCGCCAATCAAGAGGTTCTGCTTTCAGCCGGGGCGATCGGGACCCCGCAGATCCTTATGCTATCGGGCGTCGGACCGGCTGATGAGTTATCCAGCCTTGGCGTCGACGTTACTCTGGACCTGCCGGGAGTCGGAAAGAACCTTCAAGACCACCTCAATCTCTCAGTTCTGGCGAAAACCAAGGACCCGATTAGCATGGCCGGGTCGAGCGGGGGCTCTCGCGCCACAAAGGCACTGCTTCAATATCTGTGGAACAGGACTGGCCCAGGCACGACGAATGGCGCGGAAACAGGCGGCTTTCTATCAACGCATCTGAGCGGTGCGCGTCCGGACGTGCAGATGCATTTTATCCCGATGATGCTGGGAAAGGGAATGAAAGACACCGGGATCCACGGCGTGACAGTTCACGCTTGCAATTTGCGGCCAACCGACAGGGGCGAGGTCAGGCTCGCCTCAGCAGATCCGACTGCTAAGCCGATCATAGACAACCGGTTCTTGGCGACCGACGGGAATATCCAGATCATGCGGTCGGCGACAAAGATTGCACGCGAGATTTTTGCTCAGAAACCCTTGGCTCAATTTATGTCAGGCGAATTTGCACCGGGTTCGTCCAAGGCGTCCGATGCCGATATCGACGCGTTTATCCGGGCCACTGCAGAGACTGAGTACCACCCCGTCGGCACCTGCAAGATGGGCCAAGATTCGATGGCAGTGGTGGATGGCGAACTGCGCGTTCATGGCTTGCAGAACCTACGCGTGATCGACGCTTCGATCATGCCAACGATTGTGAGTGGCAACACGAACGCGCCTTGCTCGATGATCGCGGAAAGAGCGGCGGACCACATCCTTCAATAAAAGAGGCGCGAGCGCCCAAAGGGAGAAATGGGATGAAAAACCAGAAGTTCGTGACAGTGGCGACAAATGCGGCGACGCGGCCGACCCCAACTAAAACCGAAGGGTGATCTGATGGCCCGCGAGTCCATAGATGTTCTGGTTATCGGCGCCGGCATTTCTGGCATCGGTCAGGGCTGCCATCTGACCAGAACGTGCAAAGACCGATCTTTCGCTATTATCGAAAGCCGCTCTGATCTTGGCGGTACGTGGGATCTGTTCAAGTATCCCGGCATTCGGTCCGACAGCGACATGTTCACTTTCGGCTACCGCTTCAAGCCATGGGACTCGCCAAAGGACATCGCGCCGGGTGACAAGATACTGACCTACCTCAACGAGACCGTGGATGAATACGGTCTGCGGGAGAAGATCCGCTTCCAAAGCCGTGTCACAGCGCTCAATTGGTCATCCGCCGATAAGCACTGGATCGCGACGGTCGCTCCGAACGACGGCGACCCCTATGAGATCGCCGCGAAGTTCGTATCATCCTGCACAGGGTATTACGACTACGAGAATGGCTACCTGCCCGATTTCGACGGTTATGAAGATTTCAACGGTAAGATCATTCATCCCCAGCATTGGCCTGAGGACTTAGACTACGCAGGAAAGCGCGTTGTGGTCATCGGGTCCGGAGCGACGGCAATCACGCTCGTTCCCGCGATGGCCGATAGGGCGGGTCACGTGACTCTGCTGCAGCGCTCGCCGACCTACATCTTTAGCAGACCGGGTGAGGACGGGATAGCCAACGCCCTTCGGAGACTTCTTCCTGCCACTTGGGCGCACAAGCTGTCGCGCATAAAAAGCATCCTTCTTGGCTCATATATCTACTGGATCTCAAAGAGAAAACCGGACCGGGTCCGCAGCTACCTCCGCAAGATGGCTAAAACGGAGTTGAGCCCGGATATCGACGTCGATAAACACTTCAACCCGGCCTATAATCCGTGGGACCAGCGCCTGTGCCTCTCCCCAGACGGTGATTTCTACAAATCTTTGCGGAGCGGTGAGGCATCTATCGTCACCGACCAAATCGATAGGTTTACGGAAACGGGCGTGCTTACCCAATCGGGCGAACATTTGGACGCCGACATCATCGTCACAGCCACCGGTCTGCAGATCCAGTTCTGCGGCGGAATGGAGATTTCGATGGACGGAGAACCAGTGAGAGCAGCCGATAAGTTCGTTTACCGGGGCATGATGCTGTCTGGCGTGCCAAACCTTGCGGTCGTGTTCGGCTACACCAATGCATCTTGGACGCTGAAGGCCGAACTGACCGCTGACTTCGTCTGCCGCCTGATCAATCGGATGCGCCAAAAGGGTGGCGAGGTCGTCATGGCCGACACTGATTGCCCCATCGATCACGGCGCGCTTTTGGGTTTGAATTCTGGATATCTCCTCCGCGCTGCTGACCTGTTGCCGAAATCAGGAACAAAGCGGCCTTGGAAGAACTTTGAGAACTACATTCAGGACATGCTGTCGATCCGGTACGGAAAAATCGAAGATGGTGTGCTCACGATATCATGAGCTATTCGTTTCAAGGTAAAACCGCGCTGATCACTGGTGCCGCCTCCGGCATCGGCGCCGCTCTGGCCCACAAGCTCGCAGATCAAGGCTGCCGTTTGGCGTTGGTTGATCTGAACGGCGAAGGTGTCACGGCAATCGCGAATTCGCTCCGATCCAACTCCTGCGCCGTCACCGCCCATATCTTGGACCTGGCCGATGCGTCGGCGATCACAGCCTTGCCGCAAGAGATGACTGAAAGCCATCCAGGTGTCGATCTTCTGTTCAACAATGCTGGCGCCGCACTCGGCGGGGCATTCATCGACGTCAAAGCTGACGATTTCGAATGGCTGATCGATGTCAATTTTCACAGCGTTGTTCGTATGACCCGCGCCTTTTTGCCCATGCTTCTCAAGTCGCCCGATGCGCGCCTGATCAATGTCTCCAGCGTTTTCGGACTGATCGGTCCGCCTGGCCAAACCGCCTATGCTGCCTCAAAATTCGCGGTACGCGGCTTCACTGAAGCGCTGCGCCATGAACTGGCTCAAGAAAACGTCGTCGTACACACAGTGCTGCCCGGGGGCATAAAGACGAACATCGCCCGCAACGCCCGTATCAATCTCGAAGACATGTCTGCGGTGGAAGAACGCGTAAAAGCCACTGAGGCAAACCTTATCACCCCCCCGGAAAAAGCGGCTGAAACGATCCTGAGAGGTGTGGATCGGGGCACACCTCGCATTTTGATCGGTCGCGACGCGCGGCTCATCTCGCTGCTGGAACGGCTGACACCCACGGGAGCAACCCGACTCGTGATGAAACTGAAGGGGAACAAGCCATGAGGCGAACGATTTTTGTCGTGACGGCAGTGATCGCTGGTTGGGTCGCAGGAGCGGCGGCGTTTCTGTGGATACCTAATACGGCCTATGGTGTCGTCACTTCCATCAAGAATGGGTCCTGGAGCACTTCTGAAGCGGTGGGCACGGCCCAAGCTGGTGTTTTGACTCGTGCCATCGTCGCCCGCACAGGTCTTTTTGCGCTCTCCAAGGAAGAAACGATCTATTATCGCGCTGTTGAGGACAGCGATGGCGTGCCTTTCGACGGTGCTTGCCGCTACCGCGTCATCGGCGATGCGCCGCAAGCGCGCTGGTGGTCCATAACTATCTATGGGGCGGATAATTATCTAATTGAAACGCCTGAAAACCGCTACTCCATAGGGTCCAAAGACGTCGGCGGAACCATCGATTTTGCGATCGCGGGGGATGCGGAGGGCCTTTGGCTGCCAGTAGCCGATGGTCCGTTTTCGCTCACCATGAGGCTATATAATCCGGTGGCGGCCGTTTACGAGAACCTCGCCACCACGCCTCTCCCCGCCATCATACGTGAGGGATGCCGATGAACCGCTCTGTCCTTTGGCTCTTGATAGCCTCAGCCGTTACGGTGCCGGCATTTTTCGTTACGGCTTGGGTGATGCCACAGGTCACCATGTTGGTCGTGATGAGTCGGCTTGGCCCCCTCGCCGGCGTGAACCGATTGTTCCATACGCCCCCACCGACACACGAAAGTTTCGCTGTAGTGACGCCGAGCCCGGATCTGGCCTATTCAATCTGCATATTCGATTTGGCGGACGGACCCGTTCAGGTGATCGCAGACTATCCCGAGGGCGCTTACTGGTCGATCTCCGCTTACGCGTACAACACTGACAATTTTTTCGTGGCGAACGACCAAACCACGGATGCGCCACCGGCGCGGTTTGTCTTTGGCACCAACTCTGACCGCGACGATGTCATCGTATCTCCCTCGCGGCGCGGCGTCATCCTGCTGCGCCATCACATTGCCGATCCAGATGCCATCGCGCTGATTGATGAGCGTCGGAAGAACAGTATCTGTGAACCACTCGCCGAGTAGGCGCGACTTGGGATGCCTGGGTAAGAGAGGGTGCGCGACATGGCCAACGAAACCGTCAGTTCTAGCTCGAAACTGGCCTACGCCATTGGTTCGGTCGCCTTTGGCGTTAAGGAAAACGGTTTTTCCACCTTCATGATGATCTACTTCAACCAAGTATTTGGCCTTAGCGCGATTTATGTTGGAATAGCTCTCCTGATCGCGATGGCTTTCGATGCAATCACCGATCCGTGGATTGGCCATATCTCGGACCGTTGGCAGGGCAGGTTGGGCCGGCGGCATGGCTTCATGTACGCCGCTATTCTCCCGGCTGCGCTCACCTATTTTTACCTCTGGAACCCGCCAACGGGTTTGGAGGGGTTTTCACTCTTTTTGTTTCTGACCGTTATGGCGGTGCTGGTGCGCAGCGCCCTGACGTTTTTCGAAGTGCCTAACTCGGCGATGGTTCCAGAGCTGACACAAAACTACGACCAGCGCACGATGCTGAGCGGCCTAAGAACGATGATTGGTTGGATTGGCGGCGTGGTCATGGCGACTATCGCTTACACCCTTTTCCTTGTACCGACCGAGGCGCAGCCGGTCGGTCAGCTGAATGAAGCTGGCTTTCGCAGTTTCGCCTTGGTGGCTGCACTTGTGATGGCAATAGCCATGCTGATTTCTGCGGTTGGAACTCACCGTTTGATCCCTCAATTGCCGAAATCCAACCCGACAAGTACGGGTTACTCTCAGGGTTTTTGGGAAGGGATTTCTACAATTTGGGCGCGAAAGCCATTTCGTGCCGCTTTTCTGAGCTCTCTGTTCGCCAACATGGTTTTTGGATTGACGATTACCATGCAGATCTATTTTGGCACATTCTACTTCGGCCTGACCGCCGATCAACTAGGCCAGCTGAGCATGGTGATGGTTCTGTCGGCAATCGCAGCATTCACGCTAACATCCTGGCTGACGCGGCGACGGGAGAAGCGGGCGGTTACGATTGTTCTGCTGTGGGGTAACCTCATTGCAAGCTCGCTCGTGATCTTATTGAAGTATTTTGGTATTGCTCCGGACAATGGCTCAGAAGCGATGATCGTTTTGATTGCCTCCAACCTTTTGATCGCCATTGCGCTGTCCATTGCTCTTCAGATTGTCATGCTCAGTATGATATCGGATTTGGTTGAAGATACTGAACGCGAAACCGGACATCGCGGTGAAGGCATCTATCTGGCCACGTTCTCCTTTAGTCGAAAAATGGTGACTGGGTTGGGTACTTTGGCGTCCGGTATCCTGATCGCCATCGGCGCGAGTGAAGGCGGAGCTATGAATGAGGCGACAATGCATGCAATTGCGATGCCTTACGTTGCGTTGGTGTCGCTTCTCTTTCTGATCGCCATCCTCTTCGTGCGCAAATTTGATCTGACCCGCGCTAACCACGAAGCGAATTTGAAGGCCACAGCTCAATAGACAATCGGTTGTGACGTTCCCCTATCGTTAGGTGTTTGAGCGTGTGGTCCTTTTTTTGGAATGGAACCACACTACAGGACAAATTCGTCTTGGCAGCGCCACGACCACGCACGCAGTCAGAGCAGCAATACAGCGATCGCAAGCTTCGATCACGGAGCTGACTGAGCCGCGAATTGCGGATCAATCCCAAGACCGTCGAAGACCGGAAGACTGGACCCAAAGAGTCACGATCCACCGTTCTCAGCGAAGATGAGGAAGCCATGGTCGTTGCATTTCGTCGACATACGCTGCTGCCGCGAGACGATTTTCTTTACGCGTTGCAGCCGTCTATCCCGTATCTGACGCGCTCTTCGTCGCATAGATGCTTACATTGGCATGGCATATCCCACCCGCCGAATGTCGAGGGCGACAGACCGAAGCGGCAGAAATTCAAGCGCTACCCTATTGGCTATTTCCATGTCGATATCGCGGAGGTCAGAACCTAGGAAGGCAAGCTGCATCTCTTTGTGGCTATTCATTGACGACAGTGTCACGAGAGGGACCGCACCAGCAAGTTCGCTGTTGCGCAACTGGTCGACAAAGCAAACCGCAAGACAGCATGGGCTTTCTTTGAGCACCTGCTGGAGAGCGTGCCTATCACATTCACGCGATCCTGACCGACAACCATTGCCCGACTGGCGATTTGTCAAAGCCAAATCTGCCGAGAGGGGGCACCCAGTTCGCAGAGCAGCCCCCGAAACCGGAACACAGCATATTCTCGGCCAATGCGGTTTGAAATGATCTGCACAGCCAATGGGATCGAGCATCGGCTAACCGAGCGAAAGCATTCATCGCAAACGCTTTGCGATCCGGGGCATCAGTTCACAGCCCCTCATGAACGAAGGTGTACGTCTACATGAGATGATGTCTGACACTGACTTCGAGCGAGATATATTAGATATCAACGGAGACTTCTTGCTGGCATACGGCGAAGCGTTTAGCATGAATACCTTCCCTAGTACTGCAGAGATATCTGACCCGCCCCCGTTTAAGACGAACCTTCACGAGGTTGATTTCAATCCGGATATTCGTTTTGGCGTTCAGCGCGTCACCCGAACCAATAGACTAAGGACCGGCCTTGGCACTATCCGGTACGCAAAAGGAAAGCCGCTAGATGAGGAGGCAGGCGCATACCAATCGTCTGTGCTTTTCGGGTGTCGGAAATTGATTGATGCCCATGACGAGGCCGCGCCACAAGAAAAGCTTTACCTGACGCTAGATTGTGTACGCGGCCGAGCACTGACAAGGCCCGCGCCACTTCGGACGGCCGCCGTCCGATGTGGCGCCCCGCCCGTCTGGGAAAGGCTCATCTTGCTGGTTGCAGCGCGCCGCATGAATGATTAGCGCCTCATCAACCGGCGCAGTCAGCCAAGTCTCGACCTCTTTCGTGCTGGTGGTGCTGACCAGCAAAGCAAATGTGCACGCAACAAGCTTAAATTCGTCAAGTCTGATTGGCTGGACGACAACCGGCGTTTAACACCCATTGATTGAGTTCGGCACCGTAGCCCTCCAACTGGCCCGTTGCGGCTGAAGGTCCTTTGACAAGCGTCGCTCCATTGTCGGCACAGTAACTTTCTGCGATTTCATAGAGCTGCTCAACCCGCATGTTTTCGGTCACTGTTTGTCCAGATACCATCAGAACCGGTGTTGACCCACTGCTACTGACTAGATCAAACGAGCCGTTCTCATTGGGGATGGAGATACTCTCAAAGTAGATCAGGTCGTCATCTTCAATGAAGTACCGATCCCCTTCAAACAAGATGCCTGTTGTCGACATTGCACAGGAGCAAAGCGCACACGTTGAAAGGCAGATGGCTACCCAGATCCTCATTCGTGACCTCTTACTATTTGTGCGCTGTGGCGCTCTGTGTCCTGGCATGATGCAAAAAAATAACGCGACCTCAATTCTGCAAATTCAAAAGGCAGCCACAGCTTCTGGCAGGCTCTCGAAGCCCATCCGCAAAGCGCTTGGCCAACTCATCGATGACCTTGGCGTTTGCAACAGCTCCGAATTCCCGGAGTTCCTCTTCCACTGCGTTCCAGTCAGTTCTGGCCGTCATACTGATCGTGATCGAGAATTGTTCCAATGATCTGCAATCAACAAAGGCAAAATAGAACGGTATGGACCCGGCGAAGCGGGAGTTGGATGTTCTGACCAAAAATAGATCATTCCCTAGGCCATTTTCGGAGGTTGCCTCGCCGGTAAACCCCGGCAGCCAGGACAATTGTGTCGTCGGTTCACGAGTTGCATCGCCAAGACCAGTGGTCACATAGCATTTGGAGCGCACCTCAGCTTTCGCAGCGATAGTACAGAGCAAAACGAAGACCCCGGTCGCAATCAGGCGAAACATCATGCCAGCATCCTTAACACATTTCCGATGCTTTGCTAAGCGGTGCTCTGATCGCTGACGGCCCCCAAGCCAGAGCTTGTCTTTTGTGTCTGTCTCCCGGGCTTGAACGCGTGATCCAGCTTTAGCGTCGGTGTCGAGGCAGTTAGAGCATGCTGGCCTTCAAATGGCCGCACGACGCGACCAACTTTACTGTATGATGAAAGACCTTCTCCAACCTCTGATCCCGATAGCTGGCACAAGGCAAGGCGAAACCTTGGGGCAACCTTAGAGTTAGGGTGCAAGTAGAACCTGACCCCAATCAGACATTAGGTTTTATCAAGTCCCTCTAGACCGTGCAGAAGTGAGGTTTTACGAGGTTTTGTGAGGTTTGCCAGGGCTACCGCCCCGGCGCCCACCAATAACCGCCCCCCGTCTTGCTGGGCTTTGCGCACCTTTCTATTGAACCGTTGCTGTGCATCCGGATCAACGAGGCGCATCAGGTTGTCTTCCACCATGCGCTCAAAAGCGAGGCGCGCATAACAGGGCGATTGCGCTGGTTTGTAGTCCGTCGCAAACTTCACAGCCTCGCGTCCAAAGCCTGTATCCTCGCTCTTAGCCGCCTCGGACACGTTGCCGACCGTGAGCTTTAAAGTGTCGCTGACAAGGCCCACAGTGGGCCCGCCGATGGTTTGAGCAATGCCGCCGCCATAGAGGTTGTGATCGGCAAAGAGGAAGTCTCCAAAGATGCCAAGACCGCCGCCTTTTAAAGCCGCAGCCGTCCAGAAATCCACGCTGTCCATCGACTTTGGGTTACGGCCCTTCGCAATCTCTTTCAATTGCAACGCCACGGCACCCAACAGCGTTGTCTGAATGAAGATCAAGGACGCTTGATCCATTGCTGAGCAATCTGCTAGTGCGCTTTACGCACTAGGCACAACCACCTGCAGCTCTCAAGGCCGCCAAAAACAGATATTCATACCGCCGCAAAGCTCGCCATCGGAAAGCTTTTTCCTGTCCTGATGATCATACGTACTCCAAAGGGTTTCACTCAGCTGACCGCTGGAGCGATTGATGTTTTGCCAAGACCAGCAAAAAATTCAGAAGGCGAGTAACGGGCAGTATTTGATGGACAAGATGTTTGGAATGGACCGCTATGACCGAAACGCAAGGCTGCACCCGGCACTTTTAGCGCTGCTATCCGCATTCCTATTCGTATTCGTTTGGTTTCCACAGCGAGACCTCGAACAACGTAAGCACATTCGCGAAATAACAGATTGGTTGCTTGCCGCCTGCGGTCGTCCGCTGAAATCCATTCCTACTCCAAAACTCGTTCAGAAATCTTCGAAAGCTCACCTTTCGCAAGTTCACGAATCGAGATTAACGACACACGCCGAATTGCATGATCTTCACCTATGGCGGTGAGTTTGGAAGCAGCTTCGGCTGCGTCAGCCGCGCGATCTGCAATCAAGAACAGCAATGTACTGGAAATTGAGCAAGAAACCGTATTGCTAGATAGTACCGTTGGTCCAACCGTGCGGTCGTCGGTTGCTCTGGCTATGATCTGATGAGCGCTCGCTGCGACAAAGACCGCCGCCTGTGTCCGCTTTGGCTGCAATGGCCATCAACGGTCCGGTAGGTAATGAGACAAAGGCGCGGGCGTATTCCCAACATGGCCACGTCAACCAGGCAAGCCGATCAGAAGGCCGGATACATATCAGCGACTTCCAGAAGACATGCATCAACGGCATTGCGAACTGCATCCGTTACATGCATTGGGCTCAGAGCGGACTTGCGGCGCTGCGGCGCGGTCAGATCGCGCGCATTCGAAGGCAATGCGGGACAGTCCCGCCATTGTATTGCATCCTTCGCAGACGTGGCATCCATTTGTGTGTGCGGCACAGAATGTGCTTTGGCGAAAGCGAAGTCGTGAAGCTCTATTGTCGCAAGACGCGCTGAGTGGTAGGCAAATCAGAACCCCGCTGGAATGGCACCGGCGAGACGTAAATTCTAGTAAATGCAGGGGCCTTCAAGCCAAACAAGTGAGCTTATTGGGTCTTCCCGCGTCCGAACCTCCTCAAATTCGCAAGACTTGAGCTCACCAACGGGTCAAGTTGTTCGCATTGCCTTTGGTTATTGTGCTCTCTCTCCTTACATAGCTGAATACAATTACGACTCTGTGCCAATTGTTACTGGTTCAATCCCCGGCGACTGCACAATGACCGATCCTCCGGGGATCTCCTGACCATCGGGCAGGGCGCGCGCCTTTTCTGCAAAGTTCGCCACGATCACCGTTCCATCTGCAAACTCCGTCCGCTGCACCAGATGGTCGCCAGACAGGAACGCAAAACCGGTCATCTGCTCCATCATCAGCCGCCGATGCAGTGGGGCAAGATGGGCCATATACTCCGATATTGCAGGAAGATCGCGCTCCAGAACGCTTGCATTGAGGTGATAGAGCGGCGGCACCGCATAAAGCAGTCCGATCAATTCGTTGCGCGCGCGCTGCCCCTTGGGTTTCAACGTGCCAAAGTGCCAGTGATGTGTCGTAACCACGCTGTCGCCGAGCGCGATCTGGTACAGCGGGATGCGGTAGGCAGGGTTGAACACGACCTCGCCAATATTGGGCGGGGGCAGTGTGGGCTCAAAAAACCGGTCCGGTGCCTCGGGCGGCCAGTAGTTTCCGACGTAGTAGGCAGGGTCCGGGTCGCTCCGCATGCGCCGGTCCATCCAGTCGTAAGCAGGCGTCGTAATTCCGTGGGCAAAGTCGATATAGGGGGCAAAGACAGCGACCCCCACTTCGGATCCCAGAACAAGCTTTCGGTCCTCTGTCATGAAAGCTAACCGCTGCGTTAATGCCTCGAACGACGCGCGCTTGCTGGTCTGCCGACCCTCGGTATAATCCTCGATCAACAGCCCCGTCGCATCGACATCAGCGAAATAGCTGTTGGCCCCCAGGGTGTCCGCTATGGCCCCAATGCGCGCCTTGGCGTAGTTTGCCACGGCGCGCGGGTTCACATACGCGCCGACACCACGAAATCCGGACCACACCATCCCATCGGCATTGCTGATCCGCGCATCGTCGAAAATCGCCTGACCCATCTGCGCCGTGGGCCATGTCGGTTCGGCATTTTCGGAATGTGCGCTGGCATAGCTATCATAAGGGCCAAAAAGATAACCGCGCGAGCGAGCCTCTGCCAGTGCTTCGGGATGTCCCAGCGCGTGGCGCCAGTTCTCGACACCAAGCCATGCACGCTCAATCCCGACCTCGGCCAATGCATCCAGAACCAGCAGGCTCATCCCGCCGCCCCAGTTCTCCGGCGGCACAAGGCTGCTCTCGAACTCCGCATGAAGTGCTGCACGCAGCTCCAACAGATGTGCCTGTTCATTGGCCGGGTCATGTCGGCCGGGCAGCAGCGTTTCACCCTCGAAGGGTCGCGCAAGCGGCAGTGCGGCATTAAGTGCACGTATGAATTGGGTCCGGCTGTAATGGGACACGAAACCATCCGCCTCTTGCGCTTCCGTAATTGCGGCCGCGACATCGGCCCGAAAATCCTCAGGCACCGCGCCCCACATGTCCGCCGCAAGTGAACCCGGCGTTTGTCGCTTCCGCTCAAATTGCCGGACAAAACGGCGCCACGCAGTGACATCCGACGGCGCCAACAGCCCATCCGACCACAGGTAGATATGCGGCGCCCCGGCCAGCAGATCGATATCCGCCCTTGAATCGGCTTTCTCGCTCAGCCCACGAAACGCCCCGGTCTTTTCCAGATGCGTGCGATACAGATGCGCGCCGATCACTGGGTCGCGCGGTCCCAGATCAACTGTCACGCGATAGGGCTGATCAAGGTTCAGCGGCGTAAAGCTCTGAACAACGCCCACGCTGAGACGATCGTCACTGTCCCCAAACGACAGGCGCGTATCCCACGGGTCATCCATCCGCCAGGTGACGGAGCCGCCATCGTGCAAAAGGGTCCAGTACGGCTGTGAAAACTGCACCAGGGCATCCCCGCCATTCAGAACTTCGATCAGAAACGTGCGCCAATCCGCGTTACCGGCTTCAAAAAGGCGGCCTTCACCTAGCACGGGCAACGCCCATTCGTCAGCGGCTTGCGCATGCATATGCGGCCAAGGCAGATGTGTTGGGTAGTCAGACATGATCTCGATGGTCACGCTGCCGCCAGCCGCGCGCGCCGTGACGGAAAAAAGCCCGCCATCTTTTTCCACCTGCCACGCGGCGCTGGCCCCGTCGCCGGACAGTCCTTGCGTCTTCCCAGCCAGGGCAGGGCGCGCAAGCGGTATCATCGCCGTCCCCCGCGGTGCACCCGACATCGCCAACGTGGCGGTATTGATCTCGAACACGGCCAGGTCGGTCCTGAGCGTCACCGGCTCCGCCCAAACTGCGTGGGCCACCGAGCCAAGCAGAGCGGCGACCCAGCCGCGTGCGCGATAGTTGGTCGTCATTGTGAAGACTCCTCTTCCGGCAGCAATCCATTCGCCAGAAACTCTGCCCTCAGATTGGTTTCGTCCTCCCAGGGCGACACGAGTTCCCTCGGCGACGCACCGCCCGCATGTGCGATGGAAGCAATACGCCCCTGCCCGTTGAACTGCGTGTCGGGCCGCTCTCCGGCGACGGCATCTGCATATGCCTCGGCCACCGGGATGATGTCCCACCCGTCCTTGCGCAGAACCCGCGCCAAATCCTCGACAAACAGCGCGGCCAGATCGTTCTCGTGCAGAAGCAACACATGATCCGGATGCCGCCCCAGCGTTTCCACGGCCAGCGCATCGTAGAACTCTATCGTCTCGACGAGTACGTCGACATAGACGTCGCGCAGCCGGTCCATATCCATCCGATGACCGGCCTCCACGGCCTCGTTCACAAGAGCCTGCATGTACCAGTCATAAGTGTCGACGGTGACATAGGCATTCTGCAACCCCCGCGCTTCCAGCCCTGCGACCACGGCTAACCGCTTGTCGCGTGTATCGCCCTCGTCCAAGTACGGATAACGGAAATAGGGCACGACGTTGTCAAACCCGTCGAGGATCTCCGTCGCCCTGTCGATGTCCGCGAGATAGGCGGCGGGATCAGTGTGTCGGAGCCATGGATGGGTATGTGTATGATTCGCCAACATATGACCCGCTTCCTCATAGGCCCGCAGCCGCGCGACCCCGCCCCCTTGCTGATTGATCGATTGCGTCAGAACAAAGAACGCCGCCCCGTCGATACCCGCCCGCGCCATGCCCGAAATTAGCGTTTTGGTCCGTTCTGAACCGCTCAGAAGCGGTCCGTTGCCCCGTGGCGCATCATCAAAGCTAAAAGCGATACGGCGCGTCTCGTCCGACCAAACAGTGCTTGCAAGCCACGAAAACGCGACAACAGCCAATGCACCGGCGCGCAGAACGCGCCGGTGCATGTCACAATCGATCATTGACAATCGAACGCACCAACGGCGTCCAAAACGGCGTGCGACGTCGATCGCCGCAGCTTGAGGTAGGACTGGTCGGGCATGTCCATGTTCAGCGCAAAAACATACGTATCATTGCTGCACCGCACCCAGCCAACATACCAGCCGACATCCATGTCGGCCTTGCTAAAGCGCCAGCCGGTCTTGCTGAACATGGTCCAGCCATCACCCGCATCCGACTGCATAATCGCGTCGGCGGCGGCATAGGTTGCTTCTGACAGCGGCAAGTCACGCCGCGCCAGCCGCTCTAGGAACGCCGTCTGCTCCAGCGCATTGATCTGCAGCGTATCGTCCAGCCAGTAGGTGGTCAGCGTGTCCTCTGCTCCGGTATTGGCATTACCATATTCAAAACGGTTCAGCCATTCGGTCATGCCAGCCAGACCAACGCGCTGCGCTATCTCCTGGTACACCCACACAACCGAACTTCTGAAAGCGGACGTAAGAGTATGGTCCCGGTTCCACACGTCAAAAACGCGCTTCTTACCGTCCCATTCGAACAGTGTATCCGGCTCGGCCACGCCGGTTTCCAAAGCGATCATCGTGTGCGGAATTTTCGAAGAGGACGCAGGCGCAAACCGCTGGGTCGAGCGGTCGGCATTGCTGACCCACACCTGGCTGTCCGACAGCCGCCGCACAACGATGGTCGAGACGTCGACATCGACACCTGCCTTCTCAACGGCCCCAGACACATCGACCGGGTTTGCAACAGCGACAGATGCCGAAAAAACAAGGCCTGACATGGCAAAAAGACATGGTTTCAGTCCTCCAAACGTCGGCTTGGAGAGAGTACTGCTCATTTTTTGGATTCCCTTGATCAGGAGTTTTGATTGATACGATATTTACCGATTTTACAAAGACTTGCCTAGCAAGCCTCAGTGCACTAGTCGTCAAAAAGCTGAAACTGCAAAACAACTTCATGCGTAGAATGCGAACCGGATTCCCTCAAGTCGCTTCGGGTCGCCCAAACTTTCGTTGGCGTAAATTTGCCAAACGCCAGCCTGGCTTGACTACAGCGCCATGCGCTCAACCTGATCCTTGACGGTTTCGGTCTCGCTGCAACTTGCATGAATGGCCGGTTTGTTCGCTGTGGTGAGACACAAAGAACTTGCTGGTGCGGAAAAATTTACGCTGCGAGCGGTCGCAGCGAAAGATCGACACTTCTACTGTGGGCTCGTTCGCCGCCATTAGATCGATTGCAGCATGTTCACCTGTTAGATCTCGCCGTCCCGGCAGAGCTCGGCCCATTGCAGCCGTTCGCATGCCGATCAGCTTGCTGCGCTCCGGTCCTCCAGAGCCGCCATGCGCTGCGACTGCGCGATCTGATTGGTGGCTAAGGTCGGGACCACGGACTTTTTTGTCATTCAGCGGGCTAAGCTCAATGTCTGGTTTTGATGAATGTGCGCTGGACGCCACATTCGTAAGATCGAACTGTACTCAGCCGTCTCCAGCATCCTAAGTTGGATGGGCCCGGAGCGCCGAATAGTGAACATGTCGCAGGAAAGACTTCAAAGTCGATCCAAATCTCCCTTAGACCTTTGGAGGCTGCACCTATCCGGCTCGCAGTCCGAAATCGGGCGGCAGCTTGGCGATTTTGCACTTAAGACGCCGACGAAAGCACCAAGAGTGGATGAACAGTTATCCTCTGTCGAAAAACGGTAACTGGATGATGTCTTCACGTATTATTGTCCAGCGTTATACCAAAGGGCTGAGGGGATGGCTTCACAGTTTACCGAGTCTGGCATCAGGGCCGATCCGTATTCACTTTCCACAGTCGACCAGCCACCGCCCTTTGCATGCTCTGCCGCAGCTTTTCCAAGCCAATCAGGGCCCATGCTGATCCGCAATTTCGATTTTACCTTGCGTTCATTTGCGAAACTTGTCGGCATTCCAGCAACACTAAAGCGGCCAATGGCAGATCCTGTCGTGCTGATGACGATCGAGCCGAATGTCGGCCGCCAGACTATTTGCATGGTTAACATGTATATCTTCATTGGCGCTTTCGAACGACAGCGTTCTGCCAAAGTCATCGCGCTCTGATCGGTTCAGCATTGATGGTTTTGAAGAATGTCTCGACGGCAGCATTGTCGTAACAATTGCCCTTTTGCAGACATCGACACTTTGAACCCATGTTGGCGCAGGATTTTCTGATAGTTATGCGAACGATATTGCGACCCGGGATTTGTGTGATGGATGCAGCCTTTCGGTGGCGCTCGTGTCCGTTGTCAGGGATTTTGGGACAGATTGCTGTGTGAGCTAAGAGAGGGTCTG
>ERZ1740067.977-NODE-977-length-21057-cov-42.371108_pt1 | contig 21057 bp, 20 predicted proteins | sample MGYA00581736_ERZ1740067 | MGnify/ENA primary metagenome ERZ1740067 (study PRJEB43018, sample SAMN04849236) | marine metagenome | isolation source: floating plastic debris | place: Pacific Ocean | collected 2008-08-27 | study: EMG produced TPA metagenomics... | reverse complement strand
CTTGTAGGTCGGGGTGTAGGTCTGCTCATACACTCCAGCTACCACGCTGGTTTCACGAGATGAATCCCAAACGCGATTTGTGCAAAAGAGCCTATCCGAGAGCATAACTAACACTTCGAATTGATGAGTATGGTTCAATTAGGAATGTCAGTTTTTTGGATTGCGAAGATGATAACTTCCTGGATGGGGATCAGCTAAAACCTGATCTAGTGCAGTTGAAGTCCATACACGACAAAGTTGTATCTCCCGCTCATCTGCGGTTGCATGACGACCGGAGTAAACACCAACAAACTTTCTGTGTGGAAGATTTCTCACATCCAGAATGGCGTCATTGCTACGACCACCTTCCGGGCGAAAAACAAACACAGGTGACCCTGACATACCTTCTCTCGTAGCGGCATCGATTAAGATAAGGGGTGCGCCGTCATCTCGAGGTATCGCTGGCTCAGTAGCGATTGTTCCTCTCTTCCAAATAGGGAAATTGCTTTGCGTTCGTAGCCCTCGCGGAAAGCCAAGCACAAAAACTTCCGAACCAACTGAATATACGGCATCAAATTGCGGAATTGCATTGAGATATGCGTTATCCATTCAGATTGGCGGATCAAATTTGGGTAGTTCTAAACAGGCGATATCAACATCCTGACCGGATCCGTGCTGCAGCCAATTCGGGTGGTTATCTTCGTAAAGCGCTAAGTCAAAATGTTGGACTTGTCTGTCTCTGATATCTGAGAAGTATGATGCTCTTATACGATCCGGGATTGCGGCTGTAGGAGAGTTTGGCTGCCCCGTAATAGCGTTCCTCCCCGACAATACATGCCAGTTAGTGACTAAAAACACGAGTTGTTAGCCATCTGAAGAAAACCCGTAGCGGGACCAAGTAGCATATTTAAGGCATAGATTCCCAGCCTTAGCGGCAATAATGAAAGCGGTTCAAACATCCAACTCCTCAACGAACCGCGCGTTCTCCTGGATGTACTGGAACCGCAGTTCCGGCTTCTTGCCCATGAGCCGTTCCACAAGATCGCCCGTTTCGCCGGGCTCGTCTTCGTCTATACTCACGCGGATGAGTTTGCGCGTCTCGGGGTTCATTGTCGTGTCTTTGAGGTCCTTCGCGTCCATCTCGCCCAGGCCCTTGAAGCGGCTCACGTCGATCTTGCCTTTGCCGCCTAGACCTTTCTCAAGCCATACGTCCCGCTCGGCCTCATCGAGGCAGTAGACCCGCTTGGCCCCTTGCGTCAGGCGAAAAAGCGGGGGGCAGGCGAGGTAGAGATGCCCTGCGTCGATCATGGGGCGCATCTGGGTGTAGAAGAATGTCATCAGAAGGGCTGCGATGTGGGCGCCGTCCACATCCGCGTCGGTCATGATGATGACCTTGTCGTAGCGCAGATCGTCCACATTGAAACGCGTGCCCAGCCCGACCCCAAGGGCCTGGGTCAGATCGTTGATCTCAGCGTTTGAGCCGAGTTTCGAAGACGCCGCCCCCAGCACGTTCAGGATCTTGCCGCGCAGGGGTAGCAGGGCCTGGGTCTTACGGTCACGGGCCATCTTGGCCGATCCGCCCGCGCTGTCACCTTCGACGATGAACAGTTCTGTTCCTTCACGCGATGCATTAGAGCAATCGACCAACTTACCGGGAAGCCTGAGTTTTTTGGTGGCAGACTTCCGCGCCGTTTCCTTCTCCTGACGGCGACGCAGGCGTTCTTCGGCCCGCAGGATCAGAAAGTCTAGGATAGCTCCGGCGGCCTTCGTATCTGAAGCCAGCCAATTGTCAAAGCGGTCGCGCACGGCGTTTTCGACGAGTCGCTGCGCTTCGGTTGTGGCCAGTCGGTCTTTGGTTTGGCCGACGAATTCAGGCTCCCGAATGAAGCACGAGACCAGCGCACACCCGCCTGTCATGAGATCTTCCCGCGTGATTTGCGCGGCCTTCTTGTTGCTGGCGAGTTCACCATACGCCTTGATGCCCTTGAGGATCGCGGCCCAGAAGCCGGATTCGTGGGTGCCACCTTCGGGCGTGGGCACGGTGTTGCAGTAGGATTGGATGAACCCGTCCCGCGAAGGGGTCCAGTTGATCGCCCACTCGACCTTGCCGGGCGTGTTGAAGCGTTCCTGAAAATCGACTGTTCCGGCAAAAGGAGCATCGGCGTAGGTGGATGCGTTGCCCAGGCTTTCGCGCAGGTAGTCCGCGAGGCCCCCGGGGAAGTGGAAAGTTGCCTCTTGCGGGGTTTCGCCATCGTTGATGGCTGATTTCCACCGGATCTCAACGCCCGAGAACAGATAGGCCTTGGAGCGGACCATCTTGAGAAGCCGACCAGGCTTGAAGCGGTGATGGCCGAAGATCTCTTCATCCGCATGGAAGGTCACGCGGGTGCCCCGCCAGTTCGAGGCGGCGCCGGTTTTCTCAACTGGGCCAAGCGGGAGGCCGCGGGAGAAGCGCTGTTCAAAAACCTCTTTGTTTCGCGCGACCTGGACGATCATGCTGTCCGAGAGTGCGTTGACAACCGACGCACCAACACCATGCAATCCGCCCGAGGTTTGATAAGCTTTGCCGCTGAACTTACCACCTGCATGGAGCGTGCACAGGATGACCTCTAGCGCCGACTTGTCTGGAAATTTTGGATGAGGGTCGATTGGGATCCCACGCCCATTGTCGCGGATCGTAACGGCGCAATCCTCGTGCAACTCGACCTCTATCCGGTTTGCATGGCCCGCGACCGCCTCGTCCATTGAGTTGTCGAGCACTTCGGCCACCATATGGTGCAAGGCACGTTCATCCGTGCCGCCGATATACATGCCAGGACGTTTCCGGACGGGTTCAAGCCCTTCTAGGACTTCGATTGAGGAGGCATCGTAATCGTCAGGGGAGGCCCCGGAAAGGAGATCGGTCATCAGCTGCTCTTTTCTTTGGTTGGGTCGCAGTATGCCAGAGCGGTTGGGGAGGGGGAAGAGATTTGCGCGCCGTGTGCCGCCAGACAGCGGTCTTCTTTCTTTGCTTCCTGGCTGCATGGTCAAACGCCGGATGATCGACACGTGGCCTTCATTTGCGGCTTCAATTGAGAGGCCAACGATTACTTTTGGTTCGTGATGCAGCCAGAATGCGATATAGTAATGGCAGCCGTAATCTGTTCTATGTCGCATCAGCCCTCGGGAGGTATTCGAACAAAGTTGACCATGACCCGAGCCGTCTTGCCTTCGAGTCTGCAACCGGCCAGTGGACGGCGGGCATTTCTGTGATGAGCTTGAACACAATTGTTTGCGGACGCACTGGATAAGATCTCTGGATGATCTGATCGCGGAGGGGATCGTGATATCAGATCGTCCGTTCTCTTTTGGTGGCTATCAGGCTGTTTCTTGTTCTGCAGAGATGGAACAGTCACTTTATGCTGCTGTCCTGCAGGACCAAGATCCGCGGGATTGGTTGCAAAGTTGATGCCTAGCTCTGGGCTGTCGCCCCTTGCGTGGTGGCAACGCTTTTGCGCTCGATCCAATCCAGAACGACCTCCGCGACTCTTTCGGGCGCCTGATGCAAAAGCCAATGATCGAAGCCTTCAAGCTCCACCCGCGTGAGGTCTGCGCAAAAGTCCTCCAACCCTTCTGTCGCCTCCGGCAGAAGGGCAGTGTCCTCCATCCCCCAGATCACCAAGTGAGGACAGGACACCTGCAGCTTGTCGAGCGGAAGTGGCGGTGGCTCGATCGGATCGCCCGGATCGGCGATTTTCAGAGGCGAGGCGCGATACCAGTTGATCATGCCACGCAGGCGGCCCGGCCGGGCCCATTCAGTCTTGTAGGCCGCCAGTCGATCATCCGAGAGCCAAACCTGGTTCATTTTGGCCGAAAACAGCTTTTGCAGTTTGGCAAAGTCCTCTTTTGCAAAGTAGTCCTCTGATCCGTCGGAGCGTAAAACGTTGATGTATTGCGAGGCCTCAGCCTGCCGACCGCCAGAGGCCAATGCCCGCTGGAAGGGGACAGGATGTACGCCATTCGCGATGATCAGCCGTTCGACCAAAGCGGGCTGGAACATAGCCAGGCCGTATGCCACCGCCGCGCCCCAATCGTGGCCGAAGACCGTAACTGGACCCGCATCGCCGATGAGGGCGGCCATGTCCCCCACAAGTTTACCGGTCGCATAGTCACCCACGTCAGAAGGAGCCCAGCTTTGCCCGAAGCCGCGCTGGTCGGGGGCTATGATATGAAACTGGTGTGCCAGATGCGGCGCGATGTCTTCCCATGCCCCGCCATATTCCGGAAACCCGTGCAGGCAGAGCATGACGGGCAAGTCGTTTTTTCCCCAGCGGCGCAGAAAGAACTGCTGGCCATTCAGTGTGACCTTTTCGGTGCGCACTATTCGCCCGTGCGCTTGGTCTCGAAAGCAAGGCCGACCGCCGTCCTTGGTGCGAAGCCTTCCCAATAGGTGTGATCCTCAGTCGGCTCGCCCGCATCATCAAGCGCGACGACGCCGTCGGCGGCATTCTGAACAAGCTCAAAATACTTGGTCATGTCCTCGTCACCCTTCAGGTGCAGATCGAAAAATGCAGTCGCGAAATGCTGGGTGATGTTGTTCATGCGCGTTGTGTCCCAGACGGCGTCTGCATAATGCTCGAAAGGGGCGAAATCGAGGGACTCGACCGGCTCATAACTCTCCTGCGGCGCGGGCATTGGCGCTGCGGCATTGTGATTGGCGTGTTCAAACGTAAGAAGGTGCCGGGTTGCGCGTACGGATTCGTCAAAAAGACCGCGCATGGCTTCGTAAACCGAAACATCGTCCACACTGCCCGCCATGAAGAGCGTGGGTTTGCGCAGACCCGCCAGGCCTTCCGCGTCCCAGAAACCAGCATTCTTACCCCATGGACCGATCGCGATGATCGCCTTTAGGCGCGGATCGATCAGTTCTTCATGGCTGTCAGATCCGGCAAGGTGACGGGTCAACAGGCCTGCAGGCGTGCCCCAAGTGAATTCAGTTGCTTCCTGCGTTACTCCAGCACCGCCAGAAATAAGCGCGCCGTAGCCACCCATCGAATACCCGACGAGACCAACGGTTTCGCCGTCGATGATATCACCCAGTTGCCCCGTCAGGTTGGCCATGGTGTCCAGAACGAAGGCCTGGTCGAGCGGTCTGTTATAAAGCGTCGAGCCAAAGGCGGCCTGATCTGAATAGGTGCTGTCCGTATGATCGATCGAAACAACCACATAACCTTTTGAGGCGAGATTTTCGCCAAGGTGGCTCATCAGGAAGCGATTGCCGGGATAGCCGTGACTTAGCAGGATCAGAGGAAAGGTCCCACCGCTGGCTGGCTCGGCATCGCGGTTGGCGCGGCCGCGTAGAATAGCTTCGGTCTGTCCATCGCGGATTGTCGCACTGTAGGTGCCGCCTTGCACCGTGCCCTCTGCCGCAGGGTACCAGATCTCCAGCGTTAGCGGGCGGTCATACTCAGGTTGGGCATCCTCCGTGACGTTGAGGATGTCGATCTGACCCGGGTTCGTAATGGTCCGGGTTTCCACACCGATGGGATAGTTTCCGTAAGGAGCAAGGACCGGCGCGTCCGGTCTGATCACGTCGATCGGGTTTGCGAAGGATGCGCCTACCATCAGGGCACCGGTGCCAAGCGCAACGAGGCAAGCGATAACACGGGACATTTCAAGCTCCTTTAAGGACTTAACCGGCTACGACCCAGGTGACTCAAGACGTTACCATACGTTTGTGCATAGCTTTGGCGTCCCGGTCTGATCTTTGCAAGTGGTTGTAGATCATACATTCTTTTGCCTCATTTCAATGGTACCTGCAACGCGTCCGGGAGGTATGTTGCAAGCTTGTCATATACTGTGCGGACGGGTGTGATCTGGCGCTGATCTTCGTGCATGACGAGAAAGCACGGCAAGCGCCCCTTAAGATCCGCGCGCAGGCGCGTCAGGCCAAGGCGTGCTGCTATTCCGCACTGACAGAGACCGGCGCCCAGCCCGGCCTCTATCGCCGCGATTTGAGCGACCTGGTCATCGGTGCGCAAGACGATGTTTTTGGGGGTCTCGGCACCCGCAGCCTGCAGTGCCGGAACGATCTGCCCGGCCCGGTCGTCGGCGATAAATGGCATGTCCTTAAGGCTTGTGGTCGCGTGTTTTGTGGCGAAAACCGGTTGGGCGACAAGACCGATCTCGACTTCTGGCAGTTTGCGTGCAACAAGCGACAGCTGGGTTGGTGGCGTCATTCGGATCGCAATATCAGCCTCACGACTTGCCAGATCTTGAGCGATGTTGGACGAGGACAGTTCTATCGTGATCCCGTCGAGATCAAATGCAAGGGCGGCAAAGAGCTTTGGCAAAACGTAGACTGCGAGTACGTGACTGGCTGTCACGCGGACGGTTCCATGACCGATCTCAGAAGCCGCGGCACGTTTGAAAGCGGCCCCTTGTGCAACGATGGATGCTGCCAGCGGTGCAAGAGAGATGGCAGCCGCCGTTGGCGCAAGACCATTTGCAGAGCGCGCAAAGAGCTTCTGGGAAAGCTGTTGCTCAAGCGTTTCGATATGGCGCCGCACAGTCGGATGGGACAAATCCAGACGTTTTGCGGCCCTCGAAAAGCTGCCGTCGGTGTGAACGGCATAAAACGTTTCGATGAGATCCAAAGATACAGACATAAATTTATTATAGCTAGGTAGCCGCATTTGTAGAATTGTTTTATCTCGAGCTGCCCGAGATGAGTGTCTGGCGAAAATCGGAGGGTGGGTATGGAACGCGGGCAAACAACGGGACATGTCAGGATCATGCTGCGGGTCGAGGGAGCCGTGGCGGCTGGTGCCGCCATTTGGGCCTACGCACTTTTCGGGGCATCATGGTGGCTTTTTTCCATCCTGATCTTTCTGCCGGATGTCGGGATGCTGGGATATCTGATGAACCGAAGAGTTGGTGCATGGATTTACAATCTGACGCATACCTACAGCCTCCCGATCATCATCGCTATGCTTGGCGGTTCTTCGATTTGGCCCTTTGCATTGATTTGGGTGGCGCACATCGGACTTGATCGGGTTCTGGGCTACGGCCTGAAGTACACGGCGGGTTTCAAGACCACCCATCTTTCCGGGGGTGTGTAGGAGCGCCTTGGAGAAGAGAGGGCTTTCCTGACGTAACGGGCAGGCGTATGGAAGGCGCATGTCGACAGAGCAGATGTCATATCCGGCGCATGCCCGCGCCGTCCTGCGCCTTGGCCTGCCGCTAATCGGTGGGCATCTCGGCCAGGTGGCCATAGGGGTTACTGACACGGTGATGCTGGGCTGGTACGGGGTTGAGTCACTGGCGGCGGGCACGCTGGCGCACACTTACTTCTTTGTTCTGTTCTTGATGGGGGCCGGCTTCGCCTGGGCGGTCATGCCGCTTGTCGCTGCATTCGACGCGCAGGGCGATCAGGTCAATGTCCGACGAGCCACCCGTATGGGGCTATGGCTGTCGCTCGCTTTTGCTGCGCTCGCTTTGCCGCTCATGATCTTTTCAGAACCGATCCTGCGCCTCCTGGGCCAGGGCGACGCTGTGTCGGCCCTCGCGTCCGAGTATCTGGCGCTGGCAGGCATTGGCATCTTTCCCGCCCTGACGGTCATGGTCATCAAAAGCTATCTTGCGGCGCTTGAGCGGACGCAAGTCGTGTTCTGGATCACTATCGTCGCTGCGATTTCCAATGGACTTGCGAACTACGCGTTCATCTTTGGACATTGGGGCGCGCCGGAGCTTGGTATTGCAGGGGCCGCGCTTGCTTCGATCGTCACGCAGATGGTCATGCTGCTGGGTGTGGTCCTCTACGCCGTTCTGGTGCTGCCCGAACACGCGCTTTTCAAACGCTTTTGGCGATCGGATTGGGAGATGCTGGGCCGCGTGTTTCGTCTCGGCTGGCCCATTGGCCTGACCAGTCTGAGTGAGGTTGGGCTCTTTGCGGCCTCGGCTTTCATGATGGGCTGGCTGGGCACCATTCCGCTGGCGGCCCATGGGATCGCGGTGCAACTCGCCTCTATTACGTTCATGGTGCATCTGGGGCTGGCCAATGTCGCAACGATCCGAGCCGGCAATGCGCTTGGCCGGGGGGACAGGCCACATATGGCGCAGGGCGCGCAGGTCGTTACATTGCTGAGCCTTGCCATGGCGGTGATGACAATCCTGGCGTTCGTGATCTGGCCAGAACCACTCATTTCGCTTTTCATGCAGGAAAACGAGCCGGCGCGGGAAGAGATCATGGCGATCGGGATTGTTCTGCTTGCTTTGGCAGCCCTTTTTCAACTGGTCGATGGGGCGCAGGTCGTGGCACTTGGTCTTCTGCGGGGGGTCCAGGATACGACCATTCCGATGGTTCTTGCGGGCATCAGCTATTGGTTGGTGGGCATTCCTTGTTCGTATGTCTTGGGCTTTGTACTTGGGTGGAGTGGCCCTGGTGTCTGGCTTGGTCTTGTTGTGGGGTTGGCCTGCGCTGGCGTGCTGCTTATGGCCCGGTTCTGGGGCAGCGCGATCCGGCGGGTTGAGCTACCGGCACAGCCAGCGTGACCACCGCCGGATAGCGCGCCCGGGCGGGCGCATTCCATGCTTTATTGGCGCTCTTGGCTGTTGGGGTCTCCGGCCTTCAGAATACGGTCCGACTTCTTGCGGACGAGCACAGCGCGCAGGTCGTGCATGGCGAGAAGCAAATTGTCTGTCACGGCTTCGAGTTGGTCTGGCGTTGCTTTGGATTGCGCCCATTGCGCTGTGAGGTTGAGGTGGTCGATCGCGCGGAGGATGTCATCAATATCGCGTTTTGCCAGGGCCGCGCTGCGCGCCTCCATCCAGTCTTGGATCGCTTCCAGATCGTCTTCGCTGAGACTGCGATCCCCCTGTGGTCGGATATCACCGTTGCGGATATTGATGACGGCGATCTGATCCATCTCGATCCGGCGCTGTCGGTTTTGGGTATCGACACGGAAAACAGCGGCACCATTTTCGCGCACGCGGAAGTAGTAAGGAGGGAGTTCGCCAGTCATATGCGCCCCGATGATTTCAGTCAGGACGAGACGCTAGCAGATCGGGCCAGCGGGACAATCCCCGGCGCGTCATTGCGACAGAAGCGCCTCGGCCCGTTCTGCCCGCTCTGCGTCGAGGCCCAGGGCAAGACTGTCCTGCAAGCTTTTTCTCCCTGCATCTGTCTGACCCGCTTGCGTCAGGGCGACACCAAGATCGAACAGGTAGACAGCATGACCTGGGCGCAAATTGACCGCCTGTGCAAGATCGGCGCTTGCCTGCGCGCTGTCGCCTAGGGCAAGGCGTGCCTCCCCGAGTGTGTGCCAAGCAAATGCCATCTCGGGTGCGACTTCAACCGCTTTTCTAGCCAAGGGCAGAGCCTCTTCTGCCCGGTCCTGTTTTACAAAGAGGGCAGCGAGGTTGTTCAGCGCGCCTGCGTTTTCGGGATCCGCATTCAGGGCCGCGCCATAAGCGGCTTCGGCGGCTTGGGGCCTTTCGGCCTGTTCATGCACCCAAGCCAGCATCATGTGCGCGCTTGCGCTTTGATCATGAGCATCCGCAAGCCGTGTTGCGAGGGTGGTTGCAGCGTTCAGATCGCCGCGCCGGACTTCGTTCACGGTCGCACCACGCAGCAGGTCGAAGCTTTGTGGCGCTTTGTCCAGACCCAAAGCGAATTGCGTGCTTGCCGCATCATAGCGCGCCTGGGCAGCCAGGGCTGACGCGTAGCGCTGGTATGACAGCGGACTGTCCGGTGCAGCAGCGACAAGATCGCGATAGGCTTCTTCGGCACCGGTAAGATCACCCGTGCTGGCGAGCAGTTCTCCGAGCAGCAGGCGCGCGTCGTTCGGTGCATCGGGTTCGGTGGTTGCCGCACGCAAATGGTCGATGGCATCCGCAGCTTTATCCAATGTGACCAATGTACGAGCAGTCTCGGTCGCGAGCATCGGCTGTGTTGCAGCGTCAGCCCCTTTGAGGACATCAAGCGCCTTGTCAGGTTGATCGGTGGCGCGCAGAAGGGCTGCGAGCCGCGCACGGACCGGCCATTGTGTGTCGGGCATCGTTCGCGTGGCTTGGGTGAAATGACCGATCGCTGCAGCGATGTCATTTGCATCATCCGCGAGGCGCCCGAGACTTTCGTGCCCGCGCCAATCACTTGGATCCCGCGTTGTCGCCTGCTCGAACACTTCGCGGGCTGCGGCGCGATCCCCCTGCAGAAGGTGAAGTTCGCCGATTATTATGAAAGGTTCGGCATTTTCTTGGTAGAAGGAGGCGGCAACCTTCAAAGCTTCGATTGCCGGCTGGACCTGATCGAGGTTCGCCAGCGCAATCCCATAAAGATGCCAGGCCAGTGGATCGTTGGGCCGCTTTTGGGTCTCGGCCCTGGCAGCCTCTGCGGCGATGCGGAATTTGCCTGAATTGATTGCCTGACCTGCCGTCACGATCCCTTCGGACAGGTTTTGGCGGCCCGCTGTTGTGTCGGGATCGATTTCAAATGTTGCGGGGCGCCCAGGGACGGTGAGAGAGGCCAAAATCAGGCCCACCAATGCGAGGCCGCGCATGGTCGCGCGAAGATCATAATACCGGGTCATTAAGCATACTCTGCACAAGGGAACGTGGTTAATAGCAATCTCTTTAAGCGAGTTTCGACCATCGGTCCAGAAGGCCACTTTGCCCTATGTGGGACAATTTCAAGTCAAGAATAAGTTAACTGTGGGTAAAATTTATGCTAAGAATCGCTTATCAGGCCAATGCCGACGCGGTTTGTTGCTGACGGCCTGAAGTGGTTGTGAGTTCTATGTTGTTCTATTTTTATAACTGCATTGATCCACGGCCGCTCGTATAAGTGTTTGAAGCGAGGGGAAATTTTCCATCATGACACATAAAAATCTACTGAGGGGAGCGGCTGTTGGGGCAGCTTTCGCGCTCTCGGCAACGATTGCCGGTGCGGACTCCATCTCACCGACGACTTACAGTAATGATTCGCTCGGTGTGGGCGATAGCGTCACAATTTCGAAGACGGTCGTCATCGAAGCCGGCGGGCCTTCGGACGCATTGATCGATGTGATGTTTATTTTTGACACGACGGGGTCGATGGGCGCAGCGTTGGCAACGGCGCAGACTGCGGCTGCCGACATCCTGACCGGTATCTCGGGCTTCGGTGATCTGGCATCCGGCGTTGGTTTCTACAACGATCCGGCCTTTGACGGCGTGCTCCAGGATCTGTCAACGAATGACGCGACAACGATCGGTAACTTCAGCTTCGGTGCGTCGGGCGGTGGCGATTTTCCTGAAAAAGGTAATTCAGCCATTGAAGACGCGGCCAACAACGCTTCTTGGCGTCCAGGGTCAAACCGTTTCATCGTCGCCCTGGGTGACTCGTCCTTCCTCGACATCCCACCAGGTGGTCCGACAGATGAGGACGTGCAAACTGCATTGGCAGACAATGATGTCGAGTTAATCGGCCTGCGCTTCCAGAATTTCGATTTTGGCTCGTCGCGGAGCAACGACGACAATTTCATCGAATCAATCGAGTCACTTGGCGGTACGGCGCTGAGCGGTTCGACAGACCCCGATGACCTTGTTGAAATCATCACAGACGGCATCTCGGGTTCGTTTGACACTTACACCGAAGTCACCGTTGATGATCTGGATGCAGGTTTGCCTGAAATCGACGTTTCTGTTGTTTGTACTGGCGCGGACAGCGGCGTCTGTGACGGTGCAACTGCCATCGGCGACTATGACCGCACAAGCGACCGAACGTTTACATTTGACGTGACATTCACACGCGTTGCGGACGGCGACACAACGTTTACCACGAACGCGCTGGTCGATGGCGGTATCGTCGCACGCGAGATCGACACCTTCACAGGTGGCGGCAGTGGCGGTGGAGGCGGAACGCCAGTTATCCCATTGCCTGCCGGTGTTTGGCTGCTTTTGGGTGGGCTCGGCACGCTGGGCGCCATGCGCCGTCGCAAAACAGCCTGATCGACGGATCATTGGTCGAATGAAAAAGCCCCCTCTTCAGGGGGCTTTTTACTTGAGGCCTGCGCAAAAATCCTGGATTCGCGTGCAGGCTTCTTTCAGGGCTTCGTCCGATGTGGCGTAGCTGACGCGAAAATGTGGCGACAACCCGAAAGCGGCTCCGAAAACGACGGCCACGCCCTTTTCTTCAAGTAGAGCCGTCGCAAATGTCTGATCATCCGTGATCTGCGTGCCAGCAGCCGAAGTCTTGCCGATCAGTCCGGCTATGGACGGATATACGTAGAAAGCACCTTCGGGAACAGGACATTCCATGCCTGGAATGGCGTTGAGCATCGACACCACAAGATCACGGCGGCGTTGGAACAGGGCATTGTTCGGCCCAATAAAATCATGTTCGCCGTTAAGCGCCTCTACGGCGGCCCATTGGCTGATCGAACAGGGGTTCGATGTGGATTGCGACTGCACCTTGCGCATGGCCTTGATCAGCTCTTCCGGTCCCGCCGCATAGCCGATGCGCCAGCCTGTCATGGCGTAAGCCTTTGAGACGCCATTTACTGTCAAAGTGCGGTTCATGAGGCCCGGTTCGACCTCGGCCGGGGTGCAGAATTCGAAATCGTCATAAGCGAGAAGCTCGTACATGTCGTCCGTCAGCACCCAAACATGAGGGTGCCGCGTCAGAACATCGGTCAGTGCTTGCAACTCCTCGCGCGTGTAGCCTGCACCGGTGGGGTTGGAGGGTGAGTTGAAGATCAGCCACTTCGTCTTGGGAGTAATCGCAGCTTCAAGCTGTTCAGGCGTCATCTTGAAGGCAGTCTCGATCCCGCATGCGACGGTTACTGGTATGCCGCCAGCCAGCAGAACCATATCGGGGTAGCTGACCCAGTAGGGTGCAGGGATGATGACTTCGTCCCCTTCGTTCAGCGTGGCCATCAGCGCGTTGTAAAGCACCTGCTTGCCGCCAGTGCCGACGGTCACCTGAGATATCGTGTAGGTCAGGCCATTGTCTCGCGCGAATTTGTCGACGATGGCGCGCTTCAGCTCTGGAATGCCATCGACAGCAGTGTACTTGGTTTTCCCAAGTGATATGGCGACGACGGCGGCGTCCTTGATGTGCTGCGGTGTATCAAAATCCGGCTCACCTGCGCCGAGACCGATCACATCGCGTCCGGCGGCTTTCAGTTCGGCGGCTTTTGTGGTTACTGCGATCGTGGGGGACGGTTTGACGCGGTCAAGCGTCGTTGAAAGAAATGTCATCGCAGCCTCGGTTGTTTAGAAGATCCCGGACCCTCATAGGCTTAGCCCCCGACGCAATCAAGCGGGGGCGCATTAGGAGACCTTGCAATGGATGATCATACGGATTGGTACGCCCCCGACGCGGCGACTTTCGGCGACCGCGTCGCGGCTGCGCGCGAGGAAGCCGGCATGACCCAGAAGGATCTGGCCCGCCGCCTCGGCATCCGTACTGGTACGCTTCGATCCTGGGAAGATGATCTGAGCGAGCCGCGCGCCAACCGCCTGTCGATGCTTGCGGGGCTGCTCAATGTGTCCATGCGATGGCTGATCACGGGCGAAGGGCAGGGCGTTTCGGCCCCGCACGAGCTTTTGGACCAGTCAGAGGACATGCGCGACATCCTTACGGAAATGCGCCAATTGCGCACCGATCTGCGGGCGAAAGCAGAAACCGTTGCCCGCTTGGAAAAGCGTTTGCGTCAGATCATCGAGAAGAGCGACCATGAAGGAGAGCACTGAAAACCGGCTCAGGCGGCTGCACATGCGTTCCATGCGGCGGGGCATCAAGGAAATGGATCTGATCCTGTCGACCTTTGCAGGACGTCATTTGCATGGCATGGACGAGGCTGGCCTTGATCTCTACGATCGGTTGCTAATGGAAAACGATCAGGACCTCTACCAGTGGGTGACGGGGCAAAGTCCGACCCCCGAAGCGTTCGTTGAATTGATCGAACAGATCAGCCAGACATTTCAAAAGCGGGAACCGGGTTAAGCTACGCCGGGGTTTCTTCAATGCGATCTTGCTGTCACAAGGATGTCACCCCTCTGGCCTCTCGCGGTCAGCATGTTACTTTTGATGAGCTGTTGAATGGGAGAGAAGAATGGCCCTGACCTATCTACACACAATGGTGCGCGTCAAAGATCTTGAGGCGTCCATGGATTTTTATCGGCTTCTGGGCTTGGAGGAAACGCGTCGCATGGACAGCGATCAGGGACGGTTCACCCTTGTCTTCATGGCCCCTCCCGGCCAGGAAGACTGCCCTGTGGAGCTGACCTATAATTGGGATGGCGACGAGGGCCTGCCTTCGGACAGCCGTCATTTTGGGCATCTGGCCTATCGCGTCGACAATATCTACGAGACATGCCAGCACCTAATGGATAGTGGCGTCACGATCAACCGGCCGCCGCGCGACGGGCACATGGCATTCGTCCGCTCACCGGACAATGTTTCTGTCGAACTGTTGCAGGCTGGCGATCGTCTGGAGCCGGCGGAGCCTTGGGCCAGCATGGAAAACACAGGGCATTGGTAAGGTTTGCGACGGTTGCGCTGGCGCTTTTGCTGGCGGGTCCGGCTTCGGCGGCGTGCCGTCAGGCGCTTTTGCTGGCCATAGATGTCTCGTCCTCAGTCGATATGGTCGAGGATCGGCTGCAGCGTGAAGGTCTGGCAGCAGCTCTGATAGCTCCTGAAGTGCAGGATGCGTTTTTTGGCGCAGCCGATCCGGTGGCGCTCGCTGTCTACGAATGGTCTGGCCGTTACAATCAGGAGATCCTGCTTGAATGGACGATGATCGATACCCCGCAAAGCCTGATTGAAGCGGCAGAAACCATTGGGCGCAGCAAGCGGCGGCACAACGAATTCCCGACGGCTATGGGTTATGCGCTCGGCTTTGGGGCGAAGATGTTTCAGGAAGGTCCGCGTTGCGCGAAGTACACGCTCGACATGGCAGGCGACGGACAGAACAACGAGGGTTTCGGCCCTCGCTTGGCCTACCAGGAATTTCCATTCGATGAGATTGTAGTGAACGGCCTTGTGGTCAACGCAGCTGATTTCGAGGCCGAGACCGGGCTGATCGCCTTTTACCGACGACAGGTGCTGCACGGGCCGGGGGCCTTTCTGGAGATCGCGCAGGGGTTTGAGGACTACGAACGCGCAATGCGGCGCAAGCTCGAACGTGAGGTGGCGCCGCCGGTCTTCGGAGGGACGATGCGCGGGGATGGTCCGGGATGATCTTGCGGACCTTGGCTTGCCTGGCATCGATCTCGGCAGCGTCCGTTGCGGCGGCTCAGTGCCGACAGGCACTGGCCCTTGGCCTGGATGTCTCTGGTTCGGTCGATGCGCGCGAGTATCGCCTGCAGCTTGACGGTCTTGGCGCAGCCCTGGGAAGCGATCCTGTCCGGCAGGCACTTCTGGCTCTGCCAAAGGCGCCGGTTGACCTCCTGGTCTATGAATGGAGCGGGCCGGGAGACGTTCATCTCATCCTCCCCTGGACGTCGGTTACCTCGGATCTGGACCTAAATGAGGTGATCGCGACATTGCGGGCCACCGAACGCCGCGAGACAAGTCCGGGCACGGCCCTGGGTTCTGCCATGCGTTTGGGGTACGAATACCTGAAAGAACGGTCCGCGTGTTGGAAGCTCACACTCGATCTTTCTGGTGACGGCAAATCGAACCTTGGTCCCCGCCCGCAAGAAGTGAAGGAGATCCTTCAGGACACGGGCATCACCATCAATGCCTTGGTCATCGGAGCGGATGCCCCATCGATCGGGGATCTACGTCAGGCCGAAATCGCGGAGTTGACTTCCTATTTTCGGGCGAACGTCATATTGGGCAAAGATGCATTCGTTGAGGCCGCTCTGGGCTTTGAGGACTACCCCGAAGCAATGGCCCGCAAGCTGGAGAAAGAGCTGAACACGGTCGTCATCTCCGGTCAGTCTCGCTGACGCCGATCAATAGATGTAGCGGATCTGATCGGCCCAGTAGCGTTCCATCCGACGCAGCGAGGTGGTTATGTCGTCAAGACCGGTTTCTCCCAAAACACCTTTTGACATCAGTCCATCAGCGTGGCGTTCGAACAGATCAGACACGATATTGCGGATTTCGCGTCCCCGATCCGTCAGGCGCACCCGCACTGATCGCCGATCAATTTCGCAACGCTGATGATGCATGTAGCCCATATCGACCAGCTTCTTGAGATTATAGCTGACATTGCTGCCCTGGTAGTAGCCGCGCGTCTTGAGTTCGCCGGCAGTGACTTCGTTGTCGCCGATATTGAAGAGCAAAAGCGCCTGCACGGCGTTGATCTCCAGAACGCCGACGCGTTCAAACTCATCCTTGATCACGTCGAGAAGTAGCCTATGCAGCCGCTCCACAAGCGACAGCGCTTCAAGATAGCCAACCATGAAGCCCTTTTCGGCAGCTGGCTGCCCGATGGGATCCTGAATACTCATATCATGCTCCGAACACAGGTGCGTTTCGGGCAACCTGCACAGAATTATGAAATATTCCGTTAAAGAGCGAACGATCTAGGTTTCAGGCCGCAACACCCTAGAATTTCGACTGAATTTCGAAGGAGATAGAGAGTTCTTCGGCTTCGAATATTGTACTTGTGGAGCTCACTTTGCCCGCTTTGATGTTCAGTTTTGGGGCGAAACCAGCATAATCATAGTCTTTGAAGAAGAACGAAATGCCTGCTGATCCTGACCAGTCAGTCCGGCCGGGAGGTATCAAGTCGCTGCCATATGAGTAAAGTGGGTGGTCGGTATAAGTTAAACTGAACGACGTTGAGACCTCGGCGGGGCCCAATTGTTTGCCGAAGGTGTAGCTGCCGTGGATCGTTGCGGAGCTTGACTGGACGTTTGGGCTATCTCCATCGGCTTCCTCAAGCGTCAAGCCGATGCTGAAACGGGCGTCGTTTTCAAGTTTTCTTCGAAGCGTTGAGCCAATCGCATACCGCATCTGGTCGTTATTGTTCGAAGAGGCAGACTCTCGTGCTTCGACTTTACCGAAGAAGGATATGAACGTTCTGTCGTTTAGGGGAACGCCTCGTTTCACCCGCATCTGGGAGTAATCGAAAAGGCCTGATCCTCCGTACCAGAAGGACCCGAACGACAATCCCAAACCAATATTCCCGCTCTTTTCTCCAAGACCAATCAGGTGATCGAGGGACACCTCGGCCCAATCTGTTGCGAAGTCAGAGTTTCTGCGACGGACGGCAGCGGCATCAGCATCGAGTTGTGCTTTGGCGCTTGATGAGAGAGACACGCGACGCGTGTATAGTCGAACACCAATCGTGGTGAGCGATGTCTGGGTTTGGTTCAAGCGATAGGATAGGTGCGCATCCATGGTCGTGACGATGCCCGATAGCGCCTCGCCGTCGGCAGAGACTATATCTCCGAAACGTAAGTCATTGATGATGTGATCTGTCGTGTCGGTGCCACTGTTAACGTTGTCCGAAGGCGTGATGCCCCCTCGCAGGGTAAAGCTGAATGGGTTTATCCTGCGAACATGCGCATAGTCCTTGGCAATCTGTTCCTGAGATTTATCATCTGCATGCTGCGCCGCGCGACGTAGCCACAATTGGGTCATCGTGGGCCGGTTTTGAACAAGTGCGCTGCTTGCGGCAAATTCCGCTGCGGTCACCTTTTGCGAAGGGTTGTCCGTCAGGCGGTAGGCGCGGGCTGCAGCGGCACGTGCAGGGCGCGGTCGGTTAAGCTGCGCATAGGCGGTTGCTTGCAACAGATGCAGGTTCGGATCGTCAGGGCGCGCGCGGATCAATCCGTTGAGCAGCTTGATAGCCTGTTTGCTGTCGCCCGCTTGGACTGCGTTGATCGCCATGGCATAGGCCTGATCCACAGTGACCGAAACAGGATCTTGCGCAACCAGCGGCTGCGCAAGACCGAATAGCAATGTGAGTGCTGCGGTGGTGCGGCGCACCTCTTGCCCCTATTCGCCCACTGTTGGACAAAGCGGACTTGTGCCAACAGGCGTACCGCACCGACCGAGAACAAATAGCCCGTATTCTTCTTCGTCTCCGAAGCCGGGGCCCATATGCTCTTCCACATATAGGCCACCTGCGACAGCGTCCGAGTTGGTGCCCCCGAAGATACCGCCGTATTCACCAACTGTCTGACGATCACCAGATGGTGCGACTTGCACATCACCGGCAAATGTGCCGTCCGCCGTGATTTCGGTTGGCACCAGATTAAGGTCGCCATCTGGCCCAAGCGGAACTGCAGCGGCGCCGTTCGACGGACGGAAGACGCGGTCATAAACTGTACCCTTCACAGTATTATCGATGAAATCCGCATTGATGAAAATACTGCCAGTCACCGTACTTGCTTGTCTCGGCCTGATAGAATCTGATGTGCCGGGTGGAACAGGCGCCAGCTCGGTGCCGTCAACTGAACCGATATTTGTTATTCCGATATAGTCGCCTGCATATGTGACAAGTCCGGTATCCGGCGTGACGTCCTGCGGATCGAAGCCTCCAGAACGGGTATAGCCAACTCCGCCATTGTAAAAGGTGAACTGACCGCCTGAAACGGCCATCGCGCCTGTCACACTGCTGATGGATTGAGCATAGGCTGTCACGTGCTGATCAAGGGGATCTTCCTGAACGGAATAGGCGACGTAGCCAGGCACATCCAGCGAGGGTGTTCTCGCATATGTGACCGTCGACGCTTCGTCATCCAGAAACACGCCGGTGATTGTGAGTGTGTCCGTCGCGGGGTTGTAGGTAAACGCGTCCAAATCGTCCGAAATGTTTTCCGGAATACCTGCCGTGTCTCCACCACCACCACCATCCCCGCCATCCGTTGGGTCGGTTGTAAAGGGATTGCCGTCGCCGCATGCACCAAGAAGTGCGAGCGCAGCAGCTGCTGCGATAAGTCTATTCATTCCTGCCACGCCTTTTTCTAAAACCCGCTCATTGGCTTTTGGCTGAGAAAGTCATCCGAAACACATGAAAAGTCAAACCAATCCTGACTTGTCCACACGCCCCTGGGGAAAAATGTGGCAGATCGGCTACCATCATATAGCAGTTCACGTGAGGCCTGCCCCAATATACAGTGAGGTTCTGACAGATTCTGTAGCGCGATGAGGGGACACATGCCGTTAGAGCCAGACCAGCTTGCCGAAATTGAAGCCCTGCGGGGGGAAACGTATCAAACGCTCCGTGCGACCGTGCCCGGCATGGAAAAACACCTATACACACCGCTATCCGTGCTCGACCACGGCTTTGTCCGCGTCATTGACTATATGGGCGACGACAGTGCCATAACACAGGCCGCGCGGGTCAGCTACGGCAAGGGCACCAAATCCGTTCAGAATGATGAAGGGCTCATCCGCTATCTCATGCGGCACTGGCACTCGACCCCGTTCGAGATGTGCGAGATCAAGCTCCACGTCAAACTCCCGGTCTTCGTCGCCCGCCAGTGGATCCGCCACCGCACCGCCAACGTCAACGAATACTCGGCCCGCTACTCTATCCTGGATCGCGAATTCTACATCCCCGCGCCCAACGCGCTTGCCGCCCAATCTGTCGTCAACAACCAGGGCCGTGGTGAGGCGCTCAGCGGAGAAGAAGCCGAACGTGTCCTGCGTTATCTGCGCGACGATGCCATGCGCTGCTATGACCATTATGAAGAGATGATCGGACAGGGCGGCCAGCAGGGCCTCGCGCGAGAGCTTGCCCGCATGAATCTGCCCGCCAACATCTACACCCAATGGTACTGGAAGGTAGACCTGCACAACCTCTTCCACTTCCTGCGCCTGCGCGCCGACGCCCATGCCCAATACGAAATCCGCGTCTATGCCGACGCCATCTGCGAAGTCGTCAGAGACTGGGTCCCCGCCGCCTACGGCGCCTTCGAGAACTACCGCATGGGTGGAGCAAACCTGAGCGCCACAGCCCTTGATTGCATCCGCCGGATGTTGAAAGGTGAGACGGTCACGCAAGAGACATCAGGGATGTCCAAGGGCGAGTGGCGGGAGTTTGAGGGGCTTATTGGGTGAGATTTGTTGATAGTTCGCGGAAAGAGTTCATAGATCACTTAAAGCATTTTGTTCATCCCAGTGAGGAGATATCCATTCCAGCTCAACTTGTTGGAAGAGAAGACGAGCTGGGAAAACTTCGAGACTGTTTTGAGACCAATGGAGCTCATGCATTTGTGTGGGGTTTGAGGGGGGTTGGGAAGACTTCGTTAGTTCATACAGCTTGCGCGAAGTATTCTGATACTGTGAAATTGGCGGCGGCGGTTGGTTGTCAGAAAAGGTCAACTTATCAGGAGTTACTTAAGGATATTTATCGGCGTGCGACCAATTCAGGTATCGTCAACCTCAATGATAGCTCAATAAAAGGAAAATTATCACTGTTTGGGGTCATGACTTTAGAGGGCGAGAAGGGTGGTTTTCGAGAGCAGTTGCAGATCGATAGCGTAAATCATGCATCTGACTTTCTAAATACAATCCTACCGAAAGACCTTTATACAGATCAAGAGTGGGTGATCATTGTTAATGAATTCGATCAGCTAGAGAACCAAGAGACAATTAATTTTTTTACATCACTCGCGAAACAAATGTCGGTTGATAAAGTTAACGTTAAGTTTGTTTTCTGTGGTGTTGCTTCAAACCTCAACGATCTTATTGGAAGTCATGAATCCGTTGACAGATACATAAAGGCTGTGGATCTGGAGCCGCTCAATCATACTTATACATTGAGAATTGCTGAAAATATCTTTCAGGAGTTTGATGTAGAACCATCTCGAGGCCAGATGTTCAGAATATCCCAGATCGCCTCTGGTTATCCACACTTTGTTCATTTGATAGTGGGAGAGATATTAAAGGAATGCTACGAGACATCTTTTCATATGAGATCAATAGGCGCTGATATCTACAAATCCTCCATAAAACGTGCAGCAAGAGGTGCTGCGACGCGACTGCAAAAAGAATACGAGAATGCAACGAGAAAAGGAACAGATAGATATATTGAGGTTTTATGGGCTGCTGCTGATGGTCAACTTTTGGTGAAACAATTTAAAAGTATCAGATCAGGCTGGTCTTCCCCCACTGAAGTGGTCCTCCGCTATGTTTAGGAAAACGGAGGAAGA
>ERZ1740067.976-NODE-976-length-21072-cov-11.275349_pt1 | contig 21072 bp, 19 predicted proteins | sample MGYA00581736_ERZ1740067 | MGnify/ENA primary metagenome ERZ1740067 (study PRJEB43018, sample SAMN04849236) | marine metagenome | isolation source: floating plastic debris | place: Pacific Ocean | collected 2008-08-27 | study: EMG produced TPA metagenomics... | reverse complement strand
TGCCTGAATAGCTTTTTTGACTATATCTCTCCCTTTTCTGTCCGGACTATTGTTTAAGACTCACCTCAGATACACCATGAGTATGAAGCGTTAGTGAGAAATGCTATCATCCTCTCATATCAGTGGCTTTTCAAGCTTCTGAGGTGTTATTTTGACTACAAGTACGGGGCTAAGTTCTAGCTTCTCAAATTATCTTTGCGTAATATACTGAAATGTCTTTAACTGTTCTTAGCAATCGTTACAGCGTATTAAATGTTTTAGGTGATGGTGGGTTTGGCCAGACTTTTCTGGTCGAAGATACGCAAATGCCTTCTAACAGAAAATGCGTGCTGAAACAGTTAAAACCTGTTCATAGTGGTGCTGAGCTTCGTCAATTAGTTCAAGATCGATTTCAGCGAGAAGCTGCCATATTAGAGCTTCTTGGTGAGCAGCACGATCAAATCCCTAGCCTCTACGCCTATTTTTCAGAAGCTGAAGAATTCTATTTGGTGCAAGAGTGGATTGATGGTGTAACAGTTGCTGAGAAAGTTCAGCGGGAAGGCAAGCAGAGTGAGCAATCTGTGAAAGCGATGATTAGCCAACTGTTAGATGTACTCGCCTATATCCACAGCAAAGGCATCGTTCATCGTGACATCAAGCCTGACAATATTATTTTGCGTAGTCACGATCACCAGCCCGTACTCATTGATTTTGGCGCGGTAAAAGAGACCATGAACACCATTGTTCATAGCCAGGCACACAGTACACGTTCCATTGTTGTCGGTACACCCGGCTATATGCCCCCAGAACAGTTGTCTGGGCGACCCGTATACGCCAGCGATATCTATAGCTTAGGGATGACGGCTGTATATATGTTGACAGCCAAAGTCCCTCAGGAACTACTCAATGATCCTGCGTCTGGTCAGCTTCTGTGGCACGAACACGCACCTCATATCAGCTCTGCCTTTGCCGCTTTTATCGATGATGCGATCCACACCAGCATTAAAGATCGCTTCTCAACGATTCAACAAATGAAAACTGCGTTGCAGCTCGTAATAACGAGTACCGATCCAACGCAGATAGGTCAACTACTCGATTCACCTCCTGATAATGCCCGCAGTTCTCACACGCCTGTTGTGAGTTCAGCAGTGCCAGTCGTATCTTCTTCTGCTCCTACCGTGACCGACGCGGTTACCCGCCAGCAGAACAGCAATAACTATCCACGTTCGATTCAAGACAACAACACAACACCAGTTTCCACTTCAAAGAATACGCTTGTTGTGGGAAGCCTCGTAGGGGTGAGCATTTTGATAGGCGCTGCTATGATAGGGCGAAATTTACCCATATCATCAGAGCTGCCACCAGAGCCGATAGCAACAGAAACACTACCGCTAGACCCTATCGCTACATCAGAGCCTGTTGCACCTGTTGCAATAGACCCACCTACAGCTATTCCTCCTACGATTGAGCCGCCTATTTTCGTTGAGCCTTCTACTCCTAGCACCGCTTGGGAATTTATGGGCACCGCTTCGTCGGGAGAAGCTGTTTCTGTCGATGTAAATAGTATTCGTCCGCTAGGCGATTCTGTGGATTTTGATTACAAAATAGGCAATGAAATAATCGTTGCCAGCGCCGACTGTTTCCAGAACCGCTGGTATGCAGAACAGTATGGCTGGTACTCGCCACAAAGCAACGCGACTCAATCGATGCTGAACTTTGTCTGCCAATGATGCTTTCAATACTCTAGATCGTGCTTGAGGTGTCGCCTATGAATTTTCGTCAGCTTAGTTTGAGAAATCCTGGTATTGTCGGGCTCATGTTTCTACTGCTGGGAGGCATAGGTTTTGCTGTCAAAGGCTCGTTTAAACCCTCGGAAAATATCTCTCGTTCAGCGCCTGTTGTATCGCAGCTTAGCCAAGATACGGCCCTACCCGAAGCAGAAACTAATAGCGTCCTTCTGCAAACTGATGTTGACTCAACAACTGTGCGCGATATCTTGTTCCGTAGCGAGCTGCTAGAGCAAATGGATCGGTGGAACGGGAAAGCGCTATTCGCCAAGTTAGATGAAACGCAGTCCCCTCATCAATTTCGCTATTACTATCACAATAGTCTCTACCAGAATACTAACAACAATGCACTTCAAGATCCTGGAGATGCTAATTTTTTCAATCCAGCTTCGCTCGTCAAGGTACCATTGGCCGCGCTAACATTGGAAACGCTTACTAATAAAGGTCTATCACGGCAAGCCGAGTATCGAGTAGTGGGCAGCGACTATTGGCACCGGTTTGAAGACGATATTCGTCGGGCCTTAGTAATATCAGACAATGACGCAACCAATCGCTTGATTCTATGGCTTGGTTTCAACAGAATTAATAGTCGCTTTGTTGATAAAGGATTCTTCGATCTGGCTATCAACCGCTTGATGCTAGATCAAGGAACGCTCGTATCTTCTCCCGCATTTGAAGTTCGGTTTAATGGCGTTGTGACTCAACAGCCCGAAATGTCTGTAACTGCAGAGCCCTCCTGCTATGAAACTCGCGAAAACATAGGCAACTGTGCTTCAGCAAATGATTTGGTGCAAGGATTTATGCAGATCAATCAGCCTGAGTATTTTCCTGCTGATGAAGGATTCTTGTTGTCCCCTTCAGACCGAGCATGGCTACAATCAACTATGTCACATACGCCTCGTGAAGAAGGTTTCGATTATCCTGATGACTACTGCCGATTTTTAACAGAGATCGAAAAGCGGCTCGCTACCAATGGTGGAAAGATGCTGAGCAAATGTGGTGTTTCTCTATTTACCAATACTTATACCGACCTAAGCTATATAGAAACAGATGCTGGGCAGAAATACTACATCTTGCTATCGCTAAAGCCGCCGCGCAGAGTGGCTGAACCCAATATTATCCGTTACATGAATCAAGTTGTTGACGCTGTTCTATCAGCGCCGCTGTAATTCATCAGCTCCTAAGCGATAAGTGACTGCGTGATAATACCAGAGAGTTTTTCAGAGGTGAATTCTGCCATCCCGTTTTGGATTAAGTCGGCTAGAAGCAAAGCAAATTTTGTGAGTGGGCATGCTGAGGTTACTACCTATCGCTCAAACATGCTTCGTAGCTTCCCGCGCAAGAGTAAGAAGAGATCGCCTCTAAAAGATAAGCCCCTCAGAAATCCTGGGCAGTCTCTGGACGAAGCGATTAATCGCTTGATGGATGACGATGTCGTTACACTTGTCGTTACTGCCTCTAGCTGTGCCGCTATTGCCCTCCAAGAGTGGTTTCGCTGGTATTTCAACGTACCGCCTCGCCCGGTCCTCATTACTGTCTTTTGCAGTCTGTTATTTGCCTACTGTTTTTTTCGCCTGTTAGGCCTACGGCAAAAACTGAAAACGTTAAAGATGGCTAGAGATGGTGAGCGTGCAGGCGGACAGTATCTCGATCGCCTATGAGAAGATGGCTACCGTGTGTTTCATGACGTCGTGGGCAAAAACTTCAATATCGACCACGTTGTTATCGGTGATACCGGCATCTTTACCATCGAGACGAAAACCTACCGTAAGCCTATGAGAAGGTCGTGCCAATATTCATTTCGATGGAGAAGCCATCACTGCGAATGGCTACAATCTAGACCGCAATCCCGTGATTCAATCTTTAGCCCAGGCGGGCTGGCTCAGTGCCCAGATTCAGGAAAGTACTGGACATACTCATAAAGTTCAACCTGTCGTGGTTTTTCCTGGTTGGTTTATCACCTCGCGCTTAGGCGCGGAGCATCAAAGCGGCGTATGGGTACTCAATCCAAAAGGGCTTTTAAAATTCATTGAGAATACGCCACAAAGGTTGGCTCCTGAAGAAGTGAAGCTGGTGTCTTATCATCTTTCTCGGTACATTCGAGCAAGCAATCAGTCCACACATTAACTTCCCTTTCAAGTTTGCTTTCAATCGCTTACGCCAGATAGATAACAGCGTGTTCAATCATCTCTGTAACCAAGCCTTTTGTGACAAAGCTTTTGTACCTAACTGTTTCAAACAAGATGCTTATCGTATCAGCTTCATAGCGCAAGACTTGGCCTTTGCCGAAGCTGGTATGAATGATAGTGCTGCCGATGGGAAAGGGCTATAAGGAGTACAGCATCGAGAACATCATGCTAGCCAGGTCGCAGGTTCTCGTCGCCAAATACTTGCTGCGCAATCTGTCCTAAAACAACACTAGATGAATTTGTTGCAGTTTTTCCAATCTCGACGCCTGGTGCAAGCCTTTATTGTGATGGATAGAGGTTGTTGTTGTTAGCGTTTTTCTTTAGAACGAATAAGAAGACTAGAAAATGATCAAAGTATTTTACATCGCCAGTACAGTTCCTGTTGTGCAAGCGCCTGTCAGGTCAGTACCCACCGTTACGGCACCCTGCAAGTCTGCGCACAACAAATTCGCACGAGCTAAGGAAGCACCGGTAAAATCTGCACCCTGTAAATTTGCTTCTTCCAAGTTTGCTTCTGTGAGCGTTGCACCGTGTAGGTCCGAGCGAGAAAGATCGGCTTCTCGTAAGTTGCTGTCGCTGAGGTTTGCTCCGCGCAAATCCGCCCCGCGAATGTCTGCGCCTTTTAAGTTGCTGCCCATGAGTGTTGCCCCGCTCAAAAAAGCGCCCGTTATGCTCGCGCCCGGCAGGTTTGCGCCCATTAGGTTTGCCCCGCGCAAGTTCGCCCCGCGTAGGTCAGCGCCTGTGAGGTTGCACTGCATGAGGTTGGCACCCCACAAATTCGCTCGCAGATCTGTGCCAGATAGGTCGGCCCCTACTAAGTTGCTGCCCTCTAAATGTGCACGGTTTAGGCTGGCCTTGCTGAGATTGCAGCCCGACAGTACTGCGCCAGTCAGGTGTACGCCAGATAGGTTGCAGCCCGAGAGTTCTGCATCGTCAATTTTTGCGCCAGAAAGGTGCTTCAGTTCGCCCGCACAGAGAGCTTTTATGTCGATTTCGTTACTCATGTCAGGGCTTATCTCAGCAGCGGGGAGTCGGGGTTTGGTTTGTCTTTTTGCGGGTTTGTCTCTTTGCGAGTCTGTCTTTTCGCGATAGAAGCGGGGAGACGAGGCGTGAGCAACTTGTATAGAAGAAGCTTACTTAGAGGAAGCCGTTTCCGAAACGGAGAAGGCAGGCCATGATTCGGCAACTTCAGGATTGATGAGCCCTGTGCTCAGCGTCATTTTTAGGGGAATAGTTGGCAAGCTAAGTCCCTGCTGCAACCCCGTAACTAAGAAGCTAAGAATTTCTAACAGCTTAGGATCCCATCGCTCTCCTGCTTGGGCTTTGCAGTTGGCAAAGGCGTCTGTGACGTTCTGCCATTCGTTCTCGGGAGAAGGATTGGGTGAGGTTGGGTTGTCAGGGGTTGCATTTATCCCCTGAGAGTCTTCATGACGAAGGCGGGCGACTTCGTGCTGGAATGCTGCAACGAGCCCTAGAATGCGAGACTCCACCGGAATCAGGTCGCCTTTGAGTCCGGCTGGCTGGCCTTCGCCATTCCACCATTCGTGCTGATGAGAGATGATCTGTGCGATCGCCCTCAATCTCGGCAATACCCTCAGCGTCTGTGCCCCAGGATTTAGCGGGCAGCTATCCCCTTCAGCATCTAGCGCTTGCTGGTCTAGCTGAGCGGGCGCAATTCTGTGGAGCAAGCTCGCCAAGCGTAGCCGCTGCATTTGCCACACAGGTAGGTCCAAAAACTGACCCATCATCTCCGAGAGAGAAGCCACCTCTGCTGCGCCTAGCGGATTGGTAGGATCGGCCAAATCAGCTAGCTGAGCCATTCTCAGATAGGCCTGCAATTCGTTAGAAACAAGGTTTTGGCTAAGAGAATCCGCAAACTTGAAGGTCTCAGTTTCGCCAATCTGGCGATTGCCACCCTTCAGATAGTCCACAACGCGCATCACCACATTGCCGACCTCACCCGTTTTTGTGGCCGCTTCGCTATCTATTTTTGCCAGGCGAGCTTCTAGATCGGCCTGTAGGTCTTTGTCGTATTTGCCAATATGGTTAGCGGTAATCGCCACCGTTTCACCGACTAAAGCTGGGTCAAAGGTCCAAAATCCGTAAAATTTTCGTTCTAGATCATTCTCGGGTCTGCCCCCTGGGCCGTACTCTTCATCGGTCAGCTCTTGGCATAGCACCATCGCGCTGTAGGTAGAGCCCATGATCATCAAGTGCCACTCTTCAGCAACGGGGTCATCGGTTTTAAGATCCACAAGCGAGACGTTTTCTCTATCGCCCGTTGGATGCTCCCGAAATCCTGCCCCCGGCGCAGCCAAGATCACGATTTTTTCTGCTGTATCAGCTAAGTCCGCGTATCGGTCGGCTTCTTGCAGATACCATTTGCCTTTTTGAAAGGCGGTCACCATTAGTGGCGAGGTTTTGGTAGCTAGCACCGCATCTTCTAAGGCGTGGCAAAGGGCCACCAGCGTATTTTTGTAATACACCCCAAAGTTCAACGGCGTTCGGCCAGAATCACCTGTGCTTGGTGGTTCTGTGTTCTGGTTTGCCGAACGGGTCGCAGCATCTGCTGACGAATCACCAGCGTGACGACCGCGTACAAGTTTGTGAAGAATGGAGCCCGCCAACATGCTTTTTATAAGACCTTAGTGCGTGGGAAAAGGGAAATTAAAAATGACCGAAAACCAAATCTATTCTTACGATGATACCTCAGCTAAGGCACGTGTTGGTGACTTTACGGGGGCACTTAGCGCTTCTGTCAAGGGCGCTTTGCCTAACCGCGATTCTAAAATCGCCATGACTGCCCGGCCAAAGTCGTTGGGATTCGTGCGCATGGCTTCTAGGCACACATCGCCGAAAAACGCCCCAAGCTTACCGGGATTCCACAGTAATTTCAGGGCCACCCAAGGCAGATAAATCGCCAGCGGGTTGTAGCCTCGCTTCAGGATGTTGTTTTTGAAAGCGTATTCTTCGAGGTGAGTATGGGGCTGCAAGCCGATAAAGAAGATGGCAGGCTCTACTTTGTCTACACCAAAAATATTCTCGAGCTCTCGGTGATAGGCAATGGTTTGACTAATCGTTTCATCGCGCTCGTCGATCACATTAAAGGAGTAGTTGACCGATACATATTCGTCGAAGCCAGCAGCTTTGAGGTCGCGGCAGTTTTGCAGCACTGTTTTGAGGTTGTAGCCCATGCGCATTTTTCTCACCAGCTCTTGCGATCCGCTGGTGATGCCAATTTCAAAGTAGTTCATGCCCGTCGCCACCATTAGCTCGCACAGACGCGGGGTGAGGTTGTCCGCGCGGATGTAGGCAGCCCAGTTGATATCGGTCATGCCAGAGGCCTGAATTTTTTCCAGTAGCTCTATGGCGTCATTGATATAGCGCTTAGCGGGAATAAACTGCGCATCTGTGAACCAAAACTTGCGAATGCCCCGGTCGTATAGCTGCCGCATTTCTTTGACAACTTCGTCTGCTGGATTGATGCGTACCTGCTTGCCTTCCACCACGGTGTAGATGCAGTAGCAGCAGTTGTGAGGACAGCCGCGTTTGGTTTGCACGCCGATGTAAAAGTCTTGCTCTTGCAGATAGTATTCAAACTCAGGCCACATTGCCTGAATGTAGTCGTAGTTGCAGGCTGATTTTTCGACGGGGGTAGGCTGCTCGTGAATGAGGCGATCGCGCGGTTGCTCGCCCACGACATAGCAGCGTTCGCCGCTAAAGTCTTCATTCCTTAAGAGCTTTTCCAATAGGGTTTCGCCTTCGCCAACTGAAACAATGGCCCCCTCTGGCAGCATCTGTGGCATCTGTTCATAGAACACGCTTACCGCGCCACCGCCTACGACCACTTGGGCATTGGGCTCATATTTCTTAGCGCGCTTCAGCCCTCGTTTTACCAGCTTTTCGTTGCGGCGTAGCTCTGCGAGGTATGTTGCGGTCATCCGTGCGCCGCCAATCGCACCGCGCATTCTGACCAGTGGGTTGGGCGCGTAGGCAAACTCAAATGCATTTTGTAGTGGGTTGCCCCCTCGCCCGCCAACGGGCGCGTAGATTTGAATATCCCGCCACGAAAATACCAGGATGGTTGGTCTGAAACTATCGATTCGCTGATCTAGCACAGCGGTAAAGTCCAGGGGCGGCACCGTGCCCATGTCAAAAATCTGCTGTTCTACGTCTGGAAAGCACTTGTGCACATGGTCTGCCAAGTACACCACACCAATCGGGAAGATAGGGTTACAGGGCAGACGCACATAAAGTACGCGCTGACCAGATGTGTAAGAAGCGTTAGTAGGCACGTCTGTTTGATGACTTGTCTGTTCGTTTGGGTGGCTTTGAAGGGTGGTGATCTCTGACGAAGAGTGAGTCATAGCGTAGGTAAGGAAGCGATTTCAGGCTACCTTGTATCTCCTCTCAGGTTTTTCATATATCTTTACGATAGCACTCACATCACCGCTGTGTGGTGCGCCTTCTCGTCAGAACCGTCTCTTCTTAATGAATTATCTAGCCGGAAAATACGCTTTTTCAGGTCGACACCTATTCGACTGGGCACTGTTGGGCACTTTAAGGCGAAGTTTTGTTACGGATTGTGGCTTTATGTAGCAATGAATTTGCAGATTCTTGCCCTACTCGACACTATTGATAGAAGTTAATCACCTATATAAAGCGCAACATATGGATGACTAGAACCTGTGATGAGGGTTATCACCAGCAGAAGTCTAGGTAGCTTTGTCTGACGGCGTGGTTTAGATTTTGGTAGAGCGGTCTTTTGCGAAAAACCAAGCTTTATCTTTAAATCAATCTCTACCGACATAGGTATAGAAAAAACGAAGTCGATTTGTTAAAAGTGCGATGTGCCTGTAAGTGGAAACCCTCTAATTTTAAGCGATCCCACACATTAAGTGTGCTTGGTAGTCGTTTTTACAGCTGTTGAATTTTTCAAGTGTTAGCCTCGCAGTATTAGTTCTTATCCGTGCGAATTGTTTCATAACAGTTTTTTCTCGTCCTAAACCATGGCTCAAATTCTAGATCCTCTACCATCGTCTGATAACTCTGCTGTCATTCTCTGTTGCTATGTGAATGTCACAAGCAAGATTCAGATTGCTCGGATTACCAACGTTCCAGACTGGTATTTTGAGCGTGTCGTTTTTCCAGGACAGCGTTTGCTGTTTGAAGCACCAGGGTCGGCTCATCTGGAAATTCATACGGGTATGATGGCCAGCTCTATTTTGTCCGATACGATTCCATGCGATCGCCTCATGATCGATGCAGAAGGCAATCAAATATCGTTTCCGCCCCAGCCTGTCGCTCAAAAGCCTACGGACCCAGTTGAAACAGGGGGTATTCCTGCTGGTGTTGCTTCCGAGTAGCCCGCTCGCCAAAGGCGATTTGTGCAGAGAGTTGTAGAAAGTGATATGCCTTTAAAGCAGGTTTATTGCAAAGGACACAGCGAGTGGATCTTCCCTCTTTTATTTGGCTTTGGCGAATAGCTGCCTGGTCTATGGGGCTGTCTTTGAGTGCCTACATGCTGTTGGCGGTGAGTGGCGGCATTATTTATTCGAGACGTACGGGGAACCGCCCGCGACCGCCCTGGCTGAGGCCTCTCCACTTTACAATTGGCGGAATCATGGTAGCGCTGGTGCTGCTGCTATTGAGTATTGGCGTGATTGGTACCTTGGGAGAGTTTGGCCGTTTAGGCCATTCTATTCATTTGCCCGTGGGTATTTTTGTGGTGTCGCTGACGCTAGCCTCCGCTTGGAGCGCTACACGCATTAATCCCAGTCGTCCTTGGGCTCGTAAGCTTCACCTTTCCCTCAATGGCGTTTTGTTTTTGGCCTTTGTTGGGGTGACGGTAACCGGGTGGAGCGTTGTCCAAAAGTATTTGTAATTCCCTTGGATTGACTTTTTTCAGTACTGCTTTTTCATACTTTTGCTTCTTTTGATTTATGGCTGCTTCCTCTGTAACCGACGCTGACCTCGCTGAAGGTGATGTATCCGATTCGGCTCTGCCTGAATCAGATAGCTTCAGAATATCGCCGCTGATTCAGCTGACGTTGATGTCCTTTTATACGGCGCTAGTCGTGCCTTTGCCTTTTCTCGCTGCTGCGACGAATGCTGCGATTTCGCCTGGCTGGCTGTGGGTAGGTGCTGCTATTGGCGCTGCTGCTTTATATGGTGGACTCAGTGAGCGTGTAGAAGTCGATGCCGATGGTATTGCGGTGACTTACCCAGCATGGGTTCGCGGCTTTGGTCGCAAAGGTTGGTCGCTTCAGTGGCAAGATATTACTGCGCTCAAGCCGCGTTCTACTGGTCAAGGTGGCATTGTTTACTACTTTCTTAATCAAGCTCAAGACCAGGCCTATTTGCTGCCTGTTCGAGTCGTTGGCTTTGCGAGGCTAGTTTGCTATGTACAGACCAAAACAGATATAGACACTCGCGATGTTAAGCCGCTAGCTCAGCCTTGGATGTATATCATTTTGCTTGGTTTAACGGCTTTGTTGTTGTTAGTAGACGTTTGGGCGATTGCGACCGCAGGTAGCTTTGTGCCGGACTTTTAGCCAACATTCTAAGCTCGTTGTTACGCCGAGCCCTTTAGCCCGGCCTTCTATCTAGACTCCTTGCTATGTCGCTACTGACTTTCGACCGGGTGACGATGACTGCCACCACGGGCGTTGTCGAAATTCTGAAAGACTTATCGTTTTCCGTCGAACTCGGTGATTTTATTGCGCTTGTGGGGCCTTCTGGCGCGGGTAAAACGAGCCTTTTACGGCTGATGAATCGTCTGGCGGAAGCCAGTAGTGGTCAAATCTTGTTGGAAGGTGAAAATATTCGTCAGCTGTCGGCAGTTTCTCTGCGGCAGCAGGTGATGCTAGTCAATCAAGAGAGCCGCCTGCTGGGGATGACGGTGAAAGAAACGTTGGCCTATCCTCTGCGTTTGCGGCGACGATCTGCGTCGGAGATTATCGCCACTGTCGATGAGTGGATAGAAAAAATGAAAATTCCGACCGATTGGTTGGATAGGCAGGCGGTGAATTTGTCTTTGGGTCAGCGGCAGCGGGTTGCGATCGCCCGCGCGCTTCTTAGCCAGCCCAAAGTACTCCTTCTTGATGAGCCCACCTCCGCTCAAGACGTTGGCTACAGCGAATTTTTGCTGACTTCTCTAGCTAGCTGGGCCACCCAAAAGCAGCTTGCTATTGTCATGGCCAACCACCAAATCGAGCTGCTTGCCAACCATACGACTCGCCTGTGGCATCTTCATGAAGGACGACTAGTTGCGGATTACTCAGCGAGCGAAGTGAACTGGAGCCAGCTGCGTCAGGCCTTGGTCATCGCAGAGCAGCAGGCACAAGCAGAATGGAGCTGATTTTATCCAGCTAATTTCAAAGCAAATTTTGCTGTTGCTAAGCTGATCGACCGTGTGCCAGCGAAACGCTTTCTACATGTGTCGGGATGACCGAGCGAGCACAAATCCGATAGCCGACGTTTCTGACGGTCTGTATAAGATCTGGATGGCGAGGGTCGACCTCAATTTTTTTGCGTAGGGACAGCACGTGTGTGTCGACCGTGCGAGGGTTGTCGATGGCATCTGGCCAGGCGCGGCGCAGCAAGTCGATACGGCTGAGCGGCTCTCCTTCTGCCTGGGCCAGTATGTATAGCAGGCTAAATTCCTGTGGCGTTAGGTCGATAAAGTCTCCTTTGTAGCGCACCCGGCGCTGTACAAGGTCGATATGTAAGTCGCCGTAGTCAATAGCGAGCGGTGTGGTGACATGGCGACTACGCCGTGTCAGTGAAGTGATGCGGGCCAAAAATTCCTGCATACCGAAAGGTTTTTTCAGATAGTCATCTGCGCCTGCGTTGAGCCCAGCTACAACATCTGATTCGGCGATGCGAGCAGATAACATCAAGATAAGTGGATATCCTTGATTACGTAGCCAGTGGCAGAGCTGTATGCCTTGTCCGCCTCCAAATTCCGCCTCTAGTACAACCAGTCCTGGCTGGTTGGATTGGAAGCTATCTCTAGCGGAGAGGATGTCGGCGCACTGATAAACGCTGTAGCCTGCCTGCTGCAAATTCCAACTTAGGAGCGATCGCAGGTTCAAATTACTCTCGATGACCTGAATACCCAGCTTTTCGTTGGGCTTTATGTTGGCCTGGATAGGAGAGTTAATAGTGACGCTCACAAAGAAACTGGCACAATGGGTACCGCTGGCTACAGGTCTTACACTAAGGAAACTGTAACAGAGCTACTTTACGAGTTCTGTAATCGAAGTTACGGGAACAACTATCATCCTGCGAGTACCTAAAAATCACGACCCGCGACCAGGAAAACACTAGAAAAAAAGTCAGCTTTTGCATGCAAACTTCGGTATATGCCGATTTGACCTGATAAAATAGAACTACAGCTTTGATAACATTGCTTAATTCAAAACAATGTTATTGGTGGGTCATCGCATGACTTTCGAGTCGTCGAGGCACCCAGTTGTTGCATATTCAGAGTTTCTGTTGCTCAACACAGCTGAAAAAACTCCGAAAATCGTTCGGCATTCAAAGCCATCAAGCTCAAACTACACTTTTCGATTTTCCCCAAAAGCCCCTTCCCCGAAAGCTTAAGAAACGAATAGCGCTATAGGACAATTTGCCGTTCTCCCTGGTGTTGCTTATTTCGATAGCAGCTATGCAGCCCCCAGCAGTTAACGCCAGCCGCCAAAAGAGTTTGTGGTAACTGTGTCATCGTGACGGTACTTACGATGGATTCCAGTGCTACCGCTTTCCTCTTAAATGATTTGTAACTGAGTGAGGCCTTCCGATACATGCTTCAGGACGCTAGAGTGATTCGTTACTACCAGCGAATTACCGACACCCTCGTCGACTACTGGAACAAAGGTTACCGTTCCGATGAGCTACGACTGTACCTTGAAGGGTACGTGACTTCTTTACGCCATTCTGGTGCGATTGAGTCTTATCTCATCAATAAGCTAGAGCAAGAAGCTCTGCGCTTTCTCTACGATACTTCCAACTTCATATTGGCTCAGCCTGAAGTAGAGACAGACTACTACTAGAAATTCTTTTCTATGCAGAGAGGCCTCGAAGAACATGTCTTCGAGGCCTCTCTTTTGAGTACCGTTCTGTCGACTTTGTCGCTGGGTTTTACTAGGAAGCCAGCGCGACTTCTACGGTTTCCTGTAAGTTGCCGCTTTCGTACATTTTGATCAAAATATCTGAGCCGCCGATGAACTCGCCGTTGATGTAAACCTGAGGAATCGTCGGCCAGTTGGAATATTCCTTGATGCCCTGGCGTACTTCTGGATCTGCAAGCACATCTAGCGTTTCGTAGGGTGCTCCCAGCATGTTTAGAATCTGAACGACGTTGTTGGAAAAGCCACACTGGGGCATGAGCTTGGTGCCTTTCATGAACACCATGACCTTGTTTTGCTCAACGAGGGTATCAATCTTGGTTTTGGTTTCTGGAGACATCGCTATCCTTCTATATATTGTTGTCTTTTCAACTTACGAATCTTCAATCCCAGGATAGCGCCAATATGCATAGCACTACACGAGCTGAGCTGTGTATTTTCTAAGTATTGGTGGCGACTTCGCTAGGGGTATTGGTCTCTAGTGAGAGGGCATGAATAGCTTCCGATGACATTGCCGTATCGACTGCCTTGTACACGAGCTGATGACGCTTGACCAGGCTCAGTCCTTCAAATTTACTAGAAACGATCGCTACCTGATAGTGGTCGCCACCGCCTGTGAGGTCTTGAACTGCGACTTCAGCATCGGGCAAGCCGGATTTAATCATGGCTTCTACTTGGTCTGGGCTAATCATCTGGGCCTCCTGTGATTTGCGATTGTCCAGACTATTATGCCGCAATGTTATGCCGCCGGTGTTTTACTTACTTTCTTACCTGTTTTCTTATTGGCCGGGTGCGCTGTAAGGCACGCCAACAAAGCCCAATTCGTATAGCTGCTGATAGGCCTGTTGACCTAGCGGCCGGGTGGGCTGCTGAGAGGTGACGATTTCGACGAGTAGAGGAACGGCCAAGTCGGGACGGTCTTGCGCGCGGTATACGACCGCGAGCTGATAGCTGGCTTGGTCACGAATTTGGGCGGCTTCTAGTGCCTGTGCTCGCAAATCGCTGGTGACTCGGCTATCGATGCCAACAAATACACCTGAGATGTTTTGGTAGTAAGTGGAAACGTCGTTGAGTGCTTTGCGGGCTTCTACCAGCTTGGTGGCAGCTAGGCCGTAGTCTTGCGTGGCGATCGCACCTTCTGCTTCACTCATCAGCGACTGCCCAGCGGCAATGCCAATAGGGCTTGTCGAATTTTCAACCGCACGCACTGCGCCGGACGCTTCTGCGGGGGGCTGAGAGTCGATTGGGATGTCGGTTGTTTGAGCCTGAGCAGCGAGGGGGCCAGAAACGGTACTGGCGATCGCGCCTGCTGCGGCAAAGGCAGCAGCCTTAGGAGAAATACCAGACAATAAAGCTCTAACGATGGAGACCATAGCTAAAAGAAGGCTACTTAGTTAATTAGGTAATTTAACCTACAGTAGGGCATGAAGCCTGCGGTTGTCGCGCTTTCGTGTGACTCTTAGCCAAGTGGATAGGCGCCAAGTGGATAGACCTAGCGAGTGAGCAAGCCGCTTAGCGAGTGAATTATGGACAGGATTAAAGGCAGATGGCCAAGCTAAAACTAAAGGAGTGCGATCTTTGTCAGCAGCTGGTGAGCATTCGCTATCGCATTCAGTATCAGGCCTCGGGTGAATGGGTGCTAGTGTGTCCAACCTGTTGGCATCAGGTACAGCCCGATAATCCCTATTATCGCTATGGTGGCACCTGGAAGGCGAGAAAACGCTGACGCAATCGGCGAAGCGCTTACATACGTGGCGCGGTTTGCTATAACCTCTGTAGGACTGGTGTTAAAGGACTGACAGTAAATGAGTGTGTCTGGGCAACCCCCTTCCAATAGCGAAGATACTCAAGATTTATCATCAATGCCTGTTGACCCTACGCAGGCGGTTGACCAAGCCAGTAAAGGGGTGTTGCCAGGGCTTGAAGGGGCCATTTTGCAGCGCGGCGGCGAAGAGCTGGTGCTCAAAAAAGTGCTAGATCGACTGACCTTTTGTCTGAAAGATGCGGATGCTTTGGCCCCGCTTGTAGAACGCTGGCAGCCCCAGCAGGTGCACAATATTACGCCTCACTCTACGCAAGTTCAAGATTTGATTGTGGCGTGGCAGCTGCCGGTCGCTCAGATAGATGAGGCACTGAGCGTTCTGAGAGATGATGACAGGGTGGTATATGCCAGCCATGTCTATGAGTTGGAGGTCAGCCCAGGCACCTATGCCTATGTGGCCAATCAGCTGACGGTTCAGTTTGCGGCAGCGATCGCAATTACTCAAGTTGATTCTATCGCCTCTACCTTTGGCCTAGTTCGCACCCAGGCATTGGGCGATAGCTCTAATACCTACTGCTTTAAAGTAGGGCCCACGGCTCGCCAAAACCCGCTGAAAATTGCTAACCAGCTCGCTCGCTTACCGGCAGTGTTGCTCGCTGAGCCGAATATTATTATGGCGATCGCACCGCTCTATCGCCCCACCGATAGCCGCTATCCTGAGCAGTGGCACCTCTACCATCGGGGTGGCCGCAGCTTGGCACCGGGCTCGCATGTCTTTGCCGAAAAGGCCTGGGACATCACCCGAGGCAGCCGGTCTATCACCATCGCAGTGACCGACGACGGCTTTGATCTCTCTCATCCAGATTTGCAGGGCCCAGGAAAAATTGTGGCTCCTCGCGACTTTAAAAATAAGGATGGATTGCCAATCCCTACTCGAAATGAAAACCACGGGACTGCCGTTGCCGGTGTGGCCTTAGCTGAGGAAACGGGAGAAGGCGTTGTGGGCATTGCCCCTGGCTGTAGCCTCATGCCAATGCAAACGACCGGCTATTTGGATGACACTTCTATCGAGCAGCTGTTCGACTGGGCCATTGACCAAGGGGCAGATGTGATTTCCTGTAGCTGGTCACCGGCTTCTATTTATTTCCCGCTGTCTCGGCGAATTAGTCGTGCCATCAATAAGGCCGCTACTAAAGGGCGAGACGGCAAGGGCTGCGTAGTGGTGTTTTCGGCGGGGAATGCCAATCGTCCGGTAGAAGGCAAGGTGGAGGAGTCTGGCTGGCCGCGTAACTTGCTGCGAGGGCTGACCAGCTGGCTGAGCGGTTTTGCCATTCATCCCGATGTGGTTACGGTGTCGGCCTGCACTAGCTTGAATCGGAAGTCGGCTTATAGCAATTGGGGCCGACATATTTCTGTGACCGCGCCTAGTAACAATGCGCCGCCTTCGATGTCGCTGTCGGCAGGGACGTTTGATACGGGGCCGCCGGTGCAGACGGCGCTGCCGGGGCGGGTGGTGTTGACGAGCGATCGCACCGGACAAGCTGGCTATACCGATGACGACTACACAGGATTCGGTGGTACGTCTAGTTCGTGCCCGTTAGTTGCTGGCGTTGTAGGTCTGATGCTTTCAGTCAATCCTGACCTCACTGCTGGTGAGGTGAAGCAGCTATTGCAGAGTACTGCCGACAAAATTATTGATAAAGAGCCAGACCCTCAGCTGGGTCAAAGCTATGGCACTTACGATCGGAACGGTCACTCGTTTTGGTTTGGCTATGGCAAGGTTAATGCTTATGAGGCCGTGAAAGGCGCTTTGGCAGCAGGGCAAGCGCGCACACTGCAAAACACGCTCTCTGTTCAAAACAACACCTCATTCCCTATTCCTGATAACGATATCAGAGGTATCTTTAGCCCGGTTACTGTTACTCAGCGTGGTCAGCTGCAAGATATCAAAGTCTACATTCAAGCTGAGCACGAGTTTTTTAGCGATGTGTCATTTACGCTGATTAGTCCCAAAGGACAAAAAATACTGATTCAAGGTCGTACATTAGGTCGTCAAATTCGGTTGCAGCGAACCTACTCCTTCGTCAGTACGCCTGCTTTGCGCCGGTTGTTGAATGTAGATGTGACCGGTCGCTGGCAGCTTCAAGTGATAGACCACGTTCCTGGAAGTGTAGGCCAGCTAAACCGCTGGGAGCTGCTAATAGGAATTTGATCTGAGTTGTTTTTGCTTTACGGTCGATGGCTTTACGGCGTTTCTACCAAGTTGTGTAGCGCACTTTGTAAGTCAGCTGTGAGCTGCTGAGACTGGGTTTTGGTGGATCCAGTTTTGTACTGTGCCACTGAGATGGGTTGACCGATGCGAACGGTTACACTCCCTCGCCATTTTGGACAGAGTTCACTATATTCCAGACTAATCGGTACTACTTTGACGTTTAGGTTGGGTGTGGATCGCTCTGCTCTAAGGGCAATGCGGGCAAGGCCGGGTTTGAGTGGATGAATACCGTCCGGGTATAGGTCGCCCTCAGGATAGATAACCAGCATTTCCTTTCCCTTTAAAAGCTCTACGCCGTGACGCAGCGTTTTGACAGAAGGCTTACGCACATGAACGGGGAATCCCCCTAGGCGGCGAATAAACCATCCTTGGATCCCAAGACATTCATCAGCAGTCACCATAAACCGTAAATACCGCCCGGCGCGTTTACCCGTTAGCCCGACAAGCAAAGCATCCCATCTAGCCTGATGCGTGGGCGCGAGGACCACTGGGCCACTGCGCGGAATGTTTTCCTGGCCAATAATCTCAATTTTCTTAAAGAAAGCCGGTAGCACCAGCTTTTCGCCGATGGTATACATCAGTGGAGCTAGCCAGGGAGAAAGTCGGGATTTGGTAGCTACACAGCGATAATCGGCAGGGAACGCCATATCAGCAGGAGAATTTATATGCATGAAAGGAAGAAAGGCACCAGGTAAACGCTATATTTTCTCAACAGACGCTTGAATCCAAGATTAGGGGGCAATGTGCTCTATTTGGTATTCAAGCTGACACTTTCGCGGGTGGTCTGCGATTGAAGGGTATTCGTGAGAATGACCTAAGCCCTCTCTGAGAAGCTTCTGAGAAGTTGATGAGCTTTCTGGTTAGGTCAAATAAAAGACAAGTAAGTCAGCTAATGCTTCCGTAGAATCAGCAGCATGATCAGTGGCAGAAATTGCAGCCGATGGCGAGGAGAGCAGCCATGCGAATAGTGACGTTCTCCTAGCGTCTTTGCCGAAACCAGTTTTGGAGCTGATGGCGACAGGGGGCTTCCAAAATGCCACCAATGACTGGCAGCTTATGGTTTGAGCACTGGCTATCTGGCAAGTTCAGCACAGAGCGAATAGCGCCCGCTTTGATATCGTCAGCCCCATACACCAGTAAGCCCAATCGTGACTGAATGATTGCACCCGCACACATAGCGCAGGGTTCTAATGTGACGTAAAGCACGCACTCGTTTAAGTGCCAGTTGCCCAGCCTTTTGCCTGCTGCCCTGAGGGCCAATACCTCGGCGTGGGCTGTTGGGTCGTTGTCTCGCTCTTTACGGTTTGTCGACTGGGCGATGAGCTGGTTGTCTGGGCCGACGACGATGGCCGCGACAGGGACTTCGCCGGATTGGCCTGCGGTGTGTGCAAGTGCGATCGCGCGCTTCATCCACTCACGATGTTTGAGATAGGTAGGATTCGAAATCTCCGGCTCTGGAATTTCCGCGTCCGTGTGTTTGTCGCCCGTGTGTTCACTGCCTGAATCCGCTACCATAAGCCATTGCCACCGTATACTTTGGTGAGTAATTACGGATTTCAACCGGTCGGTACTTGTATCAAGTGCCATACTAAATACGGCTACCGTGTTCATCACTTTGTGGTAATACTTTGTGGTAATTAGGTGTAATGACACTGTGGAAAACACAGCGTGGCATAACACTGTGTGATGGTAGCTGTCCGGTGATAAGCCGCTATTGTATTGATCTCGTCGCTGCTCTCAACTCTAGTATGGTCACTACCGTCGATTTTCTCAACCAGCTCAACCCCTCTCAGCGTCAGTCTGTAGAGCACTTCTGTGGGCCACTTTTGGTAGTGGCAGGGGCGGGCTCTGGGAAAACCAGAGCGCTGACTTTTCGCATCGCCAACCTCATTCTCAACCACAACGTCGACCCTGAGAACATCCTGGCGGTCACCTTTACCAATAAAGCCGCTCGCGAAATGAAAGAGCGCATCGAAAAGCTCTTTGCTGAGCAAGAATCCCTCGCCCGCCACGGCAAACCGCTACACATGCTACCCGAGCGTGAGCAAGTACAGCTGCGCTCCTACGTCTACAAAAACTTCATCAAAGGCCTCTGGGTGGGCACCTTTCATGCCCTCTGCGCTCGCATTCTCCGCTACGACATCGAAAAGTACAAAAGCCCCGACGGCCAGTCGTGGACCAAAAGCTTCTCCATTTTTGATGAATCCGACGCGCAAAGCCTCGTCAAAGGCATTGTCGTCAGCCAAATGAACTTGGACGATCGCAAATTCAATCCCCGCTCTGTCCGCTTCGCCATCAGCAACGCCAAAAACCAAGGCTTCACCCCCGACGAATTCGAGCAAGAAAATCCCCACTTCAAAGGGAGAACTATCGCCGAAGTCTACCGTTACTACCAAAGAGGGCTTTCAGCCAATAACGCCCTAGACTTCGACGATCTTATCCGTATGCCGGTTCAGCTCTTTCGGCAGAGTCCTGAAGTTCTTGACTACTGGCATCGACGTTTTCGCCATATCTTGGTCGACGAATATCAAGACACCAACCGAACTCAGTACGATTTGATTCAGCTGCTTGCTACCAACGGGAAAGGTAAGTCTTTTGACGGTTGGGATAAGCGCTCTGTTTTTGTCGTTGGTGATGCGGACCAAAGTATTTATTCTTTCCGCGCTGCCGACTTTACGATTTTGATGGGCTTTCAAGAAGAGTTTGGAGATGGCAAGGCCGACGACGAAACCGAAACCCTTGTCAAGCTAGAAGAAAACTACCGCTCCACCTCCAATATTCTGGATGTAGCCAATTACCTCATCGATAACAATACCGAGCGCATCGATAAAGTACTGCGTGCGACTAGAGGTGAGGGAGCAGCGATTCTCTGTCACCGTGCTGATAATGAAATTATGGAGGCCGAGTACGTTGTCGGCCAAGTTCGTGGGCTAGAGAGCAAAAATCCAGAGCTGAAGTGGAAAGATTTTGCGATTCTCTACCGTACGAACGTACAGTCAAGGGCGATGGAGGAAGTCCTCAACCGCAATGAAATTCCCTACAAACTAGTCGGCGGTCTCCGTTTCTATGACAGACGCGAAATCAAAGACATTTTGGCGTACATGCGCTTAGCGGTGAACCCTGCCGACAGCGTCAGCCTGAAGCGAATTATCAACACCCCGCGCCGAGGCATTGGCAAAACGACCTTAGATAACTTAGACAAAGCTGCCAGCGAGCTAGATGTATCCCTGTGGGACATTATTAAAGACGAAACCTCTGTGAAAACGCTGGCCGGTCGTGCAGGGAAAAAAGTCAGTGGCTTTGCAAGCATGGTGAGTAGTTGGCAGGAGAGGATAGAAACCGTCTCGCCTACAGAGATTGTCCAAGATGTTTTGAAAGAGACAGGCTACATCGAAACGCTAAAAGCTAAAGGCAGCGAAGAAGACGAAAACCGCATTGAAAATATCCAAGAGCTGTACAACGCGGTCGTTCAGTTTGAAGAAGAAAATGAAGACGCCACCCTGCTCGATTTCCTCGCCAATGCCTCATTAAATTCGGACAAAGACGACGACAACGAAGATAACAAAGTCACCCTAATGACCCTTCATGCTTCCAAGGGGCTGGAATTCCCGGTTGTATTCCTCGTCGGCCTAGAGCAGGGCTTATTCCCTAGCTTCCGCTCCCTTGAAGACGCCGCCGCCATCGAAGAAGAACGCCGCCTTTGCTACGTTGGCATCACCCGTGCCCGAGACCGACTATTCATCACCCATGCCCGCGAGCGCCGTACCTACGGCCAAATGCGCGAGCTATCTACCCCTTCCATATTTCTCAGCGAACTCCCTCGCGACTACATCCTCGCCACCGTCCCCAGCGCCCTCCCCGAGCGCTGGGCCACCACCGACCGCGAAGCCAAACTCAAAAACCCCCAGCCCAATCTCAACAAACCCAACACCCACGAAAACGACTGGGCCGT
>ERZ1740067.975-NODE-975-length-21105-cov-6.638670_pt1 | contig 21105 bp, 20 predicted proteins | sample MGYA00581736_ERZ1740067 | MGnify/ENA primary metagenome ERZ1740067 (study PRJEB43018, sample SAMN04849236) | marine metagenome | isolation source: floating plastic debris | place: Pacific Ocean | collected 2008-08-27 | study: EMG produced TPA metagenomics assembly... | reverse complement strand
TGCCGCGGATGGAGGCGGGCGACGAGATCGTGCTGTCGGTGATGGAGCATCACGCAAACATCGTGCCCTGGCATTTCCTGCGCGAACGGCAGGGCGTGGTCCTGAAATGGGTGGATGTGGACAGCACCGGCGCGCTCGACCCGCAAAAGGTAATCGACGCCATTGGTCCCAAGACGAAACTGGTCGCGGTCACGCACATGTCCAACGTGCTGGGCACCGTGGTCGACATCAAGACTATCTGTGCTGGTGCCCATGCCAAGGGCGTGCCGGTTCTGGTGGACGGCAGTCAGGCGGCGGTGCACATGCCCGTGGATGTGCAGGACCTCGGCGCGGATTTCTATGCGATCACTGGCCACAAGCTTTATGGGCCGTCAGGGTCCGGCGCGATCTACGTCCGGTCCGAACGGATGGCCGAGATGCGCCCCTTCATCGGGGGCGGCGACATGATCAAGGATGTGTTCAAGGACAGCGTTGTCTACAACGACGCCCCGATGAAGTTCGAGGCGGGCACGCCCGGCATAGTGCAGATGATCGGACTGGGCGTGGCAATTGACTACATGATGAGCCACGGTCTGGATGCCATCGCTGCGCATGAGGCGTTGTTGCGCGACTATACGGTCGAGCGGTTGGGCGGGCTGAACTGGTTGCAGATCCAGGGCACGACACCGGACAAGGGCGCGATCTTTTCCTTTACGCTCGACGGGGCGGGGCATGCGCATGACATCTCCACCATCCTCGACAAGAAGGGGGTCGCCGTGCGCGCGGGTCAGCATTGCACCGGCCCACTGATGGAGCATATGGGCCTGACCGCCACCTGCCGCGCGTCCTTTGGCATGTACAATACCAAGGCCGAGGTTGATGCGCTGGTCGATGCGCTTGAGCTGGCACACGACCTTTTTGCCTGATGTGATGCGCCGGGGCGCCTCTTGACGTATGGCCCTATGTGATGGATGGACACTATCACGACCCGCGGCTGGTTGCGCTTTATGACTTTGTGAACGGCGACCGACAGGATTTCGCATTCTACCGGTCGCGCCTGCCCGCGCCGCCGTGTCGTGTCCTTGATGTCGGGTGTGGCACGGGTCACTTTGCGATCGAACTGGCGCAGGCGGGGTACGCGGTCACTGCGATCGATCCGGCGCCAGCGATGATTGCCTGTGCAAAACAAAAAACCGGTGCCGAGGCAGTGCATTGGCACGTCGGGCTTGTGTCTGATCTCGATGAACATGGTTTGTTCGACGCTGCGGTCATGACCGGCCATGCGTTTCAGTGCCTGCTGCGCGACGAACAGGTGCACGACCTGTTTCAGTCCATCTCGGATCGTTTGTCGTCGGGCGGTGCGTTCTGGTTTGAAACGCGCAATCCCGCCGTGCGGCCCTGGCGGTCTTGGACGCCGTCCTGTGCCAGACCGGCCCTGGACCTTGGGGACGGTCGCCGCTTGCAGGTCATCCACGAGGTTGAAGCGGTAGACGGTGCGTTCGTCACGTTCACCGAAAGCTATGATTTCGGCAATGGAGAGGTCCGCGCAACGAGGAGCACGCTGCGTTTCATGACGTTACCGGAGCTCGAAACCGCTGCGCGCCTGGCCGGTCTTGAGGTGCAGTCCGTCGCCGGGAATTGGGACGGGTCGCCGTTCGGGCAGCACAGTCCGGAAATCATCGTCGAACTGAGGCATGCCGGTCCCGCTGGCTAGCGAAGGTCTTGCTGCTATGGGAACGCTGGCGCGCTGCGACTTTTGCAATTGCGGGCCGGAGTTCTGCCCGCTATAGCCTGCACCAGTGGACCGTTAGCTCAGCTGGATAGAGCGCTGCCCTCCGAAGGCAGAGGCCAGAGGTTCGAATCCTCTACGGTCCGCCATTTCCTGACACCGTGATCCTGCCCAGTCCTGAAACATGGTGAGAATAAAAAAGCGCTCCGAAGAGCGCTTGGACGGGTGTGCTTGGTGGCGAAATCTACCGCCCCCAGCTGCGGACCTGACCGCAATCCATATGTACGAAGTTGGAGCCCGAGTATTTGCCGACACCGCCGCCACGGCAAGCCGCCGCAGCACGCGCCATTTGCGACACGGAGCGGGTCGACAGGCGCAGATCGGCGGCCTGACCTTTCATGTGCAGCGAGTTCTTGGCCACACCGCGGCCCCGTGCGCGCAGCATGTTGTTTGTCTGGGGACTGCGATAGCCCGACAGCAGCATGTACGGCTCCTCGGCGTCCAGCAGGTTGTGAGCAGCGGTCATGATGTCCACCGTGCGCAGATCAATCGCCTTGACCTGATTGGTGCGCCAGTCACGCATGAAGTGATTGATTTCCTTTACTGAATCCTTGATATACTTGCCTTCGATCCAGTAGATCATGTCGATCCGTTCGCCGGTGCGGCCCGAATACATGCGCAAGCGGCGGATGTCGCCGGAGCCGCGCAAGAAGCCTGCTGCCTTGGAATATGTGGGGGCTGCCACAACGCTGGTCGCTGCAAATGCACCCAGCAATGCCCGGCGGGTCAAACCCGAGGAGGTATAATCCGTCATATCACTGCGCCGTCCCGTACGCCTGTTTCCCGTGATGTTACACGGGCTCTGCTATCTCATCCCCAGATGCAACATTCTTATGGCATAAACCGATTCGTTTACCAAGGGCTGAATCCATGTTTTTAAGGCCGCAAGTGCGTTGAGCAGAAACGTGCCCAGACATCTCAAAATCTGTAATATTTTCTCGAACCCGGTGCAGGAGTGCATCAGGCAAGGACGAAGAAACCGGCTCTTTCAGTTGTGAATGGACAGGATTGGCGGCACCTTGGGATAGTCTGCCAATCGCGCCGACAGCAAATATACGAGGAACGACCATGACCGTGACGATTTTCCGCGCTTGGGTTTTTGCGCTTTTTGCGATGGTGGCGGCGCTGACATTCAGCCTGCCGACGCAAGTGACAGCGCAGGTCACAGCGTTCAAACAGGCCGTGGCCGAAGCTGCGGCGCGCGATGCCGACATTGCGGCGTTCTACAAGGCCAACGGGTACGAAAGCCTCTGGACCGGCAAGAGCGGCAAGGAACGCCAACGGCGGTCAGCCCTCTTCAAGGCGTTGAGCCAGTCGGGCAATCACGGTCTGCCCACCGCCCGCTACGACGCGGCAGGGCTGCAGGCCCAGATGAAGGCGGCCAAGACACCGCGCGCCCGTGGTCAGGTCGAGGTCGAGATCAGCCGCACGTTCCTGCAATATTCCCGCGATCTGCAAACCGGGGTGCTCGTGCCGGGCCGGGTGGACCGTGCCATCGTGCGACAGGTGCCCTATCGCGACCGGACCTCGTATCTGGTCAACTTTGCCAAATCCTCGCCCGCCGGTTTTTTCAAAGCGCTGGCGCCCAAGACCACAGAATACAACGCCCTGATGAAGGAAAAGCTGCGCATGGAGCGGCTGCTGGCCAAGGGAGGCTGGGGCCAGACGGTGCCGGCCAAATCGCTCAAGCCCGGCCAATCCGGCGATGCCGTCGCGATCATGCGCAACCGCCTGATCGCCATGGGGTTCCTCAAGCGCACCAATACGCAGACCTATGACGCCAACATTCAGGCCGCCGTGCAGCAATTCCAGTTGGCCCACGGGCTGGCCGCGGATGGCGTGGCAGGCCCGGGCACCATGGCCGAGTTGAACAAGGATGTGCAGACGCGCCTGCAATCGATCATCGTCGCCATGGAGCGCGAGCGCTGGGTCAACCAGGAGCGGGGCAAGCGCCACATCCTGGTCAACATCCCCGACTTTACCGCCAAGGTGGTCGACAATGGCAAGGTGACCTTCCAGACCCGTTCTGTTGTGGGTGCCAACAAGGACGACCGCCCGACGCCCGAGTTCTCGGACGTGATGGAGTTCATGGTCATCAACCCCAGTTGGTATGTCCCTCGGTCCATCGTGACCAAGGAGTACCTGCCCGCACTCAAGCGCAACCGCAACGCGGTCAAGCATATCGAGATCACCGACAGCCGCGGCCGCAAGGTGAACCGTGGGGCCGTGAACTTTGCCCAGTATACGGAAAAGACGTTCCCCTTTGCCATGCGCCAGCCGCCCTCAAAGGGCAACGCGCTGGGTCTGGTCAAGTTCATGTTCCCCAACGTGCACAACATCTACCTGCACGACACACCGGCCAAGAACCTGTTTGGCCGCGAAGTGCGCGCCTACAGCCACGGCTGTGTGCGGCTGGCCGACCCGTTCGACTTTGCCTATACCCTGCTGGCCAAGCAGCAGTCGAACCCGGAACAGTACTTCCAGTCGGTGTTGGCCACAGGGCGCGAGACCCGCGTGGACCTGAAATCGCCGGTGCCGGTGCACATCATCTACCGAACGGCGTTCACGACACCCAAGGGACACACGCAGTACCGGCGCGACATCTATGGGCGGGATGCCAAGGTCTGGCGCGCGCTCAGCAATGCCGGGGTGGCCCTGCGCGCCGTTCAGGGGTAAATCCTGCCCCTGACGGCAAAGGGGATGCAGATGCGCTATACGGTTGGTGAGATTGCGGCGGCCTTGCAGCTGGATGTGCTGGGCGACCCGGATATCGCGATCACCGGTCTGGCAGAGCCACGCGATGCCGGGCCCGACGACCTCGCCCTTGCCAGTTCTCCGAAATACGCGGACGCGCTCGGGGCAGGGCATGCGCGCGCAGCACTCTTGTGGGCGGATGCGGATTGGGAGGCGTTGGGGCTTGAGGCTGCGATATGTCCGCCGCGCCCCCGATATACCCTGTCGGGGCTGACCGCTCTTGCCGATCCGGGTCATAACTTTGGGGCCGGCATTCACCCAAGCGCCATCATCGACCCGACCGCCGAGATCGGTGCGGATGTCAGCATCGGTGCAGGTGCGGTTATCGGAGCGGAGGCGCATATCGGCGCGGGCAGCGTGGTGGGCCCGCTCATCTTTGTCGGCTGGGGCGCATCGCTCGGGCCGAACGCCTACCTGCGCGAACATGTCAGCATCGGGGCCAAGGTGCGCATCGGCGCGCGGTTCATCGCCCAACCGGGCGCCCGCATTGGCGGCGACGGGTTTTCCTTTGTCACACCGGAGAAAAGCGGCGTCGAAGAGGTCCGCGAAAGCCTCGGCGATCAGGGCCAGAGCACGGGCCAGCCCTGGGCGCGCATCGCCAGTCTGGGCGCTGTCGTGATCGGCGACGATGTGGAGGTTGGCAGCAATTCCGTGATCGACAGCGGGACCATTCGACCAACACGTATCGGGGACCGCACCAAGATCGATAACCTTGTCCATATCGGCCACAACTGCGTCATTGGCGAAGACAACCTGCTCTGCGGGTGCGTCGGCATTGCCGGATCGGCCACCGTCGGCAATTTCGTGGTGATGGCGGGACAGGTCGGCGTGTCGGACAACATCAGCATCGGCAACAATGTCGTTCTCGCCGCTGCCAGCAAGGTGCTGACGTCGGTGCGCGACGGCAAGGTGATGATGGGCTACCCGGCGGTCGAGATGAAAACCAATCTGGAGGTGTTCCGGAATGTACGGCGTCTGGGCCGCGTGCTCCGGGATGTGACTGACCTTAAGAAAGCGGTTTTCAACACGGGCTCCAGTGACTAAATCTGCGCTGGAACGGCAAGGGGGCGGCACAATGAGCATCACGGGCAGGGTGGTTGATATCATCGCGGAACAGGCGGTGCTGGAGCCCGGCGACGTCACCATGGACAGCACGCTCGAAGACCTCGGCATCGACAGCCTCGGCCTCGTCGAAAGCATCTTTGCCATCGAGGAGGAATTCGACATCTCGATCCCCTTCAACGCCAATGAACCCACGCAGAGCGATTTCGACATCTCCAGCGTGCAATCCATCATCTCCGGGATCGAGGCGCTGATCGCCGAGCAGAAGGCCTGATGCACCGCGTTGTCATTACCGGCATGGGCACCGTGAATGCCCTGGGCCATGACGTGCCCGAAACGCTCGAGGCGATGCGCGAAGGCCGCTGTGGTATTGGTGATCTCGACTTTCAGGATGTCGACCGGCTGTCGATCAAGATCGGCGGGCAGGTGCGGGGTTTTGAGGCCGAAGGGCGCTACAACCGCCAGCAAATGAGCCTCTATGACCGGTTCACACAGTTCACCCTCGCCTCTGCCAAAGAAGCGATCGAGCAGTCGGGGCTGACCTTTTCGGGCGATCTGGCGGCGAAGTCAGGCGTCGTGCTGGGCACTGCCGGGGGCGGGGTCAGCACGTGGGACGCCAACTACCGCTCCGTCTACGAGGCGGGCAAGAACCGGGTGCACCCGTTTGTGGTGCCCAAGCTGATGAACAACGCCGCCGCCAGCCATGTGAGCATGGAATACAACCTCAAGGGGCCGTCCTTTACCGTTTCGACGGCGTGCGCGTCGTCCAACCACGCCATGGCGCAGGCGTTCCAGATGGTGCGCTCGGGCCTTGCGCCCGCGATGATCACGGGCGGTTCGGAATCCATGTTGTGCTTTGGCGGGGTCAAGGCGTGGGAAGGGCTGCGCGTGATGTCCAAGGACGCCTGCCGCCCGTTTTCGGCCAACCGCAACGGCATGGTGCAGGGCGAGGGCGCCGGCATTTTCGTGTTCGAGGAATACGAACACGCCCGCGCGCGCGGGGCCGACATCCTGTGCGAAGTGATCGGCTTTGCGATGTCTTCGGACGCCTCCGACATCGTCATGCCGTCCAAGAACGGGGCCGCACGGGCCATGTCCGGCGCGCTGGCGGATGCCCGGGTGGACCGGTCCGACGTGTGCTATATCAACGCGCACGGCACCGGGACCGCGGCCAATGACAAGACGGAATGCGCCGCGGTGGCGGACGTCTTTGGCCCGCACGCCGACAGCCTGATGATTTCGTCGACGAAATCCATGCACGGCCACCTGATCGGGGGCACGGGTGCTGTTGAACTTCTTGCCTGCATCATGGCCCTGCGCGATGGGGTGATCGCGCCCACGATCGGCTACGAGGAACCGGACCCTGAATGCGCGCTGGACGTCGTCCCCAATGTTGCGCGAGAGGCAAAGGTCAACGTCGCGATCAGCAATGCCTTTGCCTTTGGCGGCATGAACGCGGTGCTTGCGCTGCGCCGAATGTAAGGCCATGCGTGCCGGCGTGTTACAACAACAACCGGCCCGACAGACCGAACCCGCTGTTGGCAACTGAGTGTCGGCGCTCGCCGTCGCTCTTTCGGCCCAGGCGCACCCTGTTCCGTTGCAGCACGTGGCGTCGTCAAGCCTTCGGGCCTGCGCTGCGCGCTTCCTCCCACGTTGAAACCGATGCGGCGACAGGCTTGCCCGAGCAACACAATCTTAACGCCGGAATGACAGGCTGACGCTCTATGGCGAAGACGAGAGCCCAATGTCAGCATATATTTCCGAGGTAGACTACGAAGGGGGTGCCGCCGAGAATTTCGTGGAAATTGTCGTGCCCGCTGGTACGGATGTGTCTGGTTACAGCCTTGTTGTCTATGACAAAGACGGCAGCGTTGATTCAACGCTGTCCTTTGATCCGGCGACGCAGACCATTGCCGGGCAAGATGTCTACCTTTTTGATGCGACAGACCCTGAATTTGAGGACCTCAAGAACGACGAGGCCGTGGCGCTGGTGGACGACACTGGCACGGTTCTCCAGTTCATCTCGTTCAAGGACCCCGTTACGGCGGTTGATGGGCCCGCGAATGGCCTGTCGGCAACGCAGATCGGTGAGCATTCCTCGGCGCAAGCGTCTCTGGCCACGTCAGACGGTGGTGCGAGCTATCAACCGACGACGACGTCGACGCCTGGATCGGTGCCCTGTTTTGCAAGGGAGACGCTGATCCAGACGCCGGATGGTTTGCGATGTGTCGAAACGTTGCGCGTTGGCGATCTGGTCACGACGATGGACAATGGCGCGCAGCCGATCGTGTGGCTGAGACAGGCCAGTGAGCCGCTGCTGAAAACCGAAAGGAGTAAGCGGCCGGTTCTGATCAAGGCCCAGGCGCTTGGACCGGATCGGCCATCGGCGGATCTGATCGTTTCGCCGCAGCATCGCATCCTTCTGGGGCAGAATGACCAACTGAGCGATGTTTTCGCGGACCCGGGTTTGACGGCTTCAAAGGCCTTGGTGGCATGTTCGGGGGTGCGTCATATGATGGGGCGGAAGAGGGCCGAATGGTTTCATTTCGCCTTTCGCAGCCACGAAATCGTTTTTGCGAATGGTTGCGCCACGGAATCCTTGCTGCTTGGCCCAATGGTTTTGGCGGGTCTGCGCCATCGCGAACGTCAGTCATTGCTTGCGCAATTTTCGACCCCGTGCCCGAAACCATATCTCAATGGCCCCGCGGCCCGCCCACTCCTGAAAGTTCAGGCCGCATCGGCTGCCATTTGCAATTCCAGATCAATGGAGACGTACGCCGCTTAGTGCGGCGCGATTGATGTCAATCACTGGACTTGGACAGGTTGTCTGATTGCTGAGGTTCTCGGCACGGGCCCAGACCGTGCAGATCACGTATAAAGCGACGGAACACCCAGTTGCGCATGTATGTCGTTCACGGTTTGCGCTTCCATTCCAAGACCTTGCGCGAGGGCGTGCAGGTACTGCGCCTCCGCCTGGTTGTCGAGGTCGATGGCCAGCAGTGACATCGCGTAGACCTGCGGGCCCATGCCCTGCGGAACCTCTGCCACAAGCGCGTCCACATCGACGGGCTTGCCCATCTCGGCACGCAGAAACGCGGCCTCTTCTGCGTCGATATCGCCGCCCAACTGCTTCATCAGCTTGTCTTCTTCGCCCTGATCCAGCTGTCCGTCGGACTTGGCCGCCTGGATCATCGCCCGCAGCATGAGGGCCGCCGCCGCCTCCTGATCCGCCGTCGGCTCGATCACCGGCTCTGGCGTTTCAGCGAATTGCGAGTTCAGCACCTGACCAAAGCTCGCCCCGTTGTCAGCCGGGCGCGCGGCCGCCTGTCCCCCCAACGCGCCCATCAGACCGGCTGCGCCGCCGCCCGCCGCCAGACCGCCCAGCATGCCCTGCAAGCCGCCGCCCTGCGCGCCGCCCAGCCCTTCGAGCAGGCCGCCGAGGCCTCCGCCCGTGCCACCGGCACCTCCCATCAGACCGCCGAGCATGTTCTGCAATCCGGCACCACCCGCGCCGCCCTGCATTCCGCCCAACAGGCCACCGAGGCCGCCGCCCGCGCCACTGCCGGACCGGTTCATCATCGCGCTCGCGCCTTTGGCCACGGCGACGCCGATGGCCACCTTGGCCAATGTGCTCATCAAACTCATGTGGTTCTCCCCCGTCTTGTCAGAATCGTTCTGCCCCAGCCTTGCACGGTTTGCGCGACCTGCGGCGGGGAATTCGCGCAGCACATTGACATTTGTCGCGTGACCTCGGCCAAGTCCCGCTCATGGACCGCAAATCCCATATCGACCTGTTCGGCATTGTCGCGCTGACGCTGTTTTCGCTGAACCTCGGCTTCAATCAGGTGGTGATCAAGTTCGCAAATGGCGGCTTTCAGCCCGTGGTCATGGCCGGTCTGCGCTCTGCCGGGGCGCTGGTGTTGCTAGGGCTGTGGATGTGGGCGCGCGGCGTGCCGCTGCGCCTGCCCGCGATAGGCCGGACGGGTGGGATCATTGCCGGGCTGCTCTTTGCGATCGAGTTCATGTGCCTGTTCTGGGCGCTGGATCTGACGACCGTGGCCCGCGCCTCTATCGTGTTTTACTCGATGCCCGTCTGGCTGGCGCTGGCCGCTCATGTCCTGTTGCCGGGCGAACGGCTCACGGCGCCGCGCGGTGTCGGGCTGGTCTTGGCGATGGCGGGTGTGGTGGTGGCGCTGGCCGATCGCGGGTCGGGGCCGGGCAACCTGCTGGGCGACCTGATGGCGCTGGGGGCGGCGCTGTGCTGGGCGGGGATTGCGCTATGTGTCCGCGTGACAGACCTGTCGCGCATCCCGGCCGAGCAGCAGCTTTTCTGGCAATTGCTGGTATCGGCCCCGGTGCTGATCGTTGTTGCCCCGGCGTTCGGCCCACTGGTGCGAGATCTCGCGGTCATCCATCTGGTGGGCCTTGGTTATCAGATGGTGTTCATCGCCAGCTTTGGTTTTCTGTTCTGGTTCTGGCTGATGAAGATCTATCCGGCCTCGGGCGTTGCGTCCTTCAGCTTTCTGTCGCCGGTCTTTGCCGTGGTGCTGGGCTGGGCGCTGCTGGGCGAGGCGATTGGCCTGCGCATCTGGCTGGCCCTCGGGCTGGTGGCTGTGGGGCTGGTTCTGATCAACCGCCGCTAGGTGCCGCAGAAGGTGGCCGGTACGATCTCGTCCTGCGTGGGCGGGCGGCGCAGATCATCGAAGGCTACAGGCAGGTCATACGGCTGCGCTAGGGCGTCCATAAGGCGCGCGAACGGGGCCATGTCACCGCCAACAGCGGCTTCGATCATCTCTTCGATCCGGTGATTGCGTGGGATGATCTGCGGGTTGGCGCGGGCCATGATGCCCATGTCGGGGTTCAGCTTGCGCCACTTGCCCTCCCATGTGTCAAAGGCGTCGCGGTCGGTGAAGTGGTCCCGCACCTCGTCCGTTCCCAGCGCTGCAAAGGCGTTGGTGAAATCCGCACCGTCCGCCTGCATGAGCGCCAGAAGCTCTTCGATCAGCGGCTGATCTTCCGATCGCGGGTCGGCCAACCCGATCTTGGCCCCGAACCGGCGCAACCAAGCGGCCTGCAACTGACCGGGCATGGCGTGCACGATGGCGGTGGCCTGTTCGACGGCGGCGTCCTTGTCGTCCATCAACTGGATCAGCGCGGTGGCCAGCTGCGCCATGTTCCACACCGCGATGCGGGGCTGGTTGCCATAGGCATAGCGCCCCATCTGGTCGATGGAACTGAACACGCGCCCCTCGTGATAGGCATCCATGAAGGCGCAGGGGCCGTAATCAATCGTCTCGCCCGAAATCGTGCAATTGTCGGTGTTCATCACCCCGTGAATGAACCCCACCGACATCCAGGCCGCGACCAGCTCTGCCTGCACGCGGCACACTGCCGCCAGCAGGCCGAGCGGGCCGTCCGCCTCCGGATGGTGCCGGGCGATGGCGTAGTCGGTCAGCGTGCGCAACGCATCAACATGGCCGCGATGGGCAAAGATCTGAAACGTGCCGACGCGCAGATGGCTCGCCGCCACACGGGTCAGCACGGCACCGGGCAGGGGCCCTTGCTCGCGCAGCACCGGCTCGCCCGTCGCGATGGCGGCCAGCGCGCGAGTCGTTGGGATGCCAAGCGCATGCATCGCCTCGCTGACCACATATTCGCGCAGCACAGGGCCCAGCCACGCGCGCCCGTCGCCCATACGGCTATAGGGCGTGGGGCCTGAACCCTTGAGCTGGATGTCGCGGCGCACACCCGTCTGATCAATCACTTCGCCCAGCAGGATCGCCCGCCCGTCGCCCAGCTGGGGGTTGTAGCTGCCGAACTGGTGCCCGGAATAGAGCTGCGCCAGCGGTGCGGCACCCTCGGGCACGGTGTTGCCCGCGAACACGGCGGGGTCTTGCCCGATGATCCCCAACTCTGCCGCCAGCGCGTCGTTCCAGGCCAGCGTGTCGGCGGCGCGCACGGGCGTCGGATGCAGCCGGGTATAGAAGGCGTCCGGCAACGTGGCATAGCTGTTGTCAAAGGGGATGTGCAAGCTCATGGATCACAGATAGGCGCGCGGGGCCACAGTGGCTAGAGCTTGCGTGTCATCAGGTGATAGCCTTTGCGCAGACCAAAGCCGGAGCGGGCATACAGCCGCTGCGCCGCCTCGTTGTCCTCTGCCACTTCGAGATGCAGCGCCTTGACTCCAGCGGCCGCCAGTGCGCGGGGCAGCGACAAGAGCACTTCGCCCGCCACCCCACGGCCGCGCACGCCGGGGCGCACGAAAATCTCGTCGACAAACCCGTCCATGCCGCCAAACTCCACCGACCAGCCAAAGGTCACGATGACGTACCCGATGGGCGCGCGCGGCGGGCCGATCAGGTACGCGGCGCCGTGCGGTATGCCGTCCAGCAACGGTTGCAGCCCCGCATGACGCGCCTCGACGCTCAGGGTTATCCCTTCCTCGGCGTGAAAGGCCGCAACCAGCGCGTCGAGCCGTTCGAAATGCTCGGACGTGGCGAGGGTCAGCGCCGCGCTCACAGCCGGGCCAGTCGGTCTGTCAGCAGGGCAAAAAACCCGTCGGCGTCGATATCGCCCATGAAGGTCGCATTGGGCGCGCGGTCTGTCACGCCCCACCAGTCCGCGACCGTCATGCCGAGGGTCAGGGGCGAGGCCGTCTCGATCTCCACGTTCACATGGCGACCGGTAAAGAGGTCGGGCCGGATAAGGTAGGCGGTCACACACGGGTCGTGCAGGGGCGCCCCGGCGGAGCCATATTTTTCCTTGTCGAACCGTTCGAAGAAATCGGTCATCTGCGCCACGGCAACACCGGCGGGCGTGCCAAGGGCGCGGAACGCGTCGTTGCGCGGCTTGGTGACCAGCGCCTTGTGTGTCACATCCAGCGGCATCACCACGATGTCGATTCCGGATTTAAAAACGATATCAGCGGCTTCAGGGTCGACATAGATGTTGAATTCGGCAGTGGGCGTGATGTTGCCCACCTCGAAATACGCGCCACCCATCAGCACGATCTGCTGCACGCGTTCGGCAATCTCCGGCGCGCGTTGCAAGGCCGTGGCGATGTTGGTCAGCGGCCCGAGGGGGCACAGCGTCACGGTGCCCGGCGCCTCGGTGCGCAGCGTCTCGATGATGAAATCGACCGCGTGCCCGTCTGTCAGCGTCATGGTCGGGTCGGGCAGGTCCGGCCCGTCCAGCCCGGTCTTGCCATGCACATGCTCCGCCGTGACCAGAGCGCGGCCCAGCGGGCGGTCGCAGCCTGCATAGACCGGCACATCCGTCTTGCCCGCCAGCTCGCACACGATCAGGGCGTTTCGGGACGTCAGGTCGAGCGGGACGTTGCCCGCCACCGCCGTGATACCCAGCACCTCGATCTCGTCGGGGCTGGCCAGCGCCAACAGGATCGCAACGGCGTCGTCCTGACCGGGATCTGTGTCGATGATGATCTTGCGGGGGGGCATCTCGGACCTCGTGGTTTTGGCGGCACCGTGGCCAGTTTGGCACCCGATGTCCAGAAGCGAGGGCGGCGCTTGCGCAATTCCTTGCGCGCCTTTGCGCCCTGACGTAACGCTGCGCTATGGCCGCGCAACCGCTTTTTATCCATGCAGGGGCGCACCGCACCGGAACCTCGTCTTTCCAGATGTGCCTGCACGAAAACCGCGCGCTGCTCGAGGCGCGGGGCTGGGCGCTGTCCTATCCCGGACGCGATGGCATCCCGTCGGGCACGGCCACGCTCCGGCTGCCGCGACCGCGCGACGAACAGTTGGGCGGGATCACCGTGCGCGCCCGGCGGCGATTGGCAGCACAAAGCGGTGGGCGCCCGCTGCTCCTGTCCGAAGAGAACATACCGGGGCGCATGCTGCACTTTATGAAGGGGCAGTTTTACCCCGCGACCGAAAAACGCTGCGCCGTGCTGCGCGATGCCTGGGCCGGCCCAATCTCACATGTGCTGCTGGTGGTGCGTCCTTATGACCAGCTCTTTGTGTCGAGCTACCGCAAACGGGCCGAGGACAATCGTGTGCCTGCCTTTGACGGGTTGCGACCGAATTTCATGCGTATGGACCGCGGCTGGCCCGAAATCGTGAGCATCCTGCGCGACACATTGCGGCCCGAAACGCTGACGGTCGTGCCTTACGCCGCGCGCGGCACCAGCGCCGCACTGCTCGCCCGGCTGGTGCCGGACCTGCCGGTGGATGCGCTGCGCGAGCCTGCGCGCGACGTCAATGTCAGCGCCACGGATGCAGCGCTGATGGCGCTACAGGCGCGTTATGCCAAGGGGGAGAAACTGGCCCGCCCGGACTGGCAGGCTGTGGTCGCCGCCCATGCCGACGACCCGGCACCGCGCGGTTTTGCAGCCTTCGGCGAAGACGAGAGCGTGGTGTTGCGTGACCGGTATGAACACGATCTGACGCGGATCAGCGCCATGGAGGGCGTGACCTACACATCGCCAGCCTGACACAAAAAAGGGGCCGCTGCATCAACAGCGCCCCCGCAAAGCACATCTCGGACCGTTTATTGCTGTGCCACCGCCGTCTTGTCGTAGGACGCGGTAAAACCGGACAGCGACAGGTTCAGTTCGACCTTCTGGTCGGGGGCAAGGGCTGGCACGATGGTCACGGTCGCGGCATTGCCACGGCGGAACGCATTCACTTCCTCTTGCACCAAACCAACGCGCGAATAGCACCCGATGGTGTTGCAGAACGCGAACGGATAGCGACGTGCCTGACCTGCATCCACGCGCATCGTCAACTGTTCGGGCAGCGATGTCTCAAGCGGTACGATGATCGTCGCACCGGCCACGGCGCGGCCTCCCTCGGGCAGACGGAAGATCGAGATTTCGGCGACCGGTGTGCCCTCGCTGTCGGTCATCAGCTGATACATCTGGCAGGGGTCTTCACCCTCTTCGGTGCGGATGCAGCGCATTTCCCAATCGCCGTTCTTTTCCTGGATATAAGTCTGACCGACTTGCGGCTCGGTATTGGCCGGCTCGCCCAGGCTCAGCTGATCTTCGATGCCCGGTGTGGCGTCGCCTTCGGTCTCTTCGGTGGGGGTTTCCGGCTCTGCGGCTTCGGTGTCCGTGGACTGTGCCCACGCCCCGATCGGGATCAAAAGGGCAAGGCTGAGAGCAAACAGTGAAGTGCGCATGGTATTCCCTGTAGGAGTTTCGTGTCGGCGCTAGCTAACATGCCGCGCAGCCCATGTCAGCGCGAAACGGTCAAGATTTTCGTGATCCGCCGCAACAGCGGATTTGCGCTGTGCCCAAAACAGAAAAAGGGAACCGAACGGCCCCCTTTCCCCACGTTTTTCTCTCCCCGTCGGACTGGCCGACTTATGTGACGGAACGTTACGAAAGCGTGAGTCGGGGGTCAACAGCTAAAATTGTCAGGGTAAACGCCGGGCAGCGCATAAAAAAAGGCCGCGCACAAGGCGCGGCCAGTCTGACAGGGAGGAAGTGTTCCGCGCCAGAAGGACATGTCGGCGGGAACAAGATCACTATGGCGTCAAAAGGTTAACTTTGTATGGTCGATACGAAAGTGTGCATGGACAAAGAGTTAACATGATGGATGACAAGATTTTTGTAGGCGGTGGCGGGGCCGATTATGGCGCGCGTCAGGAGCTGACGCTAAAGTACGCCAACCGACACGGATTGGTGGCAGGCGCCACCGGCACCGGCAAGACCGTGACACTGCAAATCCTGGCCGAAGGATTTTCCAATGCAGGCGTGCCCGTGATCCTGTCGGACGTCAAAGGCGACCTGTCGGGCCTCGCCAAATCCGGTACCGAAACGCACAAGCTGCACGGGCCCTTTACCGAGCGGGCAGAGAAAATCGGCTTTGACGATTACGCCTATCACGCCTGTCCGGTGACGTTCTGGGACCTCTTTGGTGAGCAGGGCCACCCGGTGCGCACGACCGTGTCCGAGATGGGGCCGCTGCTGCTTGCGCGTTTGCTGGACCTGACCGAGGCGCAGGAAGGTATCCTCAACATCGCGTTCCGGCTTGCCGACGAAGAGGGGCTGCCGTTGCTGGACCTCAAGGACCTGCAATCGCTGCTGGTCTGGATCGGCGAGAACGGCAAGACGCTGTCGCTGCGTTATGGCAACGTCTCCGCCGCCTCCATCGGGGCGATCCAGCGCCGGTTGCTGGTGCTGGAAAACCAGGGCGGTGCAGGGCTCTTTGGTGAGCCCGCGCTGGAACTGTCAGACCTGATGCGCACCGATGCGGACGGGCGTGGCATGCTCAACATCCTGGCCGCGGACAAGCTGATGGCATCGCCCAAGCTCTACGCGACCTTCCTGCTGTGGCTGCTGTCCGAACTCTTTGAGGAACTGCCCGAGGTGGGTGATCCGGACAAGCCCAAGCTGGTGTTCTTTTTCGACGAGGCGCATCTGCTCTTTGATGACGCGCCCAAGGCGCTCGTTGATAAGGTCGAGCAGGTCGCTCGGCTGATCCGGTCCAAGGGCGTCGGCGTCTATTTCATCACCCAGAACCCGGCAGACGTGCCCGAGGATATCCTGGGCCAGCTTGGCAACCGCATCCAGCACGCGCTGCGCGCCTTTACCGCCCGCGACCGCAAGGAGCTGCGATTGGCCGCGGAGACCTATCGGGAGAACCCCCGTTTCGACACCGAAGAGGCGATCCGCGAGGTCGGCGTCGGCGAGGCGGTCACCTCGATGTTGATGAAAAAGGGCGTGCCGGGCATTGTCGAACGCACCCTGATCCGTCCGCCCTCGTCACAGCTGGGTCCGATCACCAAGGCCGAGCGCGCAGCATACCTGGCCGCGTCCGACATGTCGGGCAAATACGACGAACGGCTGGACCGCAAATCCGCATTTGAGATCCTCAAGGCGCGGGCCGACAAGGCCGCGACCGAGGCGGCAGAGGCCGAGGAAAAGGAAGAAGAGGCCGATACGCCCATGTTGCGCGAGTTCAGCGCGGCACGGCGCTATTCCGGCAAGGGCGTGCCGCGCTCGACCTCCAGACCCACGCGCAAGGGCGCCAGTTTCGGAGAGGCGATGACCAAGATGGTGGTCAAGGAACTGACCGGCACCACGGGCCGCCGCATCGTGCGCGGCGTGCTGGGGGGGCTGTTCAAGGGGCGCTGAGGCGCGTCCTAAACCACCTCTGTGCGACGCGTTTCGCCGTACACTTGTATTAATTCTTGATTGCTCTGGTTGAATTTGCTGTCGTGTCGCCAGCTATTTTCGGAGTGGAATTATGTACAAACTGATTGCGAGCGGCCTTTTTGCCGCAATGTTACCCGTAACATCCGTTGCGCAGACCAGCCTGGCCGAGGCGATGGCGATGGTGCGGGCAACCTGCCAGACCGCGCAGGACGAGGGGACGTTTTCGGGGCTGACGGCCAAGGGTCAGGTCGAAGGCAATATCCGCGTCAAGCTGATCGGCAAGGCGGGTGCGGATGCCTATGTCGAATATACCGAACAGGAATGGACCAGCCTGCAACAGGTCATGGTCAAGGACCAGCTGGAGGACAATATCAGCTACCGCAACTGCGTCACGACACTGACGCCCTCTGTCCTTGACAAGATGCCGTGATGGTTGCGCGTGTCCTGACTGCTGTGCTGTTGGTGATCGCCGCCACTGCGTCGCTCGCCCAGTCCAATGCGCAAGCCGTGGAACGGGCCGCACAGCTGGCCCGCGACAGTTGCAACGTGTCGAGCGTGCAGGGCGTGCGCACCAACGAGACGGGCAACCGGGTGGTCAGGCTGCCCGGCTCGCAAGAGGAAGTGACGCTGACCGACGAACGGTGGAAGGGTATTCAGCAGGTGTTGCGCGAACACCAGCGCGACGACAGCGCCAATTACCGCGACTGTGTCCGTGACCTGACGCCGCAATTCCTTGCGGCACTCAACACGCCGGACCCACGGCCGGATCCGCTGCTTTGCGACTTTGAGAATGACGGCGTCTGCGATGTGCCGGGCCTGTGCCCCCAAGGCACCGACGTGGCCGACTGCTCGTCCGTGCCGCAGGTGAATTTCCCGCCGCAACCGCTCTATTGCTGTGACATATATGGCCGGAAGTGGTGTCAAATGACGTCCGGCGTTCAAGTGGCCGGCGCGCCTTGTTTCTGCGCGGGCGTCGTGGGCTCCGGCTATCAGTGCTACTGAACGGGCCTGCGCCGCAGGTGCCATTCGACGATCAGCAGATACGGCAGGTAGAACGCCACGTTCTGCACGATATCAAAAGGCCCCAGAAAATCGGGCTGGCTGCCCATGCCGCAGGCGGCCTCGCCCATGCTGCACGTGACCCCGTACCATAGCCCGTAATGCACCCGGTAAATCCATGACCCCAGTGCCAAAACGATCAGGCGCAGGCCCCAGCGCCTGTGCCGCACCAGTTCGCGCGCCAGCGCCAGCCGCAGCGTCTGCACCGCCGCCACGGCCATGAGCACGCCGTAGAGGCCAAAGCCCACGCTCATCATCGGCCCGCCAATCGTTCCTCGCAATGCGATGTAAACCAGCCCGCCAAGCGCCGTAAGCAGCGCCAGCGGTGCCAATATGCGGCCCGACATCCGGTGCACGCGCGGCCAGCGCCGGCGCAACGGCGCGGCCCATTGCACGACCGCCAGCAGCGTCACGACGCAGCCTGTCACCATGTGCAGGAACATTCCGAGGTTCGATGTCAGCGTGCCCGCCAGCCGGTCCTGCGCCTCCGGGTCGCCACCCAGCCCCGCAACGCCGCGCCACAGTGCGTGCCAGGAAAACTCCTGCACCGCCAGAAACAGCAGCCCAAGCCCCAGCACTGCCCAAACGGTTTGCCGGGCAACGCGCGCCATCTACCGCTCCGGGATCAGGCCGCGCGGGCTGAACCGCAGCACCAGCAGCAACACCAGCCCCATGGTCAGCAGCCGCATATGCGCCGCCGAATCCAGCAGGTGTTCGCGCAGCCAGAACCCTTCGGCCATCCCGGCCGTGATGAACTGCATCAGACCCAGGCCAATCGGCTCGACCATGACCCAGAGCCACCAGATCAGGAACCCGCCCAGCACCGCGCCCAGGTTGTTGCCGGACCCGCCCACGATCACCATCACCCAGACCAGAAAGGTGAACCGCAGCGGCTGGTATGTGCCCGGTGTCAGCTGGCCATCCAGCGTGGTCATCATCGCGCCAGCGATGCCGCAAATCGCCGACCCCAGGACAAAGATCTGCAAATGCCGCGCGGTGACGTCCTTGCCCATCGCCTCTGCCGCGACCTCATTGTCGCGAATGGCGCGCATCATGCGGCCCCAGGGGCTGTGCAGCGCACGCTGCGCGAGCACGAAAAGTACGACCAGAACCACCGCAAAAAGCCCCGCATAGATCAGCTTGACCCACAGGGTCGAGGCCTGCACCGGGTCCAGCCCCAGGCCTACCGCCCGCTCCACAAATCCCGGATCGTTCTGCAGGTCGATCTCGTAGGGGGCGGGGCGGGGCAGGCCCACCACGTTCTTGACCCCGCGCGCCAGCCAATCCTCGTTCTTGAGCACGGCGATGATGATCTCGGCAATGCCCAGCGTCGCAATGGCGAGGTAGTCCGACCGCAGCCCCAACGCCGTCTTGCCGATGATCCACGCCGCACCTGCGGCCAGCAGCCCGCCCACGGGCCATGCCAGCAGCACCGGCAGGCCCAGCCCGCCCAGATAGCCCGCATTGGCCGGGTTCACCGCCTCGACCGCCTGCACGCCGCCGTCAAAGACCGCCCGGTAGACGAAAAAGCCGATGATCAGGATCGCCAGCATCCCCAGCGTGCGCACCCGCCCCTTGGGCAACGCACCGTAGGCAAGGATCGCGCCCACAATGGTTGCGGCCCCCAGCACCAGTGCGGTGATCACCCGCACACCACCCGCAGCCCACGCCTCGCCCACCGGCGGCATGGAGATCAGCACCGTGGCCAGACCGCCAAGCGCGACAAACCCCATGATGCCCACGTTGAAAAGGCCCGCAAACCCCCATTGCAGGTTCACCCCCAGCGCCATGATCGCCGAGATCAGGCAGAAGTTGAGGATTTGCAGCGCCGTGTCCCAGCTCTGGTACATGCCGGTGCCGACGAGCATCGCGGCCATGATGCCGAAATAGGTAAAATTGCGTGCCGTGTCGGTCATACGGATTTCCCCGCAAAAAGGCCCGTGGGCCGAAAGAGGAGCACGATCAGCAGAATGACAAAGCTGACGGCGAACTTGTAGTCAGTGGACAGAAGCTGCGCCAGCCCGTCGGGTGCCAGCGCCTCGGGCAGGGCGTAGTTGGCGACCTTTTTCCAGGCATAGGTGATCAGCACCTCGGAAAACGCGATGACAAAGCCGCCTGCAATGGCACCCAGCGGATTGCCCAGCCCCCCCACGATGGCCGAGGCAAAGATGGGCAGGAGCAGCTGGAAATAGACAAAGGGCTTGAATGACTTGTCGAGGCCATAGAGCACACCCGCGATGGTCGCCAACGCGGCCACGATCAGCCAGGTCACCATCACCACCCGCTCCGGATTGATGCCGGACAAAAGCGCCAGGTCTTCGTTGTCGGAGTAGGCCCGCATCGATTTGCCTGTGCGCGTCCGGTTGAGGAAGTAGAACAGCGCGATGACAACGATGATCGCGGTGACGATGGTGATCCCTTGGGTCGTCTTGAAGGCCAGCCCCTCGTCGAGACCGGTCAGCGCCTTGAACTGCCGGACCGAGATGATGAAGCGTTCGCCATCGGCAAACCGCTGGTCATCGGGCCCTATGACAAAGCGGACAAGGCCGTTCATGATGAACATCACACCAAGGGAGACCATGACAAAGATGATCGGCTTGGCCTTTTGGGTGCGGTAGAAGCGGTAGACGCCACGGTCGGTGGCAAGGATCAGCCCGGCGCAGACGGCAATGCCGAAGGGCAGGGCGAGCAGGGCGGTGGGCAAGGGACCCGCGCTGATGCCCGCCGCCTGAAAGCCCCACGTGATCAGGATCGTGGCCATGGTGCCAAAGGCCATCGTGTCGCCATGGGCAAAGTTCGAAAACCGCAGGATACCGTAGATGAGCGTCACGCCGAGCGCACCAAGGGCGAGTTGGCTGCCATAGGCCATGGCGGGGATCAGCACGAAATTGGAGAGCGCGACGAAGGCGTTGAGGAGGTCCATTACGAGCCACCATCCTTATCTATGATGTCTGTGGGGGCACACAATTGTTCGCTCCAACGGCACTGCCCCCGGTATCCTTCGACAATCTCCAGCGGCCGCTGGTTGGGTCGGCCGACATGAACCTCTGCGTTTGTGATACATCTGGTGCCGAGGCTACGCACAACTTCGGCGTCAACGAACAAACGCTGTTGCATATTGCTATTGGTCGAAAAAAGGTCAAACCAGACGGCTTCGCTTGTCTGACCGTGCTTGCCTGTTGTTAAAACAAGGGTCTCTCCGCCATTTATGCGAACGCCAAAAGCGGTGCTTGCGTCATCTTCAGCGGGCGGACCTTCCAAGATATCGTTAGCACCGTATACCCAAGCAACTAGCTGCTCGGAAAACCTGACATACCGGACCAATACTGGCTTGGGTTTC
>ERZ1740067.974-NODE-974-length-21127-cov-5.356160_pt1 | contig 21127 bp, 21 predicted proteins | sample MGYA00581736_ERZ1740067 | MGnify/ENA primary metagenome ERZ1740067 (study PRJEB43018, sample SAMN04849236) | marine metagenome | isolation source: floating plastic debris | place: Pacific Ocean | collected 2008-08-27 | study: EMG produced TPA metagenomics assembly... | reverse complement strand
CTCTCTCAAACCCATTCTCAAAGAGCGCGCGCTGCCATCCGACTGGGTGGCAGCGTTTTTTTTGTGGGCGCCTGCGCTTAGAAGGTGTTTTCAAACACAATCTCGCTGAGCGGCAGTTGCCCGCCGCGCGTATGCGGTGTTTTGATGCCCTTCCCAAGGGCCACCATCGGGCCCATGACATGGTCTTCGGGCAAATTGACGAGCTTCGATACCGCGTTAATATCAAAGCCGATCATCGGGCAGGAGTGATAACCCATAGCTGTTGCCGCTAGCATGAGCGTTTGCATCGCCATGCCAATGGAGCGCTGCGCCTCATCGCGCTGCAGCCACTCACGGCCTTCATGGAACGGACCCATCCAATTGACGAGCAAATCCGCCACCGGGGCCGGCGCGTTGGCCCAATAGCGCTCCGGCGATTTAGCCCAGGCTTTTACATCCGCCGTCATCAGCACTAGGAGCGAAACATCGGTCATCTGCGCTTGGTCATTCCCGAGCTCTTTGCGGATGCGGGCGCGCACCGCTGGGTCACGCAAAATCACAAAGCGCCAATGCTGAATATTAAAGCTGGTGGGCGACAGGATGGCCGCGCTCAGCAGTTTGTCTTCCTCCTCTTTAGTGAAGCGATGACTCGCATCAAATTCCTTCACCGCGCGGCGCGTTTCAATCGCCTCAAATGTATCCATGTTGGAGTTCTCCTCTTTGCTGTGCGCACCATAAAGGGCTTTGCCGACTTGCCAATGACGAACTTGTGTTCGTGCAGGCAACAGAGGTGGCTACTATGGTGCCAAGATGGTGGATCTGCCGGGCGTAAGACGGCGGGAATCTGCGAAACTGGTCGAGCCAGCGTAACATGGTAAAACGCTTTCTGACACACCTGCTTGTGCTTAGCATTGCAGCACATGGCATTGACATCACTCGGGCCCGAACGGACTTTGAGGGTAAAAAGATCGAGACCTGGGCAGACGACTATTTTGGGACTGCCCTGGCCAACAAACGCATCAACGGCGCGTCCGTTGGTTTTATCCAGGATGGCAGCATCTTGTTGCTAAAAGCCTATGGCTGGGAAGACCAGAAAGCGCGCATCCCCCTCGATCCCAGGCAAACCCGTTTTCGCATGTGCTCTACCTCGAAGACGGTCACCGCAACAGCGCTTATGCAGCTTCTAGAACGCGGCCAAATCGCGTCGCTAGATGACCCGGTTAACGCCTATCTGACGCGCTACAAGCTGCCGCCGCCCTATGGTGATGAGGTCACGTTTCGCCAGCTAATGACCCACAGTGCGGGCATGGCGGGCCATGGCACGCCGCAGGGCACGAAAAGGGAGCTTGCGGTTCCGGTCGACGCTAAAACGGTCAAGGCCCTGTTTCGGGAAAACATCGTCCGCAAGCCAGGCATGATTGGCGCCTATGCAAATCTTGGCGTCGCGCTTGAAGGCGTAGCGATTGAAGACGTCACCGGTCAATCCTTAGCCGCTTATGTGGATGCGAATATTTTTAAGCCATTGGGCATGCAAAGTGCGCTGTTTCACCATTCGCTGGAAAAACCGCCCCACCTTGCACAGCCCTATGCAGTCTATCCTGACGGTGCTTTGCAAGAGGTCCGCTTCTATCCAAAACACCCCCTAACAGGGGCTTCTGGAGGGTTAATCACGACGACAGAGGATATGCTCAAATATGTCGCCCTGCACGCCGATGAAGAGGCGCAAGCTTTCTCCGAGATACTGTCCAGCGAGGGACGCAAGACAATGCACGCGCGCCATTTTGGCCGGCACCCCGCTGACCTGGGAATAGGCCTGCACTTCTACCGCGACATCTATGGTGAGGAGCGCATGGTATCCCATTCATGCGGGTTGCCGGGCACAGGCAGCATGATGGGCGGGTCTTTCTAAGAACGGCACCCGGTGTTTACGACGCCGAGGCGCGGGTGCGCCGGGTGTTCTTTCGGCAGCCAGAGCCGAATGGCGATATTTTTCTTCACGATCGTGTCAGCTTTTCATACAGGCAGGTCAAGGGGCTGAACAACCCAAAGCTGGCCCATGCTGGACTAGCCCTTAGCCTTGGGCTGTCACTAACAGGGCTGTTTGCCTTGGCATGGGGGCGTCGACAGGGGCTGGAGGGATTTGCACGGCGAACGTCCGTTGGCCTGGGCATCTGCGTCATCTTATTACCCGTCCTCATCTTTGCCGGCTATGAGCGGGCCGCAGACATCGCAACAATCGACTTCTCCAATGGAGATCTAACAAGAATCACACTGGTTATCGCTCTGCTCAACGTCTACTTTCTACTGGGTCTAGGGCTCGTTGGAAGCACTATCGTCGCATGGGGACGTGGCCTCTTTGGCGATGGCTTTGCAGCTGTCGCTATCAAATTGCATTTGACCATCTTAGCTCTGGCAGCAATCGCGGCTTGGCCAGGAATGGTCCTGTTTAACCTGATTGGATTACAGTATTAGGCCGTAAACTCATAAATGGAGACGCCCGGGATGGCCCAGAGATGGATTTTGGCTGCGTCGAGGCCCCATACTGGGCCAATGTGGGGCCGCTCTCACAGCCTCTGCTGCTCAAAACCCATCTCTGGGCCACCGCATAAGCGGCGCGCGAAAAACAAAGCCTGGACTGCGTTGCTTCGTCAGTTGCGATGCTACGGCATCGCGCCGTTCTTAACGCCTGGCCAAGCTTTGTTTTCCGCAGAGTCACAGGCATCTCCATTTATGAGTCTACGACTTAGTCTTTTGCCTTCTTGAGGAAGAGACATAGATCACGCCCTGGGAAACGGAACACCAGGGAAACATATCATGAAAATAAGAGTCATTCTCAGTCTCTGTCTGGGGCTGTGCATCATTGCGTGTGGAGAAGAGGCAGCTGAGCCCGGCGCCACAGTCGAGGCAGCCGTGACGCTTGCAAACGGCCGAACGGTGGCAGAGCAAATTGAGTATCGCAAAGGGCAATACAAAAAACTGGGCGGTGCGTTTAAGACCATCAGCGACGCGTTGAAATCGGGCAGCCCTGATATGGCGGCTATTCAAGCGGCCGCGACCAGCGTGCCTGAGGTTACAGAGGGCATGGTTGATTGGTTTCCAGCAGGCACAGGCCCGGAATCAGGGGTCAAAACTGGCGCGAGCGCTAAAATCTGGGCCCAGCCAGACGACTTTGCCGCCAAAGTCACTGCCTTTGAGACCGCCGCTGCCAACCTAGCCACGGCGGCTGCAACGGGTGATATTGGCGCAATCTCCGCAGCCTTCGGCGCAACCGGCGGCACCTGCAAGGGCTGCCATGACGTCTACAAAACAAAGGGCTAAGCGTTGGCTGAGCCAGAAGACGACGGGAAGGTCTGGGACTTTAAAGTCTGGGACATAAGCATTCGCCTGTTCCATTGGAGCTTGGCCATCCTTATCTTCTTGCTCTGGCAGACCGGGGAAAACGGCTCCATAGAGACGCATCGCCAATTGGGATTGGCGGTGCTTGGACTGTTGGTCTACCGCATCTATTGGGGCTTTTTCGGGCCAAAGACGGCGCGCTTTTCTGATTTCCCAATCCGGCCCGGACAGATTCTTCGCTATATCCCAAAGCTCTTCAAACAGCCCTATGAAGCGCGCATCGGCCACAACCCGCTTGCTTCGCTCAGCATCATCGCCATCCTTGGCACACTGTGCTTTCAAGTCGGCACTGGACTCTTCGCCACCGACACAGACGGCCTGTACTCAGGCTATTTCGGGCATTTGGTAAGCTTTGATATGGGCCGGCAGCTGGCTGAGCTGCATGAAATGAGCTTCAACGTTATCTCCGCGCTCGTCATCCTCCACCTATGCGCCATCGCCTACTACGCCTTAGCCCTAGCCACCGATCTCGTCACAGCGATGGTCACCGGCACCCGCGATGTGGATGCCGAGACAGCGGCCACGACGCCGCAGGCGACAACCACGCTGCCACGCATCGGCGGCGGCTTGCTGCTCGGCGGCCTTGCCGTCTGGGCTGTATTGCATTTTGGGGCCTGATAAGGCCCTCAGTATTGCGCCCTCAGAAAACTAAAGCGCGCACGCGCCTGCATTTTTCACAAAAACCATGGCCACTTGATTCAGCTTCTCACGATCGCGTGCCACAGCATCTTGATCTGCGATGTCCTTAAAGGGCCGCTTTTCAGCCATGTCTTCAAACGTCGGCCAATGATGCGCTTCAATCGACAGAATGCCGTTTTTACGAAACAGTTTAGAAACGTAGACGGCACGCTTGTTGGATAATTTCAGATTGTCCGCATCGCTGCTGGGACGTCGGTCGCCGCCCGCGGTGCGAAAATCAGCGCTGCTGGCAAAGCCTTCGACGGAGAGCTTCAGTGGCTGGCCCGGGACATCGCAAGCCTTCAAGGCCGCAGCCAAACGTTTCAGCTGCCCTTCGTCCGATGATTCAAGCCGACGCTTCTCATGTTTGAAGTAGATAGCAGAAACCAACGTCCCCCTTTCATCGGGCTGCGCAGCTGGAAGTGGTAGAGCAACGGCGCCGCCACCCAAGAAGAAAAACGGCGCTGTTTTACCTGGCCCATCAGCCACAGGTGCGGACTTCTCCTCACCATCAGAGCTGGTTGAGCATGTTTCGATGCAAGCGTCGCTGCCGGGAACGATTCCAAACGCCGCAGCACCGAACTCTTCATACGCTCTGCCATTGAAAAACGGCTGCAAAAGCGGGGCTAGCGCGGTAAAAATAACCCCGGCTGCGGTCACACAAGCAATCAACGCGGCGGTCCGCCCCGTCAGGCTCTCCAATTTCTCTTTCAAACCGAAGAAGAGCAGCATCAACCCAGCAAGAATGACCAGCCCCAAGACAGCCAGTCCCAAATAACTCTGCTCTTTAGGTTGATAGGCAGCTGGCGTGGATTGCGGCGCGACGGGCTCAACCTCGACGCGGACAACTTGTTCCAAGACTGCTGATTCACCGAGACGGTTGAGATTTAGAAAGTCATTATAATACACAATGAAGGCCAAAAACACGTTGGCAAAAATCAAGGCACTTAAGAGCGTGGTTCGAGCTGTCAGGCTATCAAACAAGCGAAGCTTTCCCGACAAGACGCGGTTGCCTTTGTAGAGCCGAATGGATTGCCAGGCACGCACGCTCACAAAAAAGACGACGGCTGCGGAAAGGGCGCAAACAAACGCGCTCAAAACAATGCTGGCCACATGCCCTCCTACCGCCACTCAACTTTGCCCACATAAAATCATGCCGCAACAGGAGAAGAAATACAATTAAAAGCTGTATTTTGCCGACGTATGGTAGCGCGCCATCAGCCCCCCGCGACACCCTGTCCGGGCAGACGGCCCTTGCCCTTTGCCATCTTGAAAATACTTTAAGCTTGAAGTATCTTGCAGCTGGAATTGCTTAGAGGACAAGCTCATGAAGATTGCGGTGATTGGCGGCGGGCCGGGCGGGCTCTATTTCTCGCTCCTAACCAAGAAAGCAAAGCCGCATTGGCAAATCGAGGTGTTTGAGCAGAACCGGGCCGATGATACCTTTGGCTTTGGCGTCGTCTTCTCCGACGAGACTTTGGACGAGTTTCTCGGCCGCGACCCGGAAAGCTATGACGATATCCGCAATAGTTTTGCCTATTGGGACGACATCATCATTGATTACAAAGACCAGGAAATCCGCTGCGCTGGCAATGGCTTTGCCGGCTGTTCGCGCCAGACCCTGTTGACGCTTTTGCAAAACCGGTGCCGCGAGCTGGGCGTTGGGCTGCATTTTGAAGCGCGTGTCGATGGCGTTGAGCAGTTCGCCGACTATGACATGATCCTGGCCTGCGACGGCGTCAACTCCGCTATTCGTGAAGCCCATAAGGATAAGTTCAAGCCAACCGTCACGTTCAAGAACAACAAGTTCGTTTGGCTTGGCTCCAAGCGGCCACTGGATGCCTTCACCTACTTCTTCAAAGAACTCGATGAAGGCGTCATCTGCGCGCACACCTACCAATATGAGCCTGGCATGTCGACGTGGGTCATTGAGATGGGGCCGGACACCTGGGAAAAGCTTGGCTTTGAAGGTCTTGATGAAGATGAAACCGCGCGCCGGATCGAAGGCATCTTTGAGCGCGAGCTAGACGGCTATCCGCTTATTACCAACCGCTCGCTATGGCGCAATTTCCCACGCATTTTCTGCGAGAATTGGTGGTTTGATAATGTCGTCATCCTTGGCGATGCAAAAGCCAGCGCGCACTTCTCCATTGGCTCGGGCACCAAGCTCGCCATGGAATGCGCTATCGGCCTGCATGATGCGGTGATGGAGCATTGCCCAGATGCGCCGACGCGCACCCAGGTGCAAGACGCCTTCCGCGCCTATGATGATGAGCGCCGCACGCCCGTCCAAATCATCCAGCACAATGCCGACGTCTCGCTGGCCTGGTTTGAGCATATGGAACGCAATACCGACATGCTGCCCATGGAGTTCGCCATGGTCGTCATGTGCCGGGCCAAGTCCATCACATGGGACAATCTCATTTTGCGCGATGAAAGCTTCATCCAGCGCTTTGAAGATGAATGGTATCAAGCCTACGAACAACGCGAACGCATTTCCCTGAACGGCGCGCGGCCAACGCCAATGTTTACGCCGGTAAAACTACGCGACCTAGAGCTTAAGAACCGCGTCGTCTTCAGCCCGATGGCGCAATATTGCGCCGAGGATGGCGTGATGACCGATTGGCATTTCGTCCATTATTCCAGCCGCGCCATTGGCGGCGCAGGGCTTGTCTATTATGAAATGACCTGCCCCTCCGCCGATGCTCGCATCACGACCGGTTGCCCGGGGCTCTATAATGACGCGCAGGAAGCAGGCATCAAGCGCATCACCGACTTCATCCACGACAATTCCGACACCAAAGTCTGCCTTCAAATTGGCCACGCAGGCCGCAAAGGCTCGACGCAGCTTGGCTGGGAGAAAATGGACTATCCAATCGAAAAAGCGGAAGACAATTGGCCGCTCTATTCAGCCAGCCCCATCCCCTATTTCGACGGCATCAGCCAAACGCCCATCGAAATGGACCGTGCCAAGATGGAAGACATCACCGCCGATTTTGTCCAAGCCGCCGAGCGCGCGGACCGCGCCAATGTGGACATGCTCGAAGTCCACTGCGCCCATGGCTATCTGCTTGCCAGCTTCCTCTCCCCGCTCACCAATATGCGCACCGATGACTATGGCGGCTCGGTTGAAAACCGGGTGCGCTACCCTCTGGAAGTCTTCAAAGCGATCCGCGCCGTCTGGCCAGCCCATAAGCCCATGTCCATCCGGATTTCCGCCTCTGACTGGGCGACCGGGGGCATCACTGAGGAAGATGTGCTCTACATCGCACAAGCCTTCTCCGATGCAGGCTGCGATCTGATCGACACATCCTCCGGCCAAACCGTGCCGCATCAAAGCCCGACCTATGGGCGGATGTATCAAGTGCCTTTTGCTGAAGCGATCCGCAACGTCACGGGCATTCGCACCATGGCCGTTGGCGCGATTACCGAGCCAGCACAGGTTAACACCATCGTGGCCTGCCGCCGCGCGGATCTCGTGGCCATCGCCCGGCCGCATATGTTCAACCCCTATTTCACCCAGCAAGCTGCAGCCTGGTATCAAGTGCCTGGCAAGAGCTGGCAAAAGCAATATTATGCCGGCAAGGCGCAAGCTTACCGCGAGGCAGAGAAAACCTGCGAGAAGCAGCTGGAACTCCAGCGCAAAGCCAAGCCCAGCCGCCATGCGGTGGAAGAACCGCTTAAGCACGCGGCTGAATAAGCCGCACTTTTGCCCGTGCTGGAGGGGAGCCGCATAGCCCTGACAGGGGCCACAGGGCGTTTGGGCCAAGCCATGGCCTCTGCCCTGCTTGCAACCGGCGCGCACGTGACAGCAATTGTCCGCACTGAGCGGGCAATGGACCCGAGGCTTGCAGCGGCAGTCGCAGCGCTCACAGATGGCGCCGCGCTTGAGGCAGCGCTAGAAGGGCACGAGCAGCTGGTCGTCATTCTGCCCGATGCGCCCGAGCTGCCAGATATGATGGCAAACTTGGTAAGCGCTGCAGAAGCCGTCGGTATCAAGCGCATCATTAAAATCTCTGCCCATTTGGCAGGCGAAAACCCTCCGGAAAGCTTCGGTATTGAGCATAGCGCCGCAGACGCTTTGGCCAAGGCGAGTGCCATCGAAAGCATCATCTACCGCCCAGCGATGTTCATGCAGTCGCTCAGCCTGTTCTTAAGCGATTGGGAGAAAGGCCGTATGCTGGTGCCCGTCTCAACCGGCAAAGTGGCATTAATCGATGCAGGCGATATTGCTGCGGCAGTGGTTAAGGCACTCGAAGGGGAGGTTCCACCCGGAACCTATACCCTAACGGGGCCGGAGTCCGTCAGTTTCTCTGAGATCACCGCCGCGCTCAGCGCTTGGTCGGGCAAGACGATAAAGCATGTGGCGCCGCCTTTATTTGTCGCCGGCCTCGCCATGCGCTTTGACAAGACCCTGGATGGGTTCAACCGCAATCGCCTCCTTGCTTTTCTCAAAGCATTGGAAGCTGGAAAGGAAGCCCCCGTCCTTCCTGATCTAGAAAGCATCTTGGGCCGCCCAGGCATTGCGCTCAAAGACCGGCTGGCCCAGTGTCCCCCTTCTGATGGCAAGCCACCCCAATGGAGCAGTTCCGCATGACCCAGATCTATAGAGCCGCCGCCGTTCAGGCCGCCCCTGTCTTCCTCGACATCAAAGCCTCTACAGACAAGGCCTGCGCGCTCATCAAAGAAGCCGCTGACAATGGTGCGAAACTGATCGGCTTTCCCGAAACCTTCCTGCCGGGCTATCCGTTCTGGATCTGGCTTGGCCCGCCCGTCTGGGGCATGCAATTCGTTGGCCGCTATTTTGAAAATTCCATCACCCTTGGCTCGCCGGAGCTCAAACAGCTGCAGCGCGCGTGCCGGGACAATGACATCTCCGCCGTCATCGGCATGAACTACCGTGACCATGGCACGCTTTATATCGCCCAAGCCATTATCGGCAGCGATGGGACGCTGCATGCCATCCGCCGCAAGCTAAAGCCTACCCATGCCGAGCGCACCGTCTTCGGCGAAGGCGATGGGTCTGACATGTTGGTGCTGGACACCCCGCTGGGACGCCTTGGCGCGCTCAATTGTTGGGAGCATCTCCAGCCTCTCAACCGCCAGCTTCTTATCGGCCAACATGAACAGGTACATGTTGCGTCCTGGCCTGGCTTTGGGCTCTATAAAGAGCAGGCTTATGCCCTGGGCGCGCAGGTGAATGAAGCCGCCACCATCACCTATGCCGCCGAAGCGCAGGCCTTTGTGATTGCCGCAACCCTCGTCATCACTGATGAGATGCATGACGTCATGGGCTCAGATGATATGCAGCGCAGCCTCCTGGAAACCGGCGGCGGGCAAGCGATGATTTATGGCCCGGACGGACGGCCCCTAGCGGACAAACTGCCCCATGATGCCGAAGGGCTGGTCTATGCCGATATTGATCTAAGCCTCATCGCCTACGCCAAAGCAGCCGGTGACCCAGCCGGCCATTATGCCCGTCCTGACGTCGCCTATGTGGTCTTCGACCCATCGCGCAAGGATGTGCTATCCGGCACGCCGCGCAGCGCTGGCCCTCTTGCGATGGCGCCTGCCGACGAAGAGGCAGCCGAATAGGCCATGCTAGCAAGTGCGCCCCAAGACGACCTCGACGTCTCGCTGCTGCGGCAGTTCGATGTGCTTGGGACGCGCGATGCTGCCGACGCCCGGGGCTTTATCGCACACGCCTTTTCGCCCCACTCCCTGACGGTGCTGGATGGCGATCTCGACGTGCAGATGTACTACACAGAGCTACCCGCCATGGGGGTGGCGCTTCTGAGCTATGGCGCCACTGCCCGCATTGAGACCAAGCTCAACACCTGGTTCGGCGCCATCTATCCCCTGAGCGGCACGGTGGAAGCGGCAGGCCCGCGCGAGCGCCACACGGCCGGGGCGGACGGCGCCATCGTCTTGTCCCCGTCAGAGCAGCTCACCATCACCTTCAGCGCCGAGGCAACGGTCCTGATTGTCAAAATGGACCGCGTCGCTGTAGAGCGCGCCGCCATCCGGGCCTATTCACGGCCCCTGACTGGCCCTCTCCTCTTCCATATGGCCATGGACCGCAGCGGCGGCAAAGCCGGCACCTTCTGGCGTCTCGCCGAGCTCCTAGTGCGCGAACTCGGCACGCCGGGCGCAGGCATCCGCGAGCCAGCGATAGCCACGCAGATGGAACTCCTCATGTTCCAAACCTTGCTCGCCGCCCAGCCAACGGTCGAAGGCGCTATAGACCTCGATAAACCCCGCCTCGCCCCCGGCTACGTTAAGCTCGCCGAAGCCTATATGGCCAGCCACGCCGATGAAGCCATTGACCTGCCCGCCCTGTGTAAAGCCGCCGGCGTCTCGCGCCGCACGCTCTATGACGGCTTTCAAAAATACCGCGGTGTCTCGCCCATGCTGTATTTGAAAAACATCCGCCTAGAGCGCGTGCGCCAAATGCTCCTGCGCGCAGATCATGGCACATCCGTCACAGACGCCGCCCTCGCCTGGGGCTTCAGCCAACTGGGCCGCTTTTCCGGCGAATACAAGAAACGCTTTGGGGAAAGTCCGTCAGACACCTTGCGCTTTGCCCGCACGCATCGGGTGGAGTGACGGGGCTTGGCCTCAATTACAAGAACCGGAAGAGGCCTCAATCCCAGACGGGAGGCTTCACGCTTTGCTCTTCAGGCCGCGGAGAATGAACTCGATAAAGATCTCATTTGAACCTTGGTCGGGTTCACCAATTGCTTCCATGATCATGGTCGGGTGCATCAATCTGAATAGAGACATGTGAACCGCAAGGGCGGTGTTTTTCACGTTCGGCACATCAAATTCGCCGCGTTCATTGCCCAAATCGATCAGTTCTTCCAGCTTTCTGAGAAGCGCTAATCGATAGTCGCGCACGACGGGCCATTTCTCCTCTGAGGCGGCTGCCAAGCCTTCAAAGACAGACGCTTGTTTTTCAAACCTCGTAAGTGTGGTTTTGTTGATTGCATCAATGAATGCAGCAATTTTATCTGCAGCAGCGCCCTGCCGGTTTGCGGACCGGCACCCAGCGGTGAAAATGGCGCCAAGCGCGCGTTCGGCAATGGCCTGCTTAATGGCAGACTTGGTGCCGAAAAACTTGTGAACGTTCGAAGCGCTAAAATCGCACTCTTTAGCAATGTCAGAGATGGTGGTCTTCTGAAAGCCATAGCGCTCGATGAGCTTATCAGCTGCATCAAGAATGAGCGCCTTGGCTTCTTCCTCAGTATATCGCGCGGGTCTCATGCATTTGCCTCCTCCCTCCTAAAATAGGGCAAGGAGGCGAGAAATAAATATAAGTGATGAAAAATATTTTATCTCATAAATGATCTGGAGATCAGGGTCACGCGAACAATGTGCCGGCAACCAGTTTGTTGCCGAAGCTCTGCACTTAGGCTCCCCTGATGACGCTCTTAAGACTATGCCTCCTTTCGCCTTTGATATGCTTTCTTGGGGAGGCCGCAAGCGCTGAGCCAGATGCAGGGTCAGCTGCACTTGAACGTGCTGGAAAGGCCGCTTTCTTCACATTTCGGTTTGAAAACGACTATTTTTTTGGTCTCGACAAACACTACACATCTGGACTGCGATTTGGATATGTAACGCCAGAAGGGACGGTTCCCATCGGCGCTGAGCCTGCCCTAAAAGCACTCGGCTTGGTCGGCAAAACGGCAAAACTTCGGACGCAATATGCGCTTAGCCAGCACATCTACACGCCCGATGATATTGAGGTTGCAAACCCGCCTTTGACGGACAGGCCATACGCTGGGCTGCTTACCTTCGACACGTCCATCCTAGCCCAGTCAAAGACCCATCTAGACATCTTCGGCATATCCGTCGGCGTCACTGGCAGGCCATCTCTCGCGCAAGACCTTCAAATTGGCATCCACAGCCTTCTGCCGTCTAGCCCGCGCCCGCAAGGATGGGCGACACAAGTCCCTTTCGAGCCTGTTTTTCAAGCGAAATATGACCGAATTCAATATATTGGCGCGTATCACAATACCGGCATCCAATGGGATTTTCAGCCCCGCGCAGGCTTTGATTTGGGCAAAGCCTTCGTGAATGGCTATGTCGGCGGTCAAGTGCGATTAGGCAACCGCCTCTACCGGGAACCCGGCGCGGGACTAAACCGGCCGGGAGCGCCAGGTGTGGACTGGTTTGCAATCCCCGAAAAAGGTCAAGTCGATATCTACGCCTTCCTTGGCTTTGACGCACGCCTCGTCGGCCGAAACGTCTCCCTCGATGGGGGCTTAAGAGACTTTGACCGCGCTGTTGATCGCGACATTTTCGTCACCGATATCTCGGCTGGAGGAGCCGTCGCCAGTCGACTGGGGCGCATAACCTTCACAGCTATGCGTCGGCAGCGGGAGTTTTCAACACAGGTTGGACCAGACTGGTATGGCAGCCTCTCGATATCCGTTCCGTTCTAGAGCAGTCTCATATTCAGTGTGAACATGAGACTGCTCTAGAGTCTGTGTTGGTCGCGCTTTCGAACCGAATAACCGGTATCCACTTATTCTGAAAGCGCTCTAGCAAGCGCTGCACCATCCGCTCTGGGCCAAACATCTCTGTCTAAAGCCAGCATTCCAATCTTCATTGCCACTACTTTATGAGAAAAATGGAAAAATATTTTTTATTTTTCATCTGGATTTTTAAACGATGCGTAGGATGTCAGGACGCTCAATTGAGCGCCAATCCACACCCACAAAACGTCCACTGAAAAAGGACACCACACACATGAAAACGCTTACGACCGTCTTAGCTCTTTCCCTCTCCTGCGCTGCACCAGCGCTGGCGCAGCAACCTCCAATTCAACAAGGTGAATGGCGCGTCACGCTCGGTGCAGCCGCTGTCGTTGGGCCACAATATCTCGGAGACACAAGTGCCCGCATCCTTCCGATCCCGTATATCGATGTTCAATATGGCCCTAATTACTTCCTCAATGTCCCGCGCGGCTTGGGCGCCTACCTTGCAACATTTGGCGATGGCGATAGCCAATTGCGCTGGGGTGTTTCCCTAACGCCGAACTTCAACGGCCGGGAGTCCGACGACATTCCCGGCCTTCCAAGCGTTGGCATTGCCATCGAAGCCCAGTCCTTTCTGGAATACAGCTACAAGAACTGGTCGCTTGGGCTCACCGTCGCCCAAGACCTTGGGACAGGCCATGAAGGCTTTTTCGCTGATGTCTCTGCAGGATATGGCTCTCGCCTTGGCGATCGTGGCTTTGGCCGTATTGGCCTCACTGCCCGCTATGCTGACTCCGTCTATATGGAAAGCTTCTATGAAGTGACGCCAACACAAGCAGCCATAAGCGATCTCAATGCCTTTGATATCAATAGCGGCTTTGAAAGTGTCGCTGTAAACGGACTTTATACCTACCAAATCTCTGACCATTGGCAGTTCGCTCTGGTGCCAGAAGTTCGCCTCGCTATCGGGGATGTGCGGACCAGCCCGATCACTGAAGATAACTTTGGCTATCAAGTGGTCTCGGTCATTGGCTATCAGTTCTGACGACGACTGAGGTGGCGTAGGGCGATTTCGCGGCCCTACTCCCCACCCCGGCTCGCCACGGTCTCCAAGCCAGCTGCCTCATAGCTCTGATACCCGCCGCGATACCAAAACACATTGAGATAGCCGGCATTGAGTGCCCGCAAAGCCGCATTATAGCCGTCCCAGCGGGCGACGTTTTCGGTGTAGAAGACGAAAGGAAAGTCTTTTCGCCCGCCGCTAATTTCCGCGAGCGTGGCTTCGACATCGGCTTGGATTTGATCGCTGAAGGTGCCAGGCTGGCCGGCATTGGGCATATTGTAGGCATAAGGCAGGCCGCGCGGATGGGGGGCGGACCAGCTGTCGACCAAGGCGAAGTCTTGGCCGTTGATGCCCTGGTCCATCAGCTGCTGGGTGGTGATAACATCGCCCCCTGGAAGCGTGAGCGGCACGAGGCCTTCTAGCGCGGGCGATAAGGTGCTGCGCTCGGCAACTTCGAAATCAGCCAGCTCGCCATAGTAGCCGAGACTGTCATCATATTGCGGGAAGGAGACTTGGACGTTTCCTCCGCCGCTATCGTCGGAGGGGCCAGTGCCGCCATCGCCTGGTAGGATGACCTGGAGCCCAGTGAAGAGGAGCGCAATGGCCGCCGCGGCGCCAGCGACGATGGGCTTGTTGTCTTGCAGCCAATCCATCACGGACGCACTGTCCTTGGTGTCCCCGGTATTGTCTTGCGGCGGGGGTTTTACCGGCTCTGAGACGCCGACCCAATCATCATCCGGGGCCGGGCTGGGCTGCTGCGGGCCTGTGCCATAGAGCTGGGACGGCAGCTTGCCTTGGCCGACGGCATAAGCGCAGGCGGCGATGACTTGCTGCGCTAAATCCAGCCGCGTGCCGCGCTGGCTTTCCATAACGGCGGCCAGCCGGTCGATTTGCATGCCGGTCTGGTCAGCGCTTGTCGTTTCAAAAGTGGTCAGCGCGCCGTCATCGACAGCATCCAGAAGCACGCGGATTTCCCGCTTGTTGTCTGGCATTCGGTCAATGAGGAGGCCATTGAGGCGCCGGCGATTGCTGAGCACATCGGCGCCATAGTCCTTGCGGATAGTGGCCAGAGTTTTGGCGAGGCTGTCGTAAAGTGGACCCGTCATGACACTGCCTCAGCCTCGCACTTGCCCGCACGCCACAGCCTGCTGGCAGCCCGAATTGTAGATGCACATTTGGCTGCCACTGAGCTGCACGTCTTGGCCGCCTTGCTGTTCAAAAACGACGCAGATATCGGCGATACCCAACTGGTCATACTGCCAAATCGGCTGCATGAACCGGCCTACCATGTTGCCATTGGTGCCCAGTTGAAACATCCCGGGCTGAGACATGGTTTGCATTTGACCTGACTGGGGATTGTTGGTGAAACCAACCAGCCCACCCGCCTGCAACTGCCCATTGGCGATAGAGACCATGCCATAGAGCTGGCCCTGCTGGGCGGGAATACCAAAGCTGATGAAGGCCGCGCCTTGTTGATATTGCAGCGCTAGCACGGGCAGCGGGCCGCCTGGCTGCGCCAAGGTGGGGATACCGCCCTGAACTTGCGGGCCTTGCGGACCGGGACCTTGTGGCCCCTGCGGACCAGGGCCTTGAGGGCCGCGCGGACCTTGAGGACCTTCCGGGCCCTGGGGGCCCGGTCTGGACGGTTGGGGCTGTGGCGCCTGCTGCGGGGTCTGGGATTGACTATAGAAATAGAAAGCCGCAGCGGCGACAACGGCGCCAATCACCAACTTGTTCTTGTACCACGGCTCCACCGCTGCACCGTCCCCTCCCGATAGGGGCGGAGGCGGCACAGGGTCAGCCTCGGGCGGTGGCGCGACGTCTCCTACCAGCATACTGTCGCCCACCCAGGCATCATCTTTCGGCGCATTAGGCTGCGGCGGGGCTGCGGGTGCATCTCCAGCGCCGCTCAGCAGGCTCTGCGCGGCATTAAGGCCGGTTTGCGCGCTCGCCATATCAATATTCTCTTGCGCTGCAATGGCCGCGGCATCAAGCGCCTTGTTCTCAAGCGCCGCCCCCAGTGCTTTGATCTGCAGCCGCAGCTCTGGCGCCTCGCCTTGCATCACATCCGCTAAGCGGCGCCGGTCGGTCAGCACGGCGTCGCCAAAGCGGGCTTTTGCCGTGCCCGCCAGCTGTACCAATCGCGCTTCAATCTCTTGCGTCATAGAACTCTCACTACCAAACGATGTCTGTGTCTTCGGCGCTGAACTGTTCCAGCTGGCCAGCCAGCGCGCTTTGCGGATCATCGGCGCCTGTGGGCTGGGAAGCGGCTTTTACCGGCGCAGTCGTGGCCCATTTGATGAATTCCACCAAGTCCGGCGCATTGTTGGCGCGCAGCGGGCGCAGGCTGGCATGATTGATGAACATCTGCAGGACCTCCAGGTCTGCATCCCCGCCAATGGCGATAGCCATGCGCACAGCCGCCTTGGCAAAGTCATTGGCCAAAAAGCGCTGCAGCCCGGCTTCAAAATCATCGGACGGGTAGCCATCCGAGGCCAGCACAATCACCGGCGGCAACTGGCGCCCCGGCATCACGTCTGCATTCAAGCTGGCTTCCACAGCATCCAGCGCATCGCCCAAATGGGTATCGCCGCCTGCGGCTACATCCTGCCAGCTCCACTCCCCCACAGGCACCGGCGTTTCGATGAGCCAGTCCGCCGTGCTGGAAAAGCTCAGTACCCGCACCAAGACTTCAATTTCCGGGTTCTCCCGCGCCACCTCTTTCAGCTCCGGCACAGACGAGCGCAGGGCGTAATTCAGCGAGGCGATTCGGTCCCCCGCCATGGAGCCAGAGCAATCTAAGATGATGATGACATGCAGCTGGCGCCGGGTGAGCGCCAGCGTGTCAAGATTTGGCGCGGCTTTCTTCGGGGTCGTCATAGCGCAATCACATCTGCCTCTACGGCGCCAAAGCTAACCTTGACGCCCGGCGCTAAACGCAGATTGCGGCCGCTTTCGATGGTGGTGGTGGAGCCATCGCGCAGCGTTGCCGTCCACTCCGCCGTGCCCGTGTTCTTAAGGCCGAGCACGTCAGGCCGGGTGGGGTGCTGGGTGCCCTCGCCCAGCACCCCGGCGCCCTTGCCCCCCAAGGCAGGCTCATTGCTCAGGTCAAGCGTTGCCCCCGCCCCAAGCGCGATTTGCAAATCGCCAATGGCTTGCGCGATGGGCTTTTCTTTTGAGGCTGGGGCAGCCGCCGCCGCTGGCGCGGGCTGGGCTTGCGGCGCGGCTGGTGCTTTTTCCACCACGATGGAGCCATACGTATCCACGTCGCGGCCTAAGGTTTGTTCCAGTTGCCGCGCTTTTAAAAGGCAGGCCAAGAATAAGGCCCCACCGGCAATAGCGGAGATCCAGGCAAAGGGCTGGAAATAATCCTGCGTGTTCCAAGTGGCATGGAGCGCCGACGTGACGAGCCAAGCGCCGCCGATCAGCTTCCACCACATGCTAGGACGCACCACGGCTAGCCCAATAAAATAGCCGGTGATGCCCGCCCAGGCCATATGCCCGACAATGCCGCCCGCAACCCGTGGGAAGAGGAGCATCAAGCCAAAGCCATAGCCGCCAAATTCGTTGCCGGACTGCTGCTGCACACTCTTCACCAGGCCAGGCACGTATTGGTTCAGCGTTTCAATCATGATGAAAGCCGCGCCGCCGAAGATGCCCAGCATCAGCCCATCGAGCGGACCCCGCACGCGGATGGCCTTATAGAGAGCATCAGGCAGCTTTGGTTTCCAGGTGGCCGCATTGTAAGTCACATAGGCGCCGATCAGCACCAGCGTCACCTTCATCAGCTCTTCCATGAGACCGGCAGCAAAGAACATGGCAATGAAGTTCTGGATGGCCGTCATGTTCGGCACCAATTTGCCGGGCAATATGGTTCTAAAAATATAGAAATACGGAATAGCGAGTGGCGTCACCATCACGAGCCAGACAAAGGCAAAATTGCTGAAATTTGCCCAAAGCGGCTTATCCGTCTTGGAGTAGAGGAAAATCGCGACGACGACCAATAAGAGCATATAGCCCGCCACAAGATAGGAGTAGGTGGCAAACGCATCCATCCGCGCCTGGGCTGACTGGCCGCCGCCAACACCGCTGAGGAGCTGGAAGGTAAGAACCGTGATAGCCGCTGTCGCCATGACGAGAAGGAACAGCGGGCTTTTGACGATGTTAATCTTGCTCGATTTGAGCGGCACCATCTCTGAGAAGCTGGCGTCATCCGCGTCGCGGGGCACTGGATGGGGTTGGTCTTTAGACATGGGTCTCTCCTTGCTCTTGCCTTACTCTGGGGTGCGCCGGGCTAGGGCGCGCGGCGTGCTGCAAGGCAGAGCGTCACATCATCGCCGCTGCCTTTTTGGGTTACATCTGTGAGCCACTCCGGCGCGCCTGCGAGGGCGGCCTCAAAATCATCCATGGCGAGCGTGCGATAACTGTCGCCGACCGCGAGATAGTCGCTGTCCGTCGCAAAGGATTTCGCGATGCCGTCTGTGGATAGGAATAGAAAGTCAGGCCAAGCGCTCACGGCGCTGCGTTCCGCTACATGGATGCGCGCTGCTTCTGCTGCGTTGGGCAGGCAGAGGGAATATGTTTCTTCGCCCACCAGGCCTTGGTCATCCGGCAACGGCTTTTCGACAAAGCCGTCTTGATAGCCAAGCAGCAAGTCGCCATCACCGATTTGGATGGCCACCAGCAAAGTCTCGGTGATGCCCGCGCAGATTAACGTCGCCCCATAAGGCAAATAGCTCGTCTCATCAGACCCTGTAGGCAGGGGGTGCTGCGCCCGGTGCGCATCGACTTTAGTGCGCCAGGCAGTGACGATGTCATTGGCGAGGCTACCATCAGCGGCGAACACATCAGCATCATCAAAAAACCAATCCAGCGCTTCTACGGCCGCCTCAACCGCCAGCCGGGACCCCACATCAGAGCGGAAGCTTTTCGGCGAACCATGGCCATCAGAGACGGCAAGCACCGTGCGATTGGCCGGGCGCCCATCCGGGCGAAAGCTAAACGCGTCTTGATTGGGCATATCTGAGCGTTCATGGCTTTTGCCGCGTACGCTGGCGCCGCCTGCCTGCCACAACATTTCTGTTGCCAAATCCGTCATACCGCAGCGACCTCCTTCGCCTGTGCTTCGCGCACAGAGACCTGCGTCTTGCCAAAATGAAATGTGCTGCCTGCCATCAGGCCAATGGTTTTGCCAGGCGGCAAAAGGCCAGGCGCGCGGCCCGGCAGCTCAACCTTCCAATTGTCATCCGACAGATTGCGCAGCCCAATCACGCCGGGCTTGCTGGGATGGCCTTCCACAACGCCGACCAGAGTCTTGAAATTGGGGCTGCCGCCGCCCAGCAAATGCTGCGGGAGGCCGTGCCCAGGCGTCAGCGCGAACAGCCCGCGCGGACAGTCCAGATAGAGCGCCGGTTCAAGCGCGGCGCCGCAGTAGCCACAGCTCGCTGCGCCTGCTGCAACGGCATATTCCCCGCCGCAGTGGCCGCAAGCCGCCATGGCATGGGCGGCGCGGGTAAAAGCGCTACGCCATTGCCGTTCAAGAACGCGCTTGTTCGGGTCGGTCAGCCCGGTGGTAAACGCACGTGTGAAAAGGGATTTCAGGTCCGAAGGCAGATTGCGCCAGCGCGTCACCAGCGGGTCATGCAAGCCATCGACCGGACCATTGGCCGTATTCTCTGGATCAAATAGGAACAGTGGCTCAGTGCCATAAAGGCTCATTTCCGCTTCGGAATTGAGGATGGAGAAATCCGCCTCGCGCTTTCCATCGAGTGGGTGCCAGCCCATCACCACATAGAAAAACAGCACCGACATGGAAAACAGGTCAGTCTTGGTGTTGGGCAGCGTCTCACGGCGTACGACCTCAGGCGCCATAAATTTGCGCGTGCCATAGATGGAGGCGTCCGCCCCTTCCACATTCACATTGTCATTGTCGCAAATGAGGATGTCGAGCGTGGTGGGATTGAAGAAGATATTGCCGAAGTTGATATCCTGATAGCAAAGCCCCGCGGCATGCAGCTGCAAGAAGGCTTCTGAGAGCTTGCAGCAAATGATGAAGCGCTGCGGCAGGGTCAGCTCCACCCGGTCTGGCGGGCGGGCAATCAAATCACGCATGCCGTGATAGTCGCCAGAGCGCACCGGCATCACATAGCCAAAGCTCTTCTGGCCAGCGATCTCGACAAGCTCCAGCGGCCAAAGGAAGCTTTGATTGGGCGCGCCGCGATGGACGGCATGGGTTAAGCGCTGTTTGAGCCCCGTATCAAGGTCGATATAGCTGTCGTGATACCATTTGAGCGCAAAATGGCCGCCCTCTAGCGAAGCGGCATAGACAGCCCCCTGCCCGCCTTGGCCGATGAACCCGTCGATCACCCCATGGCGCACGCCACCCAGGTTCGAAAAGCGTGTGCCATCCGGCAGTTTTTTTTGATTGGGGCCCGCCATCTCCAGTCGCCGTCACTGCCCCCTATTGGGCACGGTTGGAAGGTTGGCCATGCGCCAAGCTTCCAGCCCACCGCGGTACCACAGGACGCCCCGGTGCCCGGCCGCTACAGCGCGCAAAGCGGCATTATAGGACAGCCAGCATTGCGGGCCTTGGCAATAAAACACCATTGGCACCTGCGGGTTGTTGCCTGTGACCTGGGGGATGCTCATGGCCATGTCCTGCTGGATGTAGTCATTGAAGCTTCCGCCCTGGCCATAGAGCGGCACGGAATAAGTGCCGACCGTGCCTTCAATCAGGGCTTGGGAGCCAAGCAGGTCGACCGTGATGACAGGATTACCGGAGGCAATGAGCGTTTGCAGCGCACTCGTCGTAATCACGAGCCCGCCGGGAATGGTCGTCGGTGTCGGCCCATGAGTCGCACCATTTTGCAAATATTGCTGCGGCGCCACACCAAAGTCCTGCGCTTCCATCTTTTCCGCTGCTGCAAAGCGTGGGTCAACAACGGGGGGTGGCGGGGTTGGCGTAGGAGTTGGGGTTGGCGTTGGCGGGGGTGGTGTAGGCGTTGGTGCCGGGGTCGGTGTTGGCGTCGGCGCCGGTGCGTTCGGGTCTTTCTTAAGTTCTTTGCCAAACAGTGTCTGAGCTTGACTGGAAGACGGCACACCAACGCTAAACGCGGCCAGCGCCACACCGACCAGCAATGCTGATGTCTTGCCCCAATGGCGCTCAGTCCGATGGTCCACCGACCTCTCCCTTGCATCAAGCGCTTGGCTTTAAATTGCCGCAAAAACGCGCCTTACTCCTCTAGGCGCAGAAACGGGCAAGGCCGGATCAAAAGAGATTTGCGCTCGGGTTTGGGATTGACTGCTGGGGCAGCTTGTCGGTGCGCGGCGCTAGAGGACTTCCAGAAGCTGCACAGCGGCGGTTTCGCCCGCCTCCATGGCTCCTTCCATACCCCGCTCATAGAGCGCTGTGTGCTCCCCAGCAAAATGGAGCCGGCCCGCCGGCTTAGAGAGCGACGTCCCAAATCGTGCGATTTGGCCTGGCGCCCAAGCGGTATAGCTGCCACCGGCATAGGGGTCGCGCTGCCAACTG
>ERZ1740067.973-NODE-973-length-21135-cov-18.900854_pt1 | contig 21135 bp, 18 predicted proteins | sample MGYA00581736_ERZ1740067 | MGnify/ENA primary metagenome ERZ1740067 (study PRJEB43018, sample SAMN04849236) | marine metagenome | isolation source: floating plastic debris | place: Pacific Ocean | collected 2008-08-27 | study: EMG produced TPA metagenomics... | reverse complement strand
TCTGTTCTCGTTTTATCAGCTCTCGTCAAAAGCGGCATAAGTGGGATGCTCCCTCTAGTCTATAAGGTCAAATTGATAATTTCGGGCGAAGGTTTTATTCACAGTCCTAGCAAACAGTTGCAAAACTGCCCCCAGCTCAGGGGGACTGAACTGAAACCTCGATATCTTGTTCGCTAGGCGTAAGTTTGTTAGTCCTAAAAGTCGCGAACATGGCTGTATTTAAGACCGCACCTTATCTTTTTTGCTCACTCTTAAGACGCTGTTTCTAACGTTAATTGTCTAGGATGGTTCTTGGAGAGTTTCCCGTGTCCAACGAAATTACTGCTCTGATCAGAGATTTTTTACGAACAGAATTACGGCTATCCCAAGCCGCCATTGATATTGCTTTAAACCAATGGCAGCGAGAACAAGGACCGCTGCCATTGGTTTTATGGCGCTACGGCTTGATAAGCATTGAACAGTTGGCGCAGATGTTCAACTGGTTAGATGATTTGGCAGAAACAGGGGACTGGAAACGCATTTAGCGCTCCTGGTTGCCTTGGTTGGGGCATGCGCTCAATTAGAGGCCATAAGCTTGACATCGTGGAGAGTACACGTCTTTTCAATCATGGTCAGTTCGATAAAAAACAGGGCAATTTTGAGTCACGTGATCGAAGTTGAATCCGCATCGAAGCTGAAACGGCACTGTTAGCTTTGCCGCCGTTTCACTCCCTCTGTGACCCCGTCAAGTCAACGCCTACAGTTGGGAAGCGGCGGCGGCAACACCGGATCCGGGTGAAAAGCCATCGGCTCCCAGTTCCATTAGAGTTGCTTCCAAAGCCGCAATGCCGTTGAGGATATCGCGATCGCACACAAAGCCTAGATGTCCCATGCGAAAAATCTTACCCTTCAGGTGATCCTGACCGCCCGCCAGAATAATATCGAACCGCTTTTTCATCACGGATCGAATTTGCTCTGCTTCCACGCTGGAGGGCATCACCGCCGTTACCGCCGGGCTGGAACATTCATCAGCGCCCAGCAAGGGTAAATTGAGTGCCACCATGGCCGCCCGCACTGCTCGACGATGGCGATCATGGCGGGTAAAAATGCCTTCTAACCCTTCTTTTTTCATCATTTGTAGCGCCACTTGAAGCCCGAAGAACAAATTCACTGGCGGTGTATAGGGAGTGGTGTCCTTCGCCGCGCTTTTGCGATATTTGCCCAGGTCAAAATAAAATCTCGGCAGCGTCGCCTTCTCGTAGGCGCCCCAGGCTTTTTCACTAACGGACACAAATCCCAATCCCGGCGGCATCATATAGCCCTTTTGGGAGCCGGATCCCACCACATCTAGCCCCCACTCATCCACAGGCACGCTGGTGGCGCCCAAACTGGTAACCGCATCGGCAATCACCAGGGCACCGTGGGCGTTGGTTACTTTGGCGATCGCCTCCAAGTCGTTCAACACCCCGCTGGAGGTTTCGCTATGGGTAACAATAACCGCCTTAATGGTTTTTTCCGTATCCGCCTCCAGCTTGCTTACAAACTCGGATACATCTAGGGGCTTCCCCCACTCCGCCTTAATCCAATCCACCTCGAGACCATAAGCCTCCGCCACCAAGCCCCACCGTTCGCCAAACTTACCGTTGGAACCCACCAGCACGCGATCACCCGCACTGAGGAAATTAATAATCCCCGCCTCCATGGCGCCAGTCCCGCTGGCCGCTAAGGTCAACACATCATTTTGGGTTTGGTGCAGCCATTTTAGATTCGCCGTCACCTCCGCAAAAATCTCGCTAAATTCGCCGCTGCGATGACCAATCGTATGCTTTGCCTGGGCAAGGAGCACCGGCTCGGGTACGGGGGTCGGACCGGGGATCATCAACATCAGCTTATTGTCCATAGCTTCCTCGTGGTATCTCCTGGGTTCGGTAGACTTTTCTTGTTACGTCTGGGGCAATTGTCCTCGTTAAAGCGAGCCAGCATGGGCAGAAAGCTTGGGGCGAACAGTCCAAAACAATCCAGATACGGGCGCGTAACGGGTAGATGGAAATTGTAAGCCAGGGCGATCGTCATTAACCGCCGACTTTGCTAAAAACACATCAAATTTTTCTGTTCTTGTATTCTATTCTCTCTACTTTTCCATTCCCGTTCTAATTTTCGCCTTTCGCAACCTTGCCATCGCTTGTCATTCACACATTTGCTGCCGGGCATATCCACCGCCCACCCCTAGATAATGGGCTAATCAACCATAAATCATTGCCCAACTCCCCTCACCACCCAAGCTGCCACAGTTTAAACTTTTCAATCTTGATATCCGCAATGTTCTGCGAGTCATGTTTTGGATACGTAACTGAATGTAAACTATAGAAAGTGGAATCAAACGTAAATGTGCTTGCGGTGCGTCTTTACGTCAAAGACCGCATTGCTGGCGGCCCTAGATAACCGCCAAACATTTTCGTATTGACAAAATTTCCTGTTGATTTTTTGCATTGAGAGAACGGGTTTATGTTTCGCAAAATCCCCCTATCTTGGGTCTTACTGGTGGTTGGTTCGGTGCTAACGGTGGTGGGCTTTTGGGCCTATATCGACGGTAACTCTACTCTCAACCTAGTGGGTTTCTTCTACGGAATTCCCGTGTTATTGGGAGGGGCAGCCCTAAAGGCAGCAGAGCTAAAGCCCATTCCCTATAAAGTGGAAACGTCCCAGGATGTGTTGGAACTGCGGAAGTCCCAGGCAACCCCCACCCAGGAGCAGGTGCGCAAGGATGTGACCCGTTTCCGCTACGGACAAGAGGCTCACCTGGATGAAACGTTGGAGCGACTGGGGTTGAGCCCTACCGACGAGGAGCGTCCGGTGCTGCATTCCATTGTTGAGCGCAACCACGAAGGGCGCTACAACCTGACCCTATCCTTTGCGTCTCCCTACATTTCCTTTGATACTTGGCAAGAAAAGCGCGACAAAATTGAGCGTTTCTTTGGTCCCAATATCACCGCCGATATTAGCCACGGTGAAGAAGTCACCTCAAAGGATGGCATATCAGTGACCCTGGTGGATTTGGCCCTGACTCGGGTGGCAGAGGCTCCTGTGGCGACCACAGCATAGGGTTACAATTAGCGCTCGTTAGTACGAGTTTGTAGCTGATAATCAGCCAATAAGTTGAAGCATTTCCCAGCGTCGCGCCGTTCTGTACCCACCTTGCTGATTGGGGGAACCCACAGCGGGGTGGGTAAAACTTCTGTAGCGCTCGGCTTAATGCGGGCGTTTTCGCGACGGGGATTACGGGTGCAACCGTTTAAGGTGGGACCCGACTTTATAGATCCTGGGCACCATACTTTGGCTACTGGGCGACGATCGCATAACTTAGACGGCTGGATGATCCCAGCAACGGTAAATCAGAAAATTTTCTGGGACGCCACCGAGGATGCGGATTTAGCCATTATCGAAGGGGTGATGGGGCTTTTCGATGGATATGGCATGGGGGAAATGGGCAGCACGGCGGAGCTGGCAAAGTTGCTGGGAGCATCAGTGCTGTTGGTGATTGATGCCCAGGGGATGGGGCGTAGTGCAGCGGCAATTTTGCAAGGGTTTCAGCAGTTTGATCCAGCGGTGAATTTTTTGGGGGCGATCCTAAACCGGGTGGGGAGCGATCGCCATAGAAATTGGGTCAAAAAAGCCTGCGAGGTGCAAACTCAATATCAATCTCAGCGCCAGTCACCAGGCAAAATCATGCCGATTCTTGGAGGATTGCCACGCCAGGGTAAATTGGCGATTCCTCGGCGGCATTTGGGATTGGTGTTAGGGGGCGAAAATGAGTCGGATCCGGGAGATGGGAATCGCCTAGACAAGCTGGGGGATTGGGTTGAATGCCATCTAAATTTGGATTTGCTACACCAAAAAGCAACGCCTTTACAACAGTCTTCGACATCAAAGTTTTTTTCAATTCCAGTCAATAACACAATAAAAAAAGCACCGGTCAATATTGGCATTGCCCGCGATCACGCCTTTTGTTTTCATTACGAATACAACTTGGAACTGCTGCGAAAGCTAGGGGCAAATCTAATCGAGTTTTCTCCCCTGAAAGATAGCCATCTTCCCCATAATTTACAGGGAATTTATATTGCTGGTGGTTATCCAGAACTCCACGGAAAAGTCCTCAGTGAAAATAAGACTTTACGGCAGGAAATCGCTAACGCTAGCAAACGGGGGATGCCAATTTACGCAGAGTGTGGCGGATTAATTTATCTGAGCCAAAGTGTTGAGATTCGCGACGGTGATGGTTACAAAACCTATCCCATGGTGGGGGCAATGCCTTTTTCTACGGCCATGGGCGATCGCTCCACCTTGGGATACTGTGAAGTGCGCTGGGCGGGAGATTCATCATTCTTGCCCGCTGGGGCGATCGCTCGCGGGCACTGTTTTCACTATTCACAAGTTAGAACAGAGCAAGTTAGAACAAAACAGGTTAAAACAGAACAAATAAAAACAGAAATTGATTCTCAAAGTGACACTTTCTCTGGTCAAGAACCAAGGAAAATTTATCAGATACACACGTCCCAAGGTGAGATAAAACCCGAAGGTTATCTGTTACGAAACACCCTGGCAAGCTACGTTCATATGCACTGGGGAAGCTGTCCAGAATGGGTAGAAAACTGGCTGGATCTTTGTCGGAGCCATTGCCCAAGCCATCAGCATAGCCACTGCATTTAAAGGGAACTCAACAAAGCCTATCTTGCACTGCCACAGGGCTTATTCGTGAGTCATTTTTCTAATCGCGTCGTTCTTACCAATAACCACCATAACCATTCCCTTTCTAAGCTCCGTATCTGGGGACGGGTTCACATCAAACTGGTTAAGTTGTGGTGGATTTAGGGAGCAGGGAGCTTTGGCACAGACCCCTAACGCCAAAACATTGACCCCATATTCTGAACGCAAATTTAAATCCGTTAACGTCTTTCCGTGGAAGTCTTCAGGAACAATAACCTCCACAATACTGCTTTGGGGATCTAATTCTAGGCGTTCTAAAACATTAGGTTGGGTGAGCGATCGCGCCACTTCACACCCCATTTCATATTCAGGAAAAATAACAACATCCGCACCCACTTTATTCAATAATTTTCCATGAATATCAGAGGAGGCTTTTGCCAACACGTAGTTTACCCCCGCCTCTTTTAAATTCAAGGTTGTAATAACGCTAGCCTCAATATAATTACCGATCGCCACAATAACCGTATCGAATTCAAAGAGTCCTCCCTCTTCTAAAGCACTAGGATCAGTGCTATCTAATTCCAAGGCATGGGAAACAATATGGCTATTAAGGGCATGGGCAACGGCTTTTTCTCCGCGATCAACCCCTAATACTTCGTAGCCCATTCCGTGCAACGTTTCGCAAACTGCCCGTCCAAAACGCCCCAAGCCAATAACGGCGAACTGCTTCTTTTGAGTGCGTAAATCCCTAAGAAATTGCCACGACGATAAATTCACGAAATTGCGATCGCCCTACGCGAAAGAATAAATAATTAAATCAGCCACTCTGTAGTTTAGCCACTTCAATAGCGTGATAAAAGCCTCTTCCGTAAGAATTCTTCGGCTTGGTTCGCCTCAGACTCAAAGACCCGATGAATAATAACCCAGCCCACGATGGGCATCGCTAAGGCAAACACGGCGAATCGTCGATCAAGTTCTCCGAGACCTTCGCCGGGGGTCAACAGAAATATTGTCCAAACGGGAAACCAGATGCCACTCCACAATGTGACGAAAACAATTACAGCGGGATGGATCTGCATGGTGATTGTGATGCGGGTGCCCTGGGCTATGGCGGCGTATTGCCCGGTGACAATGGGAATAAACGAGTTGCGGTAATCAATACGTCGCCGAATTTCAAAGCCGTTGTCGCTGGAGCGCCCTAGGAACGGTTTTGTGACTCGTCGCAATGCCGCCAAGCCTGATGGGTGTGGCGCGATCGCTCCCTCCAAACGCTGCGCAACCTGGGTTGGGGACGCAGGCACAACCAGCTCCAATCGCCGCGAGGGCAAAATTTTTATCGCCATGGTTTGCCTGCTCTTAATTACTGCTCCATAAAATTATCCCCCACAGGTCTAAACCAATGGGGGATGCTGACTCATTAATGACTAACCTTTAGTCAATGGTGATGGGAGTAGGACCATCGCCAGGGCTGCTCGGTGGGGTTATGCTACGCACTTCGGCGTACAGGCGATCACGCCACTCAAAAAATGGGGCGTAAGCGGGGTTATCGGCAATGCCGGGGATGCCGCGCCCTTGGACACTGGTGGGAATGTCCAAATAGTTGCCCCGGGGAATTTTGAGGTAAATGCTGGCGCTAGCCACGGCAAAGTCAGCCAAGGTGGGCTCATTGCCGGTGAGATAAGCACTGTCGGCCAAGATTAGGCACAGGCTTTCCAGGTCCTGATGGAGCGATCGCCTAGCAGCGGCGATCGCATCGGGACCCACCCCTACACCTGCGCCCACCGCATCAAAAATCTCCCCTGGAACTGAACCAATAATATTTTTCACAATATCTGGCGTTCCCGACGGCAACCAGCCCGTGCGAAATTCCGTATCTCCCCGCAGGGCCAACAGCACCAGCTTGCGAGCATTGGGCACGATCGCCTCGTCTGCCCACTCTTCCATCATCAAGGTCAGTCCCTTCGCCTTTACTTCCAAGGGAATAATCGGCTTAGTGGGATAGGTTTCGTCAAGATATTTGGCGATCGCCGTGGAATCAGAAATCACCTGTTCCCCGTCCTTCAACACCGGCACCTGGCGCTGCCCCGACAGGCGATACACATCCACCTGTCCCACCCCCGGCGTCACTTCAATTTTGCGATAGTCAATACCCTTGTAATCCAAAATCAAACAAACTTTTTCGCAGTAGGACGAAAACTTGAATTGATATAGCTCAACCATAGGTTGTTATTAATCCTGACTATTGCGTACGACGCTGGAAATAGCTCTGCACTGACGCGTTCTCAAAAGTACTTTTCACGGTACTTGCCAAAGCGTTTCCCAGCGATCGCCCCCATTGTGACACCGAATTTTGGAATGGGAAGGGTCGGACAACCCACCCTTACAGCTCGCTAAAAATATTTACTTGCATTGATATTTAGCAGAGAACCAACAGCCTTTGGCACGCTAAACATAGCCGCTGTGTACCTTACCCTTGATCTTCACCGGGTTCCAAACGCTTCGACTCCACATCAATAACGGTCGCATCAGCGGTCACATCCGCCCCAGTGCTGATCGTTTGCCCCATTGACTGAGCTGCTGTTACATCCACAACGGTCACCCCATCCACCTCCACGGTGCCAGGGGGCGTCACCCGTTCAAACTGCCCCTTTTGCATTTTCAGCGCCTCGCCACAGCTTGGGCAGCCCAGGGATATGTTTTCCACCCCGGTCATTTCAAAGCCACACACGGGACAGTCGGCCGTGGCAGTATTGCGCCGCAGCCACCAGCCACCCACCAAAAACAACACCACCGGCACCAGCAACAGCACCAAAAAAATAATGGCCAAACCACTGACCAGCCATCCCAGACCAGCAGCACCCAATAGCCACAAAATCCCGAAAAAGATTAGCCAGTTGCTGAGGCCAGACAGGACGACCTGTAAGGATTTAAGGGGAGATGAATTCATCGTTTCTGTCTCCTAAAAGCAACATTCTGGAATTATTTTTGATTGCGCAGCTCGGTTCGCAATTTCTTTCGAAGTTTCTGTTTATTTTTTCATCTTGCCCGCCCACGGTGTCCTTTGGACAGGGTGGCGATCGCCCCTTGACGGTCCTTAATATGCCCCGTCAACGCACGCTATGCTTCCCGCTTTAGGTAGACACAGTGGCGATCGCCCCCGGATAGCGGCGTTGTAAATCCATCCACCGCCACCACCGTCGCCCCCCAGTCTTGCAAAATCGGCGCGAGGCTATCTTCCTCCTCCGTCGTCCACTTACCCCGATACAAAATCGCCATCCCCCCATCTGCCACCAACGGCAGCGCATAGCCCGCACATTTGTCCGCCGCTCCCACCGCTCGCAAGGTGACGATATCAAACTGGGGGCGGCTGTCAGGCTGGCGGGCAATTTGTTCGGCTCGGTCGGCGATCGCACTGACGTTAGAAAGTTCTAATTTTTCTGCCAATTCTTCGGCAAAAGCAATTTTTTTATGGGTGCTATCCAGCAGGGTGATAGACCAGTTGGGCTGGGCGATCGCGATCGGCAAACCGGGAAAACCGCCCCCGGTGCCAATATCCAACAGGGAAATCACGTGGGCAGGCTGTCCCTCCGCGTCCACCTCTGCAAAGGGATCATGGGCTCGCAACGTCGCCAGCGCCGGCACCTTTTCTGAAAAAATACCCCGCACTGAATCCCAAATATGCTTTTCCCAAAACTCGTCCGGCTCCACAATACGCGTCAAATTCATCCGCGTATTACCGTCCAAAACCCCTGCATAAAGCCGTTGAAATAGATCCTGCTCAGCCTCCTCCGGCTGCCAGCCCGTGGTGGACTGCCATAGCTCTAAATTTTTCGGCAGCGGGGCGATTCCGTTAGTCATAGGGGCAGTCATAGGAACAGCAGAGTAGAAATGCAAATAAGTTTTACTCCATGGACGTTAGTTCGACGAAAAGCCCCCCTTACCAAGGGGGGTTGGGGGGATCCTCTAAGGTTCAAGCCCACAGCCGAAAATTTTGGTAATGGGCCACAGGGGAAGGATCCCCCCTCAGTCCCCCCTTGATAAGGGGAGAAGTCGATTTGAGCCGATTGTGCACCGTCGAACTGATGTCCCATAGGGAAAGCTGGTGGTTTTTGTGGCAGGGGAGCTACAGGGCATCGCAGCGAATTTCCACCCGGAAGCCGTCGGGGTCGAAAAAGTAAACGCCGCGACCGGTGGAGCGACTGGTGGGACCGCTGGCGATCGCCACCCCATTAGCCCGCAACACCTCCACCGCCTGGTCAAATAGCTGGGGGGCAATATCAAACGCCAAATGATCCGCCCGAGTAAACTGCCGCCGGGGGTTGGGATCCGGCGACGCTAAATCCGGCTCCCAAAATAAATCTAAAATGCTGCCATCGGGCAATCGAAAGTTCGCAACCTTGCCCGCCGCCACCAGTTTTTTCAACGTGCTAGGCACCGCGTCCCCCACCAGCTCCTCCAGCCCCAGGATTTCCCCGTAAAATCGACGCGATCGCCCCATATCCTGAACATTCAACGCAAAATGGTGCATTCGCAACAAAGACCCCACCGGTAGCTTGGCGGGCGTGTCCTTGGGAGCCTTATCGGCAACCTTGGCGATAACAGGAGACTGGGACATGAGCTAAATCCTCCAGCAGGTTTTAAGCTATTTATTCAAGCTTTTTATTTGAACCGTTTTATTCAAACCTTTTGTTCAAGCTTTTTTGATTTTTAGTCTTGAATTTCTATCCAGAATTTTGACCTGGGATTCCGTCCAACTTTTGTGACAGAAACTTCTCTCAGTTTTAACGTTCTCGTGCTGAAATTCTGACCCCAAAGAACATTTCGTCACCCCTAACCCCCTATCGCAACCACCATGGGCAACACCTTCGGTCAACTATTTCGCATCACCACCTTCGGCGAATCCCACGGCGGCGGAGTCGGCGTCGTAATTGACGGTTGCCCACCGCAAATTGACTTGACGGCAGAAGAAATCCAAGTGGACCTGGATCGCCGCCGCCCGGGGCAAAGCAAAATCACCACCCCTCGCAAAGAAACGGACACCTGTACCATTTTGTCGGGAACCTTCCAGGGCAAAACCCTCGGCACGCCCATATCAATTTTGGTGCAAAACAAAAACACCCGCCCCGAGGACTACTCGGAGATGACCAAGGCATATCGCCCGTCCCACGCTGACGCCACCTACGACGCCAAATACGGCTTTCGGAATCACCAGGGGGGCGGACGCTCTTCGGCGCGGGAAACCATCGGTCGGGTGGCCGCCGGGGCGATCGCAAAAAAAATCCTCCGCCAAGCCGCTGGCGTAGAAATTGTTGGCTATGTCAAACGCATCCACCATTTGGAAGCCCAAGTGGATCAAGAATCCGTCACCTTGGAGCAGGTGGAAAGCAATATTGTGCGATCGCCTGACCAAGACTTTGTGGAAAAAGCCATTGATCTGATCAGCGACGCCCGCAAAGAAGGGGACTCCGTTGGCGGCGTGGTGGAATGTGTGGTGCGCCACGTGCCCGCCGGGCTGGGAATGCCCGTATTCGACAAGCTAGAAGCGGACCTAGCCAAGGCAATTATGTCCCTGCCCGCCACTAAAGGCTTTGAAATCGGCTCCGGCTTTGACGGCACCTTGCTAAAAGGCAGCGAGCACAACGACGAATTTTATATGGACGGCACCGGTCAAACTCGCACTCGCACCAATCGCTCCGGCGGCATCCAAGGGGGGATTACCAATGGCGAGGCGATCGTCCTGCGGGCCGCCTTCAAACCCACCGCCACCATCGCCAAAGCCCAAAACACCGTCACCAACACCGGCGAAGATACGGTCCTCGCCGCCCGCGGTCGCCACGATCCCTGCGTCTTGCCCAGAGCCGTACCCATGGTGGAAGCGATGGTGGCCCTAGTGCTGTGTGATCACTACTTACGAGATCAAGCCCAGTGTCATTCCCTAAATGGGGAGGCGATAAATGGGGAGGCGATCGCCCCACAAAAAGCTCCAGCGTAACGGGGCAACTTAACAGATCAATGTGCCAGTAAAAAAAGGCAAATCAGGGAAAATACTGAAAAACTGACACTAACTGCGCTTAGATTCCCCTCCGTGCCATCGGTGCCAGCCTTCAGGTGGCTAATTTTACAGGCGAAGTTGCTAAACATTTCCCGAAGTTTGCCCTTTCCGTGGGCTCCACCTCGAATAAGTATTATTTGGCGTCCAGTTTTAAGGGAAAACTTTGAAGAATTTGAGATCAAATTAAAAGGTTTTAGGAGAATGCCCCGAAATTGTTTTTTTTCCTTGAAAGATAAAGTAAGCGTACCCTTTACAAACTGCCGAAATCCTTTAAATCAGTAGTCGCTTACAGCTAGAATCGTCTAGGCTGTTTGAAGCTATAAAGGTTAAATAAGACAAGGAAAAAATAAGCTAGCCAAAGTAAGTTAGCTTAGGCAAAGTTCCGAAAAAGCGCCCTGCGTAAAAAGCAGCGAAAGCAAACACCAAAAGCAACTCTATTGGCTCCTCCGTCTCGGGGAAAAACACCCGGTTTCACTGACCCGTATGTCTACAAGCCTTTCCTCTCAGTTTCTAATTCGTTTCTGGGGCGTTCGTGGTAGTATCCCCGCGCCGGGCAAGTCCACCCTCCGTTACGGTGGCAACACGTCCTGCATCGAGCTGTGCATCGGTGGGCGGCGGCTGATTTTTGACGGTGGCACTGGACTGCGATCGCTGTGCAAAACCCTGAAAGATAGCGACCCGTTCCGTGGGTTTATGTTCTTTACTCACTATCACTGGGATCACATTCAAGGAGTACCCTTTTTTACGCCAATTTTCTCCGACAACTGCCACCTAACGGTTTACGGGAATCACACCAATACTGGAGACCCTGTCGAAAAGCACTTTACCGAGCGTATTTTGCGAGATAGTGCCCCTTTAATGCAGGGTGAGGTCAAAGCAAAGCTGGAATTTAATGACCTATACCCTGGGGAAAAGATTGTTATAGACGGCGATATTGAAATTAGAACAGGGCAGCTTAATCACCCCAACGGCGCAATGGGATACCGAGTGACCTGGGGTGACAAGACCGTTGTTTATGCCACCGACACTGAGCATTTGCCCGACCGTCTCGACGAAAATATTTTAGAGCTGGCTGACGGGGCAGATATGCTGGTCTACGACGCCATGTACACCGATGAGGAATATCACAACCCTCGCTCTTCAAAGGTGGGTTGGGGGCATTCCACTTGGCAGGAAGGGGCGAAGCTAGCGGAGGCTGCTGGCGTTGAACGATTTGTGGTTTTTCACCACGAGCCCAACCATAGCGATGATGTGCTGGATGCGATCGAAATAGAACTTAAGTCACGGTCCAAGCATTTCTTTATTGCCCGGGAAGGTATGGAAGTGGTGGTTTAATTCTGAAACTGCCCAAACTTCACTTAGGCTTCGATCAAGATTGACTAGTCAGATTTTGTGAGCTTAGGGCTCTCCCAAAAGCCCTCTTGCTTTCTAAAGACTTGGTGAGTCCTCTGCCTCAAACCTAGTTTCCTGCACAGCACCTTTCTCCCCAAGGGGCTGAGGGTTCTGTCCATTAAAACTCAGGAGCACAGCACCAGCATTTCCTGAACGTACCAGCAGCGATTCATCGGCAGCCCAGCTTCGTTCCGTACCTTCTGGCAATACCCCTTCAAAATCCACCTGCCCATCTACCACCACTCGTATCCAGGCGCGGGACGTAAGCTGCACGTTCACGTTCACCGCCTTGGAGTTGGCTAATACAATTTGACGATCCGGGAATTCCACCGCTGCTAGCCAGCCTTGGACAACCAAACTTGGTTCCTCTTCGCTATCCTCCGGGGCACTGTCAACGGCCTCCGTCGAATCGTCTGAGTCCCCTGTCGAATTTTCCACAGGGCTACTTGAGCCACCATCTGACGGGGCATCAGGTGAACCATTGCTGGACGCACTACTTTCAGCGTCTCCTTCAGGTTCTTCACTGCCTTCTGAACTATCGTTCTCCAGACCATCGTTTTCGGGACTACTCTCCGGAGAAGGGGACACAGTAGCCTCTACAGGCGTTGCTGCTGGGGTTGGGCTGGATGGGGGGGCGGGGGAGGGAGAGACCTCCGATGAACCTGAGGTACCGCTGACAGGCACAGAAGGTCGCTGTTCCCCGGAGCGCTGTAACACCAGGGAAAGCCCCCAAACGGCAGCGGCGATCAGAACAACGTAGATTCCATAAAGGTGGGATGGGCGTAGCTGGGCAGCGGGCTGAAAATCTGATTTGGGACGCGTTGGCGTTTGTACCACCGGCGACGTGGGAATCTGCCCCGCCAGATTTTTGCCGTCTAGCCCCAAAGCGTCCCCATAACGGCTTACAAAACCGCGGATATAAACCGGCTCGGGCAGGGAGGACCAGTCAGCTTCTTCGATGGCCACTAAAATCCGTCGCTGCACTTTTGTCTGGGCAGCGATCGCTTCAAGGCTAATCCCCTGCTGTTCTCGTTTTTGACGCAGCTCAGCGCCAATCACCTCAAGGGGGTCCTGCGGGGAAGAATCAATATTGGGAGAATCTTGGGTCACAGGTATCTCATAACCATTGCGCCATATTTAGCCGCAATGGATAGGGTAAAACAGCAATCAACAATCGGTCAAAAGTACAGTGCCAAAGAGCAATGCCAAAGAGCGAGCTATGGATCAAAGAATTTAAGCAACTCCCAGATTAGTTTTAGATGATTACTCTCAAATAGCCACGTTTGAACAGTAGGCTCATGGAGTATTCCAAACTGACTCCCACCTAAATTAACTTAGGTATTGCATCTGGGTTTACCAATTTAGGATGATACTATGCCAATTTGCTCCTTTAAAAAATTAATTTCTCCACTGGATAAGTGACGGTACTCTCCCGTTCGCAGTGCAGGGATGTCCATCTCTAGCTCTCCCTGCAAATCAAGGGGGCCGATCGCCTCCCGATGCAGGGTCCGAACGGGGTGCCCCATCTGTTCCGCCACTCGACGAATTTGCCGGTTTCGCCCCTCAATTAAAGTAATCGCCAGTTCAGTGGTGTTTCTGGAGGGGTGGGCACAAATTTCCACCTGGGCAGGCAAGGTTCGACGGTTGTCCAACATTACCCCTTTACGCCACTGACCCAGCACCTGGGGCGATGGGCGTCCTAACACCTGCACTCGATAATGCTTGGGAATGTGGAAACGGGGGTGGGTCAGACGGTAAGTAAAATCCCCGTCATTAGTTAGCAAAAGCGCTCCCGTGGAGTTAAAATCCAGTCGCCCCACCGGGTGAAGCCCTAAATCAGTTTGCCAACGGGGGGGCAGCAAATCCAGAATTACCGGGCGATCGCGATCATCAGAGCAGGCGCACAGAACCCCCCGCGGTTTATTGATCAGAATATACGTATCCCTAGGGCGCGCTGAACGCCTCAAAGGCTCACCGTCCACCGCCACCACATCCTGCTGGGGATCAGCCCCATCCCCCACCGTTGCTTGCTGTCCATTAACGGTCACCCGCCCTTCACGAATCAACACCTCTGCCCGACGGCGAGATGCCACTCCCCACTGGGATAACAACTTTTGCAGACGCACCTTTGAGGGGGACGACTGGGAAGACGAATTTGACGCCATTTATCCACCTTTATATCGAGCTGACGCTGCTAGTTAGCCCCGAGTTAATATCTCGCGGGAGGCTGACGGCAGAGGCACTGTTGCAGCCACTTGCCACAATAACCCCGAAGACTATATCAAGCGAGCCGCATCCTGATCTAGCAGCAACAGTGCCTGAGGCTGGGTACGCAACAGAGACGCCGGACAGGAGCTGTCCACCGGTCCTTGGAGCATCTTCTGCACAATCCTGGCTTTACCGTCGCCGATCGCCAGGCACAAAATCTGTCGGGCACTGGCGATCGCTGGCAATGTCAACGTCATCGCGTACTGGGGCACGTCCCGAAACTTGGAAAACGCCCCTCGCTCCACCTGTTGCCGCCGGGTCAACTCCGCCAGTTCCACCACCTTGACCCGCCGCGAATCCTCCAGGGAGGCCAGTCCAGGATCATTAAAGGCTAAATGCCCATTGTCGCCAATGCCCAAGCAACACAAATCCACCGCCTCTGGCAGCAAAGCGTCGTAACGGTCGCACTCGGCAACAGGCTCAGCCACGTCCCCTTGCAAATAGTGAAACACTTGAGGTTGCACCAACTCCCCTAGACGATCCCGCAAATATCGCTGAAAGCTGGCGGGATGGTCCCCCCCCAGCCCCAAATATTCATCCAGATGAAACAGGGTGATCGCTCCCCAGGGAATCGCCAAGTCCGCCGCCAGCAGCTTAAGAAACGCTAACTGGGTATTGCCCGTTGCCAAAATGGCGCTAGCGGATCCTCGATGCTGAACGGCAGATTTTAGGGCGATCGCTGCCACCGCCGCAGCCCGTTCAGCCAACGCCGCCCCATCCTCTAAAACCACCACCGAAAGCTGGTCGAAAGTAAGCTGCCGAGACGATTTAAGAGGCTGGGACAAATTAGAGGGCTGGGGTGATTGTGACGCCGCCGTTTTAGGGGTGCCCATGGTGATGGTGCTCGTGAGAGCCATGGTGATGCTTGGGTCCGTGGGCGTGCCCGTGGCTGTGATCATGCCCGTGGCTGTGACCCTGTCCGTTGCCGTGGGAATGGGGCGTGTAAACCACTGTGGTTTGGTACGTTTCGTGGTCGCCCAAATTAAACACCGCTGGCTGAGGATTCAACAGCGCGTCAATGTGGGGATTCGCCCAGTTTGCCGCCATTTCCAGGAAAGTGGGATGGTCATTTGGACAGGGCAGTTGTCGATAGGTGATGGCGGGATGCTTTTTACGCACAGACTCAATAATGTGCTCCACATCCAAAAGGGTTTCGTGATTTTCGGTCACAAATCCAATGGGCATCATCACAATGGCCGTTGCCCCCAAATCAATTAGATTCTTGGCTGCCAATTCCGCATGGGGCTGAGTCCATTCAATTAACGGCGTGTCGTGGTTTAGCCAGCCCACAGAAATCAACGGAAAGCGGTTAATCAACTTAACGCGAACCGCCTCATAAAGGGCTTCACTTTCGGTGATTCCCGACGTAAATCCCTTCGCCTTATGGGGACAGCCGTGGTTCATTAGAACGATGCCAATTTGGGACGGTAGATGGGCAACGGCCAAATCATTTTGAATGGTTTGCTCCACATAATCCGCCAGAAACTGAATATAGTCCGGCTCGTTATAAAACGACGGAATATATCGAGTTCCTTGGGGCCACTGCAACGCTAAAGGCTTTGTCGGAGGAGCAACACCATCGCTATTCTCACCGTCAACGTCATCAGAGTTGCTAACAGTATCCCCTTCGGACATTTCCGAGTTTTCCCAGCGTTCTCGGGCGATCGCCCCCAGGGCATTATTCACCTGTTCCAAGGCAATCCCACTCGTGAAAATCGAATCCACCACCAACAGCGGATAAATCAGCACATGATTAAACCCTTCCCGATGGATTTCCTTTAGAACCTGGTCCGGCAGAAAAGGCGCACAGAAGTTGAAGGCTTTAAAAACCTTCACGCGATCGCCCCATTTTTCCTGCAAATGAGTTTCGATCCCCGCCCGTTGATTTTCAAAGATCTGATTATGGGGGGAAATAAAATTGCCGTGCTGATGACTCCATTCGTGTAGATCAAATAGCGCCAAAATCTTAGCAAGAGGCGGATAAATCCAGGTAGGCACTGGAGCGAACTTGGCGGTTAAAAGCTGTAACGCCTGCTCGTTGTAATTGGCAAAATCTTCGTAACTTTCAACTTCTCCGTAGCCCATCAGCAAAATCGCAACGCGATCGCCAGAGCCAGCATGATTATGGTTTTGATGCTCTGATGCAGTAACAACCATTATGTTTTAGCGTCCTAAAATCCTATGTCATGGAAGAATTCAATAAGAGTCTAAGTTTCGTTGCTTTTTAGTAATCCTTTGACTAATTTCTAGTCATTGTTTGACCATTCTTCTGCCCATCCTTAAGAGCAGGAGAATAACGACCAAAAACCAACAGTTGATTTGTTTAATTTCACTTGCTTCACTTAAAACCAGCTCCTTAAAACCAGAGTCAAAAATCAAGCACAAAAACCACACTTATACTCGAACTATTAAATCCTGGACTTAGCTTAGACAAGTCAACAGGGAAGGGAGTGCCCACTCATCAATTCTTTTGGAATCGTGACCTGTAGCAACATCTTTATCTATCTTTGTCCGGGATACCATTCCCCAGCTTTAACAGACGACTTTGTCAGCGCCATTTGGTCCAAGCCGCCCAATAATTTAATTATTTTTCCCAGCGACTCCTTGCCCCCCTATAGTCCTCAAGCGGTGCAACAGTACCTAGACCAAGAAATCGCTAGCAAAAGCCCACTGAGCCAGCCTGTTTCCACCGTTTGGATCGCCTTTAGCGCTGGGGTTGTCGGCGGCGTCTTGGCCGCGCGACAGTGGCAAAGTCAGGGCAAAGGCGCCCACCAACACGTGAACCAACACACCACTCGCTCCACTACTCACCACAAGGTAAGCGGGTTTATCGCCATTGACGGTTGGGGGGTGCCTTTAGGTAATGCGTTTCCCGTTTATCGTATGTCCCACGATCTTCTTACTTACCGTAGCCAAGCACTAATGGGCGATCGCCCCATTGCCAGCTTTGTGGCTCATCCTGCCGTGGACCATCTACAGCTCTGGCGATCGCCCGACACCGTTAATGGATATCTGCCAAATAATGGATACACACCAAAATCATCACCATCCAACGCCCTAAGCATCACCGCCGCCCAGTGCATCAGGTCATGGCTCAAGAACACGCCGTAAAACCATATCCATCAACGAACCCGCCAACGCTATTGGGCACCAAAACTTGAGGCGGACTCAGACAGCGTCATTGAACTCATAAAGGCTTGATCCGCCATCGCTTGATTCGCCCAGCGTCGCTTACGACTAGAGGACGGACGATAGCTAGCCACAATGCGGGCAATCTCCATCAAATCTCCACAATGGGACTGGTAATGGGCGAGCAACTCCCCAGACCACCCCAAATCCGTCTGATAATGCTCCTCCACCGACACCAGCATTTTGCGATATTTGGTATCTAACAGAGACTTAATCTCCTTCGCCTTCAGCACACTACGCACCTCCAGCCGCACCTTTAAACCACCGTTGTCCAGTTGCTCAAAAGCTTTTAGCTCAGTGTCAACACGGTTAAGTTCCTCGGGCAGCGACTTCAAAACCTGGAGAAACGCCAGCCAATTAATACCGTGATCAAAAATCATCTCAATGGTTTCCGCCCCTTCCCGAACCGTCGCCGCAAACTGTCCCGGCTGAAACTGTTCTTGACCGTGGGGGTAGCGTCCCTGAAACCCTGATTCTAGATAGATATACTCACACTCAATCAGGCTCAAATCCGCAATATCATCCACCACCCAATTGAACACGCAGGCACCGGTCACCTGAGCCCCGTCTAGGATTGCCCCCCGCAGCTGAGTTTCTTCCAAATTGACCCCAGTGCAATTCGTCCCAGACAAACAAGCCTTACTTAAATTACTACTGCTTAAATCCGCCCGCGCCAAAACACTATTGGAAAAGTCCACCTGCCAAAAATCAGCACCGATCGCCACGCCTCCGGTCATATTGACTCGACACAGCTTAGCGTCATTAAAATTCGTTTCCAGCGCCTTAATGTGCATCAAGTCAGAATCGCTGAAATCCGCATCCATAAAACTAGAGCGGCTTAGCTTAGCGTCGCGCAAAGTGGCATTGCGCAGCTGACTGCCAATCCCTTCACACTCAATACACTTCGCCCGAGTTAAATCGGCATAACTCAAGTCTGTTTCAACCAGTTTGGCCCAAATTAAGTCCGCATCCTTTAAATTCGCCCGCATTAACGTAGCGCCGTTTAAAATGCATTGCCCCAGATCTGCCCCAGAAAAGTTTGCGCCCGTTAAATCCGTACCCGTTAAATCCGTCCTGGTTAACTTGGCGCGGCTAAAATCAATACCCTTAAGGTCCATGGCACTTAAGTCCAGCCCACTCAAGTCAGGGCGCGCCTGGGGATTTGCCTTTCGCCACTGGTTCCAAGCTTCTGTTCCTTGCTGAATCCGCGCGAAATTTTCATTGCTAGAGCGCCACTCTTGACAAGCACCGGCAATTTTCTGGATAAGAGCAGCCCGAACAATTTCTGTCACAACCTGAGTCCTCTGAATAGAGATAAGCATCCCCGACGTTTGGTCTTGAGTCTCTCTAGGACGTTCCTAAATATCACCCTTATCCGATTATGCAGCAACCATTTCTGGCGTCTGAAGGTTCACGACACGCCACAGCATTTTTCCCGAAAAAATGCGGGCGATCGCCATCAGTATTGGTGTGATTTGCTAGTGCAGGTGTGGGGAAGAACCTGGTTTTCTCAGGAATTAAGTATAAAAGATCGTCCGAGATGACAGATAGATGCTTTAGTTCAACCCGTAGCCTTAATGGAATGTAACCGCTCAAACACCTTGCAACATTCAAGCTTGCAGGACACATTTCTTCGTCAACTTTAATACAAATACAATGATTGATAAATAGACGAATCGACGGTTTTCAGCGCTGAATAGGTGGCAAAAAAGTTTAAGGCGGGAATAAAACGGGCTTATGTCTCGTCACTCCTCACAATTTTATAGGGCATTGGCGAAGAATGATTTCACTGACTGAAAGGCAATGTCCACATGGATACACAGGCTAAAGGCTGTCATCATTTAAACTCCAATAAACTCCAAAGCCTTTGACCGTGACAGTTTCAGCCCCTGGGATGGTTTGTTTGGGAAGGGCGTATACTCCCCACCATGTAAGGCTTCAGCCTTTAATTGATGACACGTCCTAATCCGGAGACGCTGTAGTGAGGCGTCGGTAAACTTCCGTCAGGTCTGCAACCCCACCCACATTGCCGGGGAAAGTGACGACGGGAAGGTGAGGGTATTGGGGGTGGTCTCGTGGGGTTGTGATTAAGGAGACGCCGGGAATAATTTGCCCCAGCAAACGGACGGCGGTGAGATCCAGGCTCTGGCTCAGGATGTTGTTAGTGGTAATGCCGCCTTTGGAAATTAAATAGCTGGTGGATTGGGGCAGGGTATGGACTAGGTGGGTGATTAAGCTGGTGATGAGATTGGTGGTTTGCCCTGGATCAGTACGGTGAGGGTTGCGACTGGTATGCACAACGGGGGTTTGATGTTGGTGCCAGTGATGGTGGAGTTGGGTTTGCAAAGTTCGGGCGTAGTGGATCCAGTTGGATTCGGTGAGTTGGGCGACGGGGATTTCCAAGGCGATCGCCCCCGGCTGCTGTAGTAAATGGTGAAGCTGCTGGGTGGTTTTTTCCACGTAGGAGCCCACAATAATTACCCCTGGGAACTCGCTGCGGCAGTAACGTCCCATATTTTCCGGGGCGATTTCCTGGGGGGGCAAATTGGCAAGGCTGGTCAGAAGGCTGGCGGCGCTGCGAAATAGATAGCGTTTTGAGGCGATCGCTTGGGCCGCGCGAAGGGCAGCGGCGAAGTTGTCCAAGTCCTGCTGGGTTGCGCCATCGACGGTGACGGGCTGATTACTGTGATAAGTCACTAGATGTTCCACCAGGTGGAAGCGATCGCCCCGTAGGTGGGAAATCTCTAATCGCTCCACTTGGCTAGAAAGGATTTCGCCTTGGGTTTTCTCTTGAATATAGTCTGGCAAAAAACTGTGCTCAAAAGGAAACGCCGGATCCCGGGCAAACTCTGTTTTATGCACCGGAGTCGCCACCGTCTGCCCCTGCTCCTTAGTGACCACAAAGTGAACGCTGTTTTTGGTGATTCGTCCCCCTTCGAGGAAAGCCGGCACCAAAAATTGGGCGTCGAAGGGTCCTAGCTCTTCATCGATAGTCTTGGGTTCCAGGGGATAGTGACCGCGCAGGGTGGAGTCAGAGCGACTAACAATCATTACGTCTGGGACTGGTTTGTCTAAGTTTCCAACGCAATTTAAAGCTTGTTTTAAGTTGCGACAAAGCCCTCGGGTTACGGCTTCAGCTTCTCTAGGGGGGAGCGATCGCGTATTGGTCAAAACAAAAAAAATCGGCGACGGATCCCGCAGTGCCACCACCAAAGTTTCCACAGTCCAGCGCAATAGTAATAGGCAGCTATGTACCGTTTGGGAACCCGTGGGATCATCGTCAAAAACAACGATTTTGCAATTAGGAACGGGAGAATCAGTCACGACAATAGGAAAAAACAGGCGAGACAACCATTAACAGATAAGTTCAACATAAAAATTATTAGAGTGTGTTGTCTTTAGCTCTGAAAGCTTTTAATTCAAAAAGCCTTTATCTCTAAAAGCCTTTCAGTGCCATGGACAGTAATGCGCCTTGGGGGGAGGAGCAAGCTGAAGATTATAGCGGCGACGGAGTGACTTAGGACAACAGTCTAAGACTTTGAGCAATGGCA